>Ga0163217_1115228_pt1 | contig 11621 bp, 7 predicted proteins | sample SynspAceP_FD_185933 | JGI IMG/M metagenome (GOLD analysis project Ga0163217, IMG submission 185933) | Saline lake microbial communities from Ace Lake in Antarctica - Synechococcus sp. Ace-P (PacBio error correction) | ecosystem: Environmental > Aquatic > Non-marine Saline and Alkaline > Saline ... | reverse complement strand
CACAAATCACAGTATTCAGCGATTTGTAAAGAAAAAGGTGTTAAAATGGACTGCTTTCTTAGGGGTATTTTTTCGGAAAGATTTAACCAGTACTTTCTTGTTAGAGACCGATATTCCCAGTAGTAGAAGAGATGAGTTTTGATCGTTTCATTTATGCAGTTTAACGTTGTCAGACATGGTAACTCTCATGGATTGTTGATCATTTTAGATTTATGGTGACGCACAAAGGATTAGGAACGAAACGTTTGTTGACTTTACCACGATTCAAACCGAACGGAATTTTCGTTTTCGTAACCGGGTTTGCCTTTAGGAGGGCTCTATGGATGAGACGATTCGGATTATATGCATCCGGAAACTAATAGAACTGGTACTACTATTCGATTTGGAGACCTGAAGCCAATCTAAGGGGTTTGATTTCAAAAACAGGAGGCACAATTTGTAATGGTTGGTAGATTTTGAGATGCGATGCAAGGCGGTTCCCACCGCATCGCCTTGCGTAAGGCCTTATCCACTTTTAAGGTGTGCAAAATGACGTTTTTCTCTATAAAATTAAAATGATGATTTATTTTATAGATGACTGCCCATTTCAACAGATCATTTGCAGTTTTTGAAGCGATTTTCAGGAAATGAATACGAATAAAAGTATTGGCCTTTTAACACATTATTTTCAGACACGAGATTTTTGCCGACATGATTTTTGGCAAAGTTGTTCAATTTCGAAAACATTTTGTTGTTGAGATATCTACCAGGCAAAGACAGAACAATTGTGGGATAGTTCACAATGGTTGCTTGAAAAATACGAGGTACTAATAACTTTAATTTCAAGGAAAATATTCGAAATAAATACAGATCGGAGTTTTAGTACATGGGAGCTGGAGTATAGGTTTAGAAGGATGAAAATAAATGAAACTATTTCGTACTGGTTTATTGGATTTTTTAAGTTGACTGCTTGATTGTTGGTAATCATGGGGTTTATACGCTTTTTCGAATAATCGGAATTTAGCGTAGACGTCTACCGGATGAGGTAGAGTTCATTGGTGATGCATATATTTTACCTGACGAAGGACGGTTAATAAATTGTTTCAAAAACGGTAGTCTAAACCGTCCAAGAAAATATAGTTTTGAATACTGTGAAAAGCCTTGAGGCCAATGAATTTTGTACAAAGTTGCCAAGCTCTATCTAACTTAGATGGTGAGCTGTTGGAGTCGAAATTGTTTCAACGGAAACCAATGCGGAGCATGAGGGGGATAAAATATTATTTGGACCGACGAAGGGAGCATGCCTCTTTCTATGAATATCGCCAGGTTCCTATAATAAAGCTTCATATCAGTGGTAAAAAGCACTTGGGATGTCTATGTCATATTGGGGCATGATTATAAAGACGATTTTTTTTTCGGAAAACATAATCGGTTTCACATTAAAAAGGGTGAGATGGTATCCAATTACGATAGGCTTAACAATTTTGTAGTGGACTTAGGCGGTATTTGAAGATTTGGATGCGAGTTCAAAATTTAAGGCGGTTTATGTGTCAAGGAACAAGGATAAACTTGGGAGGGTTATGCGGTAGTAAGTTTAGAATTCATATTCAGGTGGTGTGCACTAATTAATAAATGGAACAAAACTAAATATTCAGTCGGTCTAGACTTGGAACACGAAATCGTTTGCCATTTCCCGGTGGAAATATACGGTAAGATTGGAACAATTTTGGGTATCGGTAATCCAAAGTTTAGTGTCACAGACGGTGTGGTTTAAATCACATAACACCAATATTTAGGTCGATACAACAAGCAGAGTGAGAAGCTGAAGCTAATTTGGTCTTTAGATCGGTTCGGTAAGTAGTAGGGTATCGTGAGCATATTAGGAGTTTACGCACAGCGATTTACATTATCGACAGTTTTGAGAAGTAATCAATGAGGAAGATTTGATTATCCGTATTAACAGTGCACAAATTGATTATGCTTCCTGGTGAGGAATTAATTCATGTTTTACCACGTTTAAAGTTGTGGGCAAAGGGAGAGGATTCGTGAATATAAGGTATGTATGGTTGGTCGATTAGAGCAATTCATGTTGTTGTGGGCAAGTAGTTTCTATAAAGGATGTAGGTCGTTGTATTAAAAGTGCAGGTTTTAGATTTAGGAAATTCGTACGAGCCATTGGGCATATCTGATGCGGTATTTGAGTCAGGAAGAGAAGAAGTGGTGTAGCATTAATCGATTGGAGGGCGGTATAATGATTTAGGCCATTTTTTTAGGATGGTTTATTAGGCATATGCGTTTTCTTTGAGTGGTGGTGTTATTACTTGAAGATATTAAAGAGGTTGTTCTATTATCGAAGAAACAAGGCTTGGTGTTGAAATAGGGTTTGGTTCGCATTGGCCGGGAGAGAAACGAGATATGAAAATTGTTTCATAAATACCAGGTAGCGTCGGGTAGAGAGCAAAGAATCTGCTTATTAAGAATTTATTAAAATCATTTCTGCAGTTGTAGTTGAAATATAGACAGTTTATGTGGAGATTAAAACCTTGGTCATGAAGAGCAACAAGAAAAAATTATTGCAAGGTATTGTTTTAAACAGGTGGCGGTAGTAACTTAAAACATTTGAAGCAATTAGTGGATATATAACAGGGATGGATACAGAAATTGGTTATCGAAGAGATTTGCAGGTGATTCGATGAGAAGTTGCTCTAGTTCTTTGTACGCCACAGTGCGATTTTAATGATGCTATTAAGAACGAAAAAAAGCTAAATGTCAATTGAAGAAGAAAGCGCAGGCACTGAGGTGGTTTGTAAAGGAGGACAGGAAGTTGAAAGCTTTGGCGCTGTGTGAAGAAGATGAGTTCGGGAAGTAGAAAGATGTTAAAGGAAAGAAAAATCTGTTTTTGATAGCAGTGGTCTGAAAGTTGCAAAGAGTTTTTAGATAAAACGAGAGTAATTGCATAAAGTAGGAGATACATAACCAGTAATAATTTAGATTATGTGTAGAACAGCGATTGTAATTCTCTTGATCTTCCAAGAATTCAAGAAGTTATAAAGGTCATCGGTGTTAGGTGGTGGTGGGTAGCAATGCATTAATCACATGTTCGCCAGATTAACGGACAGTTGTTTTGTAATTGGAATAAGATTCAAGGCTTTGGATAATAGTCGGGGCCACTAACAAAATTACATTGAACGGGTGTTTCATTAACAGAAAGGTTTGGGTGCTGGTTGCCAATCTGAAGTTGGGAACAGGGTGCAATGGAAAGTATAGAGGAATTTCATCTTATGTTGGATATCTACGACAAAGATGACTTTTCATAATGGCTGTTGGGTGGGGAACAGGTACTGGTGTTGCTCCCGGTCATAGCAAGTTTGCTAAGGAAATGGATTTGCTTACAGTAGGTATTGTAACAATGCTTTTCAATTCGAAGGTATATGCGTGTTGAAACAGCACCAGACGCGCAGGTATCGAGGAAGTTACGCAAAAAGATGTCGTTTCGCTGATTTGGTATTAATAACATAATTAAGGGGAAGTATATGGTAATTTAGGCTTAAAGCTGGTTTCTTAAGGACTGATGAAGTTTTAGCACGGCTGCTAGAAGGTTTGCTGAGTTATTACACCACTCACTCAAAACATCGATTTTACGTGACGCGTAAACGCAGTTATTACTATTAATTAGTGGTACGGCAATTATGGGGTACTGCTATTAATCTGGTTCTGCAAGAGCTAATGAAGCCATCAATGAGCATAGAGGTCTCACGTGATTGACGATACAAATTCAAGGCGCTTTAAAATGTTTTGGGTTTGATAGTTTCTGGAGCACAGAATTACTATTGATGAAGATAGGTGATCAATGATCATATTTCAAATAGAAGTGGGTTTATGGAGCAAAACATCATTATGGGTGTTGGTGAAGATGAAAGCTTAGGTGAAGCTATTGCGGGTAACGGTATCGCTACGGGTTTTATCTAGAGGCAGGCAGGGATGATTTGCTAAATACGGGCGAAAAAATTATGCATTACGTTGAAGCGGTCAAACGTGCGAGCAATGTGCTTCATTCCAAAATTGTCAAAATATTGGGATGGATGAAGAAGAAGAGAGGTTTAAAGAAATTAAGCCTGTTACAAAAATATGACGTTTGTTGAGATTTGAGGCAGATTCTCGATTTAATACCGACTACAGATTAATCAAGAATTTCAACGTTTTTTTACGAAGAGTACTGAGCGCTTAACTGTTTATGAAGAGGATTTTGTATCGTAGATTCGGCGTGAGATTATTTGAAGTTGTTGTATCCAGAAGTATTAAAAAGCTAATTAAAGTTTAGAGATGATGATTTTACTTTAGGTTTTGTATGGCTTTGGAATGATGGGAAGAAGCAAACGTATCACTCCTTTGAATTACATGAAGAAGTAAAGATGTAGATGTGACGTAGTATTGAGTAATACCTGGTTTTAGAATTACATTGAGGAATGGTGAAGCGCTATAGTTAGTGATTACATTGCAGTTGGAGTAAGTTGGCCGGAGAAAAATCTAAGCAGAGATGTTTGAGCAAGTTATTGAAGACGACTTGATATTTGAAAAGAACTGTTCGCTCCAAAAGAGAAAATTCTCACCCAGAGGACTTAGATCAATGGGAAATCCGTTTTAATTTAAGAAAGGGGAAGAGGGTTATATTTATGCGTGAAGAGCTGCATGAGCGTAGAAAGGAAGCTTTAAGTTTCAACTATAGTTTAAGACTAGGCACCTGCAGTTTATGATGAAAGAAAACCTGCCTTCAGCAAGGGGGAATATTAAATGTTTAATTCCTAGAGAGAGTAAATTTCCTGAACATCACTTAGGTTGTGAATAGTACGTATGATATTCAGTTACGTTCAATACTCATTTTTACATGATAATGTAGTTAGGGATAGCATAAACTTAGTATTTTTTAAACGAAACTAGATAGTTTTTTCGAGGTTTATCTTTTTTATCTTCGCCACCAAATAAGGAGGGCTATGAGTGGTAAAGCAAAGTTAATGGCAGCAATTGAATTGGCCTATGACAATAAGATTATAGGTTGCTAATAGATCACTTAGAGCTATAACATCAGCGCTCTTAATGGTAAGTTCTGTGGTGATGGTGGAAATCACAGAGGATGAGAAATCACTTTAGTACAGAAATTAGTGAAACAAAGAAGGATGTGTGCAATTTATAGAGCAAGGAAAGACAAATTTGCCGCTCCAGACATTGGCACAATTGCGCGTTATTGAGCAGTTTTTGCTCCTGAACACTTTACAGAGGGGAGTAGAGAAGTAGTGGTTAACTATTGTGTCAAGTAGGTGCTATTCGGAATGAGGATATTGGTACGGTAATGGGTATTGTATCTAAGAATTAGCAGGTCAGGCACGATGGCTAATTATTTCTACTGTTAAGAAATTATCATCAGTATTTTTGTGCTTGTTCCATAACATTAGTTCTTGATACTGATTACTGATATGAATACTGATCTGATTAATGATACTGATACTGAATCCCGAAAAAAATGGCTCGTGGCGCACTGAAATAGCGCCATCAGATTCGGCTCTGAGGGTTGGGCGGTTTTGAATCCTGCGAGTCCTAGTAAGGCCTAATCAACACGTATTTTAGTTGATGGAGGTTTTTTTTATTTTATTTTATGGGTAAATCGGCTACATTAATCGGTTCCCGATATGTAGTGTAGTTTATTCTAAGATATATTAAAAGATATTTGCAATGCTTTCTTGCTTGACTTGAGGTTTGTTAATTTCATTTCAAATATTAGAAAACCAAAGCCAGAATACTTGCATAATGATATAGCTAGTGAATAAACATTTACTGTACAAGTAAAAGGGCCTTTAAAGAATATTAGGATAAGATGCTATAGGTTGTTTGAAAACGATCTTCAGTATATTCTTTCAAAGTAAAATGTCTTGATTATGTTTGGGGTTTTATTTTTGAAAATCTCTGCAATAAATAAACGTAAGTTTTAAGATTCGACCAAAACAGTAAATACTATGGTTGAAATACAATGCTCATTGCTTTTTTAAAGAAGAAATCGTCCTTTTAAGACAGTATTAATTTTCTCTATTAGTTAAACGGGGTGATTTTGAAGAATAAACTACAAACCGTAACGCCACATTGGCATATATAGTATTTTTCAATTCTAAAATTATATGGTTTAACTACTTGTAAACGTGCTCGATAATTCAGAAATAGTTTTATTGTAGTACATTAAGGCATTAGTTTCTATTTTTTTTGGCTCTATACATGGTTTGAGATTAATGCCCCTCGAGGTTCACTATTAAAAAGCACATCTTAAGGGATGTGGTTTTAATTTATAGTTTATTTTAATAATTTGTGGTATTGCTTATTCTAAGTCGTAACGGAATTTGAGATTATATTTTTAATAATCATTTTGGCATTGAATTCGGGGATGTTTCGATAACATTTATGAGTTTCATGTCGCACAAATTAACCTGCCAATAAGTCTTTGACGTTGGTTCATTTGTTTCGGTATATTATACTCAGGACGTTTTTTCTCTCATTGTGATATGTACACCTCACACACTCTTTAAAAAAAAGCTAAAATTAGGGTTTAGCCTGTAGGGCTATTACAATTATTATCCAATTTCTAGTTCTCCGGTTTGCTGTTGCTTAGAGATATTTTTGTCCTTTGTGATTGCCTGTAACTGTTGTTTATCATAAATAGCCTTATGCTACTTTCATTCGATTATGCTATATTTTTCTGGTGAAAACCCAATATTTTTACACGTTGTCCTACCTTGACCGAATAATTAATGAAACATTCTGCGCCTTTACGTAACACTTTGTTAGGGGCGATCAATTGCAGAATTTAACTAGCGCTTAAACGGTTATTTTTGGACCTGAGTTAGTAATGTGGGTTATTATTAATAATGAACTACTTTATCAATTTTCACAGGCCAGGTCATTCAATTAGGTTAGGGATGTTGTAAACTGTAGCACCATTGTGCGCCAGTATATGTATTCTTGTCTGAGGATATGCTAAAGGTTCCATCAACTTTTTTTGACGTCCTCAAACTTTTCGAAAATGATATTTATTGTGGAGGTTCCTTACGTCTATAGTTTCTTAAAGTCATCTTTTTGGGTTTAGCTTCTTTTGTATTAAAAGGAATTATCATCGCAATTTCAATTTTTCAGATTGATGAGAAAACTGCATGTTAGATGGGTATAGTGGAAAAGGGAAATTTAATAGGCCCTTTTCTAGTAAGGGCTATACCGTTTTTCTTGGTTCTACACACGCTTCCTATTGGTCACACCAATGAGTGATATCAATTCAGTTTTTCATCTTTATTCTTTTATCGTTTTTTAAAGGGTCGTCACTATTTAACCAACAAGCTTCCGCAACTAAATATCAGCACATGTTTCTTTACTAATTTTTTGGAGTTTTTGGTGTAAACTCCATTCGATTTCGTATTAGCAGCATGATTTTTTTTTTATTTATGCTTTTAAGCCTTTACTTTTTCGTACGTAATTTTCACATGGAGCTGGCGCCAAACCAGGTTACACTCATATCAATACTACATCAATGTCTTGGAATGGTGTTTCTAAAGCATTATATTGGTATTGCGGATTTAGCGACACAGCGTTTCATTCCATGGCCTTATGGCGACTGCAAGTTCTATGTAACTGAGTGCATTTCGCTGTGCACGTTAATTACTGGCTCTTAAGTTGGCAAATTTTCAATGTACCGGTCAGGGGTTTACATCATTAAATGCACATCTAGGTGGGCTTCGTGGCCTTTTGATTGCCTTCACCCAGGCTTTACCGTATGAAATGTTTTGAACAAAAACGCCGTCCATCATCCATATGATGTACTCCGATTCACTGGCGTTTCACCATTTCTCTCACGGTGAGATTTAAACACGTGCAGCTAAAAGTGATGTGCCTATACTTGGTTCTCATTTGTATTCTTTTGAATTATATTACAAAATCAGATTTCTGAATTCGTTGATGCTCGATTTTGGACTGCTTTTATTTCATTCAATCTATTTTAGCGTTCACCATTTTTTCATTAAAATTAGGACTTTCTTTTGTCTTATACTTTCTCTAGATATTGTTAATTTTTTTATTCTACCATCAAGCTCTGTGATGAATTCTTCATATTTGGTACTGCGATTAGTAGGTTTGCGCATCTCCATCTTGGATACACTACGTGCGTAATGATGGCTATTATGTGTTTAGTTTTATCGGAAGTTTAAAGGGTCTTGTCACAGGATGATTTTTAACCTGTTCAGGGCTTTCATTTGATAATCTTTTTTAAAACGGAGTTACGGTTTTTTATATTCGTTTTGTTCAATTTTATTTTTGAATCACTGAATGTTTTTTTGATTTTCGGAATTGTAATACGCTTTCATTGGCAGTAGTTCCCCATATTTTATTGACATTCGACTGTCATCTAATCTTTAGTGATTCTTTAGTTTGGATTCATTTCTAGATCAAATGAATATGTTTTCTAATTCTGATTTTTTCTTATAATGCTTAAGGTGCTTTTTGGGCCTCTTGCAGGGCTTGCGTCCAAATAATCATAACATCAAAAGTTGTTGCGTCCAGGATACCTAAGGGTCCACGTAATGTGTTGTTCTTTTTGCCAGGTGGATAGGTTTGATGAGCTCCAGTACATCGGGAATTGGGTCAATTCATTACTAGTTTACTCCGGTAGGTGTTTTATTAAATTTGTCGTGGCATATAATTTCAAGTGATGGTTCTTTCTGATCTTTTAGATGTATTGATAGATTGCATCGGTTAACTCTATAGGTATATACTGGTTGAAACAGTACTGCTTCTTGTTTGGTATTTTGGAGTGACTGTCGTAGTGGTTGATTATCATCTAAATCCAAACTTACGTGGGTTCCTAAACAACATCATTGTCTTTATTACTAGATCGTAACGGGCGGTATCTGGTAATTTTAAGCAATATCTTGCATATTCCAATCATCATAGAAAATAACGCATGCTCTGTGGCTAGATAGAGGCTTCTCTAACGGCATCCTCGCGACAGCTTTTGAAAATGACCATTTTGATTCCATTGTTAATCTTGTCAAGTCATACATCTCATGGTTTAAAAAACTTAGGTGTTGCATCTCTACTTTGAGTGTGTTTGCAGGACGTAAAGTGTACCGGGATTATGGATAGGATTCGTAATTAAATACTGACTCTAGAAATTTTTGGTATCTTTTTGGAGTGATGTTGCCAATTTTTACCTGATCTCTAGTGATATGTATTTTTCGTCATTGAGCTGCCCAGATGTATTGATGTCATGATTTAGTGTTGCAATGCAATCCAGTAGCGTAATTTCAGGTCGTTCATATCCATGGTTATAATCCCCAGTTTGTTCACTATGTAGAGGGGTCTGTAGGTGAGGTCCGGACTGTAATTTTTTCCATGATTGTCGTTCCGTAGTTTTCCTACGTGTTTGCGAGCAAGTATACTTAGTTAGGTTTGTGGAGCGACATTATTGGAAAGTCATTGCCCAGCGTTTGTAGCGCAACTGGCAGGTTCTCCTGAGGAAACTTGGATTTTTCGAATGTTCTTTGATTGCCCGTTGCTTCTATCATATCGTGTTAAAAAGTTGCAATTGGGTATGCATGAAATATCTAAATTCTCGGGGTGTGGGTATCCACCATTTACCTCCGCCAACGGACATCGCCCAACAATGGCATTGACACGTGCTGTATGTCCCACCATCTAGGTAGCCTATTTACTATTGTCTTGTTGGTGACCTGCAATGATCGGGAATATCATTTAGTTGTATGACATGCATTATATCTTGGTAGTAACTAAATTTTTCTGTCCAAGTCTTTCCAGTTTATGCTGACGTTACACCACTATTGAAGATCTACGCTTGCGGATTATTTGGGTTCAATCAAATCATGGTTATCGCATGCGGGAACTTTTATTTCCGGTATCCAAAAGTTTTACACCATACGAGATTTCCAAGAATCACATTTTAATTTCCTGACAATATTTTATCAGGGATCAGGCATCAATTCTAGAATAGGTTAAAAGCACGTTGTCTAGTTTCGACCTATCATTGGGCGTTCCCATGTTTTTACCCGATGTCATCTGAACCGATAACCCTTGTTTGCTTCAAAATTGCCCCAACACGGTTTGAAATTGCGGGAGAAACGTCCTCGATTTCGAATAGCGGCCTCTGGCTCAGGATTTTCTGTAATCTGTCAGGTCTCACCGCGGCCGTCAGTGGGATTTAAGCTTACAATCATGGTCCGCCGCCCACATTTTCCATTGCTTTTTCGTTGAAGCCTTGCAGTTGCCTCTGCATATAGAATTAGGGTTATTTTCTGGCGATGATTAAAGTGTGCTACCGCACGGCTTTGGTCAGCTAACTATATGTCGTTTTCATGTATTTTCCACCTCCGTTATTTTAAAAAAACGCGTTGTGTCATTATCACCATAGGTGTGACGTAGAGCAGCCACATTAAATGATATTCGGTTTGTTGGTGAATTCTAAGTCGAGGATACGCTTGGGTTTCTTTCCAGTCCCTAAAATGCTTCCTGTTTCTACGCCATCTTTAGTCTTATAGACCCTCACTTTGCGTATGGCTACTCGTAGTTGTATTCTCCATGCGATATAACATTATCAGGATTTTGTTTTCTGCGATTGGCTACCGCAAATGAGAGCTTGTTAATTTGGGTCTGTAGAACTGGCGCCCATTCTTACCCCATCCGTAGTTTTCATTAGTCCGCCACCCAGTAGCTCCACAATTATTCGTTCGGTTACCTGGGCTACTGCTTGACCCTACATGGAACGAACCGCACGAACGGGTTCAAATTTCTCCATTCTAAATTTTTCATGTAGTTAATCTTTCTCTAATGGAGGAGTTATGTTGGGATTTTGGTTTGATTTCTTTTGAGCACACTGTTTGCTAAAAATCGGATGCACAATACAAAGAAGAGATAGGAAGCTTAATAGTATGAAAGTTGATTTTGGTTGGTATTATAAAATAACTGGATATTGGAATAAATTCTAGTTTTGGAAAATATATTTAATTGCTAATTCTATTAGGATTTAGATCAAATTTAACGGCTTGGTAACATTGGATCCAATCTCACCAATCATCACAGTGACGGGCCAATTAACCTTTAGGCCGATCCAATCAAGTTCCTACTCCGTTTGCCATCTGGGTCTTCAAGAATAGTGCTTCTGAAACACACTGGCTCTGGCAGCGCTGTAAGTTGATATTTTTAAAATCATTGCGAGTCTTTTTAATTTGGCCCCCCAAATCCTTTCTGGTAGGGTTAGAATTGAGCTGTTATGGTCATGTTCCTACTCCAGTTTCGAAGCATTGCGGGTGGGCAATTTCTTTTTGCTTGATGTATTTAAACCAACAATATTGATGATCGGCTAACACAGCAAGAAATAAAAGGCTGCCTGTACCATTACTTTCGTTGTTAATTTTCAAAAACTTAGCTTTTATCTTCCACAATTAGAAATGAATGGGATTTGATTTAGGTCAGTCTACTTTTAAAGGCTTGGTTTGACCTTGGGAGACCTTGTTCCTTTTTGGTTTGAAAAATTTTCAGGGGGGGAAAAAAATAAAAAAAAAAAAAAACCAAAAAAATCTTTTGTATAATTCTCTCTCCTGGCT
>Ga0163217_1004248_pt1 | contig 11621 bp, 17 predicted proteins | sample SynspAceP_FD_185933 | JGI IMG/M metagenome (GOLD analysis project Ga0163217, IMG submission 185933) | Saline lake microbial communities from Ace Lake in Antarctica - Synechococcus sp. Ace-P (PacBio error correction) | ecosystem: Environmental > Aquatic > Non-marine Saline and Alkaline > Saline ... | reverse complement strand
CGACGCTGTATCCAGGAATACCAACGCGGGTCCTATCCTCATATCTTCGGCTTTACACGGGGTAAATACCGAACGTCGATACACTGTTGAATTGCACAAATCTTGAGTGCCTCGACGGCACACGCCGTTCTCTCGGACCGATTCGTGAGGCGTGCGAGTTGACCAATACCACCTGGGGACAACGTTTTCTTCCGCTGCATCCTACCACTCGGAGCCGGGAGGATGGCCTAGGACATTCATACGAAGACGACACCGTTCCAATTTTGCTTTCTTCAACGAAATAACTGCAGTTTGTAACTCGGTTCGCAGGCCCGGCGAAGCACGTTTAGACGGAGCGGAGAACACTTATAACTGGCGAACTTCGATTCCTTCGTACCCACGTCGAACGGACCTTGCAATTTATTTTCCAATAGTCACCCGCTTTACGAACGATTGGCTCTAAAGCCACTTAATCCATCTCACACCTGGGCGAATTTGTCGACTGCCTTGCATTCCACAAAGTATGTGCAAACGAATTCTTTTCGGACCCTAACCACATCACCAACCACCGGACACGGACCAACGCGGCAAGTCTACTGATTTTGATAAGACAGCATCTGTACCCAATACACAGTATGACTTCTTTCACCCCGGACGAAGTCCGAATTCTCTTCGACGTCATCTCAGCTGCCAGCGAGACCCTCACGTGCTCAAACTTCGCGCACTTGTGTATCGGACATACAAGTACAACTCCTCGCGCCAGCACGGCATCACCGCGTATTGATCCCAAGCGTCGAACGGACGCCCATCATTCGGATCCCTTCAGCGATTTGGGAGAGAAACCAGACGCGCTTCAGGCAGCGGTTCTCAAGAAAATCCGGCCAAAACTCCGCAAACCACGTCGTAAACGTCCGAGCACCAAATACTCAGTTCGTCGCTCGTAACTCTCGCTGCCTCGCTCCTCGCCCCGTCGTAACTTCGTCAACTTCGCAACTTGATAGGAATGCCACTCGCCACTCGCCACTCGCCGCTTCGCCATCTCCTCGGCTCCGGTTCCAAGGGTATCATCCTGGCCGGTGGTTCCGGATCACGCTTGCACCGATCACGCAGATCGTCTAGCAACTGATTACCGATCTACGACAACGATGAGCTACTACCCGTTGTGTCGGACGCTCATGGTTAGGGTGGATCCGGGTGGTGCTGGAATATCTCCCATCACATTACGATTTACCCGGGTTCGAACGGACTCCTCGGCGACGGGGTCGCTCCAGTGGAGGACATGAGTTCCAGTACTCGGGATAGCAACTCCCAACCGAAGGGTCTTGCCCAGCCTTGTGATCGGCCGCGAGTTCGTCGGCGACTGGATTCTCAGTCGCACTGGTACTCTGGTGACAACATTTTTTACGGCCAAGAGATTCCGGTAAAACGCTCGCATAGTGCCCGTCCAGCTGTGCCAAGCGGAGCTATTCATCTTCGTGATCACCGCGTGACCGTCCGAGCGGTTACGGCAGTCGGTCGAATTTTTGATGGGCCGTGGTAAGACCATTCTTCTGAAGACAAAAACCCGCCATATCCCAAGTCGATATTTACGCCCGTTCCCGGCCTGTACTTACTTACGAGCAACGCCGTCTTGGAGATTCGCATACCAATTTCTCAAGCTCCGTCGCGCGCGTGGCGATTCGGAAATCACCGACGTCAACCGCATCTAACATGGACCGAGGAGCGACCTTGAAGCGTTGGTCTTCTCAGGTCGCGGCTTCGCTTGGCTCGACTCCGGCTATTCATAAGACAGCCTGCCTGGGACGCGCCTTTATCTATAAGCGTGCAACTTCGTTCGCCGCAGTCGAAAAAAAACGCAAGTCTCTCAAAATCGCACTTGCCCCCGACAGTAAATCGCCTTCGCACAAGTTTCATCAACCAAGACCAGCTCGATCCTCGCGAGCGCTCTACAAACAAGCGACATAACGGAGGATCTATTGACGAACGTTAATTAAAGCACGGCGAGTCCCGTAGGCAGCGAGTGAAACACTGGAAAGAGCGCGAGTTTGATCGTGGCAGCTCTTTGAGTGGCGAGCTGTCGTAGCTTCGAGCCAACTGAAGCGTTCCTCGCACGCTCCTGCCCGCAATTTCTATTCTACGCTTCTCGCCCTCTCTCATGGACTTTCAAAGGACCTCATCACGTTCCTTGATCTCACACTGTCAATCGCCCATCATCTCATCTAGGCAGTCGACGGCGGGGATTTTACCGAACCAAACGAAAACGACCGCGATCGCGTTCCTGCATTGGTGGCTCGACCGTTGGGTCATTGCTCCTAGGCAAAGCCTTCCTGCGCTTATGGACATACGATCGCAACTCGTCGACTTCGATACCACCTAGCCCGCCTTTTTTGATAATCGGATCAACACGTATCCGCCGATCCCAATCAACAAATCCGTGATCGCTCGTCCTGGGCACCGGCATTCAACGCCGATTGTGCGTTGCCCGCCACAAGCCGCGTGACCGGATCCTTTCACGCACGACTGCTTCCGAAGGGCTGCGGATTTTACCGGGCGATACCGGACTCGAACTTCACGTCTCGATCGCTGGCAAAGCACCGATCAAGCAGGACTATAATCCTGCAGCGGACATCACCTCCCTGCTCGACATCGCCCCGAGCGGGTATCACGCCCTGACGAGCGCCGAAAGTCACCGAAGACGAAGCCGAAGCGATTTCAAGGAAAATAGCACCCCGACAAGCGAATCACCTCGTCACCTCCGCCAGGCCACTGCGCGAGCGATCGACACCTTTCGCAGAACAAAAACGTCGCTTCCGCCACGCCAGCCCTGTGACTACAGCACAACCCGAGCCGCCTCCCAACGACCAAAACCCTGGCAACGCTGGATCCCCAGTCCGACGGCCTGCGGGTCGAAACCACCAATTCGCCGTGAGTTGATGGGCGACGTGTTTGTCAAAGAGTTAAAGGCACGAGGACAAGGCCACCGACTAAGCGTTTGCCTCGCTAGCATCATTCGATCCAAACGTCCCAGACTCCCGACTCCCCAGATACCAACAAAACTCTCGCCAATCAACATTTGCCCAATCGCCGCAGATTCCACCTTGCCCAACCACGCTCCAGCAAAAGTCAAGCTACACCGCATGAGCGCGAGCACGCCCTCAAAATACTAGGTTAGTGACTCTCTGCGGCAGTGAACGAAATCACCCACGCCCGTGTCACCCAAGCGGACGAAGTCGCGCGGCCGAAACCTACTACCCAGCACTGCGATGAGTGGTACTCCAGTCCCTTCGTTGCCGGCAAATATTGGCGCGCTAAGAATGGCAAAATGATTACCTAAGGAGCGAAGGCGCACGCTCGTTGCAATCATTTTGCCCCTAATCATCCTGCCAATTGGTTCCACACGGGCAAACAAACGAACCCATACCCCTTTTTCCGCCCCAGAACATCGCCGGCGGAGAAGTCGACTGCTACCCCTTCGTGACCGGCAAAATTTGCGTAAGGAATGCAAAAATGATTCTGGGGTGCAAAAATAATTCCACAGGATTGAGCTTGGTCCAGTTTTAAATCATTTTGACCCCTTCAATCATTTTGCCAATCTTATTCTGAATCCTTCCGATGATTTCAGGGAACACCTCGGCAAAGTTCGACTCTCGGAAAACCTTGACCAAAACCAGCCCGAACAAAAGACTCCTGAAACTGTGTTCGCCAGCTGCTCTAGCTGCCCAACCAAAAGGATTATGTCGGTTCGCTGTAGCGATTAAAGCTTACATCAGCAGAACCTTCCACGTAGGCGAGTCTTACTAGACTCGCAATTCTCAGTCGTCCAGACGAAACGCTTGCTACTGTTGGGTTCCACCGAATGAATTGTCACTCCAATGTTGCTTAGCGTTTTCGGCGATTAGCTCTGATTATCCCAGCTGATAATACTCCAGCCCAACTCCAGATCCCAGTACTCCCAACTCCCAACGTTCCGCTTCCAACCGTTTTTTCCGCAAACCGCCACCCCTCGTCCAACTATTCTATCCAGATTCTTGCACGATCTCACTTGGCTCCTGCCACTGCCTCAATCAAAGCATGCTAAAACCCGGAGCGGTCAGTCGCCCTTCGCAATTCACCAGGAAGTGACCAGCTTCTGTGCGTGAACCGTTTTCAAATACACGCCCCTGTCACCAAGACAGGAACGAAGTTCCAACGCGCCGATGGTAAAGCTTTGGCCGCCCCGGTCCGAAACCGTCTCGTCAGGAAACTCATTCGCCCCGGCCCGAGAGAATCGACTGCCTGCCCCTCGTTGACGCAAAAATGACGGTGAAGTAAATGGCAAAATGATTTGGGCAAAATGACTTCTCCCAGCACTGAATCACGCGTCAGTTGTCAATTCATTTATTCCCCTCATTTTCTTGATCCAAAATCAATCCATGCGATAGAAACCACGCCAATACCATCCGTCCTTTGGTCGCAGTCAGGACACATCCCGTCAAAAGTTCGACTCCGGACCCTCGCTAAGAAAGCCCATAACAAAGAAGTCCTGACACCTTTGGTCCGCGACACCTTTTATGGTGTCCCGACCCCCTCCGCTAGGCCTTTCCACCTCTTGCACCTCCTTGTCAAACCACCCTTTCGATCGGCTCCGATGAAGCGGCAAGCCATGTCGTTTAGGGATTTTCCTACGGCCTTATGCTCGCTCCATTACCATGACCCGAGCATTCATCTCACGAATTATTTGCACTACGAAGACCACACACGCCTGTTCCCGATCTGATCGTCCCGATCGGGGCCAAGTACACGGATTGCCGTTCCACAAGCAAAAAACAAACTGGCTCAAACTAACACTGTGGGAAAGTTTTCAATTGGGCAAACTCGCCAAGCGCAGCTCAGACGGCCTGAACTCGTTGCTCAATGTCTACCGGGGGAATGACCACCTCGTATGTCCTGTTCCGCAGGTCGTTTGTGCCAGAACCCGTGGGCCTATCGTCCGATGGCCACTGGAATTCGCACGCAATTTTCAAAGCGGCACTCAGCGACGGCGGTTTACGCCAAGCCGCGTACCGCATCGCATGATGATCTACATTTCGGTAGCATTTGCAAAGTCTGTACCGGAGCGGGCGACACGGCGTTCAAGAACCCGTTCGAAATCGCTTCGTCGGTCTGAACGAAGATACCGTACAAGCAGAGCACGTTGATTGATAATCTGGGAGCGTGAGCCCGCTCACCATCCTTCTCCGGTCTCGCCATTGCATTCCTGAAAGGTGCGAAACGCTTGCGTCGACGCTCGTCGCCACTTTTTGCATCAACGGATCATCCCGCGTCGGTTTTGAAACTTAGTTGCGCCCCTGGCCAACAACCGCAAGTACAGACAGGCAATGAAACACAGATTCAGCGAGCTGAATCTTTATGACTGCGTTGAAATATGCTCGCAAAAGTCTCAGCGATAGCGAATTTCACAACTTCTCTATGCCAGCGGCTCGTGATGCGGTTGATGAGCAGTTAGTGAGTTTCGTTCCGGCATCGCTCCCGCCGAAGCGCATGGCATTCTGGACCCCCGTCATTAGTACCACTTGCTGTACTATTGGCGAATCTGCCAGCCCGGCTGGCCTTGTTTGGCCCCTAGTCAGACCCCACCTGGACTGTCGACGCACTGCTTAAGGAGCTGTCTGTCCGAAATCAAGTTCAAGTGGGGTACCACCACTCAGCCAAGCGGTCAGCGCGGAAACAAGCCGCCACATTCTTCACCTTGGGAAGAATGCTTCCCAACCACTGCTCAAACTCACTCAATGATAAAACCCTAAAAGCTAACCGCCAAACTCAAAACCTCTGTCCACTTCACCAACTCCACTCGCCGAAAACTCGCCTCTAGGGACTCGTCAGGAAAGACTGGGATCTGGTCATTACGAGCGTTAAAAACAGGCATCTGTGTGTGTGCAATTTCCAAAGACCTGTGGGACTACTCGCTCTTTTCATGTTCGTCAACGCGACATTCGTCCCGCTTTACAGCAATACTCGTCTCGGCCCGATCTAGGTTCTTCGTGCAACCGATCATGACTCCCCATGCTCGTCTATGTCATGTGTTTCGGCAACATCGGCCAAAATGACCGACGCTGATTATTTCCCCCGCCGCGCGCGAGCTGTTTTACTTGTCTGGAATCATCCTCTGGAGCTATCGAGTGTTTTAGTACAAGACCTCCACTATTACCGCCAACGCGGGCATCTTCTGCCAAAGCTCCTACTTTCACGATGATCGTGCCGCTGTACGGTTGCGTGTAATCAGCAAACGTAATCAAATTCTGAATTCAGTTCGGATTGTTCCTTCGTTCGTTCTGGGCCTACTTCCTCGCCCGAGGGGCTCGGTAGATCACGGCCCAACGCACTGTTTTGTGGCCACAGCTTACTGCTTGCTGCTTGGCAGCATTCGGTGGATTTGAATTCTCTTCTAGCTCGCTCACGACGGAAGTTTACCGCCGGACCTGACGTTTTGTTGTCCCCTTCGGCGATGCAGCTCGCCATGTTACCGCGACGCCGATTCATCTACCCGATGATGCACACTCATGTGAGAAGTTACCCAGTGCCGTGCATCTGGTGGGAAATCCTTCTTGCCCACATTATCGAGACCTTCAAATACGGGTTCCTGTGCGTGTACCGGTCAAGCCAGTATTCCTGGCCGCATACACCACGGTGTTTCACAGTCGTCGTCCGGCCCTTGGGCATAGTTATTTTCAACCGTACCGAAACATGACTTTCATGGATACGGTTGATCGCCGGAACTGTAAACAGAGATTTGCAATACCGACCTATGCGATTAGCAAAATGTTAACAATCTTGAGAGTCTCAATTCTCCGGCAGAACGCAAGGCTGCTTACTTTACCCCAGCATATTAGAAACCACATACTGATTGCCCTACTTTTTTTCTCTTCGTGCCAGTCCCTAGCTGACTCGACCACAGGCTCATGAGCTGTTAGCAATTCGCATCGAAAAACCTATTTTCCGAACCTCTACCGTCTTCAGGGAGAACGTGGTTACAATGGGAATCGCATTTTCGCACGACAACAAGCAGTTGTGGCACACCGTCCGTGGCCAAAAAAGACCCATATACTAAGGTATGGCCAAGTCAACGACCTGGACCCAAGCCTCTCTGCAAAGAACCGATGAACGAGTCAAGCAAAGAACAGCGAAAGCTGACTCGACTTACGTCTGGCACTGCTGCGGACATTCCACACTCTCGAAGTCCAGGCACGTGAATCCTTTGGCATCATCGGTCGCATACGGTGCGGGAAAGCACGATTTACTGAAACTTGTTGTTCACGGTCACCGCACCGACGACCATCGAGATAAGTCAAGGGACGCATTCCGCGAGTTTGCTCGAAGTCGGCATCTGATATTTTCATCCGGCTGACCGGGACGCTGATCAAAGATCTACTTGAACGGCGGCATCGCGACTTCTGGGGATGAGGCCGGCTAGAGGATTAGCAAAACAGCTAGAAGCAAATTTCGGAGTCGCGCTGCGTATGTATTAGATACTGCCAGTGAAGCGTTTACGCAGTGTATGATGTGCCGTATCGGTTTTTTCGCAGTTGCAGCACATCTCGATTGCGAAATCTTAATCGTGAATTTTGAAGTCTTGGCCGTCAGGTGACGCAGTTGAATTAGGCCTCGAAGTGCATTCCGGAAAACTATGAACGACAGTCTCACGATAGGGCGATCGATTTTTTTTGTTGTCAGTTCACCAATATATGGGAAGCAATCTTCCGAATTATTTTGCGTAGTTCTGCGGTCTTTAGTGCGAGACGGCGTTCGGATTAAAGTGGCTCGGGAGACAGTTGATGATTGCACTGGATCATATTTGCAATCATCAAGTCCGCCCTTGACAGGGCTGTATTCACCCTTTTACATCCAGACCGATTTTTCCCCTCCCCCCCAGCTTCTGGTGCTGGAAGCGTGTCCGCCTTTTAAATATTCCACCGAGACGGAAACAATCCATTATTCGCGTAAGTATAAATTTCCCCTAATCTCTTAGAGTTCGATTATGTGTGTGTGTGTGTGTGTGTGTGGGCTGGGATTCCAAGGTATCACTCTCCCGAGGAACGAAAATCTTTACGGTCCTACATTTCCCGATCCCACCGGTCAGATTCAAAAAAAAGGAGCGGCTAGCCGTTGCGAAAATTCCCCTCTCACTCATTTTGACTTCCCGGACAATTCCTTTGTGACGTCGTAGCCAGCTCATATTCCGGGGAGGGGTGATCAAACATCCTGAAGATGCTCTAAGTTCATGACTATTGAGGAAATCCGGAAGTGGTCCATTCACGATATCAATCACACGATCATGGGGTCGTCTTCGCCCGAATGCGATTGGATTTGCACCGCGAAATACGACTCTTGCATTGAAATGCTCGTAACTGCTTTGAACCACTTACATCACTCTTTAAACTTTTTTGATTGAGACCAATTATTGAATGCGGCGTTGCGATTTCGTTCAGCGTTTACGCGCGTGTGGGGTTGAACTAATTAAATACAAATAGAATTTTTACGAGTGACAGAGGAAGTCACTACCTGGCGTTTTCCTTTCATGATCAGCAAAAAACTATATCCATTTGCCGAACTTAATTTAACCTGTCCGTGTACTTTTGAATTGATTTCCTTGGAGGCTTGGACAATGATTTCAAAGGTCAACTATCTACTTATCTGGAAATCAGTGGATCATCGAGAATCGGAGATCTCTTGTTATTATACGGCGAAAGGTTCACGCGTACTTGGTCACAATCTCGAATCTTCATATAGGAAATACTGTATTGATCTCCCATCCGTGAATTTTCATCGACACCGACCCAGTCCACCCTCTCTCGTTTGTCCGAGCGTCGCAGGGATGCTCAGCAAGCTATCCTGCTGCCGGCGAGTCATCCGCTCTGCCTACGAGACAAAGTGTTGTTGCACCGAATTGTCTTCGAAGATGACGTCTGAATATTCACGCCACAAGTCACTGGTCCTGAAGGAGTCACAATTCAGAAAAGGGCTTATTGTCGCCCGCTGGTTCTGTTGTGGGACACCGCGATGTCGGACGCCTTATCAAAATTGTTGGCTGGCATCAGCCAAAGTGGCGGCAAGCGTTTAAATGATCCAAGTCAACATTTGATTCAGAAACAAACATGATTATCGCTCTTTGTCCATATGAATGCTCTTGGCCCCTTTCGCCTCGAATATATCGATTGCCAGCTTCCTCGCGGGGACCATTCTCCGAGGATAGGCTTCGAAGAGAATTACTGCATTTACATTCAAATTGCATTTGCTCTTCAGCTCGGATCATGTCGATCATGGATCCACCAGTGAAGCCAAGACATTCGTTCCTTCCGGGATGTTGAGTCAAGTGTTTTTTCTCAATTGTTTATGACTTTGGTATTATTCAATATCTTCATCCAGGTTCTGAAAATCACCGAACGGGACGTTTGTTGATTTGGGGTCGAGATTATACCGAGGGCAATACTCGTTCCTTCTGATGAACGACAATTGGCGTGGCCTTATTTTGGGACGGTTCTTGAGATATGGATCGAGTTAGAAGTAGCGAAATTTTACTGGAAGCATTAAATCTGACCGTCGTCCCAGCTTTCATTGACACTCAGGAAATTTAAACTCACTGATAGAGAAAGCGGGCTTTCGGGCGAGATCGGTATTCTAAGTGTCTACATTGATGGCAAACGACCTATTGTGGTGTGGGAGGCGATCAATTATTTTTTTTTCGGTCAACCTGGTTGTCTTTTGGAATACAAAGTGTTTTAGGGAAAAAACGCCGATTTTCCTATTCCCTACGATCGATGTTTGTGCGTCTCAAGCACACTTTAGTTCCACTTGTTATTGTGGAGCTTTCCATTCCTGCGTTCTGTCATTTTGGCCATCAGAAGGGGTATCGCTTTTCGCTGGATGGCAATTCTGCGTGGTAAACAATTGGTACTGTTTTTCTGTTTCAACGGGACGTCCTTGTAAGGGCTTCAAGGGGAATATTCTGCCAGACGAGGGTTTTGTCGAGTGTCTAAATTTCGTGAAATCTCGCTCAGCGGAGTGTTGAAGTCAAGTTTTTCTGAGTGGCGAAGCCCCGGACTAATAAGGCTTATTCGGCGACTACCCGTTATCAATGTGCGACGACCTGTAGCGAAGAATGTATTTAGGGAACCTACGTGATGATTACTGTGGGAAGAAGCTGTCTGGCGGCTACTCGAGATGATCCGTCGAAGGCGGACCTTGTTTGCGTGGTGCTATTACGGACGATCCACTTCATTGGAAGCCGCTGGCGTTTTCACGCGAGCGAAGAGTGGCTAGTATATTTAAGAGACTATTGGAAATAAATTTCCCTGCGAGTGCTTGAACTTGGCGCTGGACTGAAGGCATTACCGTCGTTTTGCGTTCGCCAGAGATGGGTGCGAATTCGGTAAACGGACTCGAACCGATCCAAGTCCAATGCGTTGGAAGCAGGAGCATATTCGCGATTTTTACGCCAATCTTGTAAATTGGAGATCAAAGTAGTCGACGCAGTGGGAGAGTCACTTCTTCTCGATGGACCGCTAGTTCGAGCTCGTCTCACGGCGGGGCCGGTTTTTCACCACGCCCAAGATATTCCGCAGTTCTGTTAAGAGGCTTTTCGCGTGTCTGAAGCTGCGGGCAGGTTTCTGATCCAGAAGAGCATGTTCTGTCGAGCCCGAAAGACCTGCGGACCTTCCTAGAGCGGACACCTCTTTCATAGTCTTTTTCATTGGCGTTGAGAAGGCGCTTATATGCTTGCAGACTATTCTCTCTCTTGCTTCTCAGGAAGAGCGGTTTTAAATCTTCAAGCATGTCCTTGCGGTCCTCACAGCATGCATGATCACTTTCTATTCCGGGCGACAACGAACGAGGAAACGCAGGTACTCTCTGAACGCATTTTCTCTCGATTCCGCGGAGGATCGCGAGCACTGCTGCGTTACCATTCACGGAGTTGGGCGAATGGGCGGCGAAGGCATCGATCTTTCAACGATCAGCATGCCTGTGCCGCTCTACTCTTCCTTGCAAGCGACCATATATGAATGACAAAAAACAGTGTTGTGTTGAATGGGGCAGGTGTGTCTTCCCTTGGACGCTACGTATGTAGGGAGTTCAGTTCTTCACGGCTGGCGGAATTATCGGACTCGACTCGTCGCCTGAAGAGACGTACAGTGTCTGACCTCCTCCGTTATTACTACAGGTCGTATTCTCCTCGCACGACCGTTTCACCCATGGATCCTTTAAACGAGAGCGTCCCGTACTTGTGCATCATTGTGCAGGTCGGGCGTCGGTTCCGACTCTCGATGCGTGAAGCCTATCACTGACTTTCCGCGAAAACACGATTCTAGTAATCGAAATTTGAGCTCTTCGCCTAAGTGCGTCCTAATTGTGTTTTCTTGCAAATGTTCCATGCAGCTGTATACGGCTCATCCGCCAGTCAAGCCGGTTCCTGAGTCGTTTTTGGCGGGATCCGGTCTCGTCCGTTATGGTTTTTCACAAGCTTCGGCGTGAACTTATCTTGTCCTGTTCTGAGTATGCTCTCGGTTGCGATGGCGTGGCGAACGGCAAAGTGTACAGGATTTTTTCCGCCTACCGGTGCCGTGGGTTGCTCGACAAGTACTATGGTATCTTTCCATAAACAACTCGTG
>Ga0163217_1093141_pt1 | contig 11622 bp, 16 predicted proteins | sample SynspAceP_FD_185933 | JGI IMG/M metagenome (GOLD analysis project Ga0163217, IMG submission 185933) | Saline lake microbial communities from Ace Lake in Antarctica - Synechococcus sp. Ace-P (PacBio error correction) | ecosystem: Environmental > Aquatic > Non-marine Saline and Alkaline > Saline ... | reverse complement strand
CTTTCCACTCTGTGCAGAGTGGATACAGGTTGTAAAGGCGAACAAAGATCAGGAGTGTATTTATGAAATATATCACATTGCCATATTCGCCGCACAGGTGGATCCTGCCTTCGCTGAAGCTTTTCGGAAGTCGCCTCAGTGGCCTGCGTGACAGGGCTAAGGGTATGGAGCCGCCAAGAAGGGGGCACACGGAAATCTACCTGGTGCCCGAATATGCTGGTCACTATGTTGGGCCGACTAGTAAACGTTGGAAATTGCGGTTTACTGACATCAGTGCGAGCGGGTCATGTAGTTGCTGATCACACGAAGCGCGGAACTGGCATTAGTTGGAGGACGGCAAAGATTTTCGGCTGCTGCCCATTGAAGTGGCTGTTCGTATTCGCACTTGGCGATAACCGGTGATGCAGCCGCCATGTGATCCGGCAATATCGGTTCTTAAACAATCGCGTCAGGCCACATCCAGCCTTGTGCAGATGCCTGACTGCATCCTTTTGTTTCCACGGCTCCCCACGGGGGTCTCACGGCTAATGGCAACATGACTTTTTGCGTTGTCGCCCATAGGACGACCCGAGCAGAATAAGACCACTATCGCAGCATGAAATTATAAGCGGTTGTTCGTCCTAGAACAGAATTGCATCAATTATCCGAAACAACGGCATAAGGTGGAAAAAGGGGCCGCCCTTGATTTGGCCATCAAACTCTACCACCGCGGTTGAAGCCAGCCATTACGCATCAATTGCGAACAGGATGACATAGCAAGGACTGCAAAACTGCGCAGGACAGTTCGGTTGTGCGCGCCGGTTTTCCAGTCCAGAAGACGCTGGCAGCAACATAATGGCGCCGACACAAACCACTGTAACGCTCCAGAAGCTGACCGTGCATTGTTTGGCTTTGCGCAGGACGATGAGTAATTCCGTAAAACGCAAGGCACAGAAGAAACAGAAGTGTCAACCTTATATTGAGTCCGCGACAATAAAATATCAGGTGACCACCCGGCGAGGTGATTCAAAACGCCAAAGCGCGAATGAGCGTCCAGCAATTGCGCAGGTTGTCATCGCATCGCCAAAACGAGCAGAGACCAGAAAACGGATACCAGCGCGCTGGATGACTGAAGCGCAGACCGTTCAGAGCCGGGTGTGCTGCAAACGCTCAAATCAGGCAAGCATCGTGTTTGTAGATTGTGTATACCTAGCTGAAAGCCAAATAGCAGCTAAGTGGCACCTAATTCTTGCGGATGACTGGCCAGTTCTAGTTCTGACATAGCTGCCTGCGAAGGCGTCAGCAGCAGACTTGCCCCGATGCCAGCGATGCGCAGCATGATCGGCGGGATTTCACCTGCGACTGCTCTGGCCAAGCAACCACGATATCCCTGACAGCACTAGCTATCTGTGGTTTGCCTAGTGCCAGCAGGCTTGGGTGATGCACCCAATCCCATATGAAGCGCTCTCTACTTTCGCCAGCGAGTACTAGACACGCATAAAATAGTTTCGACCCATTGAATACTGAATGTGCATGAGATGTCGATTTACAGGCTTCTAGACCGGACTTATCAGGCGACCGGTAGGCGTGATACCTTTGAGGTGGCTTATCAAATTACCATATTTGCCTCTTCGGGGACCATGGGTCGCACGAAACAATTTGCCGTTGAAATATCACTCCCATCACTCTTCGTTGCAGATATTGCTGCGTCTGGCAAAATGCCTTTGACAGTGGCATGTGCTCTGGGCTGTATATATATTTTCTGCTCTCTCGGACACGGCTCAGTTTTCTGACACGTTTGACATGGTGGCTGTTGCTTGCATGAAGGCATTAGTCTCCTGTCACCACACTGTTTTTATGTGTGACGATTCCTGCATAACCGGGGTGATGCCTCAAAGTCGGGCATGCTGAAAAGCGGCAGTCTCTTAGGGGCCCGGCCTAATATTTGCTTTTTGTATATTTTGAAGAATCGTGAACTGGGAGCCCACATTTGACCGGATCGGTCCGACCAGCTCAACTACTGGTAGTTCACGCCACTTAACAGCACACACGGTAATGGCGATCACAAGGGTTCTCGTCGTTTTTATGATCTTGATGGACTATCTGTGAGATGGCGGTATGACGCCTACACAAAAATCGGTGCTATTTGAGTCGCTCCTGAATGAACCAACCTTGGGGCTGTGTGAGTTAATTGGATGAATTTTGCTTAAACCGGGGCTTCCTTGCCTGCAGATTTGCCAGGCGCTCGGAATTGCGATGCGCCATGGGCTCTGGATCCAACCAGTCGGGAATTCAATTTTCTAAGAAGAGGCTCTTCAACATGGCCATATGTTGGTTGTCGTCGGCTCGCAATGCCCGGGTGACTAAGGCAAGGGTAAGACTCTTGGACTGCGTTGCTCCGAACGCCAGCTGATATCCGTGGTTCGGTCTTCAGGGGGGGCCACACGCCGCGCCCTTACATTGCGTTCATCGATGGCGGTCAGCTCTTACAAGTTTGAGCCTGCTCCATCAGGTCTGGCTCGCCTTGGCAACGCTGCTGGTTAATTGGCATGGCGGTCGTCATTGAGTCGCATGCGTGGTCGCAGACAATATTAGCGCGCGCGGCGCAGCGTGCTGATCATGATTGTCCGTGTTAGTCGTGTTTGCGCATTGTCTGACACGCACACGCTGATCCTTCCCTTGCCGTTGACGCTTGATTTAGCTGGTGCGGACGAGATCTCTAGCAACACGGAAGCCACAATCGGCACAACCAAAGACGCGGCAATTGGTCCAGCTTAGACAGACAAGTAGGACGGACGCGCCATCCCGGGTGATGGTCTGGCCCAATTTCCTGAAACAACGTTCGCACGGACAAGTAGCTTGACCCCGGCTGCTTTAAGCCATCGACATACTCCGCTCGCGCGCTCGGTCTTGGCTTATGCAGACAATTGATCTCAGAGTTTGATTGACCAGAGTTAGATCGGTTGGCTGATGAAGTTCTGCCTCTACCATCGGTAACGTGTGGAGGCTGCTCGCCATGATGAGCGCAAGCGGGAAAAACGCATTTTAATGTTTGAAGGCGCGCAAGGGCGCGTTGCTGGACCATTTGACCCACGCGCAGTATCGTCGTGACATCTTCCAACGACGCGGACAGCCGCTACCGGGTCAGGCCTTGGGGCCGACAAGGGCGCTCGATGGCTTATGTTCTAGGCATTACCAGGGCCTATACGAACTCACGGGTCGGTGATAAGGGAACCTTTTCCAATCCGGAATCAGCTGATGAAACCGCGCGTAGTACCTGGTGAGCGATACCGGTCATGAATGGGCACCGTTTTACACGGCCGTAAACGGGCGCTCGTGATATCTTCTCTGCTTTTGTCCTCTCCTACTCTGGTCCACTCGACTGGATGATTAGTGTTCGAGAGTAAGCTAATTCACTAGCCTCATCGTCTATACTACTATGCCCCGGCCCGGTACAAGGTGCCCGCATTCGCATTGATCCCATGCTCGAACAATGGGTTACTCGCCGCTTTCATTCGAGCGCTGTTCCGTTGGAAAGCTGTTCCTTCAGTCCGACCCGATAGTCGCTACTAGGCCTTAGGTCAATCGCCTTAGAACATGTAGCCCAATTCGCGCCCAGGCCGGCAAGGCCGGAGCCCGCGGTGTAGCCCGGCTCTGTCCCGGCTGATAGCGCTGTTGGACAGATATGTCCATCGTAAACGGGATACGTTCGTGGTCAATGGCGTCCAGCAACGCGCCCCTGCGCGCCTTTCAAATTAAAGGGATCGTTTTCCGGGCCTTGCGGCTCATCATCCGGTGAGACCTCCACACGAGTATCCATGTAAGGCGCAGACACATTCGTCAGCAACATTTCTAACTCGGTTCAATACAACTCTGAGACCTCAATTTCGCGGGCATACAGAGGGACCGCGCCGAGGGGGATTGTGATGGCTTAACAGTGAGGGTACCGGTCAATCTTGGCTCGAAGCGTTTTCATAGCAATTGGCAGGTCCATTGCACACCGTGATTTGCGCGACCGTCTACCTTGTTCTTCAGTAAGGCTGGACCATGGCCGGCTTGGTTGTGCCGACTTTTGGTTCCAGGTGTTTGAACTTCTCTGCGCAACAGCATCAGGCTTTCACTGTGCATGGACAGGTATCAGCGTGATGCGTTGTCAGGCAATGCGCAAACACGCTACATCAATCATGAGTACCCTGCGCCCGCGGCAGCGCGCGATTTCTGGATGCGGACCAACGCATGCGATCAAATGACGAGCGCAGCATTCCAAATACCGATTAGGCTTGCAGCGCACCAGAACCTAGATGGAAAGAGGCAGATCAAACCTTGATAGACTGGACCCCATCGTATGACTCAATGTCCCTATGCGCGCGTTGTGCCCCCCCTGAAGCGAACACGATATCGCAGCGCCGGTCTCGACACACACCAGTTCCACAATGCTTACCCTGCCTTCCGTCAACACTGCCATCTGCGTAGGCGACGGACTAAACCACCACTTGGCCATCGATTGAAAGCCTCTTATTAAAATTGAAAATTCCCGACTTTGATCAGCGCCAATCTCGCGCATACGCAATTTCGAGCGCCTTGGCAATCTGGCCAGCAAGGCGAAAGCCCCGCTGGTTTTAAGCAAAATTCTTCCACCAATTACTACAGCCCCGCAAGGTTGGTTCATTCAGAGCACTCAAACGCAGTTTTTTTGAGGCTCTCACAATCTCCAACTAATGTGCCATCAGGATCATGAAAACCGGAACACCCTTTGTCCCCATTCCTGTTGCTGTATGGGCGTGAAATCATATTGAGCTGTTCACCGATCCGGTCAAATGTGGCGTCCAGTTCATCATCTTCAAAAATATAAAACAGATTGTGCCCGCTCGCCCCATAAGACTGCCGCGCTGTTCAGCCATCCCCAATCTTTGAGCTCCCCGGTTTTCAGGGATCCTCACCGCATAAACAGTGTGGTGAAGGACTTTGCCTTCATGCAAAGCCCGCAAAAGCCACTGTCAAGATTGCAAAAAAAACTGCCGTGGTCCTGCAGAATATTCAGCCAAGCACATCACTGTAAAAGGCTTTTGCACGCGCAATTATCTGCAACGAAAGAATTGGATTGATAAATTTCACGGCAATTGTCTCGTCCCATGGTCCAAGAGGCAATATGGTTTTAGAAACACACTCAAATCCTTACCGGTTGATAGTCCGGTTCCAGAGCCTGTAATCACATTCTCATGGTCACCATCAGTTTTGGGTCTCGACTATTTTGCGTTCTTCATCCGCTGATAAGCCTTCATAATGGTTGTTCAATCAACCCTAACTGCTGCTAGGCAAACCACAATGCTTGTGCTGTCAGGGGAATGTGCGTTCTTAGCCAGAGGCGAGTCGCAGGTGAACATCCCCGCCAGATCATGCTGGCGCAAATTCGCTGGGATCGGGGGGCAAGTCTTGTCTGCGATCGCGCTTTGCTATGGCGCGTACTGTCAGAAACTGACGGGCCCAGTTTTCATCCGCAAGAGATTTGGACCCCTTATGCGGCTTTTGGCTTTCCACTTTTGGTATCACTCATCTTACACACGCTTGCCTTATTTGGGTATATGCAACAGCACACCACGGCTCTGAACGGTCTGGCCTTCAGTCAGCAGGCGCCGCTGAGTTACGGTTTTCTGGTCTCTCCGCTCTGTTTGATGCGATGCCTGATGGACACCCGCGCCCAATTGGGCTGGAAGCTCATTTCGGCTGCTCTTTGGCGTTGATCATCCTGAGGCGTGGTCAGCGCTCTGATATTTTATTGTCGCTGGACTTTGCATAATTTTATAGCTTGGTGACATTCTGTCTCTTCTGTGCTCTTGCTAGTTTTTTACGGAAGTTTTAACTCCTTCCGTCCGTGCGCGCAAGAAGCACCAAACAACTTGCATGGCTGTCAGCTTTCTGTGGGTTACAGTGGGTCCGGCAGCCCATTATGTTGCTGCCAGGCGTTCTTCTGGGAACTCGGAAACCGGGTGCGCGCATCCAACCAATGTCCTGGCCGCAGTTTGCAGCCTCTTGCCTATGTCATGCCTAGGTTCGCAAGTCTGATGGCGTGTGGCTGCTCAACCGCGGTGTAGAGTTGATTGGCGCCAGACAGGTGGCTGCCCCTTTTTCTCACCTTAGTGCCGTGCTTCGGATTCATGTGGATGGCACATTCTGTTCTTAGGAGATACAACCCGCTTTATAATTTTCATGCTGCCCCGGTTATGGGCGTTATTTCTGCTGGGTGTCCATATGGCGCAACGCGAAAAGATTTGCCTCATTGCCGTGAAGGACCGTGGAAAGCTCGTGACAGAACGAATAAGGATTGCCATGTCACGGCATTCTGGACAAGTTGCTGAATTTTTGCCTGACGCGATTTGTTTAAACAGATGATTTCTGCCGGATCACACCGGCTGCCATGCACGCCGGTTTTCGCCGTGCTGAATTACGACACAGGCACTTCACAGTGGCAGCACAAAATCTGCCGTCTTCCAATATTGCCAGTCCGCGCTTCGTGCTCAGCACTTCCATGACCCGCTCGCATGATCGTCAGAAACCGCAATTTCAACTTTACCTTCGCAGAAGTAGGTGCGACAGCGATATTCGTGGCACCAGCGTAGGATTTCCGTGTGCCCTTCTGGCGTCCATTAACCCTTAGCCTCTGTCACGGTCAGGCCACTGGACCCCGATTCCGAAAGAAGCTTCACGAACAGGATCAGCTGTGCGGCTTGAATAAATGGCAAATTAATCATATTTCATAAAGCTAACTCCTGGACTTGTTCGCTTACCAACCTGTATCACGTCTCTCAACCTTGAGTGGAAAAGTCAAGTCCTTCATGAGCTCTTCCTCTTCATGACCCGCCCCAGCCCTACCCACGCTTTTTTGGTTCCATTACAATTTATGATGGTCCGCAATAAGCCCGACCATACAAGGAACGTGGAGCCAAACGCAGAGCAATCTGCAACCGCAAATTGGCTGCAACTAGTAGGTTTCAGCGCCATACCCGTTCACCGGTCGAATCCTGCCCAAGAATTGCCGTTCAGAAGTGTGCCCAGCGCACCTGCCAATACCGTGGACAGGCAAGGCACGGTCAGAGATATCAAATAGCCCTACTTTCCATCTGTGCGTTCGACCATGATCGACAGCACACCTGTAAGCAGACAACGCCGCCGCCAAACCAATGGCATCATGTGGCGGCCATCTGGCGGCCAACAAAACCCCGAAGGCGGTGTGAGCGGCGTGTGCAAGACGGCAATCTGTGCCGGTAACCATGCCGACCAAGGGAGGGCTTTCCAACCGCACCCCACTCAATCATCAATCCAAGACAAGTGTATCGCGTCGCAGCCGGACATATGGCGTCACAAGCATTGCCACTCCCAGGATCGGCCATTGGCACCAAGGCGCGGCTGCCCGCATGGAACCGAACCAGCCGACCCACAATAAGGGAGCGGCCAACCACTAACCATCGCAGGGCGCCGTTGCGGAGGCTGCACCGTTTTTGGGCAAAGCACTGGGCGGGCACCAAGCGATGACAGTGCGCTATCACGCTGCCGAGGAACCGAGCTGTCAATGAAACCACGGATTACCTCCGGCAAAGTTCCAGTCACACCACGTTTCAGGTCAACAGTCCACCGCCCCACGCCTCCACAACCCAATGGGTTCACAGAGTGCGTAACTCAATGAGCAGCCGGCCTGCATCTGATAATGAAGCACGGGCAGAAAAACTTGATGCGTTCAACAAAAGCCGCCCAACGCATGCCCGAAAGGGAGCGGTTGATGACGGCAAAATGTCAGTCCTGGGAACGTGAAACACTGTTCTCTGCCAGAGCGTGGTTCCCTCATAATACACCAGACTGTCTCTTCCCACATCCGTTCAGAAAGGCCTTTCTGCATGACTCCAATAGCCAGGCCGAGCCTTCAGAAAAGGCCCAGGGGAATGCCCACCACCCAGCCACTAAGACGGTAAGGCAGGGCAAGCAAGCCAATGGCCACAATGCCAATCAGCACTGACAGGATGGTTTTCTGGCTTGCACACAGCCCGCCATAAAAGGAGCGGGCGGAAGCCCCCTCGGCCCAACTCATAACAAAAGGCACCAGAGGGCAGCTGCTCGTTTTAGAATCCAGGGCGCAGTATTCTGCAGTTCATTATTCCCTCACGGAATAATTTAGCAGCTTGCCTGTCTGTCACCATAGTGCCGCCAGCGCGACCGGACACGTCAATGACCGCTGCAGGCATATGTGTTGGCTTTACGAGCGCCCGTTTACTAGAGCACAAAGCTCTCAGCGCTTGACCTGCTGGACGCTTTTGCGTCGCAAGGCCCGCCTGTGACTTGTTGCCATGACTTCAGCGTTGACTTCCTGATCACAGCCACAGCTGCAATGGTCATTTCCACCTCTCAGGAATTTCCGGCCAAACTTGCGATATTGGCGCCATATGTTGACCGCCCAGCTGCACCCAGCACCGGTTCCGATATTAACCGAATAATCCGGCGTCGTTCACAATTGCGTGACATACAGCCATGCGTGGGCTTCAATTCGGGCTTCCATATTGATGCCCTTGATCTGGTGGATCCGCGAGCTTTTGCAATCGCAAACACGCTACCGGCAACAGACCGTCTGTGGCGTTCGGTGATCCCGTCAGGCGGGATATAGTTTTCGTAAAAGCACATTCCTGGAGCGACGCAACCTCTTCCACTTATTGCCACGTTCTTTGGCACATAGCAGGTCGCAGACACCATATTTGACCGTCTGCAATTGTGGCTGCAGAACGCCGTCAAAGCTGCGGGCGGCAGTGCCCGTACATTCATCTCGGGCCACATCGCCTTAATATTCAATGCGAAATGCCGGAGATGCCGACTTGCAGTCACGTTGACCGGCAAAATGGACCCAAGCAAATCAGTCCACAATTTGACAAAAGGTGCCAGAAGGCAGGTACTGCTTCTTCAGGCCCGCCGACTAACTTGGAGGCATTGATTTCAGGCATTGGTAACCGCACCCATCAGCATGATCATTCCGACATTTGCGTTCCAGCCACCCTAGACCCCCCCTGGCCCACGCCCCCCGCCATTTCTTCCTGTGGCGCCTCCCTGTAGTCGCTGCTCCCAGACCTGCGCGGTGCAGACAACATTTTGGCAGGTTCAGAACAACACAACTGTCTGTCGCGGCTCCGATGGAAAAAACACGTTCAATCGCGCTCCCGGCCACCTTTCCGGACTTCCAAACGTCAGCCAGTGCATCTTATCAATTAGCGCCAATCATCCGTGCACCAATTTAGATCCGAACACTTTTTTCAAATTTTTTCAAATGGCCGCCTGCATCAAATAATGTGCCGGGGTCTTGTTCTGTCAGCGGCGATATTTGCAGCTTATGAGGAATCCGCCACGCTTCAGCAGCCCAATCCAGATCAACCTTCTCCACGCCGATTCCATCGCACGTTCGGCGAACAGGCAAAGGCCACTTCGAAGGCATATGACGTTTCATTTTGCAGGCCAATGCCACTGTTTCCGCAGCGTAGATCCCAATATTACTCGCCAGCCGACTCACACCCAAGGGTTTTTTCGCCGGTCAGTTTCAACGCCCATGGAATTTGATTCTTTCCCATTTACCGGCTATGTGGTAGAAGCATTGCTTCCGGCATTCGCAGCGCAACTGGCAAACATGCATCGCAATGGCATGCTTCACGCGGTTGGAGTGGAATTTCCAAAAGGCGTATCATGACAATGATTACCCATTTTTTGCGTCCTGCCGCGCAGGAATATTCATTAACCATTGTCGACGCCAATGCCGCCCGGGCCGATGACTTTCAGATTATTGTGAGCAGCAGCAGATAATTTTTTGCGGTGGCTTCGGTCGCGGAAGCGCGGATGGCAAAGGACCATCATAATTTCCTGATGAATCTCGAGCGAAGCTTGTCTTGTCTTTCCAATGCATCAGGACTGGAAATTCAACATCAAGGCCGCCGTCTTGAATTATCTGAACCTAGGGTCGTTCGCACCAGTTTAATCGCGAAATGCAGAACGCGGTGGCACTCTTTTTTAGTCATGTTAAGTCTTCTCCATAAGGCCGCCTTCCGGCTGCCAAAGGGGCCAGGACCGGTGGCCAGAGCATCCAGGTTAGGGAAAATTGTGAGAGAATCAGGCGGCTCTGTGATCAGCCGCAGATTTCTTGCGCCGCAAAGCTCCAGATCGAGCCAAGGCAAAAGGGCCGACCACATCGTGAGCTGTTCAACCAGTTGCACCGGACCAAATGCGACACAGCCCGTAACTCGGGCATCGCGAATACGGCACCGACTGTCAATGAGCCACGCCTCTCCCTATCTCAGCGCAGATTTACCATGGCTTTGCAACGCCGGCCTGATCATCTTCAGACAATGCCGTTGACTGCCGGGTCCACGCATTTTCAACACCACTATACGGATGTGTGTTGGGACCGAGTGGCGGCGGTCCACGGCCAGAAACAGGGGAAACAATAACCCAAGGCGCTTATATTCAGCAACCCAATCGCAGCAAAGGTTTTATGCTCTATTGAGCATCAGCACGCCACGCAGGCCATCCAAGACCCACCAACGGATTGCGCCCATTCCCAGGCGCGTGCCAAGATACATCTTTCCACAAACAGCAATGAGGCGTGTGATGGTTTCTCGCCCATCAAAACCATGCCCTTGATGACTCCTTTGCCCCCCTTGTTCTTCAGGCGGAAGAATCCTTGGCGAAGTCGGCAGGCCTGGCGTGTAGCTTTCCACGCCGTTAGCAACGGCCGCAGGCCGACCAGATCAGCCATAGCCATGAGCCAAGCTCTCTCGCCCAGCACCTATCTGCCAGAGTTATGTCATACAGCAATCAGCTCCTTCACTGTCCCAGGCAAATCCTGCGCAAGGCAGCAGATCCGTCCGCATTCGCAACAGGTTTCCAGATCCCTCCACGGTCAGCAGGATCCCACGCTCACCACTTTGGCACACGAACACACCAAGAGGCGTGCCGTTCCAGCGCTGAACCAACAACTATTCATCTGGACCAAACATTGACAGCACCGACCACAGATCCGCAGCACGCGCCGTCTTAACTCCGCAAGTCACATTGTTGCGCTAGGTTCATCACAGCTTTTCCAGCTTGCCTTTCGACCACGCACTCTTGCTAACCCAGCCGGCAGCCACAACCGGCTTTCCCCAGGCCACGCACAGATCAAACACCACGGACGCGCCACACACGTGACCCCACCATGGGCCATTTCTCAAATGCGCCGGTACTCAGGACTGCAGGTACGATCCGATTGACAGCCTTAATCATTCAAGGCACCTCGCAAAACGGCTGCGACGTCAGAATACAAGTCGGCACTCGCTTCAGCTTGCGCCTTGCCTATGTATTTGGCACGGCTGAGCGCAAGAGCGGCCGTATCAGGCAAGCCCGCTTCATGCGGACCAGCCACGGTCGTTTGGCCACAGGGGACCAGGATGAAAAACATGGGGATTATTACAGGGACGCATACTCAGGCGTCGTGCACCGCCTGACCCGCGTCCGTCTCGCCAGATATGTGCATGTGTCATGCTAACTCTCAAGTATAGATAGCCGCTCCCGGTGAGGGACGAAGGGGCCCACCGCATCTGGATAATTGGAAAGCGCGACTTCCGCTAGGAAAGTGGATCTTAA
>Ga0163217_1007780_pt1 | contig 11622 bp, 5 predicted proteins | sample SynspAceP_FD_185933 | JGI IMG/M metagenome (GOLD analysis project Ga0163217, IMG submission 185933) | Saline lake microbial communities from Ace Lake in Antarctica - Synechococcus sp. Ace-P (PacBio error correction) | ecosystem: Environmental > Aquatic > Non-marine Saline and Alkaline > Saline ... | reverse complement strand
CGCCGATCATTTCGATATAGGCTTAACATTCCCGTTCGCTATGCGGCATGGTATCATGGTTTGGGTACTAAGATACCATCCTGATTATGTGAAATTATACAGAGGCCCATACGACAGTAAACGACACACAAGCACCACCGTAGCCAGTAGCTTCTGTTAATACCATACCAAAAACTTCGTTACCTTGAAACATCACATACATAGAAAGCCTCTTGTATTTTTGCCTGCCTATATTTTTAACAGGAGCATGGAAAATTAACCGAATTTTCAAACCTTAAGCTTTAGCCAAGTTCAGGTAAGCCTCTTTTTCAATGATGTGCCGCTAAATATCTATTCCAATCAGATGTGTCTCCGAACTATTTCCCAACTCTGTAAAAGACAATCATAGCCTTTTGTTGAAACTTTTGCCTACCCAACGGCTAATACTTTTTTAATTTGTAGTACTCATTCTTCTCTGTGATAAAAAGATAAGGATTTGGGATTACTTTTATATTTTAATTTTCCATTCCTGTTAAATTACCACCAGTTAATACTATAAAATTAGTATAAGTTCTTCCCCAAGATATTCATAATTCGAAATTTAAGACCACTATTTTTCTGATAGTAAACTAGTATTATTTTTTTTTTAAAAAAAAAAGGTGCAATGTTTCGCGGAACATGTCTTTCATTAAATCATTGGACATGGTTTTCCTAAAATTAAGGGCACGAAGAAAACCTCTTAAACCCGTCATCACAAACTACAATAAACATTCAGTTGATAGTTTTTATTAAAGTTCGTAGATGCGGTGGTATATAAAATATATTTTATTGGGTTACCACTAACCCTTATATTATGAAGCACTTAATTTGAACTAAAGTAATAGAAAGGCTCGGGATTAGTCATTTTAAAGTAATAAAAAATGAATTTTCATAATTCAAATTTTTGAACTAAAATAATTAGCTTCAATGAAAGTACTCTTCTAATCCTCCTCCCACCCATTTGGTTAAACTAAAATATAATAATCTCCAGTGGATTTTTATGATTTTTAAGTCTTTCCACCTTTTGAATTCGCATCGATAATAGTAAAACTTCCTGTGCTGTTTAGGTGTGTACGGAAACAATTTTCCGGACCCAATCAGATAATGCTTCAATTAACTTCCTCTTCATAGGCTTCAGGTTAAGTTCCCAAAAATTTTAGAAAAATTAAGACCGTAGCCATAGTGATACCCATAGAGTTTTAAGCCGCAACATATTTCCACCAACTTCACAAAAAAACCACCCCCCTGGTCTGGCAACTCTTACATCAGATTTAATGGGGCTTTTAGGATGAAAGTCCAATTTAATGAGGTCAAAGAAATGCGGCATAATTATAAAAACAATTCATCTTCAAAAGCAACACCGCCATGTTCTCGAATATTGTAAAAAGCCAATATTTGATATATCTTTAAATGTAATAGTGTGGTGTCTACAGCTTCTATATTTTCCATTATATTTTGTACAAATCCCAAGTATCCGAAATTGAACGCATCTTATATAGTTCAATGCGTTTGTTTTGTTTGTTTCAGAATCGATGAACAGAATGACCATTATCCCTCAAATAGAAAGAGATAAGGACACTGTGTATTCTTTTTCGATAATTTTTTTTAGCGTTTGTATAATTTCCTTTTTTGTCTCCAATAAATGGGATATAAAACCTTTTCCTTGTTTAAATAGCAATTCTTCAATGAAAATATGAAAACTCTTCATTTTTTTCAATGACCGAAGGCGTCTGCCCACATCATCTTTTGTCAGGAAGAATCTTGGTGAAATTATCCAAAATCTAATTTAAATCTTTCGGCGTTCGGTGCTTAAATTGAACATTTATATCCATTGATTAAGCTTATTTTTTTCTTTAGCCTTCGAATGCAACATTGGAAAAGCGTATGGTACCAAATATAGTAATTCCTAAAATTAGTACAACCCTCTTGGAAAAATATGTGTTTTCTTATGAAAATTCTAATATAGTTTAATGCTATTTTTTTCTTCACGATGAATTCCTTGTTTACTTTTCTATGAATAAATAAGTTGTACTTTCCAGAATACCTTATTGTTGTTTTTAAAGATTTATTTTAACCTTGTGAATAAGATTGTACACTAATTTTTTTCGCTATTTGCCTTTAAAATTTGATATAAGTTAGCGTATGAACTTTATGTATTTAAACACTTCTATCAAACCAGGAAATTATTAGAAAACTTAGTCTTTCCAGGAATAATATTTCCCAAATGCCATACTTAGAAAGGACTATTAAATTTTTGAGGTTAGGCATTGTGACTCAGATAAACGTATTCGTTATTTTTTTCTAAATAGGTGTATAATCGCCAATTGATTCAAAATTAATTCCTTCTCAAAAACTATTAAGCTGGTTAAGATTGCTATCAAATAATGCCATTCAGGCCCTATTTGCCAGAAAATAAGCGTCGTTTCAAGGAGCTAATTATTGCGTAAATTTTTCATAAAATTGAAAAAGAGGGCTGCTTTTTAATTGGTATTATTATTCGTAAAAATAACACATAGCACCTCCAAACCTATAAAAACTTTGTTTTGCAAAATTTTTTATGGTTTCTAGCTTCCACGACGGAATTAGTAACTATTATTAATAATGGCTATCTTTCAAACATATTCTTTGAATGATTAATTTTAATAAGCAAAAATTTATTGTGCTTTTGCTCTAATTCAGTTTGATTGGTAAATTTATTTAATAAATTCTCTACATTTTTCTTTCAATGGGTTCGGCAAGTTTATTGATGTAAACTCTAAATTCTTTACCATGGTGTCTTTATTGATTTTTCCCTTTAAATCAAAATTATCCAGTAAACTCACCTTTTGAGTAATTTACGTCAATGCGATTAACAATTCTAAAATACCAGTCAAAAGCGGGCAAGACCACAAAACTGTCAAAAAGCCATTTCACAAAAAATTACAGGAGTAACCCATGCCTAAACAAGAAGGCGCAATGTATTCTTGAGGTAATACTAAATTTTGCTTTTTCGGTATTTGTGCAATAGTCTTCAGCCATTTTGAAACTTTTCTCGTCCGAAATATTATTCAGAGCTCTTGGTCTGGAAAATGTGCACGGTTCAATAAGCTTCATACAATGAAATTCTTTACGTTTTTTTTGGCATTTGTTTACCAAGACCAAAAATTTTGCCATTCAAAAAATACTGTCTGATAATCGATTTGTTTGCTGTAAAAAAGCTTCTGTTTGCTTAGGGTAAATTATATAATAAGTCCGTAATATAGATATCTTTCTCTCTTCAGCATCATCTACTTTGTAGAGTCTAAGGTTAGGGTTAAGCCATCTGTAAAATGGGCTTCAATTCCTTTCTCCAATTTAATAAAATCTGCCCTGAAATTGATCTCTGCAGCCAATAGTCATGTTTCTTTAAATAATTAATCCCCTCTGGGGTAAGCATTGAATGGAGCAAGGGTTTGTTCCATGTGGGAAAGAAAACAAATAAAGGACTTAATTTTATCGTTAGGGAATCCAATTTTGTGATTGTGGATAAACCAACCATTCATAATTAAACTTTACCGGTACATCGACCTTAAGTTGGCCATGTTTTCACGATCAATCGTAGCAATTCTACTTCGTGGTAAAAAATTGTTTGGGCTGCCAAGCTTTGAATATTGTCTCCAACATTAAAAAATATTTTTTATTTTCTATGTATGTTAATAATCCGTTATTTCATCCGTTATTAATTTTATTAATTTTTATAAAAGTTATATTAAATAGAAAACCATTTCTCAAAAATAAATTAATCTTTTTTTATTTCGTTTATCGCGTCAGTTTCGATCAAGCATGTGTTTATTTCTCCTTCTGCAATTTTTTAATTCTGCCTTTCTCAGCTTCGTATTTCAAAAGATAAAGGGGTTGAGTTGATTGTTGTAGCTTTTGAGAGAGCTCCCACCCAAAAATAGTTCATGCCTTTGCTTAGGCCACTTCCTCCAATGGTAGTGATCATTTTTACCATAAAAACTTTTGGTCTACCATAAATCCAAAATTGTTAGGGTTTGGGCCGCCATAGGACTAAGCCCAAAATAGTTTTCTAAAGCATTTTCTTCACAGTTACCACAATTAAACTGATCCACTAATTTCGAATAACACACTCTTAACCGCAATGTTTTGGGTGTTTGCTACAATAAAATAGGCAATCAAATCTTAACTTTGTCTTGCCGTGGCAGTTCTCCCATCTCTCTGCCCCATGTTTTTTTTCATCTGTTTCCAGGTGTTAAGCCCCATTGATGTCAATATCTTTGATATAGGATGAGGCAATCGAAATTTCACTTATATTGTTTTTATAGGCTATGCCGCCGTTACCCCTAAAAAGTGAGATACCAGCTGTATTGCTCCCCACCAACCCATATTATCTGTTAAAAAAGAAACGCGATATGAATAAAAAATCACCGCACATTTCGACGTGATAAAAAATTTTTGCTACCTGTCTGCTAATAATGGTCTTCTTGAATATTAATTTTTTAAAAATCGTCCAACTGCTCTAGGTCATAATTTCAATATTCTGGGCCCATGAATGGTAATTAAGTCTGGTTTGGCTTCATAATTCCTTAAATAGGTAGCAAAGGCATCAAAACACCGCCACTGCGGGGGGAAAAAAAGGCCCAAATGGGGCTTTTTTAGTGCCTTCAATCTATTTAACTTTGTTTTTTTCGCTTTAACCCTCCTTTAATGCTACATTCGGGTACATGTTGAAACCACCTCTTTCAAGTGCCAATAGTGCATTAAAATAATTCTTCGCTCCACTCATCTACCCTCCAATATCAAAACCCGCAAACCAAGCAACTAGTTATGGTAAGTTGAGAAAACGGGAATAACCACTAATACTTTTTAGAAAACCTGACTTACATCCTGATGACTACCTCTGTCTCCTACGTTACGCCCACACAACTTTTCATCATTATCACAGTAATACGGATTATTTTTAGGTAAAAGTATTTCTGCATGCCAGCACTAAAAGAAAATCATATGAAAATTTCTTCCCTTATCAGAATATTTAAGCTATGAATTTTATCATATTATTTAAATCTTTTTAAATAGTTTAAAAGCATCTTTAAATAGTTGTTTCTCAAAAAGCATTCTGGGCCTATAGTAGTTTAAAATGCCTGATATATAAGGGCGTGAAGAGCTCCTTTAGTATTTAAAATTGATACCATCCTTCTCCAGGGATCCAAATATTAAAAAATAGCCTATGCTAAAAACAGAAATGATGACAAACAATTGATAATGCCTACGAAAAACAGTTCTTTAAAAAAAAACGAATCATAAATTTTTAGTCCTTTGTATTGTGATAGTAAGAAGTTCATCACATTTTTAACATCATCCAGCCAATAATAGAGCCAGACATATTGCCGATAGCACCATAAGTACCGCTAAGTACAGCAACCTAAGAATAGTTCCTAAAATCATAAAAAGAAAAGGTAAAGTATGCTTTAAAAAAGCTAATACTCTTGCCTTCTAATATCGAGTTTCCAAAAGCCTTGCACCAAGGGTAGGGTAAGGCAATCATATATCATAAGTGCAATCACCACGCATTAAGCTCCTTTCTTCCCCCAAACTCTCCACCCACCCAAAGCGTTCACGAATTGTAGACCAACAGTAAAAAATCCACCCAAAAATAAAACATGACACTATAAAAGATAGCGCGCAATCTAATTCTATCTATCTGTGTTTAGGATTCCTTCTTCCAGTCCAGCATTTTGCTACAGACAATTGAGTGGCTCTGGGTAAAAACCTGACAATTGCGGTAGAAAACGCTCCATAGTAACGAAGCCTAGTGTAATGCGCAATACCGATTATAATAGTTAACACTTCTTCGAATGCCTATATTCCTTCCTAAAACCCAATCCCCATGTCTGACCACTTGAAACAGTCCCTACCAATGCAAAAATAAAATCAAACCCGGTAGCTGAATACCTGTGTTCATACGAGTTAAAGGTCTAACTCGTTGTCATTTAATCTGTACACCTGAGCTTTTTTCAAACGAGAAAGCGTAAAGTAGCTGATAATGATGATAACATTCAAAAGACACCCGAGTAGTCAAATGACGGACCAGGGCTAATGGCCTTGCCACCTAAAGGTTAAAATATGCCCCACTGGTAGGTTAAGGGACCGGGTAATGTAAAACGGTTGATATTGAAAGTTTTTGAGTGTCGATCGAAGTGAGCTGCGTAGTAGCCACATAACCCCACCGTAATCAGGCGGCATTGCCTGGTAAGTCTCTATTCGAAACGAGTGTTGTGATAATTAAGAATTACAAAGCAGATCGCGTATCTTGGCAATTGTTTATCTTCGCACCTCATTTGGGCTCATCGAATCGGAGTTGTAGAATAGTATGCCCAGAACTAACAATGGCACCGCAGAGATGACGAATAAAAAATACGCATCAGTGAACAGCAAGAAAATTTTCTTTCTCCCTTTAACATTCTTATTCTCTACCAGCCCCTATACTTGGCTACAAAGCGTACAAATTGAGTGCTGTTGTGAGTTCCCAAAATCTAACCAAAGAAAATGGTGCCGACTAAGGCTCCCAATGGCTAAGGTACAATTCCATTTTACTCAGAAGATCCCTTAAATGACTTAAAATAAAAGAAGTCAATAAGTCCCTACCACATTGGTTTTAAAAAGACACATGTGGCCGTTAATTTAGAAAGCTCCTTTTTAGTTGGCTCAAAATAGTATAGGGTTAAAACTTACAATTAAATTTACAATTTTTACAATCTACCGTGCCACTTGGCCGGTCGCTAAGATGCCTTTAACTCGTACAGATGCCAGTTGGGGGGCTAAATAAATTTTTAATTCTACAGTATCTCTTAAAAAATCCGTATGCAGCTCAGGTCTAACACTGCGTCAAAATTTTTCAGTCGGTAGACTAGTACTGTTCTAATCGCGTATCTCAGACTGACTCTTCTGGCTTGCGCCAAGGATCGTTAAATGCATTAACCCGTGTTCCGAAGCTAGTTAAATTCTTATAATCCACATCTACCGCACGGGTGTGCGAACATTCAGGGCAAGTTTTTCTTGTAAAGGTGATGCCCAAGACAGACCGTGCATTTTTTATCTAATGTCTTCTTGTGCACCGATTAACTTAAAACCTCCCGAGGGCTACATAGCTCCCATTTACTGTCATTTAAGCGCCTACCTGCTAATTATTATTTCGGCCGTGGTAGCCAAATTCTTGTGCGCGTTGAGCCAAATAATAACGGTCACGCCAATACCAATTGACCGCCTACCAAACCAGGTTTAAAAGGTAAAAATTCCATTTGGTCCCTGCGCTTTAGTACCGCCGATGGGTATCGATAATCCATTAAATTAAAAATCTTCGCCAGTCATTTACAAAAGGCGAGTGTACCAGTCGCGGTTGTGAGTTTTTCCAATCACCTTGGCAGCTCTGCCACTTTGTATCGTAGGGCTAAATGCATTGTACCTGCAAAATAATGACGCTTCTATACGATGTGCACTTCTACTTTTTGCCCAATTTCTGGGGTAGAACCTGAGTTCCTTAGTATTTTCTCGACGGATGCTCCCTTTATCTCCTGGATTAATTGCGTTCCGGAGAAAGCCTGCATAAAAAATCGCTATTGGAATTGTTTAAACCGCTTATCTTTTCTCCAAAACAGGAATACACTCTTCTTTCCGTAGCTCCTGGGATATACCGTTACTTTCATAAAATTAACGATATCGCCTTTTTTTAAGACTTGAGCCACCCGTTTCACTGCCTTATGTATTCTGGTCAGGTCTGGCCGGATGTATTACTTAATCTACAGGGTGGGGTACGGTGATGATAAAAATAATACAGTCTTTTAAGGCCTCCAGTTCGGTGAGACAAAACAAGCCTTGTTAGCAATGTTGGCATCAGCCGCCAAAACTTGTTTTAGAGTCCGGCATCAGACACCCCGGCTAAGCGTTTTATCAACCCCCGCTTGTAATTCTTTGATTCTGGGTTTCGTTAATTATCGAAACCTATGACCGTATACTTATGGCAAATAAGCTGGCTACGTGGGTAAAACCTACGTAGCTAAGCCTTATGCACTTGCATTTAGCTGCGTATCATTTTTTTTTACTCTTTAGTATTTTCTGACTGCTATATAATAACCTTATTTCTCTTACTATAACGCTCTGAAGATAATTAAAGTGCTTTTTTATTCTTTGCCTTTTTCTTTTTCTGTTCACTGGTACTGCTCTCTAAAGAATTTTTTTGTTCTTCGATACAATTGTCTATCGAAAAATCACTCGCAAAATCTTCAAGACTTTCACCAAATAAATTTTCGATATGCCACCTTGAACCCTTTTGAAACAACAGCCATCTTGTATAAGGCACTTAAAAAAACTAATCGTTTCTTATCCTCATCGTTTTTGAAATTGCTCCATTTTCAGCTGTTCTTACTTCAAGTGCTACCAATACAATTACCGTTCTTTTAATCCTTTTTTTAATTATTATAGCCTTGGGTTATAGCCCAATAAATTTTTAGCTTTTTCCTAATAGACGCTAACCGAATGTGCGAACCATCACCTTTTGCGCGCTCTGGCCGTTGGTCAATACAACATTAGCAATGTCAGATCGAGGCACTCAGGTATTCTTTAAGTAGGGCCGTAAGTTCATTTAAATCGGTGCGCTCGCCATAGGCCACATTTTATACACCGTATTAAGGGCTTCTTTATTTGGCCGTCATTAAGCCCGAACATTCATTTCAATAACATTATCGATTATCAGGTAACACAGAGTAGGATCCATCCCCATTAATCACCGCGTGATTTCGTGTGCATCAAGCTGCAGTGACAAACCTTTAGGAATAACCGCGGCCATAGTCACCATTAGGTCTTGCTTTCGTCCAAAACATTAAAATAACGCAATCCTATAGTTTCTAAACCAGTAAGTCTCTACTAAAAACATCGGCGTACAATTCATTCACGTATTTGGTAATGGCATGATGGAGATAAAGTTTACCTATCAATATCTTACTTTAAGCATACTTTAGAATCCCATAGCGGTTAGGACGAGCTTGCCGCATTACACCAAAGCGCTTGACCTTGCATCGCGTGCCGCTGACCAACATATTTAAAAGCCAGCCTACGATTACCGCATTACTGTGATAGGCGTCATAATAAGATCTTGGACAGAAACCAATGCCGCTTGTGTGCAACACATAATCGACCCCCTCGCCAGGCTTTTTTACAATCTTCTAGATTTCTAATTATCACCTTCTATAAGCGTATAATTCTATTCTTTTTAAACAGGCTTCAATATTTTCTCTTCTAACCGTTGATAAATGTATCTAAACAACGTACTTTATTGCCGTTTTAGAAGGGCCTCTGAGAGGTTAGATCTATGAATCCGGCCCCACCAGTGACCCTAAAATATGTCGTATGGGCTTGAAGTTTTAATTTTTTGATGTCCATTGGTATACTTAGGGTGTTGTAGGAAAAAAAAATCAAGTTGCAAAATGAGGTTTTTCTGCTTATTTGTGTGTCATTATTCGTTTAAATGTTTATTTCATCTTTGGATGTCGAAAAAAGTCGAAAATTCGAAGAAGTGGGAGAAAACGGTTAGTCGTTGTTGGTTGTCGGGTGCGGTTTTGTTGTTCGTTGTTGGTGTTGTTTGTTCGGTTGTCGGTTTCGGGTGCGTTCGAATATGCTGGATCTCCATAAACCGAATAGAAAAGAGAATAGAATAATGCGAGAGCAGAGAAATTAGTAGAAAAAGGGAAAATGTGAAAAGTGGAAAGTGGAAGTGGGAAAGCGTGATAAAATGAAAAAGCGGAAAAGTGAAGAGTTAAAAGTGGAAAGTGGAAAGTGAAAAGTGAAAAGGGAAAGAGAGAAGAGTGATGTAAGAGAGAAGACGGAAAATGCAAGCTACAAGTTCAAGTTCAAATACCAAGCACAGTTCAAGAGGGCAGAGCCGAAGATTCAAAGGACTTGTCTGTTGTATCTTTTTTAAAAAATTAGAAAAAAAGGAGGCTCTTATTTTTTAAAAACTCTTAAAATATTGAATAAAAAAGGGGGTTAGTAGGAACACAAAATAGTTAATTATAGGCTGTTTATCGATAAAAAAAATTAATTTCAACTGAACACGCGAAACCTGAACACTGGAACACTGAACCACTGAACACTGAACCACTGAACACTGAAACACGTGAACCACGTGAATCACTGAAAACCGACTGAACACTGAACACTGAACACCTGAACAGCCTGAAAACTGAACACTGAACCACTACCCACCAAGCCCCATTAATACCCGTATACCCACTCCACAAATTTCTTAACGCCTACATTTAACTTGTTTTAGGGGCGTTAGTCGTAATCTTTAATTAAGTCATCTACATTTGCCCAAGTTTTGGCGACGTCACCGGCTTGCATGGGTAAGCAACTTCTTTGATGGCTTTTTTGCCTAGATTATCTCAATTTCTTCGTATAAAGTCTGGTTTAGTCTACAACTGTTATTGTTGCCAAATATTGTACACTTTAGTTCGTTTGAGTTTCTTTAATTCTTCTTCGGTCGTATCTTTTCAATAATCAAAATACCACCTTCCACAATATCATCCACATCCAGGTAAAAATCGCGCTCATTCTTCCGTGATTAAATTACTTAATAGCGTTTATTTTGGTACTATGGCTTCCTGTAATAGAAAAAGTGCCATATTCTGGTCTTCCCCACGGGCCGTAGAGACCGTTAAAAAAGCGCAATCCGGGGTAGGCAAAGACCGTAGCGCGCACAAGCAGTGTAGAAATGCGGTCATACAATGCCATTAAGCCCATTGCTTTTTACTCGCGGCATACAGCTTTAAGGGCTGTCTACGGTATCCGTAGTTTCAAAAAGGAATTGCTGTTTAAACCATAAGAACGCTAGAACTTACTGCATAGACCAAATTGTTAATCTGGTGGTGTCGGGCAAAAACATTCTAGTTATAATTAAAAGAAACGAACAACATTTGCCTATCGAATAGGCCTCAGGGTTTTTCTATACTGTAGCGAACTAGCCTTGCCTGAGTCCGACTAAATTACAAACCCAACATCAAAAGATTTCATTTTTAAAACAACACAGAAGGTTTTCACGATCTTCCAAAGGGCCTAGTTTTATAAATATTAAAGGCTTGGCAAGCCATGGTGTTTGCTGCTCGCGCTTATTCTTATTTGATATAGCCGCATTCTTGAAATACCTAATTCGTTTAAACCGGAGAAAAACTTCAGCCCCTGGACCCCTATGCATCCATTAACATAAATTCGTTGTTGATATTAATCTAAAGCCAAACTACTTTGGTGAACCATGGAGCTAAAAGTCTTTGGCAGTATGTAAAAAGGGGCCCAGATAAATCCTGGCTTGCTCCGCGTAACTTAGTATTTTCATTTTTTTTTTATTAAAATGTTTTAAAATTTAATGTCAAATGTTTGAAAAAACCAACCCCAAAAACGTATGAGTTAGGGTCTGTCGACAAAAAGCTTCAGACAAAAGTATTTCTATAAAAACATTTGTCATTAAAAAATCATGTTTAGAAAACTTCTTTTTTCCAAAAAATGTTTAAAAAAAAAAAAAAAAAAAAACTAAGCCAAGGAATCTCCTTTGCCTCCTTTTTCGTTTTTGTTGGCTTG
>Ga0163217_1114585_pt1 | contig 11623 bp, 9 predicted proteins | sample SynspAceP_FD_185933 | JGI IMG/M metagenome (GOLD analysis project Ga0163217, IMG submission 185933) | Saline lake microbial communities from Ace Lake in Antarctica - Synechococcus sp. Ace-P (PacBio error correction) | ecosystem: Environmental > Aquatic > Non-marine Saline and Alkaline > Saline ... | reverse complement strand
GAGTCTAGGAATTGTCTTGCATGAAATGATTGAATCAAACGTCTAGTTTTAAAAGTTTAGGAGTATTGGTTTTGATTATTAAAGAATAAAATCGTCGAAAAGGTATCTCGAGTCAGGGGACAGGAGAGGATTCGGGTGGTACTGCACCGAAAATGGCCAGGCTTATTCTGGCAGCGAATCCGGCAACAGTGTTGTCATTCAAATGCACGGAGTAATCTCCCACTTCTAGGACTCTCTCAGCATCGGTTCTCTGGTTATATGAAAACCGTGATTTTGGGGAAGTAATTTCACTTTTTCCCGTCCTCAAATTTTGATAGGTGGTTCAATCCTCTATGGTCCATGCGGCATCTTATAAGTTGATATTTCCGGCAAAGATCGGCAAGGGATTTGAGCACCAAGACAAAAGTTAACCGAAAAAAGGGTTTACCTGTATTCAAGATATCCTTTGTTGTAGCTACTTGCGTATTCCATTACCGCATGGATCCACCCGGACCATGTGAAAAGAAAATAAGCGTGGGCGACCAAGCTCCATCTCCGCCAATTGTTTGGCTGCGGAATATTTGCAGTAAACTCCTCTGCTGGCAAGATTTCTTAGAATATTCTTTCTTAATGCCAAAAGTCAAGACATGCACTTTTATAAGAATTTTCATCTCCATAAAAGTAAGGCTCTTGGTACAAACTGCGAGAAAGCTCCCAAACCGTTCATATCAGGAACTTTCTCCAATTCAATCCTGGAGACCTTGATTTTCCTTCAATGGGAACTGATGAATAGCATTCATAGCACTTTGGATCTTAGATGGGCGTAACCAGCATTCTTAGTATCTATATTGCAATACCTGTGATTTTATTTTCGCCTACTAAATAAATCTGTTAGCGAAACCTTCTTGCCGTCAAGGCTAGAATATACTTCATGAAAAACTATTGGACTACAATACCACCAATCGTAGGTGATCAGATTTCTACTTCCGAAATCGATCACACCATAATTTTCCAATATGAGGTGTTGTAGGTTACAATTATCTGTTCCAGTATAAGATGGATCGGTGTAAATCTTGGGTCCTGAGAAGCCGGGTCATTCCGTATGAAGCAAATTTCACCACATTTGTCCCATGGTTTCCAATCAATGAACCTGAAAGACAGTCCATCCGCTAAGAGTAAAGTTGCTTTTTGTTTGATCATCGTTCTGTTTGAGTTGCCCAAAGTTAAATTATTTATTGGAAGGATTAAGGTTGAAAAGGGTATAAAAAAAAAAAGGATGAACAAATGTCCATCCTGTTGATATAGTCTGTGAGTGCTTCCAACTTATTCTCTTCAGTTTCCAACCTTCAGTTGAATCTTCGCTAGCCTCAGGAGCATTGCTCTTCGCTTTTGTCTCTGCAGCAGGAGCATCTACTTTAGCTTCAGCACTGCGGAAGCTGTACCTGTAACTCTTCTTAGATCTTCTTGGTGGTTTTCTTAACTGGCTTGGCTCTTTCAACATCAATTCGTTGAAGTCAACCAATTTCGATGTATACACATTTCAGCGTTGTCACCTAATCTGAAACCAGTCTTGAATATACGAGTGTACCCTCCAGGACGATTTGCTACTTTTTCGATCAACACCTCCGAATAGTTCGATAATTGCTCTTTAATTTTCAAATAAGAGAAAGCCATACGTCTATTGTGAGTAGTATCCTCTTTTGCTCTAGTCACAGAGGCCTCCAAATACTTCTTCAATCTTTGCCTTCGCAAAGCGTGGTCGAGATACGCTTGTGAAGATTAGTGAAGTTGCCATATTAGAAAGCATGCCTTCTTATGAGCAGCCTTTCTCCCAAGGTGGTAAATTTCTTACCGTGTCTCATATTAATTATTCTTCATCAGTTTAATACTTTGGAAATATCCATTCCAAAAGGTCCAAGCCTTTTCTTGGATAAAGTTGCTCTAATTCTGCGAGAGACTTCTTACCAAAATTTTGAATTTCATTCATGTCCGGAGATTTCAAGTCTTGCCAAGCACCGATGTATTCACATCAGCTGCTTTAAGCAATTTGAATGCTCTGACGGAAAGTCTTGATCACTTAAAGAAGTGCTTTAACCAATTTTCTCATTCAATTAACTCTTCATCAATCGGCTCTGGTCAGTTACCCCTGTCGAATCTAGACCATAGTCTGGTTCAGGAATAACATAAAGTGTTGAATCAAGATTTTAGCAGATTCCTTGAAGTGCTTCTCTGGATGGATTTGAAACCATCAGTAGATAACTTCTTAGATCAGTTTTTCGAAGTTCAGTTCTTTTGCCTCTACTCGCGATTTTTCAACACTATACTTCACATTCTTTATTGGTGTGAAGATGCATCGATAGCGATAGTGCCAAAGATTTTGTTCTTTTGCGTTTGGATTCTTCAGTGAGTAAGTTAAACCTCTACCTTTTTCCACTTACTAATTTCCATCTCAAAGTTTTAGATTCATCGATATGACAAATAACTAAATCTGGATTTAGAATTTCAAAGGAAGATGTGAACTAGCGATGTTCCCAGCAGTGAACACAGACTGATTTTTTTATCTCAACAGTGATTTTCCATCAAAGCTTCATGCACTTCTTGAATCTCACTTGTTTCAAGTTCAAAATAATATCTGTGACGTCTTCCACTACACCTTCGATGGTTAGAAATTCATTGCACTACTCCAGGGAATTTTCAATGAATATTTGCATAAACCTTCTAAGGAAGGAAAGCAGAAATTCTTCGTCAAGGCATTACGATGGTAACCACATAGCCTTTTTTCTAGTTGTTTGAAGGTAAATAAGCCATGAAAAATTCATCGGCTTTTCCCATTACCCTTTCTCCGGCATTTGAAATGTGCTAGTATGGACATATATCTTCGTTCTTTTTAAAAGCTGAAATATTAAATTACTTAGAGTAAAGTTCGACATGAGTTCTCCTTGATATCTCAGGATATCATCTCTGCCTGGTTACACTGACGAATTGCCGGTCAATAACGTCCATTCCCACTCTAACCAAGGTATTTATTTGCACCTTTTTCCAGCTAAGCTACTAGTGATGGCTAGAAGAGACTTGGACGCTCTCTAAGTGAAACCAACATCACCTGTTTAAGCGTTATAAGAAAGGAATATTTACCACGTCACCATCACAAGAATCGTGTTTGTGCGGAAACTTAGTTGTTCTAGCACCTCTTTCTGGTCGGGGAAAATTCCTTAATCTATATACTGTATTGTCTAATCACCTTTCTAGAAGCTGGAGTAGATCTTTCACCTGTAATCCAGACTTTTCTTGAAGCTATTACCAAACATTTTATCAATTGTCTTTCCAATACACCATAGATGTATTTTGCTTTCTGCTTTTCGGAAAGCTGATAGCATATCCCCCGACTGCTTCTTTCTTCTACCTTTCGTGTTGTTCCCGGAGGGTAATTCTTTTTCTGTAGCCGCTTTGCTATTGCCCTTCGGATAGGCTCACCAAATTTCTGGCGATCTTGATTTAGGACTGTATATCTAGCCATCTGTTACAATTTTAAAATTAAACCTTCTAACGCTTTGGTGGACCTGACAGCCATCTTAGCATAGGAGTCACGTCAATATCGTGGTCACATCTAAACCTACATTGCAACCGTCTAATCGCTGATTCGTCTACCAGCACCTGGGCCTTTTACAAAACCTCGCTTTTCTCAAAACCTAGCGTTCATATGCAACTTGTCCGCAATTCTGGGCTCCATTTGAGCAGCGTATGGGAGTGTTCTTCTTTGATCCTCTGAAAACCCATTTTACCGGCAGAGGCCCAAGATATCACTTGTCCTGCATTGTTTGGTAATAGGATGATGATATTGTTGAAGGAGGCCTTTAATATGTACCTTGCCCTACAGCTTCTACTTTTACTACTCTTTTTTACCTTTGCTTTATCGTTTCTTTCTGAGCATTAATCTATTCGGTTTTATAGTTGCCTTCTTTTTGTTGTAGCAACTGTTTACGCTTTACCCTCCTTGTTCTGCATTGTTCTTAGTCTTCTGACCACGACAGGAAGTCCTTTCTGTGTCTCAAACTCTATAACAACCGATAATCAAGCAGTCGTTTTGATGTTCAATTGACCTCTGACTTTCAGTCACCTTCTTTTCTAATTCTTCAGGGCAATAATGTTACGAATGGCGGTTGATTCTTCATCATCCCAACTCACCTGCTTGTTTTATCGAAAGAGATACCGCCTTGCTTAAGATAGCTCAGCAGAGTTTCTCCGATTCGAAGATATAGGTTTAAGTCCGATCTCGCCTCGCTTATTGTCTGGTATGTCTACACCTGCAATTTAGCCATATCTTAAACCTTGTCTTTGTTAAACTTAGGATTCTCTTATTGAGGACGTATAGAACTCCTTTTCTTCGGATCAACTGACAGTCAACACTTCTCTTTTTGCATAGATGTCTTTACTTTCTATTCAGTTTATTTATATCTAATACTATTCTTCCTTTTGATAAATCGTATGAGAGAGTTCATAATTTTGACGCGGTCACCAGGAAGGAATTTCTGATGTATTTCATCCTCATTTTTCCTGAAAATATGAGGCAATTATTGATGCCCGTTCTCAGTGTCGACTTTAACATTCGCATTAGACAATGCTTCTACGATTGGTACCATCTTGCCTCTATTGATGTCTGTTTTGCCATATTAGAATTTAAAATTCTCTTCTATGTATTTATGGGGTTGTCAAAACCTCTGGTTCTATCTTCAAATATTGCTACTGTGTGCTCATAGTGTGCAGAGGGTTACGATCCGCCAGTCGAATAGTCCATCCATCTTTCTCCTGCGGACAATATTTCGTGAATCCAAGATTAACCATAGCTCGATCGCTGATTACCATTCCTTCTTTCAATAAAGGACCGCTACCTTTTTTACCATTTAATTTGGAACTTCCGGTTTGGACTCATTGAAGACTTTTTCAAGTCATAGGCCCAACCAATTCGCGAACGACCGTATAACCCTTGGCCTCTACAAATTTTTGGATAGCATTCCATATACCGATTCGTTACCAAATACGCTTAGCTCAATACCTAGATAAAGGAATCTTTTGAGGCTCGTAGAGAAAGCCTCAATATAGAAGGAAACCTCACCGACAGGGATACGTATAGCGGAATCGCTATTGAAAACCTTGGTGAAAGGGACTCCACAATCCACTGAAGATATATCGCCATCTTTCCAATTCATAATCACTGTGGGAACCCCGCTTGAAAAACAACCCTTCATTGTAGAGATACATAATGAAGCAGCGAAAACCCGTATACCCTGTGAAGGATGGAACAGCCTTGTGATCTCGAATAAATCCTCAGCAATCTTATCTAGAAGAGGTCTTTACCCCTTCGTTGACATGTTTCGCTACTTCCCCATGGCTCTTGCTAGAATATTCAAGCACTTTCTTTATTAACTAACTTCCTGCCGAGTCTTGTAATGAAAATTCATCTTACGCTACTTGGTAATTAGAAGGAATTATTCTTCATATTACCACTTTTCATCATTTCCTTTCGTAAATGTCTCATCAACAAATTAGCATTCAAATTTTTGTCTCAATGTATTCATGATTACACCAAACCCATAGATTAGAAGCCGATGTTGCCTCCATAAACTGAGCAAACTCTCCACCAACTCCCGAAAGATAGCCAATGCTGGGAAGTATCTGCTACTGCAGCCTAAAAGGATAGATCCAGGTAATGTGATTTTTGAAATAAACCATCAATGAATTCTGAAGTTGGTTGCACCTGGCTTTATTCAGGGGACAAACCCACATTTTTTTTCATGTCTTCAGCTATCTGTTCTGGGTTAACCGGTAATTCGCAGTGTAAAAGAACGTTGAAATATTAATCATTGTACAAACAATTAAATTGTATTTGCCAGGAAGTGAAATCACTAAATGTAGCCCCAATGTAGTTGGCCAATATCCATATCTGAGGCCCAAAATTTGGGGTATCAAAAGGCTGGCACGACAACAAAGACTGAAAGCCAAAGATAATCGGCATTACAACCAGAGGCGCTTAACTTTAATTGAATATACTGACGCTGCCCACCACTTATACCTTACCTCCCAACCACTTGCTTTGCATATTGGACAGGAATCCTTCTTGTTGCCCTCAGTAAGTGCAATAACAACCATACTACGACCAAAGAACAAAACTCCTGCCTCAATTAATAGAAGTAATAGACCAGGAAATCCTTTCTCAACTCCTTCAGCAATCAGCTGCCCCAGAAATCTTGGTTAAATAATACCTATCATGATTAGCATGATAACCGTCGATACCCTTCCTGTTAATTCTCACCCAACCACATGCAAACATGTGCCCCGCAGAAAGTAAGACCAAAGAGCTAACATAAACAGTGACGATACTTACCTTACAAGCACAGTAGGCAAAATCGTTTAGCGGAAACATATCAATACCTTGAGCCAATGTAATTAAAATAGTAAGAACTCGAGTAAATTTGATGATGCGTTTTTCTCCCAAGGACTCCCCTTCCTTCTGCATTTTCTGAAGTAATGGTACTCCAACAGTTAATACTGCCAACACAAATAGATGCAGAAAGTAGGCATAATCCCAAGTCCAAAGATTGACGCATTACTAAAACCCTCCCAAGAACGTATCAATTAAACCAAGATCCTTTGCTGGGGCATTACAATTTTGGAAGGGTCCACTCCAGGAAGTACGATGAAGGAAAACCTAACCTGAAAATGATTAGGAATCCTATCGTATTTAAGATTCTTAATTCTTAAATCTTTCGATAAGAAAATTTTCTTAACTGGTTGAAATAAACTTTGTCATTAATTCAAATTGTGTTTATCGAACCACCGCTTCCTCCAATTGCCCTCAACAGCTGAAGCAGAGAACTTTGTGAAGCGATATTTCCAACTTAGTTTCCAATTCACCTCCTCCGAGGATCTGATTTTATCATTCTTTTGCAAGCATACCCAATGTGAGGACTAAAGCTCCATATTAATCACTCAAGTTATGTTGCTCAGAAAAAGGACTTTGCAATATCTAAATTAACTGGCTAAACTCGTACTCTGTTAAAGCTTTTGAATTCCAAACTTAGGTTTACTCTTCTTTGGAGTGGCATTTGACCACCTTCAAGCCTAGCTTTCTTTTGTAACCGGATTAGATTTAGCTCCTTTATGACCTCTTGGTTGAAGTCCCTCCTCTACCTGAAACCTGTTACCTCTTACCAATTCTCTTACGATTTTTGGTTGATCTTCAGCTGGGGTTAATGTATGAGTTTCATAATTAAAGCATTCCTCCACTTTTAAAGGTGATTAACTTTATTTACCATACCAGCAATTTGTGGTGTATTCTCTACAAACAACAAAATTTGCTGATTTCTTACAAGGCCTAAAGCTGTAATAGTAGCTTTTTGATCCTTTGGTCTGGTCCGATTGGATGCTCTTAGTCTGGAGTAATTTTGATCTTAGCCATGATAAATTATCCCGTTAAAAACTTTAGACCATTTTTCACTTCCACGCTGCTGAGAAACAGCAATCGGCATCTCTAAGCTGTTACCAATGCATTCGATTTGTACTTTCACCACGTTATTGAGGATTTGATGAACCCTTGGATTTTAGCAAGTACGTTCTGTAACTCCCGCACTTCCAATTACTGCTCGCCAATTGCACCAACCAGGCGATAACGCCAGTACCTGCCGCAGCGGCTTTATCAAACAAATTCCACCACCGAATTTAACCTAATTGCTTCATGAGAATGTGCCTTTTAAGAATTGGTTACTTAACCCAAATTTCTTTTTTGGCATCTTCGATACCCCTTAGTGAGTGCATTTCTGTACTTTCATTGGCTTTACCCATCCATAACCTACAAACACCTTGACCATCGCCCTACTACAACAATTGCAGAAAAAGAGAATCTTTCTACCACTTTCACCAACTTAGCTACTCGGTTGATCGGCTACTACTTTTTCTTTTAAATCTGTTATCTGTAGCCCTAATTGGCTTTCTTCTTAACTGAGGACATAAAGGATTAAAATTTAAGGCCTCCTTCTCTAGCACCATCGGCTTAAAGCTTTCACGTTTTACACGTGATATAGGTAAACCATTCTCTGTCAAAACCACTTCGTTTACCCCATTAGCGACAGCTCTTTCAGCAAGCTTTTTACCTACCTCCTCGAAACTGACACATTTAGTAATTGCTTTAGCTCCCAATTCCTTGGAAGATGCATTGTGCCAAAGTCTGACCTTAAGATCATCAACAAGCTGAGCATAAAATACCTGTATTACTTTGAATACAGATAAACGCGGTCTGAATCTTGTACAGAAATCTTTCTTCTTATACCTTGCTTATTCTAAGTCGTTCGTGAACTCTTATTAAATGCCCTAACTTTATTATTTTTACCGGCAGTCTTACCAGCCTTTAACGTCAACTGTTCACCAACGAAAGCGCACACCTTTACCTTTATAAGGTTCTACCTATACGTAGGGCTCTGATTTTTGCAGCTACTGACCAATTAATTCCTTATCATTTGATTCTAAGACAATTATTGGGATTCTTACTTTTGCAGTTTCTGTCTTCAAACTAACTTCAATGAGAGCGAAGAATATTTACTGTGCGAATAACCCTTAAGTTAAGTTCAAGAACTTGAACCTTGATTAGATGCTTTAAACCTACACCAACAAGGTTCCAAATCTCTCTTGTATCCTTCAGAAAACGCCGATGGACCATTTATTGCATCAAAGATCTGTAGGACCATGGAAAGACTTATGCCTCTTGGAGTCTGTAGGTCTAGTCCACGAACGATTTCGTTGCTTTCAACTTTCACTTGAAATGTTCAGGATTAACCTCCTCGAATCAAGGTACCCTTGGACCTTTAACAGTAACAAACCTCCATGAGCTGATACGTCTTACAGTGACCCACGCTGGGTATATGTATTGCTTTTTTACCTATCTAGACATGATAGTTAATTAGACACGTAGCAAAGAACCTCTCCACCTACCCCTCACACGGGCTTCTTTGTCAGTCATTACACCTTTGGAAGTAGATTACGATTGCTATTCCAAGCGCCATTAATTACTCTTGGAAGCTCGGTAGTTTAACATATTTTCTGAGACCTGGCGTACTAAACTCGCTTTAGGCTTACGATGCGTTTTGCTTTGTCGTAGGGATATTTCAGTGCAATTTTGATGGATCCTGAGGCGTTTCTTCAAAACTTGCTAATTCTGAATATATTCCCTTGTCATGCAATACTTTCGTTAATCTCCTTCTTGATGTTAGGAGGCAGGTATCTCAAAACGATTCGGTGAGATGCTTTAATTCGCATTTCTCACCTAGTCAGATAATCAGGCTTATTGGAGCAGTCATGATATTCTTTTAAGTCGGTAGGCTCCACCCGATTTGGGCGTGCAAAGTGTACGAATTGATTTTTATAATAAAACTTAACTTGTCGTTTTATTTTACCAGCTGGGACTTTGTGACTCCAGGAAGATCTTGCCAGATGGGCCATTTCTCTGAAGGTACCCTGTTTGATACCGAACTTTCTCATGTTAGCCTTTTGGACCGCCCTGTAAGCTTACATCATTATGAAGTTCTTACTGCGTGATGCGTTTCTTGGTAATTTATCAAGTGCAGCATAATCACCTGCAGCTTTAGAGCGCGGCTCTTTTCCGTTGCCATTACTTGGCTACCAAGCGCTCCTTTTTCTCTCACGAGCTTTGATTGACCTCTTGCCAGATTTTAATTTCTTGTTTATCTTTTTTAACGAAAGGCATTCCGAAAGCTTTCATCAACTCTAAGCTTTTCCTCATCAAGAATTAGCACTTGTCACAAAAAGTGATATCATGCCAGAATTCTGCTTTTACTTTCTCAATACTTAATTTCAGGGGAAAATTTATTTTGCTCCTGTACACCTAGCGTATAGTTACCCTCTTCCGTCAAAACCCTTATCCTGAAATTCCTTTGAAATCTCTTACTCGAGGCAAAGCTACAGTCATCAAATCGATAAGAAATTCATAACATTCTGTCACCACGAAGCGTCATTTATAACCAATTGCATTCCCTCTCTTAACTGTTAAAGTTAGAAACGGGAAAACTTAAGCTTTTGTAGATTACCCGCACGCTGACTGTGATCAGAGATAATTTCCTCGACACCTTGATCCAACAAGCTTCTTAATTCCGCCACAGCTGCACCGATTACCTTTATTAATGACTATTTACAAACATAGGTTAACCTGCATTACTGAACTGTATTGAAAATTTTTCTTTCAAAGCAGGAACGATATCGTTTCAAGTATTTTTGCTTTGATTTCTTGGATTAGCCATTGATCACCTCCCCGTTTTCTTAGAGTATCTTACTTAATTTTCCATTCTCCACCAGCCTACGGCCAGTTCTAGTTGCTTCACCAGTTGGTAGGGGATCTACAAGCATTTTAAGATTGCTGATGTGAATTCCAGGCTTCTTTTTCTTTTCGCATTTCCTCCTTGAGGTTTAGCAGCCAGTAGGGGGGGCCTTAACATGCTTTAGTAATGTTTCCATATTAAGGCCCTTCAATTAATTGCTCTACTTTCTGGCCTTGTCAAACAGCGAAGAACTTTTTGCTGTCTTACCTGTGTTTTTCATCACCGGCTATCACTTTAAACAGTTGTCACCTGTTTTGATATTGAAAGCTTTGTCTGAGGTATTTCAATTTTCTTATCATGATTACAGTACTTTCAGGGGCTAAAAGAAAACGATCTTCATGAATTGACGCTCTTCTCAATTCTCTGCCACTGGGCCAAAAATACGAGTGCCTCTAGGCTCATTCATTTATTGATTCAATAAACACTGCTTGCATTATCTTTCAAATCTGATGTATGAACCATCTTTTCTTCTGATCTCTTTCATTCTAACGACACCGCTTTTGAAAACGGTACCTTTTTCATATTGCTGGATGATAGCGCTGGACTACACAGTTACAAAACAAAACCTGTCACCAATAGAAGCATAACGCGTTCATTGGTTCCTTTCCCAACACACGGGATTACCAAATACTTCTTTTGCACCGGAATTGTCCGCAACACTTAGTCTGGATTCTTGCGTACATAATTTATTAGCTTTCCAATTTAAATTTTCAACTTACTCTTCCAAACGCTATATTCTTACTCAGCGGACGAGTCTCGCTGATTTTCACCGTGTCCACCAGGCATGCCATCATTCTTCCTTCGTTCAAATGAGCCATCAATTTGGTTGGTCTTGGAAAATAAAACTTACCGTGACATAGCGTGCTTTACGCGACGTTCGACTGCTACGGTGATGGACTTGTCCATCTTTGTTACTACCCACCTTACCAACTTTTTCTTTCGAAAGATTTTCTCTCTAATCGTTAGCCGATTGTTTTTTTCTGTTTAGCTAAGTTATTATTTTTGGCAGCCAATGCAGTCTTTAATCTTTTGCGATTAAAGCGCTTGGTCTCGCGGGATTCTATTAGGGATTTCTCTTATAGGGGAGAAATCGAATGCGAAAGCAAAACCCGAAGTTTTTAGTTCAGGCCTCTTTCTTCAGCGACTAACTCGCTCTGCCCAAAATTTCAACTTAGGCGGGGGATTTTAAGCGAAATTAATATTTCAAGGGTTTGGTTTTTTTTTTCAATTAGTTTTTTTGGAAAAATTCTTTCCTCTTTATT
>Ga0163217_1065091_pt1 | contig 11623 bp, 15 predicted proteins | sample SynspAceP_FD_185933 | JGI IMG/M metagenome (GOLD analysis project Ga0163217, IMG submission 185933) | Saline lake microbial communities from Ace Lake in Antarctica - Synechococcus sp. Ace-P (PacBio error correction) | ecosystem: Environmental > Aquatic > Non-marine Saline and Alkaline > Saline ... | reverse complement strand
CTACGTTACCTTGCAGCAGCATCTGCTGTGCATAAGCGGAGTTGTTCACGTGATCGACAAAGTATTATCTGCCATTAAGTAATGTTATTCGTTAACCAAAAAATTTAAGACCGCTCGGCGGTCTTTTTTTTTTGTCAACTATTTTTCCAAAAAAGGCCCTTTTCAACAAAACTAGATGAAATCTTTTTAGCAAAAGGGATACAGCGAATTATATATTCAGAATGCATTATTTTTTAAAGGAGAAGACAATCATTTCCCACTCTTTTTCTAATTGCCTCCAATGATTGCCTTGTCGGTCTCGGGTTAGGATAAAATAGATGACCACAAAACCCACAAAAAACAAATTAAGACCCATAAAAAGCCAAAAGTTATTCTGCCCATCCCCAAAATTGCCTTATCGTTGGAAATGATATGTCCAAAGATTACAAATTACCCACCCAATGCGCTAACGCTCCAACGAAATTTGCGGCACCCGTATCCGAGTGGGGAAAATCTTGATATAAAACCACCAAAGAAGGGCGCAAGAGTGAAAGAATTAGACTCACATTCGTCAAGACTAATAATACAATGGACCCAACCCGCGTCTTGATTCTACTTTGAACGAGTAGTGCCGCTCAGGGACATATTAAAATGGTTCATCGCCCCCAGTTCCTACAATAGAACCCTTCCAAAGACCGATCTAGCTGTGAATAAAGTGATGAAGACGAAAGTACCATCACCCTTCCTGATCACCACATATATGGCAGCACATTCTGCTTGAGATTGTAATTCCGGCAGCCTGAAAAATGATCTGGCAGCGTAATAAATCACGACGTTCAAGGCCATGACCACTGGCGGGCGTGCGAGAAGCCGGTGAAAAGACTGCGATTCAATTCAACTTTCGGAACAGGCTTCTAATCAGATCTTTGAAAATTTACGTTACCAAGTTCCCTGGACGCCAAAAGTCCGGCGGTATGGATTCAGGCTATTGAGCTATCGGCCATGCTCTTCCCTGTGCATGCGCTCAAGGATCCTTTCGGCGGCTTTTTCTGTCCTCTCTTATCACAAGCCATCGGGCACTTCAGCACCAAAAACATGGGAAACCGAAAAAATAATAAGGCGGACAAATCTCTGCCTCCAAACATGCATCGCCAAACCAAACTGCGCGCAGACGCAGCTCGCAAGTATCAGCAGAAACTTGCATTGTCAGCCAATCCGTACTCCAAAAGGGAAATTTGCCAATTGGTCAGGGGGTGGGCTAAAAAAGCACTCCAATTCATCACCAAAAGCTGATTAATCGTCGACAAACATTCCCCCCTTTTCTGGGCGGAGAAATCTCTGCGATTGTAGAGTGGTGAAAGATTGTTTAAAGCAATTCCCATAGCCACCTCCACCGATAATTCCGTAGGAGTTAAAAGACCAAAAAGTTTTCAAGCCAAAGGCAGTTCCTAAAGCTGAAAGCCGAAATAGAAATCCTGAGAAAATCAAAAGTCTCTTCCTACCCAAACTTATCGCCTCAGCAAAAATACAAAGGATCGCACCAGCATGCACCCAAATCAGCGCCCGAACCTTGTCCCCCAGCCTTGAATCAGCAGGTGAAGTGCATCATTGCGAAAAAGGGCTCCGTAAAACTGGTTGGCTTCCACCGATTAACTACCCAGTCAAAACCAAAAAGAAGCTCCAAGTGCTGCGTGAGACTAATCAGCCAAATATAGGTTTGGTTTTATTGAATGAATTTTTTGGGTATGCTTACCGTTTTTTCCATGAGATTAATTTAAAGGAGGGCAGGAATTTAAAAATTCTGTTTCATAAAAAATCTATCTTCGTGATCAACTTTGCACCTTTACTTTCATAACTTCAATTAGATTAATCGATTCAAATGATTGTTTCTACCTAAACAAAAACCCTAATCTGGTACAGATCCGGTCGGTAACGTGCAGTTTTGGTGTTTATAAATTATTTTAAATGTATCTGCGCAGTTGCACCTGTAGCCTTACAGTCTAACTTTTACTTCCAGTGCCTGTTTATTGCGCTCAAAATCGCGACTTTCAAAACCTAAGCTCTAAATCTTTCGATATTTCATTCTTTCCTAGATTCTAATTCTTGGTCTTCTATCCAATGGCTCTAAAAATCTGGATATAGTAATTTTTATCTCGTTGATTGCTGAAATCTTACACCTTCATCGTGTTCATTTTCCTCTTCTGAAAATAAGAGAGGTATACTATGAATGGGAAAGAGTGACTGGAGAAATTGGCAATAAAAATCCCTAAATATTCCAACTCAAATGTAAAAGCCAAAAAGATAAGCCAGTGGAAATTCCTCCATAAACCAAAGGCACAGCCGATATTAATCCACGCGGGCGTCTTTGTGTATCTCGCGCCATTTAAATGCCTGAGTAAGTACATTCCAATGCAAAAAAAAAATGACGTAACCGCAAGCGATCACCTTGCAATCCCTTGTGCTTGCCGGATGCTTGAATCTCTGTGGATATCTGTTAAAAAAAAAAAAAAAAAATTCCCCCTTCCAAAGAATTATTTTCCAAAAATTAAATATTATTCCATTTCACCTAATTCCATAAAATCACCTGTATTATCTGTGTTTAATCCAAAAACATGCATCCTTCCTTTCACTGCTCGTCTTATGGTTCTCACGTAAACCACCACCTGTTTAATAGCCGCCCTACCAAAGTTGCTAACCTCTAAATGTTTTGCACCTTTATAAGTTCCCCGGGCAATTCATTTCGTACAAGGCCAACACCATGCTCGTGAAGCAAATCCAAATGCCCAAATCATTACCTCAGCATACCTGCTCGATCGTTGTCTATCGCAGATCCCAACAAGTCCGGCCCTTAGTATCCAACTACATCTCCAGTCATTCATCCTATTTAAGTCAGATTGTCCCGAGCCCTCCTACCTAATCGTATTTTCGAAAGGCTTAGACACAGCGTGGCCCCTTCCTCCAGGGAACGTTAAAATTACTCATTATTTCGAGGGCGGCGGTCCGGCCTGGAGCACGGCACCTGGTCGTAGAGCGTGAACACCTGGCTGAGCTCAAAACAGGTTAGGTTGCAGAGGCATGGGCAGCAGCCTTTCTTTTTCACTTCGGCAAATCCACACCACGAAGCTTGAAGCAGCTCCGCACCAGGCCCCAGTCCTGGGTCGCTGAAATGCATCCCGTTCGCTGTCGCCATGTCCCTCCCTGCGGGCTGATGCCGCGATACGCACCACCGCATAGGCAGTAAGGCGCGGTTTGCCGGGAGGGCCCAGCTTCATCCAAACTGATTCTGATAAGTTGGTGCTGCGGTTCTTGGCTTGAGATCGCGCATACTCCACCGCCGCCGGCCCACGGTGGTGGCCGCATGGTATGAAGGCTTCGTCCTCACATGCGCTCTTTCCTCCTGGAGGCCGACGCGCAGGTCGCCTCAGCGCGCCGACGCTTCATCGAGCAGATCGCGCAGGCGCACGGTTCACAGCGCGGGTCTTGAGCTTTTGCCGTCACCCCCTGCACTAGCCCGAAAGGGCACTGCTCCAGCGGGCCTCCTGGGAATCCAGCCGGCCCGATCCGCCACCTGAAACACCCGGCGAAATGGGCCCCTGCCGCATCGTCAGTAGATCACCCCCGAGCCCCATCCCCTCGGGCGGTTCAAGCGAGCGGGTTAGCGGATTCGCCGGCAGTCGGTGGTGCGGCTTTTATTGAAGCGCCTCGCGCTTCTGCACGATCACCGGCAAGGTGCCGTCTTTGCCCAGCACCCCTGTCAAAGGAACACGCAGCGGCGCTGTGTCCGTCACCAGCAGCCGCTTGGCTTCCAGATCGGCCCCCACCGCTCGAGTAGGGGTTGTAGAAGGATTCGCCCCGTTCGTTCAGCGAATGTCCCGAGCGTGCGTAGAGCTTCTGGAATTTCGCGGCGACTCTTGATGCACAGCGGCCCCAGGCCTTCAGCACACCGGATCCCCCCCCTGGCAGCTTCACCACTCCTCACGCGAGGTGGGCCTGGAAGGCCTCATCGGCAATCCAAAGCGGGCCTTGGCCTGCAGGTAAGAAGCCACCAGGTCACCAGATCCACCTCATCGCAGTGCTACTGCAGCGCATTCGGGCCTCCTGCTTGAGATGGTATCAACATCTGCCGAACGCCGGCCCAGTCGCCCACAATGTTGAGCCGCAGACCGTGGCCCGCGGAAACTCCAGCACCCGCCCAGCTGAGTCGCCGATGATCTGGAGCGCAGGTGCCCCACATGGCATCTCTTTGGCGATGTTGGGGCTTGGAGAATCACCACACTGGCGCCCGGACGGGCCACCTGGGCACCCCAGGCGGGGATCGCCCAGCGCTGGCGCAGTTCATGGGCCAGCCGCTCGCGGTCGCAGGTGAGTTGATTGAACCGGGCCGGCGAATCTCGTGGAGGCACAGGGCCTTAAAGCTGTGTCTGCGTCAGCTGGTTCACGATCGCAGGTTCTCGATCCGCCGGGGTGGCCTTGCTCAGGGCTTGGCCAGCGAAGGCGCCGTTGGCTGGAAAATCCGAATTCGCTGTGCGGCGGCCAGCTGGGGTCGAGGCGCTGGCGCGGCGGCAGCCGGGAAGGCCCTCTGCGTCGCAGCAGCGAGATGCGCGTTGAGCTCTCGAAGATGCGCAGCATGGCTGGGTGGTCGGTCGCGGCGCGGCGCTGGTCACTGCGTTCGCGATTCATCCCGCGTCAGCCGGGACCCCGCTGGCAGGCGCCACTCAGCCAAGTCAGCTCCAGTTCGCGGCTCCAGGCGGCCATCACCACTCGGCGCTGAGTTTGATGCGGTAGCGCAGGCCTGGGTTTCGCTGCAGTCGAAAAGCTGCCCTGCTCCCAGTACTTGTTGCTGCCGGCAACCTCCGCCGCAGAGGCCGAAAGTAGTCGCATTTCGGCCTTGCAGGCGCGCCACGCCGGAGCGGTATCTCGTCTGAGCACGCGCTGCGAATTTTGCGCGCTGTCCACCGCCGATTCCAGCTGTCGCTGCGCACGTTGCCGAAGACAAGTCGCCGTTACTCCGCTGGTGGCCACCGCCAGCAGCTTCCGGCGAAGGTGGAGAAATTGCCGCGGGCATCCACGTTCACAATTCGCGAACGGGGGTTCATGTCGGTGCGGCTTGAGCGCTTTGGTCCACAGCAGGGCCAGGTTGGGATTCTCGGCGAACTCGCGCAGGCGCAAGGCCCGGGGCTGCTGGCGCAGCCGTTTCCCAGAAACGCTCCAGAAAGCTGACGTAGCGGGCCTTCGGCGTGGGGCCGCTACAGGAGGAGCGAGATTGTCGCCTTCGTTTCCCCTCCATGTTGAAAGCCAGGTTCGTGAAGCCGTGTCAGCGAAGAAATCGGAACAGCAGTCGGCCTGATCCAGGCGTTCGTCGCCGTGAGCACGCGATCACTGAAGGAGATGCCGCGGCTCTGCAGCCGCGGATTGCCGCGCAGGCTGGCGGCAGTTGGCTGGGCAGGCCGTTTGCGGGGTGCGCGATGGGCGTCGTGCAGGGAGGCCGGCCATCGAGGCTGAACCCCACATGGATGTCATTGCGCCCGAAGTCAGTACGCACCAGCGGTGCTCGCTCGATCCACCATGGCGTTGGTCTCAGCAGCGACTGCTGTATCCGCAGCGTTCCGGCCCAACGCGCCTCTCTCTATAGTACTGACGGAATCAGGCCGTGCGTCCGTCATAGAAGGCGATCGGCATCCCTCTCACCGGCATGCCAGAGAGTGTGAAATATTCTGTCCCGACACATAGGGGCTCTCCTACCCGCTCCAGCGAATGCGCCCAGCACTCCAGCGGCAGGGGCGACGGCGGTCGTTGCGGCTGGGCAGTAGCAGTAGTCGGCAGTTCGAGTTTCAGAACGGCGTGGCTGCACCACCAGCAGCGCAGGCCGAGCTGTCTGCGCTGGTGGGGGCTGGCTGGGCTCAGGGCCATGGGTTTGCTCATGGCTCGCGCGTTCACAGTAGTTGCGGAAGCCAGAACTGCCATGCGGAAACCGCCGATGGTGCCCCCGCTGTTGCGGAAGCCGCCGCCATTGCGGGAACGCCATTCCCGAAGCCGCCATGCGGAAAAGCCCCGTTGCGAAGCCGCCATTGCGCCAAGCCGATTCCCTGGACCGTGGGACGAAGGACGTTAGGCGAGCAGATCATCCGAGCGCAGTTGCGGAATCCTCCTGCCCAGCGCTGGGTCCGTCCGGGCTCTCGGGCCCGTCCTCGCTGCTGCGCAGGCTCCGGGCAATGCGGCGCAGGCGGCCTCCACGATGAGGGTTGTCAGTTCGGGCCCGTCGGACAGCCGCCTGGGCGCCGCTGGGGATCACGGGCAGGGCCGCCCAGAATCAACAGGAAACCGAACAGCCGTGAACGAAAGCAGAAATGCCATCGGGTGTGGGACCGGAAGACAACGGACGGGTGACGGACGCCGTGTTAGCGGGGTGCCGAGCCTGGGGTCGGATCGCTCTGGTTGAGCGCACCGACCGAAAATAGGGTGCGGATTGCGCTGCAGAGGCACCCCCAGCACCCCTGGGGACCCACCAGGGATCCACGTGGAAAACGATCGCCTCGGCTCGCCGTTCAGATAACTCCTGCAGCAATCGGGCGATCGCCAGGTGCTGAGTCACGGAGGCGAGACAGTCTCCTGCGGACGATGCAAACCGATCTCGTAGCGCTCGTAGGAAGCGAGGCGTGTGAGGACCAGCCCCTTGGCGTTGCTGGCTGGGCCAGGCCGCTGGCATGGTTGTCGCGATCACGCCATCGAGATCTCCGGCCTGCAGGCGCCACGGCCTTGCGCCCAGGCCGGAGAAAGCTGTTGCTGTTGGCGCTGGGGCTGGATGGCCTGGAGCACCCCGCTCGCCCCAGGATCCGGCCACCACGCGATGGTTGCCCTGCAGCGACCGGCTGTTGCGTCGAGGCGGCCTCTTCGGCAGCACCGGATCCCCGAGAGGCCCGATCGCAGGGTGTAATCCACCTGGCTGTCGCGGCGCCCAGGAGAAGGGGCACGCCGCAGGCCAGGGCCACTCGCCCGCGGCGACGCGACGCACCAGCTCGCGGGACGGCCACCGCCTCAAAAGCGCAGCGTCACGGGCCGGCCCAGGTCTGGCCAGCTCCGCCTGGATGCGTTTTTCACCGCCATGCCGTAGCCGATGGGCTTGCCGCCGCATCGACCTTGAATCAGCAACGTTCCGGGTGTCGCCGACCCACCCGCAAGCTCGCCGCTGGTGGGCCACCGTTTCAGGACCCTCCGGCCCTGGCCCGCGCCGCCACCAGCACGCCGTCACAGGGCCAGTACGCGCTTGAGGCCCACAAGGGGGCGAGGGGGATTCAAGCGGCCTGCGCATGGCTACGGCATTCAAAAAACCACGCCACGTCTGCCCATTGCTGTCTGGTCTGTCAGCAAAGCCGCAACGGGACGGCACGTGCTGGAAACAGTTCAGCGGCCATTCTGTTTGAAGCGGCAGGGTGAGGCGAGCCCAGGGGGCCCGGGTGATCGGGGCGCTCTTGGAACAGATCAATGCGGTTGGCGGCGTATGGCGCGCCAGTGCTTCCGGTTGGATTTTGCCGGAGGCTCCAGCTACCACCCGCCCGCCGGGCCGGTTGGGCCGCCGCATGCCCGCACTAGGCACGTCTCCCAGCTTATTTCAAATTGATTCTCTTTTGTGATGGGTCAACCTGCTGGCCAGCTGGCGCGCGTGTTAGGTGACAACTTTTCATTCTGGCAAGTCTCCACCATCGGAGACACCTCGGCTGCCGCCGATCAGGCGCTTCCGCTTTCTCGTCCGCGGTATCCGCTATTCCACAATCAGCACTTACCTCTAGCCGGGCCCCACGACCGCGCCAGACCGCCGCCGAACTCGCAATCGGCTTTCGTACGCGCGCCCAGGACTCATTTTTCCTTGAGCATAGCCGGCGTCATTCAGGCCGCGTGCTCTTTCAGCGCCTCCCACTGCACCGAACAGTGACACGCAAGTACTTTCTTCAACGAACACAGCCCTGACCACTCGTTAAAGTGTGGATCTCTAGCGCGGAAAATATTCAAGCCGTTGTCGCCACAGGCCGCAACACTTGTGCCTGATATGCAGCTGCCAGATCCATCGCAAGTGGCACTCTGGCTCTGGTCTCTCAGCGGGGCGATCCCGAGCGACGCATCGCCTCACAGCACGTCTCAGTAAGGGTGCCGCTTCGCGTCTTCTATCCACCACAGCTCGCTAGAATCGCCGCCCATTCGAAGCTCCAACGTAAGCCAGCCTGGACCTGTGCCATGCATCAAGGCCTCCCGTTCCGGCCGCATCCAGCTATATGGCGTGCAGCGCCTCTCAGTGCGCTCAGATTCCAGCAGCTGGAAACAAGAGGACTTGCCAGTGCTCAGCACGCCGCTGTGAACATAGAACAAGCGATCCCCACGTCCTCGTGTCAGGGAAGTCCAGTGCCCACCCGGCCGCGCGCGGTTCTGCACCGCATTCAGTCCTAAGGCGCGGCGCCGAGTGGCAATCGCCTTGCGGATCGATCGGAGTACTAGACTCGCGGCGACTGCCAGGCCGCGGTACGCCCCCAGCTCCTCAGAGGGGTCACTGTACTTGGTCACCAAATCGGGCGCCGCCTCCCTGGCAGGCACTATCAACAATTGAAATGCCGAGAACCCTCGTCGATTTTGATCTAGCTCAGAGGACTCATGCTCGCTCTGTGTTACTACAAGCGCCTAATTCGTCGCCCCTAGAGATCAACGGTGCGGCTACGGGTGCTTCTCATTCCTGTGTCTTCGCAAGCCGCCAGCCCCTTTTCCGGATGCTTATCGCCGAATCAGCCGCATAGACCAAGACCACGACGGATTCAGTCAATACCTTACCGTAGCGTTCAATTGGCGCGATGACATGGAAACGTCGAGGCCGTGTAATTCCGAGGCAACAAATCGAAAGTGCAATCCGCTCGCTACGGCCTCCTTCGCCAGAGTTAGAATCGCGCTCTCACGAGTGACTCCTAGTGCCGGTCTCTCGATCGCATACTCGATTTCGTCAGAAGTCGAGGGCAAACTTAGGACTGGGCTGGCGGCTCTCCCAGGCTCCGGTCACGAGTGGCTTGCCGGCGGCGTGCGGCGGCCAGATTCCGTTATACCGCGCCGCTTCTCAGCAGCCCACCCACCAGGCCAGGAACCTCGAGGCTGTTGCCGACAGAGCGTGCTTGAGCAGGGCGGTCGCCAGATGTGCCTTGGAGGCCGTCGCTCGCATGTCGGGCGCTGTATTCGCCACATCTCGATAGGCCGTCGCCGTCGGCGTCCTCGGCAAGCAGGACCTGTGCGTCACCACCGGCCTCAGGATGTGGCCCTTTTTGTATAGAGCCCCTACCATCTGGGGCAGCCTGATCCTCGCAATTTTGGGTGCGCGCAGTCCCTTGGGTCCCGCCGTTGTCCAGCCCTCGGCCAGATCGGACCAGTAGCAGCACCGCATCGGCCGTCGACCAACGGCTCTGTGATCGGACTGCGAGGTGCGGTATGCCCAGCTGCTCGATCGGGGTTCGTCGTGTTTGTTGGGGCTTGAGTGGATTGGCCAGGCGTCATTTTATGAGGTGTGGGGGTCACAAGCAATTTATAGAAACCCCGAGTTGAGCGGCACCCCTTCCGAGCACAGCTTCGCTTTCGACCAGGTCACGGGTTTAAGACGGGAAGAATGCCAGGGATTATCGAAAAAAAACTGTGCTGAGTGATAGTCTAACAGGAGATGTTACTAGTACTGGTCGTACCCGATTCAGCCAGGCCCGCTTCCCGTCGTGGTCTTATCGCGTTCGGGCCATCAATCCCTGAGTGTAGCGCCACTGGATTTGCTTCGGACATTTGGGCGGCCAACGATCTGTCCACCACCACTCCTCTCATAAACCCTATCACGCAATCAGTGCTGGCCTTCAGGTGTCCGCGCATCCGCGCCTACCATAGCCTCCTTCCAATCGATTCACTTGCTGCACTAACCTATTGAGCTCTCGAATGATCGGTGATGACACGACCACGCTTAAAAGCTGGACCAGCTCGAGGGCAGACAGTGCCAGTGTCTTTTCTCTCGAAATCCATCACCTCTGTGTGCCTGCTCTCAAGAATAGCAGATAAATTCAGTCTCAGAAAGTGTCTGTTGGGCGCAGTGTGTTTCTCGTATATAGCCCGCGGCGCTGTATCCCTCCTTCCCAATCCGGCCATCGGCCAGCTGGGCGGCCCGGCGGCTGCGGCCGTGATCAGTTCACTGTTCGCCTCGGCGCGGGTGAGATCGGAGGCGGCCATTCAGGAAGGCCCGCTGGCTGAACTCGCCAGCGCCCCTGCCCGGGCGCGCGCCCCGGCGCCAGCACCAGCTCCCAGCACCCGCTGCCACCACGAATTCAATCCGCCATGGCCGGTGTAACTCGATCACGGTCTTCGCCGCTGAAAAGCTGCGGGGGGCCTTCATCCACAGCAGCAGGGCCTCGTTCCACCCGTTTCATCCGTGGCTGGATCGCAGATGTTGGCCGTAGAGCACCCGGTGGCTGTCCAGGCGTTGCTGGCCTGGGCACGGAAAGCAGACGCGATCGTCTCCGCCTGCTGTCCGAGATCCTTACGGATTGCCACACTCCCTTGCCCGGGCGCCACCGCCGTGGCGATCGCCGCAATGCGTGTCGTCTTTTGATCCCCAACAAAGTTTTTTTTTTTTTTTTTTTCCTTCGCAACGACGCTCGCCTGCAGTCTCGGCTGCGGCGGTGGCTGCTTTGGCTCTGGCAGCAGGAGGGGCAGCCAATGGCCAAGCGGGCCCGTGGGCTGCGGCCGCATCTTCGGTGGCTGCCTTTCCCCTTCTTTCGGGTTCAGAACCCTGCTCGGGGCATCGGCCTGCCAGCCTGCTGCGTGGCCAATCACCTGCTGGCGGCGCCGGCACCTGGATCAGAACCCCATCACCTACGTGCCGCTCTACTGGTTCAAACTACCAGCTCGGCGCCTGGCTGCTCGGGCCCCGGGCCCGGCGCTGGCCCAGCGCCGAGGTGCTGCAGCGAGAAAGGGTTCTGGAGCTGGGCTGGGTCCGTCTCGAGCCGCTTGCTTGCTGGGCTCCAGCCTTTGGGGCCTGGTGGCGTCCAGCCACCGTTTCCCTGGCTTATTGGTATTGGCTGGAGCGCGAAGGGCACGCCAGCCGCTGACCCATCCTGAGCCGGATCCTGTGGCCGGGGATCAACCCTTTGCCGAAATCCAGGGCAGGAGCATCAGGTCGATTTGTGCCGCCACTGGGCTGACAGCCACTCCCTGAAACTCCTCGGAGAGGGGCCCGTGTTCGGGCCGCCGTTGTTGCACGGCGTCCAACTGCTGGAAGCCGGTTGCATGGAGGCCAGGAGTCGAGGATAAAGGTGTCGATCAATCGGAAGTGCTAGGAGGGCTGCGGACTTCGTTCGGAACATATTTCATCGGCATGCCATTCCAATTCGAAAGTCCCACTTTAGTATAGGTGGAAAGTAACATAGTGACAGATATTCTTTTTGGGCTGTAGCGCAAAAAACACCCGAGGTGAAGACCTCCGCCAAGCAAGTCTGGCACTCAGCCGACTCCACATTACACTTGAGTTTCAACACAAACCAGACGGCGATCAAACAACTTGGAAAATTCCCAGCCACTTGATTGCCAGGAAATCTGCCTCCGTCTGCGTTGATTCTGATCCTTACCCTAGACGAAGCTGCTCCAC
>Ga0163217_1054787_pt1 | contig 11623 bp, 10 predicted proteins | sample SynspAceP_FD_185933 | JGI IMG/M metagenome (GOLD analysis project Ga0163217, IMG submission 185933) | Saline lake microbial communities from Ace Lake in Antarctica - Synechococcus sp. Ace-P (PacBio error correction) | ecosystem: Environmental > Aquatic > Non-marine Saline and Alkaline > Saline ... | reverse complement strand
AATAGTTCTTCTTCTTGCCCACCAAGCACCCACCCACACGGCTAGAGTATTGGGAAATATACTAATTGAAAAATTCAAAATCCCGATGAAGCTTGATTCAAGATAACTATAAGCTCTGAATATTTTTGCTGAGGCGATTTAAAAGTACTGAAGGCTTTACCCATATTTCCGGACGGAGAGATCCGATTTGATCCTAACCTCAAATCCCTTCGCCGGTCAAAAGCTCAGCAAGCGCGTCCAGGAACCAGTTAGTTAGAACGACTGGATAATCCATTTGCCCGATAAACCAGTAGCACCTGTTGAATTATCTTTCCAGAAACCAATAGAGCTCGAGGAGATTGTAAAAAAGAACATGTCTAGGTTTTAGCCATTGATTGAAGTTACACGCCTATTTATCCGGATCGATTAACTAGCGTAGCAGCTAATTCCAAAATCAATTGCCAAGGGCCAAGATCCAATCCTATGCCTACTAGTAGACCAAGGTCTTTTTCGCTTCAATCTCAGCACGAGATTTTCTCTAAAGCCAAAATTATAAGTAGGGATTGGACCATTCCCAATCAATTCCCAAATGAATAGAAAATCGCCGATCATTCTTTTTAAAAATCCAATTTTCGCCATTTTCAGCTACGAGAATTATCCTCGCTCCCAATGCGTTCAGATGCTTCGGAAATCCAAATGATCCATTTTTTTGCAGCAATTATTTGCTTGCCAGGAGTTCGCTCGAGGGCACTTCAATATAAGGACCAACCCATGCGTTGAAAGATTAACCTCCAATAGCCATTTAACCAGTTTAAATTCGGTTCTGTGCAAATGCTCCAGCACATTGAATCAACCGTGATCAAGTCAAAGGGGGCTTCCTTCGATTTTCCCTTTAGAATAAAAGCCCTGTCCGACTTTTACCTTAGTTATTGATGGCAAAGTCTGCCGGGGCCTTTTGCAGTTCTCTATTCTTATCCCATCCATCCCTCCGAGTTGGCCACCCATAAAAACTGTCCCTTCCCTGCCCCAAAAGTCTAAAGATCTTGGAAGCTGTCGGTTTCGATTTGCTTGGCTTGTGAAAGAAGTTTTGCGAGCTTCTGAAAAAAAATGATTCGCTCAAATATGGATCGCCGCATTATCGACTACTGGTAGAACCTTCGTCTTGTAACAAATCCTCCGTATCGATGAGGGGCAGAATAAAAGGTCCAACCCACATTGAAACATTGGGCTGCAGTACAGATTTGGAAAGGCCTTTTTTAGCTTTTCAACTGGAATCGAATTACAACCGGACAGGTTATTGCCGCATGGACTAGTTTTGCAATCAGAATAATCTGGGGAAAAAGCTTCAATAAATTTCTTTGATGAAAAATCCTCCGCACGCTGTACTCCTGTTTGGATTAAAAGCTCCCGTAGCGTATTTCTCTGCCTCAAAGTATCATTTTTTCTCTGGCCAATTCGTCCAAATTTCCAGTTTTACAACGATTCCCTGCCGCCAGCACTAACTTCTTACCAAAGCAGGCTGATCAGGAATGGATTACCGGGAACGCCTGCCCGCATAGCCTCTATGATTGGATTCCAAAGCCTTCATTGGATGAAGGAAAAAAACATTAAGCGGAATGCACCGTGGTAAAGGGTATTAATTTCAAGTCGCTGACGATATCCCGGGGAGGATGATTCGATCTTTCCAAGCCTAACTCTTCCACCAACTTTTTTTACGCTCAGGAAACGAATTTCCATTTGGGCACTTTGCCTCTGCTCCTCCGGCTAGTATCAATTTGAATTCTGAGTTAGTCTTCCTCAAAAACCAGCGTAAGCCTTGACCAAAAGTGTCAGATTTTTTTCTTTTTATCAAAGTCCCTAATTGTAGGAAAAGAATATTTTCCTTTTGCTAAGTTGAACCTTGTTTCAAAAATCCTTTCGAAAACTTTTCCGATCAGCGTTTTAGGTACTTGGTAGACCACTTTATTTTATTAGCAGGGATAAATTGTTTAGCCAATGAGTCCTTTGAGTAATGTTCGTCGGTAACGATTCCAGTATTTTTCTTCACTCCCTTTCTAATCAGACTTAAAAAATACTTCCGCCACCAGATGGATAGTTTTTTGGCCATTTGCCAGAAAAACGACATCATGAAAAACAGTCAGTCTTTTGACATGGAAATTTGCAGCAAGTGAGAAACGAAATCCAAGCAAATCAATACATCTGCTGATGCTTTTTTGACCAAAATCCGCAGCTGAAATTCTTTCCACGAAAATACTCGAGATGGTAATTCAGCGCTGAACTTTGGATTTTAAGTTTTTGAAAGGTTTCCAATCAGCGGCTTGTTTTTTCGGGATCGTGGGTGGAAAACCCATTCCAATTTCAGGGTGAGCGAACTTCTTAAGCAGCTTTGGGGCTTAGCTCGACCATATAGGTTTGATTCCTGGTAGTGGCCGAAACGTTGAGGTATGAAGATCGAGTGAGTACTTTCAAAGTAGGAATTTAATGAGCGTGAGCATTTTGCTAGGCAGTTAAAGGACTAAGAGGCATTCTTCAGATAATTTTCTTTAAAACTCCAAAAATCTCTTATAATTTGAATTTGAAATTTATTGATTTTAAATAGAATTGGTAATCTGGGATTGAGCCATCAACTTTTCTTAACAAAGAAATCCACTGATTAACCTGAAAAAGATTTCTGAATCAATCGGATTTGCTTTGTTCTTAAGAAGCATTTTGTAAAATCAAATTTACCGATTTTTTCCCCAAAATTATGCGTGTAATGATCCTCTATTAGAAACCCCGTCTTAGAGTGCAAAGGTTTTGCTAAGGTCTTTTCGGAAAATAAAAGTTTGTGCCTCCAACCATTCAAATCACGTCAGGTATTTTAAACCAAGAAGTTTACCAACGATGATAGGTATACATTCTGGATGAAATGTCCGGAGTACCGATTCGCCATTAATTCCGGCCTGACTTCAAGATTCGCTTCATTTCCTTTAGGTAAGCTCGAGGATCTAAAAACCCATGCTCAAATCACATGTGAAATTATGAATAAAATCAAAAACTCAGAAGGTAATTGCTTCCCAAATATCTCCCTGAAAGGTCTCAACCTTGAAAATGATTTTTCACAAATTTCCAAGGCACCGCTGTCAAACTCGGTTGCATAAAGTTTGCAATTCAAACTGATTTGCATAAAGCTAATCCTTAAAACCCAATCCGGCATCCCTTATCTAGAAAGTGGACTCCCCCTCCAAATTTTGGAAAATACCTTGCTTCTTTTTTAGATCAGATTCTTTGAGAGTTCGGATATGAAGGAAACCAGTTTAAGGACGATTTCCTTGTAATTAATAGCCTTCATAGAGATCTTCTCATAGTATTTGGTTAATAGTCAAGAAGCTCTTTTTGATCTGCCATGGGTTGCAAATACGAGCTCACAAAATTAACACTTCACTCTTGAAAATATGAGGCCCCTTTCTTTTGGTGTCAATCGCAAAGCCTTTTAGACTTGTTGAATACAGGCGGGCAATTCCTGTAAAGAATTCATAAGCTTTTGGATCGGTTTTTTAAAGCGGGAAAACTCATTCATTACTGTAACCTACCATCACCAGTAATCCAAGAAAACGTACGTGTAGAGATTTTCGGACATTTGCCGTAAAAAGCGGAATAGTAAGCCAAATTTAACTACTCCTCCAACGAAGGCAATTTCTTGCGGTGATTTATTGGATAGAATTATAAAAAACTTTAATTAACAATCCTTAATACTGAAAAAAGGAGTGATATATAAAGTATCATCCCAATCCATCCCAGTTGCACTCAAGATCAAAAATTGATTTTCCCCCCTACTCGAGCCAGTCCGCAACACTTCCAAAAATTCCCGCTCATTGCCAGATCCTATTCAAGTGGCATTGGCTACCATGGAATCCAAGGCCAGCAACCCACTCGGACACGTGCCCAATACTGGAGGTTATTTCAAGAAGTCAAGGTGTCAAGTACAAAAAAGTAAAAGTTCCTCCGAGCCAAAGAATATAACTAAAATTCCAAAGCAATCAAAAGCTAAAAAATCCCCCTCCAGCGATCAATTTGTAAAGCCCAAAAAACCAATTGCTACAAAAAAGATCATTACGGGAAAAATGCTGCAAATTGCTTGCTCTTGAGGCAGAAAAAAAACCATTTGCTCCCCCAAAGAGGCCCAGCATGATCAAGAGGTAAAACCCAGTTCTTGGTCTTTTCTTGGGTCTCAAAAACCCAAATCAACCCTTGCAGCAAAAGCCCATCAAGACTGAAACTGGCCCATCTCCAATGGGTCTGAGAAAAACTCGCCAAACCGCCCTTTGGTCACTGTTGAGTCTCAAAAGTCCTCCCAAAGTCCAATCCCAAAGTTACGGAGCCCGGTCCAATATTATTTATCGCTTGCATTTGTAGCGCGCCAATCGGAAAATTTGCGAAGATTGGGCATTCAGTACAAAGGCTTTCGGCAAGTTTACCAGGGAAAGCACCCAATTGCTATGAAGAAAATTGAATTTCAAAAAGCGTTTGATTCCAAAGTCTGAAAAGCGGGTGTTTCTACCCAGAAAATAAATTAAAGCCGGGAATCAAACATGCTTTATAAATACAGCGCTTTATTCACAAAGGAGCGGACCGATAGGGAAGAGGCAAGTACAAAAAATCCCAATTCCTAAAAAACCTAGCATCAACCAATCGGCAGTTTGCAGTCTCGAAAAGGATAATCAAAATCCGCGAATTGCTAAAAGATAAATATGAACACCGAATCAATACAATCAATTCTTTCAACACTTGAAAAAATACCATAAAACAAAAAGTTGAGTTTGTTGCCAGATAAATCACACTCCAAAACTTGTAATGTTAAAAAGGTAAAAAAAGCCGCCAAGAAGAAATAAAGTACGCCCACTTCCCCTGGAACACCATCTCCTGAAACCGTCCAAACAAACCCTGCACCCAACGGCTACGCGATCAGAAGGAAGAATATAATGCCAATTTTTTCAAAGAGATTAAGTGGCGCTTGTGATTCCTTCTCGAATTCTTAGCTACCGAGTTGAGTTTCTTAAATCTTCCTCGAATCACAAATATCCAGCCACGCTCCAAGCGAAATCAAATGAGTAGCCAAAGGCAAAAGGTTGGGTGAGCTTAATTTATTGAGACCGAATCAAGAAAACTGATTTCCGTACGGGTTAATAAAATACCCTTGGGATCAGCGTGGCCTTCCTCATTGTTTCTTTTTTCGAAGGATTTGGCCCCTGCTTTTCATGGTAGATGATGCTTTTGGGGCTAAAGCGATTTCAAACCCGTGTTTCCTAAATCTCCAAACTCCATTCTACATCCTCGAAATAGGCGAAGGAATTGCTGGTCGTTTAAAAAGCCTACCTTGAAGAATTGCTTCTCGTTTGTCAACATCAGCAACCGGTAGCCCATTCTTTTAATCTTTTGAATGCCTGATCCAACCTTTTTTCCCATTTTTCAATTCCCGAAGAGGGATAGCCCTTCCAAAGGTTGAGTCCATTTTCACCTGCATTCCAAATTTGATTTCGATCCTTCATCCAATAGATATGGCTGAACTACACCGTAAGCTTGGGGACTTGTCAAATTGGGACATCATACTATTCATAAAATCTGGGAGCCACTACGTATCATGATTTCAAACAGCATGATGGGCTATAGTCTAACCTCCAGTGCTCTTCGGATTCCTAAATTATTCCCACCTGCAAAAACCCAAATTAGCGCTGCTCTGGATTAATGTTATTTCCGGAATTCCGCCTTTAATTCTTCACCTTCTTGATTATCAGATGCAATTGTCCACCAGAAGATCCCAAAATCAAAAAATCCAATTTCGAAGAGAATGGAGACAAGTCAATTGAAAAATGGTGAAGCACATTTTCCAATTGACTTTAAAATAATGGCAAAAACAGAATCTTTAGCGTATAGAATCCACGGATGAGTTTTCGATTATTTCTAAAAGAGTAAACAAGCAACAAGGAATTACAACGATCTCTGTCGAAAGAATTGCCAAAAAAACAGAGCCCAATTCCTCCCATACTTAGAAGTCAAACACTGAAGCAGTATGACCATGTACAAAACACATCATCCAGAGCTTTGAAAAGAAGCTTTTTCAAATCAGCAACCAGTATCATGGTTACACTTTCAACATTAAGACAGGCTAAAAATGGAACAAAGGCTAAAATTCTTAGGTATTCTGTGGATATCAGTCTGGTGGCTTTCTAGCTAGGATTTGATAATCCATGGAGCAGTCAAGAAGGTCATAGCTGTAATTAGCAAGCCTACAATTCAAAACTCTAACATAAATTTTCTCAAATCGAAAGAAAGCCTGCTTCGTCTTTCAGATTTAAATTTTGGAAGGCATTAGGATAGATTGCCTGAATAATCATTGGCGGGAAAAAGGCCGTAGCCACCATCACCACCCGTTTCTGCTAGACTATACATTACCAAGCGTCTCTGCTACGAGGAAAAAACTCAGGATAATTAATCCGCCATTAATCGATATAAAACTTGCAAAAGCCGCTTTAGAAAAAAAAGAATGAAGTTTCTTGATATTTTTCCCAAATAGCAGAAAAAATGAGGTCGGTTATTATTTTCGAAAAAAAATGAATGTAAAAAAGCAATAAAATATTTATCCCTAAGCCGAAAAACCCATCAGGAAGTTTTACCCCACGACTCTGTTCTGGCCGATGTATAAACAGTACAATCCCTAAAAGAAAAAGAAAGCTTACGAAAAATTTGGTATGCTGATCAGCTTCATTTTTTCCATCCCTTGAAAAAAACAAAGTGGGAAGGTAGGCCTCAGAAAAAAAGTTAGGAATGGAAAACCACTAGGATGACCTTGTACTCTTTGGAATTAAACCCGGAAAACCCTCTAAGAGAATCAAAAAAGCAAAGCGAAAGAAGCCAGCAACAATTTGCTCGAGAATACATTAGAAACTAAATGGGAAAGGGGCCCTCTTTATTCTCTTGATTTTCAGCGCTACCATCTTTTGGAAGCACTTTAAGATTGTAGCCAAAAAACTACCAAGACATTCAGAAGTACAATAACTGAAAGGGAAGATTAACTTAATCCAAAACTGGTTAACCCAATTACTCTGGATCAAAGTGGCATAAAGTCATCAAGGAGTCAAGATTTTGAAGACTGGATCACCGACATAAGAAAAATTCTTAAAAGATTTATTCTAATGATGATGTCCCCAGCGGAAGAAGCGAAAGTTTTCAAACATGGCAGGTCAAAGGTTAGCTTTCCTGCATTATTCTTCTGATTACAATCGGCGGAAGTTAAAGTGCAAATAGGGTGATTAACCAACGATAAAGGCGCCCAATACCATTTCCTTTGACTAATCGTAATTCCGTACGATTTAGTCGGAAGTCTTGCTGATCGATGATTCTGGAATCAAAGGGGGAATATTCGATTGATTTCAACTTTGGACTCATTTTCTAAGTTTTTACGATCTCTTGGTATACTGCCACCCGTTGCCTGCCACATCAATTGCCTTTTCTTGCTTTCTACCCAGCTGAGGTAAAAAGAGTGGTTTGCATTTTTGGTACCCCGATCTGACCGGCTTGCTGCATACGCGCCAATACTTTCAGCTAAAATTCGCCCGCCACACTGTCTGCCTGAGATTTTAGATCGAAAGATTCTCTCCGGTTTTTTTTTGTTTTGGTCTCAAGTAGAATTGGAATTCACTTTTGCAAAACCAATTGTCTCATTGAAAACCTTGGAAAAACTGATCCTTAGAAGAAATAGTCACTTGAATAATGGCTGAGTTTACGAATCTGCTTGCTACAGCCAACTGACTTCACGAATAATTAGGGCGACTTCTTTAACCACAGAATCCTAAGCAAACAGGAAAGCGCTATCTCGGGGAATGGAAAATCCCATCGATGCAAAAATTCACCTTTATGTAAGCCCACTTCTCACATCCAAACTTCCTCAAAAGCAATAAATCGATCGATCAGCAATTTGATTCGCTCAAAGGGACTCATAGCCGTTCTCTCCAATTCATTCGTCCAAGAGCGATTAAACTCCAGATATTATCCCCTTGAAAGGAGATCCACTTGTACCGGCCTCCTAAAAGACCCCAAATTCACCCCACCCAAATGATGCTAGGCCAACATTTGACCCATTCCCTCCAGGCATCTCCTTCTTCCCAATACAAAGGAGGTCTCCGCATGGAAAACTGTTTTTTTGAAAATTTGAGACTAGCGCCCCCAACTCCCAATCCTATGATTGCCGCCACTACTAAAAACTTCCATTTGGAAATAAAATAGCTTAAAGCCATGCCCCAATATTTTGGAAAAAACTCTTTCACGTAAATTGCATTTGGGTCAGATAAAATGTTGCGGGATCCTGCCATTACCAGTTTGATTTGTTGAAATGACTAATCCTAAAAGTGGCCAGTCCAGTGTTAATTCCAAACGACTTCTCCCAAACGTTAAAGGGACCCTGGGCCTTTGGTCGGTTACGATGACCTCCGCTCCTGGCGCTCTACCGAGGATAGTCCCGAAATACAAGAATTCCTTTGGTTCGCTTCACGCGCCCCATTTGCCATAGACGCACATAAGTCTGTTTCCGATTTGCCCTTCGATCAAAACCTCCTGCCCCGTTGATGTAGTGTAGGCTTCTCCCTGATTCGTGGCGAAAGCGTGGTTGGAGGGATAGAACAAATCTCCTCGCATTCTGAACCGTTTGAAGCAATTTTGGAACAGATTAAAATATCTCCTTCTTCAATAGATAAAATCATCTTCGGAGCCGGGATTTTGGATGATAGTTTCCAAGTTATTGCTACCGCCTTCAGTCTGCTTTAGATTTCACTTTCAAAACCCCGGAGTTCCAGCTGCCAATTTTGATCCAAGCGATCTCTTTTTTGTTTTGCGCCAGTTGAGAGTCCCAACCGGATCAGTAGTGTCGGCAGGTCTTTAAATAAGCGTTGCAAACAAATTCTTCCTGAGCCTCTGAGGTTGAAGGGTCCGCGTTCAAGTTTCATTCTCGAAGGCTTCCAAAAATTTCTTTTTCATCCGAATTTCCTCAGATTCCGTATTAAAAAAATTCCAGTTCTTCGGATTTAAGATGCCCCTTTCGAGTTAGGCATAATTTGATTCAATCCCCCGCTCGTTTGACAAGATCCGAGGATACGCTTCACCCGCTGCGTCTGTTGGCAAAAAATTCCCGGAGGAATTCACCTGGCCTTCCACAGGCCACAATTTCTGCATCGGAACGTTGGCGCTTTCTGACGCATTACCTGCATCAAAGGGCATGAGCTCAGGAGATTTGCAGAGCTAATCGATAAGTTAGCTCCTTGTGCCGGAATAAATGTTCAGATAGGTTTCCCAGATCTGTATCTTCTAATCTTCTTCGATCTCGATATCTTGCGAATTGGCTGATCCTGAAAGTCCTCCTGCTAGTATTATCAATTCCTCCACTTCATGGACTGGAAAAATGGATAGACTCCCGGCGCTTCATTTCGCCCAGAATCTGTACATATTTTTTCATTTTGGAATCATAGATTACCTGGCAAGTCGAACACATTCTTCTCGCTTGCAAGCTTGACATCAGGAATAGACCCATCCAAAAACTGCTTTTAGATTTACCTGAATCATTTCTGTACTTAGATCGGATTTGGTTTCTCAGGATTATTGCCTGCTCGGTTGTAGGCAATCGGCCACGAAGGGTCCTTCCGCATTCTTTGACCAATCGGAAGTTTCAGTCCCTCTGTCAAAGCAAAAGTACCCTCACGCCGATTAGACCGCTCCTTTGATCTTGAAACCGATTGGAATACCGATCAAAATCCGCTGTACGGTTATTTCATCTCCACCTTTGAGGATAACATGCCAAACTGATTCTGGTAGGACATCAGAGACAGAGCGCTGATTTCGGTGATTCTGGAGATCGTCTACCCGGATCTTTGAACGCAACATCAGTAAATCCTCAGAATTAATTTAAAAAGGTCTTTCAAAAGTATCCTCCGCGAGCTATTTCAAAATGTAATGGACGCCTTTCACTTCACCGTTTACTTTTAGCCCCGAGCGAGAAATGCAGGAACTAGGATCAACATTCCTGGCTCCTTGACTGCAGATCCCAAATCGGGCCATTCCTTGGCGTCAGCATTTCGTTTAGACACGAATCTCAGCAATTAATTTATTTTTCCGGATCAGTCTAATCTTACGAAAAGAGCCATTTTCATTTGGGCCCACCTGCCAGCATAAAGCGCATTGAAAAACTGTGGAAAAGGGCACTCAAGGTTAAATGCTGCCCGGCAGGTCGAACCTCGCCAAGAGATAGTGACTTTGATGGTTACGGACATTGGCCTAGCGTTTCACTGGAGAAAAGTACTTTGGGTTTGACCCGGTGAAAGTCCGGGGATAATATCGGGCAAACACGATTTTTGATAATCCCCCTGGCTTCCTCAATAGATTTTTCCAGAGACCCGAAACCGGGCCCGATGTTATCTAGCAAAACCAAATCCATCTGGGGTTGACCGTAGCTTCATAGTACTGCTCCGATTGACCAATTAGAATATCCACAGATAGATCATATCTCCCGGACCGAGAATGAGGTCTGGGGGTGGCCTGATTTAGACCTCGCGTTCGAAGCTTAATCTTCTGGTTTACTATTGAAAAAAAGTGATTCCCGAAGATTTGAGGGTCCCTTTTGTTCGGCAAATCGCTTATTCCCTTGTGGCTCGTAAATTCCCTGCGTAATGGTGTTAAAGTCACTTTGGCTGACGGGCTCTCTTTTGGAAGCATTGGAAGATCGAGGATTTGTTCCAGATCGATTTAATTCCTTCTATTCGATTTTTAAGCTTGCGACCTCCACCGAAAGGCATCCTCGAAGTTGCCGCCATTTGAAGAAACTCTTCCGGTGAAAAGTTCCTGCTTCAGCAGGCACGACTGACCAGTTGTTGGATTTTTGGCTCATCGGACAATTCATTCAAACTTTAAGTTGAGTGAGGGTCGGTAGTTTTTGCTGCGCAAAAAACAAGAGGGAGACAAATACTAGCGCTAGGAGTACGCTGAAAAAAATCAACCAGGAACGTTTTGGTTTTGAATCCATGTTATATGGGCCAGTTCCAGGATGAACTTAGAATAATTTAAGCTGTCAAAAAAATTCCCCGTTGAATTTTCTTATTTTCACCAAAGATAAGTTCCAAAAAAGGTCTGCTTTTCAAGTCTTCTAGGCAAGGCTTCCACTCCGTAAACAGTTTTTACAGATCTCGGATCTTGTGTCCGATCTTCCAAAGCAAGCGTCCTTTCGGGGAAATCTAAATTTATGGGCAACAGATTCGCCAGATTGGTCTTTCCATAGGGGAATTGCTTTTCAAATTTCGCCCATTAACATTACTTGGGCATTCCTTTTTGCTCCCAAAGCAAAACACGGGGGAACCCCCACTTTTCCATTCCCAGGTAAACCCCCACTGCGCCTTTGGCCACATTCCGCCAGCACTTTATTTTTCAAATTTTTTCTTTCTTGATCTTCCAAATTTGCCATGTTTTTTTCGCCCTTACCGCGAAAAAAAAAAAACGTATTTCGTTTTGAAATTAAGGCCCAGATTCGAAGGGGGGAAAAAAAATTTTTTCCAAAGGTTTCAAGAAAAAAAAAAAAACCGTTTTTTTTTTCCCTTCGCAAAAAAAAATAAAATTCTTTCTTCCTTTT
>Ga0163217_1020397_pt1 | contig 11624 bp, 15 predicted proteins | sample SynspAceP_FD_185933 | JGI IMG/M metagenome (GOLD analysis project Ga0163217, IMG submission 185933) | Saline lake microbial communities from Ace Lake in Antarctica - Synechococcus sp. Ace-P (PacBio error correction) | ecosystem: Environmental > Aquatic > Non-marine Saline and Alkaline > Saline ... | reverse complement strand
GCAGGCCGCGGCGCCACTCACGAGGCGTCGGGGCTGGCCGGCCAGACAGGTCTGAAAGCTCCCCGGGGTAGAGCTCGCAGCAGGATGGCAACCGGCGGGGCGCACCACAGGGCGTTGCGGTATGCGGCTTGCCGTGCGGTGCCTGGGCGCGCGGCCGCCCTGCTGCAGAACAGTCTTTCAAGCGGGCCGTGGCGGAGGGCTTCGATGCTGCGGGCGCAGGGCTTCCAGGGAATTCGGCGATAGAGTCTGGTTGGCCCTGAAAGCGCCGCAGCTGGTCGGCTGGATCAGGGGCCCCGTCCTGGCTGAACAGGGACCCACCCCAGGGCTCACCGCCGCAGCGGCTGTCGGGCGCTTGCCGCCGGTGACGGCCATCTTGATCGAGGGGAGAGTGGTTGCAGCTGCAGCGCGAGGGCACCGCCAGTCAATTCTGGCTCTGCTGGCGTGGCCAGATCCTTGCAGGGCAACCACAGAATAGTCTGAAAGCCCTTTCAGGCGGCCTGGCAATGATCGGACTGTCCAGCGCGCCGTGCAGCAGGTCCTGGCCAGCAGATCGCGGCGGGCCTCAAGCCTCTCGATCTCCGCAGCAGCGGCCTGGCGTCGCACGCTCAGCTCGTCAGGGCCCAGGTCCCTGCCGGGGAGCCGGATTTGAGCGGGCGCCTTCGGCTGAGCGCTTTTCGGTTCGGCACTTCGGTTGCCGGATCCAGGGGGAAGGGGGGTTTGGGACGGATCGGTCATTTCGGGCTGCGCTGGATGTTGCAGGTTTGAGCATGTCGCGCAGGCCGGTGGCATCAAACAAAACACACGGCAGGCAGTGGAGCTTGCGCTGTTCACGGAAATAAAACAAGCACGCGGTAGCGGGCGACCACCACACGCCAGGCCCAGCCATTGTCGTAGGGAGCGGCCCGCAACAGGGTCTTGACGCGCCAGGGACCAGCAGGGCATCGGGGGCTGAACTCAGCCGCCCAGCAGGGCGGTACGTGCAGCGCAGCAGCAGGCCGAACAGCACGGAGACCGGCCAACAGAGCGCCCCGCTCCAGCGCCGGCAGCAACAGCAGCTGGCAGGCCGAGCAGCACAACCCAGCGGAACCAGGACTGGGCGTGAGGAATCACCCTGGGTGTCACGGGCGTGGGGCTGGGGGCGGCCGAGCTGTCGATGAAACTGTCGGCCGAGCTGGTCGCTGGAGTGGAGGGAGTGGGTCATGGCCTGGGAATCAGCCTCCATGCTGGGCTAACGGCCGCTCAGTCGCCGACAGCACTTTTGGTGAGCAGGCACGTCCATCAGGCTGACGTGAACCAGAATCATCACCACGGGCGCCGGTGGTGTGGTGCCCACCTCCTTGGGCCGCCCTGGTGGTGAGGCCCCAACCACAGGCAATCACAGCGATCTGCAGGTCCGAACAACCACCGTTTGACCAGCATCGAGGGCGCAGGTCACTGGCTGCATCCAGCGTTGCGGCACCGAGATTCAGACACGTTGGCGGATCGAGAACAGGGAAGGTGCTTGCTTCAGCTGCCCCGACCCACACCCGACGCAAAAAAAGAGCATGCATTGCACTCGGCCCAATGATCGACCAGCCAGCACCCGCGCACCACCAGATAGGGACACCGAGAGTGCGCAGCATCGTGATGCATCCGAGTCTGCTCGGTTGCACGCCTTCCATGGGTTCCGAGCTTGGGGCCGCATAGCGTGCACCTTGCCGGATGAGCAAAGGTGGCGGTGAGCAGGGGCCGGCCAATCTCCTGCCCAGACCGAGCGAGAGGATCCCGCCCAACGGCCATCCGGCCCTTGTTTCGTCAGTTTCAGCTGCCACCTGTGATGTCTGAACACGGTGCCGGCAGCCAGGGCAGTGATCGGCCACGATCAGGGAAACGTGCAGGACCCGGCCTTTCAAGAATCTGCTCAAAGGGGAAAAAAGAGGTCGTTGAAATTGATCTGGCCGCGGGCGATCCGGCCAGAGAGCGGTCTGGCCGCCGATCAGCAGACTGGTGCGAGCCCGGCTGACCACCGGGGAGTCTCATCGGGTTGTCCTCATCGTGGTGGCCCGTCTGCAGATGCAGCTCGTCGGCCAGCGGCGCATCACAGCCAGCCCCAACACCACCAGGGGTGGCGGGGATCAGGCCCATGCACACCGGCATCGTCAGCAGGGCGCTCTCGGGCTGGAGCCTTGCAGACTGATTCATAGCCGCTGAAGTGAGCTCCGTTAGCAACGAACACGGCAAGAGGCCCGATGCCCAGTTTCTGGGTGATCACCATCCAGGCCGTGTTAGAGGCCGCCGGATTTGTCAGGGTCGGGCATCGAGCGCGTCGGGAAGCAAAGCGACCAGGGGATCAGGAAGGCAGTGGAGCCCCCAGTCCCACCCAGCACGATCCGTGTAGAAACCAGCAGGCCGAGGCTGACATTGTTGCTGAGCGATCCGAAGCGGACTTGATGCTGGCCTCCAGTGGAACCATGCACATCGAGAGGGCGGCAGGCCGGCGATCCAGAGGCCAGGCGCCCGCGCAGCGCATGCACCGCCCGCGCCTGTAGGACACCGGCTCCAGGACCTGCAGCCCGACCAAGGGCGCTTGAGCTGGAAGGGAATCAGGATCCAGACGTCCAGCTCTGGGCAGTCGCATCACAGCCTCGAAAGAAGATCAGCGACACGGTTGCATTCAGCTGCAGGCGCACCAAGAGCAGCAGGGAGAAGGCCAAAGGACCCGCAGAAACGACCATGCGCCAATGCGTCGCAACTGGCGTCCAATCGGTCGGGATCGCCGGTGGGCGCTGGCAAGGCCGTGAACGGCGACAGGACCCAGCGCACAGCCCGGGTCCAGAATGGATCAGGCAGGCCGGAGCGAGGCCCCATTGCTGAGAGTAGCCGATGTGTCCGCCGCGGACCAGCAGGCGGCCGAGCACGAGGCCGCTGAGCCGGCAAGGATCGAGCCGTAAGCGCGCCGTGTTCAGCCGGGTGCGCAGGGATGGCTGTCGACGGGTGAGCTCGCTTGGGCGGGGCGGAATAGGGCAGGTTCACGCAGGGAACAGTCCCTGGGAGAGCAGGGCGATCACACGAAGTAGGCGAACTTCTGCCAGAGGTGCCCGCGGCACCCACAGTGGCGGCCATTCGCCAGCCCCATCGGCACGGACTCAGGGCAATCCAGGGGCAGCGCGGACCCCAGCGGCTTGGTGTGGTCGTGAGCCAGCCCCACCGAAGGATCGTTGATGGGCCGTCCAGAAAAAAACCCCCTGGATCACCATTCAGCACCACCAGGCATCCAGGCCGGCGACCGGCGACTCCGGTATAAAACACAAGAGATAGAAGCCCAGCTGGGGTTCGCGCCATGCCGGTGCCGGTGTCACCCAGCCCGTAGGCCCAGAGCAGGCGGCGCTGCTCGGCCCTGACCATCGGCCGCATCGGCCAATGGACCGGGTCCAGTTCAGCAGGGGAAACCGGCGCTGGGATGGGGTCAGCTGGGGCATCCGCGCAGGCCATAATTGCTGCAGTGATCGGACGGTGTTGTGGGGCGCGGGTGAGGCGTAACGATCACAGCATAGATCAGTCTGTGCTGCTTGCGGGCGTCAGTTAGTGTTAAAACCTCAGCCTTCCAAGCTGATGATGCGGTTCGATTCCCGCCGCGTTACTTTCCCAAATCAGGGTTCTCTCGCGCGGGCCGTCATGTGTCTGAGGACCATCCCGAGCCTGCGGGAGTACGCGAACCTTCGGGACCTGAGGATTTCGGGCAGCAGTTTCAGAGACGCGGCAAAGCGGCTGATCGAATCGCGGATTCCCACCCACGGCAGGACTGCTGGGCTATCGGGCCATGGGATACGTCCCTGATTTCAGCTCACGAGCCATGCCGAGCTCTTGACCGGCCTCAGCGAGGGCAGCCGCAGCTTGCAGGCATTCCGCCCAGTCAAAAGGCTGGCCAGCTGGGTGCAGCGGCTGTTGCAGCGCCACCCGCCAGATTTGCAGCGCAATCAACCGGCCCGCAGGCGAGAGCAGGATCTTGAAGCAAGCTCGGCTTAGCCTGACGGGAAAGCCGGTTCGCGAAGTAAGGCGAGACGCAGTTCAACTCGCCCTTGCAGCAGGGCGCTCGAAACTGAGTCCCCGGCAGGCCTGGGCGGGCCTGGGGGCTTGAGGCCTGATGGCGCTGCTGATCCCAAGGGCGCCTTGGGTCCGGTTGATCAGCAGTCCTGCTGATCAAGGGTTCGCGGCACTGCGCAACCAGTCGAGGCGTGCGGGCTGGCGCTCCCTCCGAGGTCAGCAGAGCCACACCACGCTGTGTCGAGGTTAGATCATCGAGCGGACGAACGGTTACCCAAAAAAACCCCCCCAAAAAAGAGGGGGCCCCCCCCGGGGGGGGGCCTTTTTTTTTTTTTCCAAAAAAAAAAAAAATTGGCGCGGCATTCTTCAACCCCAGAAGGGGAGTGAGGGCATCGGTGGCCTGGAGCTCGGGAAGAACAGCGGGCAAGAGCCGAGCGATTCCAGCTGGCGCAGGGAGTTCCGGGACTCAGCGCCGTCAGGGCCAACGACGATTCGAACTGGATTCGCCTTCCCGCAGGCCGGCCTGACGCAGGCAGTCAGCGGGGAGCGAACGGCCAGGCTGTTTTCCCAGCGGGCCGGATCGCCTGCTGGAGTTGCCTACCGGTTCAACGAGGATGGTTCTGGGCCATGGGACTCTGTCACGGGACGCCTTGGATCTTGCCAGCAGTTGGTCGATACACGGACTCTACGTCCATACAAGCCATGATTGTGCCTCTTGCTCTCAGGTCCACTGCAGCGGACACCGGCCCTGAGACTGCAAACCGGCGGTGCGGCGACTCGTTGTGGCAAGAGGCCTCCGCGGCGCAATGGACACCTCCAGGCCCCAGACGGCTTTCAGGAGCGAAAGCATCTCAACCAGTAACTCACAAATGGCTTTTTTGTGTTGATTTTTGTTGTTGGATTGTTTCAGGCACAACCAGGAGACTGGGGCGATGGTGGACTCAGCCCTTCCCAAGCTTGATTGATGCGGATTCGATTCCCCGCCGTCCGCTTACTCTTCCCAAATCAGGGTTTTTTCTCAATCAGGCATTTTTGGTCACCATTGCTGCTTGGCTTAATTGATGTTGTGCTGGCTGTATGGTGAAATTCTCAAGGATGTCGAGGGCCCTTCTTGGAATAGTTTTTCGGATTATCGATGATCCGCGCGCTGGCCGCTGCGATTACTCGCAGGAAGCGGGGTCACGGAAGGTGATGCTTTGCGGGTGTATGGGGGTGATAGCCCACGGGAGCGCAGTTTGCAGAAAAATCCCCTACTTGCCAGGTTCTTTGCGCAGCACCTCGCTGCCAGGCAAGCTGTAGCCAACCGTATGCCCTCCTTGGCGCAGAGGGCAGAGGTTGCGAAAGACCATGAGGCATTACCCTTGAAACTTCTGCCAGTTGTTGGCATAGCGGCAAAACGACACAGGTCAAAAGCTGAATGGGCCGCATGTGGCTGCTGGGAGGGCCCACAGCGAAACGCAAGCAGCGGCAGCATCAGCTTGGCCGTTGATCTTGCCGTTATTTGCGTTGATTTGCGGTTAGATCGCAAGGCGTAGGAAACGGCAGTTGACAGGAACAAAGTTATCTCCGTGATAGAAAAAAGGACAGGCTTGATCGAAAGGGCTTCGTCGAAAGGATTCATCGCGAGGAGCCGTGGTGCTGATGAAGTCCGCGAAATTCCTTGATTGCCTCAGCTGTCTGCTTCATTTTACAGGAATAATTTCAAGGAGCTCCCCCGCGGCAGCACCTGGTGATAAAAACCGCGGCTGGGCAACACCTGCCAGGACGTGCGAACAGGCGGGGGCGCTGGAGGGGGCCGTCCTGCAGCAGCTCGCTGACGGGGCCATCCTCCTGCACGGCCCTGCGCGCAACAGCACGCAGCGACTGGAATTCCGGGATTGAATTGCTCAATGGGTGGGGTCACCCCAGCAGCAGCGGTTGTGCCGGGACTTGGGCCAGGCCGCGCAGGATCGCTCAGCAGCTGGAAGCGGCCTGGATATCGAGGCCATTGGGCTCACGAAGCACCAGCACCTCGGCGACTCGTGACCACCAGGGCCCGGCGCCAGCGCAGCCGTCTCCGTGGCGTCCGAAGAGCTGGCGGGTAGGGCGTTCGGCCAGATCCGCCAGCCCGAGTTGGTCCATCAGCCACCCACCTTCAGCCTGTGGGCGGCCTGTGGGCTGCTGGCTCGGGCCGTGCACCGCAGCCGAAGAAGCCGCGAGAGCAACCACCATCGCGGGCCAGCACGCCGGCCTCGATAGTTGCCTGGCAGATCCTGGGACGAGCCGATCCGGCCCGCAGATCCAGAGATTCGCCGGTTGGGGCCGAAGAGGCGCAGCCAGGATCCCGGCTTGACCACGGTAGATTCGCGGCACAGCAGCTTGCATCAGGGCACTCTTGCCTGACCCGTCGGCCGAGGATCCGTTGTGTGTTCACCTGTTGTGCCGCAGGCTCGAGGTTTGGTGAAGGACCGGGGCCGGGGGGCCCAGGTAGACCTCCACGGCCTGGAAGGTCAGAGATAGGGGACGGTGGTGGGTCATGCGGAAGGGCGCGGCCAGGGGGGTGTTTGGCGGATTTCGAAGCGGATGAAGGCGTTGGGCCGGTGAGCGTGAAGCCAGGGTTGTCAGGTTGGCCTGACGCGCTTGGCCACGGCCGCGCTCCCGCCTGTTCGGCTTGGCTGGCTTCTGCAGCAGCTCCGGGCCACCAATCAGCATTCAGGGCTGCGGCTTCTCCAGCGGGGCCCCGCTGGGGTCCAGAGCTCGGGGTGAGGGGGCAGGTCCTGTGCCGCTGGGCAGGGCTGTGCGATCACCGCGCACAGCCGCGCTGGTGTGGGCAAGATCGAAGTGGAATCGCGCCTTGTTGTAGGCGTTCAGGCCGCACCAGAGCAAGCGCTCCGCGTCGGCGCTGTGTAGGCTCAGGCCAGGGTTGTCGCGACCGCTGCCCAGTCGGCGTTCCACTTCGACGCACGTGCCCACTCGCGGCCAGAGGGTTGTGGAGCTGTGGGTCGGCCCGGCTTGCCTTGCACGTAGGGTCGCTTCCGGGTTGAGCAGGGCCGGCGAGTTTGGCGGACGCAACACCAGCAGCCTTTGCACGGAACTGACGCAAGGGCCAGATCTCGGGCATCGGGCACGCCCAGTGCATCCAACCGAGGGATCTGTTCTGGCACCAGGTGTTGTTGCTTGCCCCCGCTGGCTGCGGCCGAACTCGTCGCCCATCGCAGCCATCGAGCACCCCCGGGGCGCGAAGCAGCAGGGTTGCAGAAGATTTGCGCTGCTGGCGGATTGCGCAGGGCGGTAGATGGCGTGGATCGCTTGCAGGGCCTTCCACCCGTGATTCCAGCTGTTGTTGTTGGTTGTCGCGTCGCGATTGTCCTCGCATTGGCCGCGTTGGTGTTGCCGTTGTAGCTGACCAGATCGGCAGGGTGTTGAAGGCAAGTCGTGGCAGTGATGAAGGTGATGGCCCGTCCCACGGCGCTGGCGGCCGCCGTTAGAGATATCGGGCTGCCGCTCCAGTCGCTCGGCATCAGCCAGTGCAGTCGTCGTTCCCCTTTCCAGAAGCGACGCAAATCGTCCGCGGAAGCGGCCCGTCAGGTGCCCATGGCTTTGGCGGGAAATAGCTGAAGCCGGTAGAGCCGCCGCAGTCCCAGGGATTCACTCACCAGCTTTTCAGGTCGCTGAGCTCCGGCATCGGCTTCGATCTCCTCGACAGGCGGCGGCCTGACAGCGCCAGCATGTTCTCGCCGCGGGAAGAGGCGATCGCCCCAGATCGAAGCGGAAGCCATCGATGCCAGCTCCAGGGCAGCAGCGCATCGACCTCGGAGATCAGACGGCCCGCACCAGCGGCCGGATTGGCCGCGATCGTGTTGCCGCAACCGGTGACGTTCCGGTACTCGCTCGACTCGTTCTGCTGGTAATAAAGGCGGTCGGCAAGCCTACGCCAAGCTGAGGGTATTGGAACCGTGTCTGGTTTGCCTTCGCTGGTGTGGTTGTAGACACATCCAGCAGCAGCACCTCCAGGCCCGCCTGGTGACAGGCGGTGACGAGGGCGCCGCACCTGCTGGCGAGCTCGAGCGTTCATCGTTTCCCCACCAATAGCCTGATGGGGAGCCATCAGCTTCGGGGGGCTGTAAGCCCCCAGTAGTTGTGGGCGGCCGTCTGGGTGCATCCTGGGGATCGAGGCCATCACCCGGCAAACAGTCCAGGGTGTGACCCCGAGGCTGCGCAGAGGATAGGGGCGGGTGTCGATCAGGCCGCAGCAGGCTGCCCTGGCGCTCCGCCGGTCGGTGGGGCTGCCCGCCCCACTGCTGAAGCCACCCACATGCAGCTCATATATCACGCTTGCGCTTTGGCCAGCCTGTGGCGGGGCCGGGGGGGCGAATCGAAATCGAAGCGTCCCGTTCGGTCACCACCCCTTCAGCAGCAGCGTGGGGTGTTGAGCACACCGTTGCCGCTGGCCGCCGGCGCGGTCGCTAGGACCTCCCAGCCATCGATCGCCCGGGCGCAGGGATCGGAGCAGCACCTTGGCCGGGATTGAACCCGTGCAGCCACGGCAGTAGCGGACCGAACACCGAGTAGCGCGTAGCGGCAAGCCGATCCCCCAGCCCTTCAACTTCGCAATGCCAGTAGTCACCGGAGCGGTGGCCGGCACGAGGGGGAACACCGGGTAAGGACTCCGCGAGGCCCGCACCATCGCGGAACAGCAGCAACTCCACCCGTGTTGCCCGACGGAGCCACACAGAGAGTTCACCCCCCGCGCCGTCACGCTTGCTCCCAGGGGCCAGGGATGTCCGAGCTGGATCGCCGCCAAGGGTCAGTTCTGGGGCGCGCCACAAACTAGGAGGCTTTGCAACCGCTGCTGGCCTTTGCTCCCACACGGGTTCAACGGCCGCCTGGCAAGGATCGCCGCTCGATCCAGGCCCAAATCGGACCCAATTTGGGCCATGCGGTTCCAAATACCGTTGCCGACAGGGCGATTTCAGTTGCTGGATCAGCTTCCCCATTACGATTGGCGCGCTCAACATCCCGTGTGCTGCTCCACGCATGGCGGGAGGGGATTTTCCGTCTCCGCCAGACCCGCACTCCCTGAGGTTTTCCTATCCGAATGAACAAAAAGCTGATCTCGTTCAATTCGTCGCAAGCCGCACCGAATCACCCAAGCGGAGCGTCTCCAAATGCTTCGTAGACGCCGCCACTCCACATTCATCGATTCGTTGTGGTCGAAGGCAAAAAAGGTGTCGATCTCGGTTTCGGCCTCCTCGAGGGCCCGCGAGCGCTCGGCCCGTCGGCCTGAAACCCCAAGACTGTGAGAAATCGCCATCCCCGCCAAGCGCGTCCCGCCTTCACGCCGGCAAGCAGTCAAAGACCAGGTTTAGGGCCTGATCGGGTCGATTCTTCCGCCAGCCCCAGCAGCAGGGCGGCCGCAGGGCCCCGGTTGCCTCCAGGAAGGTTTTCAAGGAACGCGCTTGAGCAGCAGCTCGAAGCGCGGGCGCATTGTCTGCGGCAGGGCGACACGCGGGGCGCGTTTGCCCCTTCCCCCAGCGGCGATCTTCAACCTCGGCAATCTGCGCACGGCCGCTGCCTCAGCTGGTTGCAGACCCAGGCTGAGCCGGATGGCGAGTGGGTGCTGCGCTTCGACGATTCGACAGCGCCCCGCAACCGAGAAAAACGGTGCCTGCGAAGCATCGAGGCGACCTGGGTGGTTGGGGTTCTCGATATTGGGACGGCCCGGCGCTCTTCAAAGTGAGCGCGCTCGTTCTACGACGCCGGGCACTGAGCGGCTGCGCTCTCGGACCAGCCTACTCCCTTGACCATTGCAGCGGGCGGGGATGCTCGCCGATCTTTCAGCCGCCCCCACGCGGATGGTACGCCTATCCAAGTCTTCATGCGCGCCGTTCTGCCGAATTGGCGGTAACAAGGCGATGGCCGGCCAGCCCAGATGGGGCGCTGGCGGCTGGCGCCGGGCGGCTGCATTGGCCTGAACTGTTGGGACGCGAGGCTGGGGGATGGTTCCTACGGCATGTCGGTACGTGGTGTGCGCAGGGCGATGGCTTTGTGGCTTATCACCTGGCACGGCGTCGATGAGCTGACCCTGGCATCAGCACGGTGACTGCGTGGAGGCCGACCTCTGGCAACTCCACCGCCCCGGCAGCTGGCTGTGATGGCCTATGCTGAGCGGCGTCCTCCCGACTACTGCATTGTGCCGCTCTGGCTGCCGGGGCCCGGGCGGCGAAACGGCTGAGCCAAGCGATCGGCGGCGAAGGCTGGCTGGGTGCGCGCATTCAGGACTGGGATGGACCGGCGGTGATCGCGTCAGTTGGCGGCGATTCTGAGCTGGTGCAGTCGGGCAGCGCTCACGGCCCTGGCTCTAGCGAGCAACTCAGCCTGCCCGTTGGCGGGAGCGGCTACGGCCAGCCCTGTAAAGCCGGTTTCTGTGAAAAAACGAATGCTCAGGCAAGGAAAGGTCAAGAAACAAAACTTAAGAAAGGATTTCTTAAGGAATGAACAGCGGATCGGTCCTCCCTGTGGAGGAGCAGGGAGGGGCAGGATGCATTTAATGCAGATGGTGTTTCGTTTCGTGAACCTCCCTTCCCCTCCGGCTCAGGCCCAGTGCCTCCTTGCCGGAAATGTTCCGCGTGCCGCCGTGCCCGCATTGCGGCGGGTTAGTGGGTGCTGAGGGATGAGTGGGAGCTCGCTTTCGCACCTTGCCTCGACTGCCTTGCCAGGTCATGAGCCGCGTCTTTCGAGCCAAGCCGAGGCTTCAAGGGGGACATGATCCAGCCGGACGTTGATTCAGCCGAACCAGAATCAAACGGTGGGGGGCTTCTCTTCTGGCTCCCAGATGAAGGAAGGTGGCGTCCGACCACCACCCGCTAAGGGCGCAGGCCGTGAGCAGCAAGCAGGATGACGGCAGTCCAGGTCGGTGACATCGTGGGCGAGAAAAGCTCGTCGCCATCATTCCCGTTCGCGTGTTCAAGGCACCTTAAAACCATGAACAAACCGGCCATCACCAAAGCCCCTGGCAAGCCGCCATTTCCATCGGCAACTTCGATTGGCCGCCTCAAGCGCAACGCAGACACTTTTGTGCTCCTGGTGGGCGCTGCGGCTCCTGGACGAGCTTGAGCCCCCCTGTGGCTTTGATATCGCTTCGACAATTTTTGCCGCCCGGTTGGCGGCGGCGGAATCACCTTGTGATTTACCACCGGAAGGCAAAACACCTTGTTCAATGACCGAAAGCGGACCGTACGACTGTTCGATGACGCCAGCCCCAGGATGGAGTGAATTCGAGCGTACCAGGGCGATGATCAAATGTTCTGAATCAGGGTTTTTGAGAACGGGTCCGGCCTCGTTGGTGAGAGGCAAGCACTCTAGCGTCGGGTCTGGTGCAAAGGCCTGTTCTGTTACTTCCGTTGCTTACCCGATTTTTCCTCTACGTTCCTTCGGACCGGTGTTTCGAATCCGGTGGCTGTTCCATTCTGGCTGCTGGCTGGTGCTGGGCCACGGGCTCGGGGGGGCTCGGGGGGCGCGGACGGGGCCCTAGGGGGGGGGCCGTTTGGGACGCTCTTATTCTTTGCTTTGCGAAATTTGGCTGGGGCAATTTTTTCTTTTCCCCCTTCCTTTTTCCTTTG
>Ga0163217_1005742_pt1 | contig 11624 bp, 15 predicted proteins | sample SynspAceP_FD_185933 | JGI IMG/M metagenome (GOLD analysis project Ga0163217, IMG submission 185933) | Saline lake microbial communities from Ace Lake in Antarctica - Synechococcus sp. Ace-P (PacBio error correction) | ecosystem: Environmental > Aquatic > Non-marine Saline and Alkaline > Saline ... | reverse complement strand
GGGTACCGCCAGCAGAGGCATTGGTTTCGCAATCCACCAACGGTTCCCTCGGCAGGGGCCAGGGGAGTCTGCACTGTGACAGGACGGTGGGCAACAATCCCTGAGCGGCCTCCGGGTAGTGAGCGCACGCGGCCCATTCGGCCATGGCACTGGCGAAACAGGGCCGGTGGGTGGCTTTTTCATCGCGCAGCACGGTAAAGCCAGTGGGTGATCAGGGATGGGTGGCACCACCACCCGCAGGACGATGCTTCATGCAGAGAACGGCGTCTTGGACCCTGGCCTGCATAGCTTGAAGGCACAAGCTAGGTCGCGCCTTGTGTCCCACTTCTTCAACACGGGATCTATCAACGCGGAATCAGCCTGGTCTTACTGCCTGCTGATGCTGGCGCAGCCGGCCTTCGCCTTACCGGGCGCCGCCTGGCGATCACGGCGCCCGGAGCTGCGCGTCAACGCTCCCTGCAGGATCTCGAGCCCAACATGCACGCCCGTGATCTCAAGCAAGCAGGAATTCCTCAAGGGCCGAAAATGCGGGGCTTTGATCCTGGGCGAAGCCGATCTGCGCGGAGCTGCTGTTTCAATTCAGCGACTTGAGGGACACGACCTGAGCGGCGCCAATCTCGAGGATGTGCGGCTTTTGCCACACGCTCGATGGCGCCGATCTGCGCCCGGCCACCGTCTGCGTCACGCATGTTGAGTGCAGAGGGCCGCTACACCAATGCCGAGATTGAGGGCGCAGGATTCAGTGATTGCGGTGCTGGATCTCTCCCAGCAGCCGTTGCCCTCTGCGCCCAGGAGCGGCGGAGTGAATGCGAGCACGGCGCCGCCACGGGAAAAGCCTGGTGCCGATAGATTTCTGCGCCTGGTTCACGCTGGATCAGCCACCGGTTTGTCTCCCTCAATTCCCGGCGCGGACCGGACGCAATCCTGACCATTGCTTTTCGGTCCTTCGCCGACCCTGCCGGCATCAAACACGCCAGCTGAATGAGCCATTTACAAGCCAACGGGGCCTGAGATTTGACCACCAGCACCAACCCAGCGTGCGCCGCGGTCACCGTGGTGACAGGCTTTCTTGGAGCAGGCAAGACCACGTTGATGCGCCATGCTGCTGCTGAACAGCTGGCTCGCCTGGCAGTGATCGTCAACGATTTCGGTAAAGTGGGCGATTGATGGAGCCCTGCTGGCGCAAGCTGCGGCGTCTGCCAGAAGATGAGGCCGAGACCGGTTGGTGGAGCTCACGCAGACGGTTGCCTCTGTTGCACCCGGTCAAGACGACTTCCTGCGACGAGCAGACCCTGCGATCGCTTCGGCGACCGCCTTTGAACGGGAGTCGTGGTTGAAACCAGTGCGTCTTGGCCCTGCCTGAGCCCCTGGTCCAGGCCTTCTTCCTGGCCGAGATCCGCACCCGCACCCTGAGTGTGAATGGTTGTGGTGGCGATGGGGATGGCGAAGCCCTGGCCACTGGGCAGCGTGTTGGCGATCCCGCCCGCCATCGGAGCGACAACGGGACCGCTTGACCCAGCCTTGATCACTTCAGGCGACCTAGAGCGATCTCTTCGACGAGCAACTCGAAGCGCCGATTGGTGCTGGTAATCGGGCCGGACCGCCTCGAAGCCAGCAACTGGCGCGCGTGCGCGAACGCACGGGCCAGGCGACCCCGGGTCCCGGCACCCAGGTGCTGCCGGTGGAGCCAGGGTCATCGGATTCCACCAGAGTTTGCTGTCGGTCTCTCCCGTGTCGATCTGGGAGCCGGCTCGGGCGTTCAGGCGGGCGATTAGTTCCACCATTCAGACATGACTCCGATCATCACGGACCACGACCATCACCGACCACAAGTCCACGTGCCGATGCAATCGCGTGGCGATCCGGCTTGGAAGGGCCGTTTCAATCGCCCAGAGGGCTGGAGGCGATCCTGCGCGATCAGATCGAGCGCCAGGCCATTCTTCGCCTCAAAGGCTCGTGCAACAGCCTGGCAAAGGGTCCGTCCCCTGAGATCCAGGCGGTGGGGCCTCGGCTGGAAGTGTTGGTTGAGGGCCGCTATCCTCAGGCCGGGGTCCGGCCGGCACAGCTGCGGACGATGAGCTGCCGCGTGCTTGACTGGTTGCCCTTGGGCTGCAGCTCGATCGAGCTGTCCTGGAAACTTGCCTTGCTTGCTAGCGCTCAGAACAGCTGAGGTTCTCTATGAGCGTCTCAATCGAGCGCGAAACTGACCCAGGGCACCAAAAGGTCCGTTCCAGCAGAAGCGGCAGGCTTCCGGGCTCCATTGGCTCGGTGACTGGCCTACCACTGTACAGCACCGCGCCCGCGACATCGCTGACAATGCCCGCTGCCGCATGGCGGAAAATCGAAGCTGTCATCAGGTTAGTATCGAGGAAATCCAGCGCCGCCGACCGGCCTCGATCCGACATTCACACGGGCCCTGCAAGACCCTGATCCGGTGCGACAGCGCAAACTGAAGCGTTGTTGATCCGCAGGGCTTGCGAGAGCAGAAAGCATGGCCAGAGCGCGCCGATGCCGATGGCCAAGCCCAGAGGCCTGCGAAACTCGCCTCCAGAGCGGAGGCGACCGTTGAAAGGGCCATTCCCGTGTTCTCCAGCATCAACAGCCATCCCCGCTTCCCACAGTGTTCACCTGGATCGCGCCAGGAGCTGCAACGGAGGCGTGCGATGGCAAAGATTTAATCCAATCTCCGTAGTGCCAGTGCCCACGCTTTGCAAGCCCCGCGTCTGGTCAGGCCTGAGCCCTCGGGTCTCGATTCCAGCCGGCGCAGGCCCACCCGCGCCCGCCGCGCCAGGGCTTGGCGTTGAGGGGTGTTGTCGGCCTGCGGATCGGGCCAAGCAGTGGAGATCGAGATCGAGGCGATCGGACGGCCCAGCTCGGCCCGCTCCCAACTGGAAACTGCTGAAAGCGAACGGTTGCTGGGGCCAACCCTGTGATCGAGGACTGGTCCCCGGAACTGCAGTCCGCCGAGGCGGGGGCGGCGGCAGCAGAGCGTGACCATGTGGTATTGCGTTTTTCCTGCTCCAACTGCGGACCGAGACGTGCAGTGGGCCGCCGAAGGATGGCCTGGAATTCCCAACCCGCTTTTCTGTGGCATGAAACAGCGGGATCTCAGCGGATTGGAGGCTTGTGGTCTTGCCGGGAGTGGATTCAGCTACGGCGATTATCTGCGCTGTGGCGCCATTGCCGCTTCGCGCCCCTGCTCCAGGAAGGGTGGCCTTTGCCGCCAGGCGGGCCGGTGCTGCGGGATCTTGCAACGCGGCTTCCAAGTTGCTGACCGAGCTTGTTCCTGCTACCCGGCGCCCTTGACTCGCAACAGGCCGCCTGCACTTTCTCTGTGAGCCCGCGACGCTCAATGTCCAACCCGCCGACCCTGCCGCTTGGCTGCAGGGCTATGCCGCCGGGAGACGATCCATTTACGATCCGGGCCCATGCGAAGGGCGCTAACCAGCTGGAGCAGGAAGCCTGGCAGAGCTGGAAGGAGAAAGGACAGGTGGTGCTGCCGCTACCAGCGCAATCCCAATGGCTCGGATCGTGGCAATGTCGCCGCACTCTGCAAAACCCGGCGGCAACGTTCCTGGGTTTTGATGCCCCATCCGGAGCAAGCTGTGATCCCCTTGCTGGCGGATTCGACGGGCCAGCGGCCTGCTAGCGACCTGCTCGGATAGCGGCAACACGGGGTGGGGCGCCTCAAACTGATGGCGGGAAGAACACCTGCTGCCGACGGAGGATCGGCTTCATGGTCAGTTCTCGCCGGGGTCAGTGGCGGGGCAGACCTCACCGAGTTGAGCCCGCACGTATTGGAAAGGCCTGCAGCACCCGGCAGAAGTTCATCGACGTTGCGACCAACAGAAAGATTGTGATGGTGGCGTTGCGGACGAGCCATCGGGATCGATGATGAAAACAAGACCGCGCAAAGGCCACACCGGCGTCCCGTCGAGAACGTTTTAGGAAAACTGGCGATTGTTTTCTTCGAGATCGGGCGGACCAGTTGGGTAGGCAATATCACCCAGGCCCGCCTTGGCTGCGGTCGTCTGGATCCAGGCCAGGTGGCTGAACTGACTGTCAAACTGAAACACCAGAGAACCTCGGCGTTTCAAGTTGCTGAAACTCGCTGTTATCCGATCCACTGAACGCCGTGATTTCCGTTGGACAAATCAAACGTAAAATCAAGCGGGTAGAAAAACAGCACCACTTTTACTTGCCGCGGTAATCCAGCCAATGACACATCTTTGAATTCCTGGTCAACAAACCGCTGTGCGGTGAACCTTGGGCCTGGTTGACCAACGCGCAGCGAAGCGTTGACGGTCAATAGGGGTGCTGGAGGAGAAAGGGATGGGCAGGGAAGGAAGTTCTTCAGCCTGAAAGGTTGAGCCTGACGAACGACCACCTGCTGATGTTTTCAATTTATCACGAAACTGATTTGCTTGGGCGGGGGGTAAGGTTAGCGGGAGAATCTAAAAGCAAGCAGGACTCCATGTCCTGGGATCCGGCGATTTCTGCGCAAGTTCAACACCCACTGGTCATTTTTCGGCTCCTTCAACCAACTCCCGCGGTGAGCTCAAAGGCCGCATCCCCTCCCGCGCCAGCAGCGAAGGAGACGCGGCAGCTGTGGTACCCGAGGAGCTGGCCACTGGCGCGATTGAGATGCGACCCCAAACCCATGGTTACACCGTTGCCGGGCCGCTCAGTGGCGTACGGCTCCCCATTCGAGCAAGTCGGAATCCTTCAGCGACCCGCTGAGGCTGGACGCCAACGGTTCATCCAGGACTTTCGCGTCGCTCAATGCGATCGACAGGCGTTTGAACTGTTGAAGCCACGATCCCAGGCACGCGAGCGAACAAGTTGCAGCGACGATTGCAGCCGATTGCCAGCAGCTCTATTTGGAGCCTGACAAACATGACAACCAATCCAAGCATGAAGTCTTGGCTGACAAGAGATGGTATTCAAAGAAGTGCAACTACAAAAAGTCTTAGGCTTAACGAGCCGAAGGTAGATTTCCATAAAAACAACGGTGCCAGGTCGTTTTCTACTCAGGCAACAATGTTTTGATCAATCAGGAATCTTTTAAGGATAGGATTAATCGATTAGATTTTTGTATTAATGCTGAAATTTAACAAGCCAGAAAAAACAAGTAGGGCTCCTGAAAAAGCCCCAAAAACCCCTGCCCTGGCAGCTGGTTTGAGCTCCAATCAAAGGCGCTAAACTTGGCACATGACCGAGCAAACTGCTCGCTAACATCGTGTACGGCCACGAATGTATCGGAAACATCATAATGGCCAGCTCTCCATCGAGGAGTTCACCTTCCTTTTGGCGGGCCACACTGAATCCAGATAACCGTGGTGGTTCTTGCTCAGTTGATACCGTGGAAGAGCTGAATCGTCCTACGCACCACAGTTCAGCGCCACGATCGCGAGCTCCTGCCAAATCAGTCACGCTAGCGTTTGGCGCTCTTTTACAATCAAGCAGCGCCTTGGTCTGAGTGCATGAGGAGGACTGTACGCAGAGTCCAGGAAAATCCATACATGCAGTAATTTTCTTGGCTTCGCTGGCTACTCAAGCAAGCCCCTTTTGATCCATCGATGATGGTGTCATTTCCGTAAAGCGGACTATCAGATAAAGATCTGCGCAAGAATCAGTGAGCTGAGTGTGCAGCGAGCAAAGAGATGCTTGGTTAAGCTGTAGCTGCCAGAGTTGATGACAGCGATGAAGCCGGATCATCAAAGATAGGAGACGGTGGCGCGCACTCTCACTTGATTCGATGATCAAGCCAGTGACTGGCCAGAAGGCAAGGAACGGAACGATCAGCATTGATGCTTCCTGCACCCCTGCCAGACCATCACCTACCCTACGATTTGAAGCTGCTTCAACGAGGCGAGAATGGCACTGAAAAGGATTACAACACGATGATCTTTGCCATCAGTCCCAAAAGGTTTTGGGACGCCATCGCCCCCACTACAAACCGCGCCGAAAAAGCTCGTTTCAGGGCTTCCTCACGATCGCCCAAGCAGAAAAAGCCAACGGCTGCGCAAAAAAAACAAGGCTGCAGTGAGGAAGCAGCTTCAGCTACCTGCAGCGCAACTTGAGTCGAATCGACGCGTTGATCGCTGTTGGGCCAAGCCTTTTCTGCCCTTCAAGCAGCACTGGTGCAGAAGCTTCTGGCCTGCAGTGACGGCACGGCAGCAAGCCATTCCTTCTCGAAAAGCAATACAGAAGCATTACGCCATCGGCTGGGCACCTGGTCAAGAGAAGCAGTGAGGGCCGATTCGTTCGAGGGAAAAACTAAGGGCAAGCTGTGGAGTTTGGTGCCAAATCAGCATCACTGTGGAGAAATGGTTTTCCATTTCCTCATTCGCATCAGTTGGGATGCATACAACGAAGTGGAAGATCTCATGCTTCACACCCTAAAGAAGACGCATATGGTGGCTTACCAGAGCGGATCTGCGCTGCATCGTATCTACAGTTCAATCGCCGGAGAATATACACTTCTGCATGAGAAACGAAATTCCGCCTCTCAGGCAAGCCTTTGGGGCGTCCCCAAAGAACCAGAGCTGGATGCTGCCCGCCAAGCAGCAACAACTCAATGCTATCCAGCGCCGACGCAATGAGGTAGAGGGATCCTTGGAGTGGGGACAAGCGTAAGTTATTCAGTTGGATCAGATCATGGCCAAACTCAAGCATGTGCGAGACCACGATCTCGTATCCTTCAATCTGAGGTCCCGAGAAGGTGCTGAGGCTGCTGGCGCCTCTTTTTTGTCCTTATTCTGGGTGGTTTATTGGGGTCTTTAACAGCGCTCCAGGTAGGGAGAAACTCAGGAGGGCTACTTACTCTCTCAGAGGCCTCCGCACGATTGCTGGCTTGCGGTATAGGCGAGCATCGAGTCGCTGGCTGTTTCGGCGAAGCACTTTGCTTTTGCCGTGAGGTGCCTTGGCTTTTGTTTTCAGGAATTCCCAAGTTAAGGGCACTTGAAAAAATCGACATGCCCGCCGAGGCTGCCAATCGGATTCAAGTCCTGACAACAGTCTGACTCGACAGGACTGGCAGAAAGGCTGGATTTTGAGTGTCCTTCACACTTTACCATCGATTAATTAGGGCTGTTCAAATTGGGCCTATTAACTGAGGCCAAATAAAAAACTCGTACCAATCAAACAGTTGACATCGAATAGATGCGAAAAAGCCATTGCAACAATTCCATCCAATGCGACGATCCCAGGTTGAAGAATCAAATGCTCGCAGGTGACTTGAACACTCGACCTTGGGATGATCCCACGCTCTAACCCAGCTGAGCTACCGAGCCTTATCCTCTGGAGTTTAGACGAATCGCCGATCCAATCCAGCTTCTGTTTTACAGGCTCTGCCAGGAAGAAACTTGAAGTGGATTGCCGCACCGCGACGGGCAGGGTGAATCTCGAAATGAAGGTGGGGGCCCGGGCTGCGGCGTACTTGCCATCGCGCGATCTTGGTGCCGAGCAACCGTCTGGCCGTACTTGACCGTCACCGGCTGTTGTGGCCGTAGAGAGTTTTGCTTGCCATCATCATGGATGATCTCAACGAGATAGCCGTAGCGCCGTTGTTTGCCATCCGGCATTAACTGACGCGGCCTGAGCGGGCTGCCACGATCGGACGTGCCGACGTTGGCTGGCAATGTCGACGCCCTTGTGCATGCGACCCCAGCCGCCAACGGAATCCCGAAGTGAACACCCCTCTTCGCTGGCCAGATCCAGGTGGTGGTGGTCGGGGGGCAACTAGCTCACGCGCGAAAAGCTGGGCAGTTCAGGCACAGCTCAGAACCACCGCTACCGAGCAGGATTGAGTCCCAGCACCATGCGGCTGCGGGCCGGAGAAGAATTAGCGACAGAATCTGAGTGCCGGTTTACCAGGTGGCGCCTGGAGTCCTGGATTCAGCTGTAAAACAGATTCTGAAGACGCATGCCATAACGCTGCCGCCAGCTTGCCAAAGATCATCACCGCAAGCGAACACTCCAGTGGATAGGCAACAGCCCAGAAAACCGAAGCGGGTGCGTACGGCGGATCTGTCCGCGTCGAGTTGAGTTCCAGCCGCGAGCACGGCTCTTGGGGAACTCGCCAGGCGAATTTTGCAACCCAGTTCACCGGTGAAGGCGAGGCCAACCTGAACGCTTGTTGAGGTTGTCGGCTAGGTCTGTGGGCACAAGCTTCAAGGCATTCCCGCCAGCTCCTGATGCTGACTTGGCTGCTATTTTGATCCAGAAGCGATTGGCGAAGGCTTCACCTGGCGCTAGCGCCAGGTGAGCCTCAGCAAGGCCTCGGCAAGTCGTCCCAGCGAGCGAGGCGGGAATCGGCTACACCCGGGCACAGGCTCCAGCTGGCCCACGAGCCGAAGAGGACCGGAATCGCCCCGCCATTGCCAGAAAGAAGTGAACAGGCTTCATGCAGGTTTCCACAAGGGACAAGGCCACGGTGGGAGAAGCACTATCCCCGCGCCGCGCTGAAAGAGTAGGCGGGCTGGGCACTCTCGAAAACAGAGCCATCAAACTTCACAGCGGTCGCCAGACGAAACCCCACCTTTGAACCCGATCAGAACTGAGCAGCGGGCCGTATGCAGGGCCCGCCAATTTCCCTTGCGGCTCACTGCTCGTTCGTTGCTTGGTTCGCCAAGACTGGTTTTGTCATGACTTCACGCGGCTCGCAGCGGAACGGATTGGTCTCAGCTGCGCGCAGGGCTCGAACAGCCGCCGACTGCGACCGAGAGGAGATTTCAGCTGCGAACCCCTCCGCCCGAGCGCACCGATCCGTCATCGGTAGTGAGCCGCACGTCGGCCCAGCTTCAATCAGGGTCCGAGGCAGTCCATCGGTTTCTCTGCCAGCAAGCAGCCAATCGCTGGCCTTCGAAGCAAAGGCGCTGTAGGAGGTCCACCGGCTGGTCAGGGCACCAGTCGCCCACCCCCGTCTGGAGCGGTCCAGCTCGAAGGCGCAAAGGTCGGCGTGGACATGCAGCGACACCCAAAGGGCCAGTAGTCGAGGCCGGCGCGGTTGAGCTGACGGTCGTCGATAGCGAAGCCCCAGGGAACAGATCAGGGCAGCTCGTATGTTGGTAGCGGCCGCAGGTGACGCGCCACGTTGCCGTGTCGGGAGGGATCTGGGGCTGAAAAAGGAACCAGACGGGCGATGGGAGTCAGGCGTGCCCCCCACCAGCTGTGGGCGTGGCTTCAGTGGGAACAGGCTGGTGAGCGTCAGCAAGTCGAGGGCCCTGCCGTGGACCACAAGCCAAACGGCGCCGCTACGGGGCCTGGAGAAGCTGTTCCAAGCCGCCGAGGCGGTCCCGGAAGCGGCCACCGATCGCCGTGGCGGGGGCACCACGCCCCAGCCGGTCTCCTCACACACGACCAGCTGCGGGCTGCTAGCAAACGCTCCAGGGCCGCAACAAGCCGTTCTGCTTGGCGCTGCCAGTCCGCGGACTCCAGCTCCAAAAGTGATGACTCAGCCGGTGCCCAAGGGAATCGAGTCAAGACACAACAGCGGGAGGAACCCGATCAAGCGGCCTCAGCCAGGGCCCCCTCCACCTCCCAGGTGGGCCAGCTGGTGGACGCTGCTGCGGTGAAGGGCCAGGCGGCTGCTGCCAGGCCAGATCCCGGATTAGAGGGCGTCCTGTGGCCAAGTTACAGAACGGGGCAGACCGCTGGTGGTGCGAGATGCTCGGCCCAGCGCTCCTTGCCACTGCGGCTTGCCCCCTGTCACCAGCGTCAGGCGGGACGGCTGGGACGGGCCTGGATAGCCCCTCAACCACCGCCGTTTCATGTTGCGCGGGTGGCCACCGAAGAGGGCGACACCCGGTTGAGATAACGGGAAGATCCAATACTTGAAGATCGTGGCCGGATCACGGGAAGTGGCGAATGAACAGGAGCACAAAATCTCCGCTGGGGCAAACCGAGTGGTTCGAAACCCCATCGAGCTAGCACCGTCCAACCCTCCGGCTGTGAAAACCCACAAAAGTATCGGTGAACAGAAAAGATGGCAAGGCTTTGGCGCTGTCGCGTGAGGCCTAGATCTGGTTCATCAAGGAAAGCCCCGCAGCACCCGCAGGTTCCTTCCCTGCCAAGGAAGCAGACCAGCACGAGGCCCAGCAGTCCCACCCCATCGGAGAGCACGTTCTTATCGCCCGGGTTTGCTCGGACATCGGCCTCCTGCTTCAGCTCTGCGGGCTCCGCGGAGGAGAGGGGCCTTGTGCAGAGTTGCCGGGCTGGGCAGATCGTCGCCCTTGGCAGGCATCGAAACTCGATCTCGCTTTGTAGATGCGTAACTTGCTCAACGCCGCCTCCTCCAGTTGGGCTTGGTGTAGCTCAGGAATGGAACTCAGGGGGCCAGACGATCGACCACACGGCGAAATCACGAAACGTTCGGGCTGACCTTGCTGGAACAACAGGGGCAGAGCACCACAGCGAGGATGCGCAGGCGAAACCCAAGGGTGGAATCGCGGCGACGACGAGCAGGCGACCACATTGGCCTCGGCCTCGGGATCCAGCTGGCGGCGGACCCGCTCCACACGCCGGAATCAGGGCTGCGGGGCAGGAGTTCCTGTGAGCGGCCTCATGACGCCACCGGGTGGCGGTTGCCTGTTAGCGGCCCTCCACCGATTCGATCAGCTGCAGGCTGGCGCAGCCCTGGGCTGTCGAGCGTCTTGGCGGCGGGGTGCCGGCCAATCGAGAAAATGCGCAATCTGCAGGGCCGTGCGAAAGCGGCGCAGCATCTGAGGCCGGCACCGTGCGAGGCAAGGCTCAGGGCAAGTTCGGGCCGTACCGGGACGATCGTTGTAGTAACTCAAGTTCCAGGCTTGGATCAGCAGCGCCGCTTCCATAGGCCCGTTCAAGCTCATTGCTGAGATCAACCGAGCGAGCCCTGCCGAAGGTCCGATCCAATCACGGCAGGTCATGGCAGATCGCGTGAGAAGAGCCCACCAAGTGAGCATCGGCACAATCGTGCGACCACCAACAGCACGAACCACCCAGGAAAGCCACTTCCCGCAGCGGTTCAGTTGCGGTTGGGATGTGTGAACGATCTCGACCTGCACCTGCGCCTCGGGAGACCGGATTGCAATCGCGCGTGAGCACCACTTCCAGGGCGGTTTGAGCGCATCGAGTGAGCCTGGCGTAGCGCGATTTCCCATCGCATAGGAATTGCCCATGGTCGTGTCCGCCGTGCTGATCAAAGGTCTTGGGCAACTGCGATCAACAGAGTCGGGCGAAGCCACCACAGAGGCTGTGTTTGGTCTAGGGCTCGATTCAGCAAGCAACAGGTGTGGGAATCCGGCCCGGTGTTGGCCTGGCTCCAGCGCTCCCTCCATCTGGGCCCCAGGGCTCTCGAGTTCAAGTCCGTAATCGAGGCGATCGACTGTGATCAGAGGCCTGGGACAAGGGGGCCCGCTCGAAATCTTCGAGGCGATGTTCCAACTCCTTGGCGGGGAGCGACCTGAAACAAGACTGCCGGATCGATCAACCTCTGCTGGGGAGCCTCGGCGGGGTAGTCGTCCACTCGGCTGCCAGCCAAGGGCTGCAGGGAAGGAACAGGAACACCAGAAACGCAAGGCCGCCAGGAGTCGGGGCAGGAGCGGCGGCAAAGCGACGGGATTGGACGATTGGCAGGGCGGGCT
>Ga0163217_1094266_pt1 | contig 11625 bp, 16 predicted proteins | sample SynspAceP_FD_185933 | JGI IMG/M metagenome (GOLD analysis project Ga0163217, IMG submission 185933) | Saline lake microbial communities from Ace Lake in Antarctica - Synechococcus sp. Ace-P (PacBio error correction) | ecosystem: Environmental > Aquatic > Non-marine Saline and Alkaline > Saline ... | reverse complement strand
GCATCAGCGCAAATGCAGCCGCTTTCATCGCACATCCTACGAACGCCTGAGCGCGAGTTACGTGCAGGATGAAGCCGTTCTACTTCGCCGTTGCGGTGCATCCGGGAATACCAGACCAAGGCCCGCATTTGGGCTGGGTGAAGTCGGCTCAAATCCAGCGGTTCTCACACGGCCGGGGCGTGTCGCGTGAACATTCATGCGCTTGAACCTTGAGACCTTCGAATGCACTTTTGTCAACCCCCACACACCGTGCATGGTAGGCAAGCGCAGCTTCTGACCAAGATCGAAGCCCGCAAACCCCGACAAGCGCGTCATTCATCATCTGTGACACGCCGCCTACCACAAAGAAACCGATTGTCAGGGCTTTCTTGCCAGGACAGCTTGTCGTATCCATCTGATCCAGCTGCCGCCCTTTGCCCCATCTCAAATCCAATCTGAGCGGCTTTGGCAGTTCTTGCATCAAACGTTACCAAACCCTACTACCCCCAAGTTCAGAAGCCAGTTCGCCGACGCCAATGTCTAGCATATCATGCTGTGAGACCATCCGCAGGAATGGAACAAATTCCGCCGACAGGATGTCAGACAACTTCCGCGTCATAACCCACGAGAACTTCGTTTGGGTAGAAGTGGTTTAGTTCGATTACGCCAGCCGCCCTTCGCGCAGGACCCGTCGAACATTCGGTATGGTCTATTGTCCCACCTGATCACGCGGCTTGCAAACCACCGTTCACGCTGCTGCACACCATGAAACAATAGACGCTTGCCGCCAAGCGCCTTCTTTTCGTCCGACGTGAAAGCGGGGTGCAGACTTGCGAAGTACCTCGTCGAGATGAAAGACTCTCAACGTCGGCCTTGTCTTGCTCTTTCTCCCCAAAACGGTCAGTTCGGCCAAAGCGTGACTTATATGGAGGCCAGCAGCGTCGCGGCTCGCCTTGCTGCACCGATACGGACGGATTGTCCAAGTTCTCTCAAAAGAAGATCGAAAAGAGCGAGTTCATCCCTCTCGATGTCCTTCCTTCGTCGCTCGCTTCTGCTCTCGATCCAAGCTGTTGACGAGCTCGACCAGCCGCGAACTCTCCTCGATCGCGTCGTCTTTCTCCCTGTTGTAATGCAGCAACCGATCGCTTTCGTACTTGTTACCTGATATCCAGCGCCGGTTGCGCGCCAGCATTCCCTCTGCCAGCTTTTGTTCGACGATCTCGCAATGTTCCTGAAGCACGGTTCGACTATTACGCCTGCTTTCTTCGCAAAATTCACTGCGCAAACTTTTCAAGTCATCGGCTTTAGTCAACGTCAATCCCTCCGCTTATCTTCTCCGTGGCGCCTTGGGTTCTGGATAGCTCGATTGACGATCCGATGCAAGTTCCTCAAGCAGTTCGTAACGTCGGCTGTGTCGCGCCTTCGCAGCTTTTGTAGATCGCCTCGAGGTTGTCATGCCGTCGGCATTGCCATGCCTAGCTCCATTCAACAACGCCTTGAACCTGTATGAAGGACGAGGCTGCGCAGAGGATTTCAAGCGACGCTTGGCTTCATACCGTGATAGACCGCCTCAACCGGTCTTTAAGCCCTTGAGCGGACAATAAAGCCAATTGGAGGCCCAGCAGCACCAGGGTCGAGCCCAGCCACGCAGGTGGCCTCGGTCGCCTCGATGGCTTCAAGAACGCCTGTACACGTTCCTCAAATAGGGGCAACTATGTTCTTCTCCGCCCGATCCATCGTCACGAGCGCGTATGTTGCCAGCGCCGCCCGAAGGCGGCAAGCAATCATTATCATAGTCCACGATCAAGCCAAAATCCTTGCCGGATACACTGCCGATTTGCTCGACATCGCCTGCATTCAGCTGTGCGCCTTCATCGGCTTAGTCGATGTAGAGCGTGACAGGACACTCCACGTCAAAGCCCGTCAGCCACATTCAAGACCGATCGCGACGCGGAAACGCGATGCTTGTATTCTTGAAGGCCGTCTCGACGTCTACCCGCTCCCCCTGCCGCTTCGAAGCCCTGTTCATCAATGCCGATGCGGGATGATGTCAAAGCCCCACTTCTTGAAATCCGACCTCGTTTTGCGCCTCGCTTATGATGATCTCGACTTGGCCTCGTCGAGCCAGCACCTGAACAAAGCCAACTCGACTTTGTTTTTTCCTCCTCTAGCAGAGCCGCTCGTTATCATCCGCTTCAGCTTTCAGCTTCAAGCCAACTGCCTCGGCTTTGCTTCCACCGCTGCCGCCTTTTCGCCCATTCGGGGGCTATCAATCTGGTGCATTCGCGCATGTGATTCTTGTCGATGCAAGACGAACAAGGATTGCCCTTCCCCACCGCGTTGCACCAGTGCTCGACAAAATCAGCTGCGATCTTATCTGAACGTCGTCGCCGTATGATCTCGTAGTCTTCCCAGCAGTTTTCTCGAGAAGCGCTTGTTGATCAGGGATCGAGTTCGGGCTCCTCTATTTTCGCGCCAATACGTCTTATCAGAATCAGTCTTCGAAACGCCGAAGCTTCTCGCCTCTGTTCTGTATTAGACCAGCTTGACGAGGCGCCGATCCTCCTCCAGGACCGCTTGAAATCATAGCGCGATACATACGCGCGAAGATGCGCTTCGGATCTGGTCCTGCTTAACAAACCGGGCTTCCCGTGTGAATCCGTATAAGCACATTGGGAGAGCCAGTCTTCATGTTGCGGCCCAAGCCACCCGCTGCGTCCGATGCGCCCATCCGAGATCACGTGATGTCGTCACGTTCGGCTGTATGGCTTTCTTGGGTCCACATCTTATTGAACTGTGTATCAGGCTGAAAACATACTTGTGTTCTCCTTTGAAAAAGCGCCTCTAATGTCTCCGAATTCCGCCCGGTGTCTGATTTCCGCAACGCCGCAGCCAACGAATGTCTTGGTAGATCTGGCTGTCCAGATCTTCCGTCATCCATCACAGGAACTGAAATGCCGGCACCTTGCCGCCGCACCTTTTCGGCGAAGAAAGCCATGAATAGACTTGCCCTCTGCCCTGCGAATGCCAGAAAACCCCAGGTCACCAAGTTCGATGCTGCCCGCTCGATAGTCACGGGGCCCTGATTGAACGACGGCAACGCCAGCCTCGCGCACCCGCGGTCACTGATCGCCCTTCTTGCGCTTGGCCCTCTCTTTCCGTTCAAAAGCAGTTCCAACAACACCCTGATTGCCGAAGCGCTCCACCAATCGGATATCAGCCTTATAGCCTCCTGCCTCGACAGGAGGCCACCGCAGGTCACACCCGCACCTGATATTCGCGCGACCACTTTTCGCGTGCTTGCCCCGCTTGCTCATCGAAGAGGATGAAGTCTCGACCAATCCAACAGCGGTCATGGCGAAGCATCCGTTCAGCAGCGTTCAGCCCAACACTGCCCCTCATCTTTCTCTTCCAGCCCGCTCCATTCGTGAAATGCTTCCCAGCGCTGGTGATCAGCCATAGCGGCGCGGTTCGCCATTCGCATACATCAGGAAGCGTTATGATGGAAGCGTGGGCGATCACTTGTCGTCCAGGTAATCACGCAAGTTGCCGTCTAACCCGGCCCGGATGTTCTTGTTAGACCGCCTCAAACTCGAAAAGACCAGAGAAGCCGTCACGAAGCACACAGACGGCCCGCGTTTATGTTGGGAGTTCCGTAAGGCCGGTCAGTTTCAACTCGCGCACGCGAGGAAACTCGTTGGCACCGGCGCGTTGTCGAAGCGACCCACGCTCGCCGCGGGCGGCCGCGACGCGCTGCAGAGTCAACGATAGGTACCGGCACGCCCCCCGAAGCCAGCATGAAAGTCTGCGTTGTGCGCACGTTTATCGGCTGACGTCATAGACAGTCAAGGACCCAACGCGTCGTCGATGGCCACTGCGGGGATTCCGGGTTCAGACTTCAAGCCCGCGCAGATCACGGGCAGAACCGCCTCGTCGTGTCTGTGCGCCCTAAAGTGCCGCCCGGCCCAAAGTCTCCTGGAAGCATAGACATATGTCCAGCCATTCGTCCGCGGAACCGATGACAGCAACCTTCGCCAAGTTTGCGTCTTGATCGCAGATCGTGCCCACGCTGAAAAACCACGACCTCTCCAAGGGTGCATTTCTTTCCAACTCATATGCCCCCCAACTCCTCAAGTTGCGGGTAATCCGCGCTGCAAGTCCCCGGCCCTCCGGCATTCAGCCCCTTCAGGTCATGTGATCGGACCGCAGCGCCTCTTCAAAGTCGAAATCTTCTCCAACCTCTTCGTGGGCCACCCGGACATAGCGCCGGTTAGGCTGTGTTCATGGGGCGGCATGTCGGCCGGGGCCACGTTTTACAAGCCTCAACATCGCGCAGGGCAGCGTCCGAAAGCCGGTCCTGCAGCAGTTCGGGCTTGCTTGACGAAATACCCCTGCGGCCTCAGCGCCTTCGACCGCATCGGGCCCGTGCGCCCTCCAGCGCCTTGCGGGCGCGCGTCACCTCGCATGGGCCCACAGGCTGGTCGCGTCGGCCGATCCCTTGATCGCTAATCCACCACCCGCCCGGCCAACTTCGGCAGGTCAATCGACTTGGTCATGTCGCCGCATCGGTCAGCATGGGGTGCAGACGTGCGGCCGCGTTCATCCCGCATTGTCGCCGGGGCACCCCGTCCAGTTCCGCAGCGCTGACGCCACCTCGCCCCGAACTTTTTCCCCCCCCCGGCGAATTGGGGTTTTTTTTTTTTTTCCCCCTTTTGCCGCCAGCCACCGCTTGCGTGCGGTACAGTTCGGCCCCATGTTTTCCGCCATGGGTCGGGGTCGCGCTTGCCATAACAAACGGCTGCACCAGACCAGTCAGTTTGCCCAAAGGCAGTAGCAGGAGCCAGCGGCCCCAAAGTCGCCGCGCCATCTGTCAAGGGCCCTCGAATGTAGCTATCCACCAAGTTGCAAGAAAGCGGTCGGTCTGCCCGCGATAAAGCCAGACCAATTGCGGCGATGTTTCTTTGCTGTTCCGCGCGAAATCGTAAAACGAGCGCGACACCGCGGTTAATATGCGCGCATTCTTAGCATCAGGACGTGTCTGCGCGTTCCGGGTCGCGTTTCCTTGGCCCGTCGAAGAACCAAAAGCTGCATGGTACGTGCGTCGTGTAGAAAGTGCCACGGATATCGATCATCACATTGACAGCGCCGGTCTCAACCAGCTTCTGTGCGCACGACGGCCTATCCGCCCGCGCGCCGGACGCCTGGGGACACATGACCACGCCAGCACGGCCGTTTTCGTTCAGGTATACCGCGTCTACTCCCCAAAACCGAAAAGTTCTCGTTGAGGTTATGACGCGGAAGTTGTCTCACCTTGTCGCGGAATTTCTGCCATCCTGCGGATGTATTCTCGCATGAACGCAGAATGTCGTCGCGCGGCACGCTTCTGAACTTGTAGTAGCGATTATGGTAACGTATTGGTTAGTAAGACCGCCCAAAAGCCGCTCGATTGGATTGAGATGGGGCAAAGGGCGCCAGCTGGATCAGATGATACGAGCAAGCTGTCCCGGCAAGAAGGCTGACTCGGGCCCGTTTCATGGTAGCGCGTTGTCCCAGATACTATTGAATGACGCGCTTGTCGGTTGCGCGCTTCGATCTGTCAGAAAGCATGCGCGGCACTGAACCCCCATCGGACGTTGTGCGGTTCCGACAAAAGGTGCATCGAAGGTCTCAAGCACACATACCGACACAGGCTGCTTGAGGCGCTTGCTTGATGGATTCAACTGGACGAATCTGCAAGGGAAACGTTCCAATGCCGAACCGAGCATTACGCCCTCATGGGGGGAAATAACTGCGCCCGAATGACCAAGCAGAGCGTCTGAACGCTGTGCTGAATGTTGCTCGGCATCGTTAGCGCGCGGAGGTTTAACCTCAGTCATAATCGCGTGTGGCGCCCCGGAACGCGTGCAAGACGATCGACCTATCGGCGCTGCAGCGCTTCTTCCAACATGTCCCGTCTGGACGAAGATGGCGCTGCGTGTCATCCGATGCTGGCAGCACGGACGTGCTGCTCGCAACTCGACCGCACCAACTGGCAAATCGGCAAGACGAGGTTAAATTTCTCGTTGCTGCCTCGTCACCCGTCGTTCGTCCCCTGATCTGGACTGATCAAGGGGCGCGCTGCTCCGACCAGCTATGCGCATCGCTTGATGAAGCGCTTTATCTCGCATATTCCGGCGAAGACTGTCCGCTTCTTCTGGCCGACCGTGAATTCGAGCGCGACTGATGAATCTTGTGTGAAAACAATATCCTTTGCCATCCGATCAGAGACAAACCTCGCATCCCACCCAGGAGGGGCATACCTCACCCCTGCGGGTTTCCGATTGCGCCAAGCTCGGCGAAGCCGGGCTTTCGAGCCCGTCTCGCAGCCGAAGAAATTACACCGCCTCGGCAACGCCCGCTTCTGACCCGCTGCCAAGCCTCTCAAGATGACTGTTGATCTGGTCACAACTCGAGGCGGATACCGCACTTCGCACATACCGCAAACGCTAGCGATCGAATGCCTTGTTTCCGGCGATTTGCCAAGACGCGCCTCAACATAGAGACACGCGCCTTACTGATCCGCGCAGCTCGCCTGCTCATGTCGCTTACGGCCTTGGCCAGCGCCGGCCGTCAACCGCTGTGACAAGCTTGGAAAACAAACTCGACACGGAAAAAAAGCCACGGCTATTACTCCAAATCCTTCTTCCGAATCGCTTCGACCACATCCGAAAACCGCTCAGAAACGACCCTTCTTGAGGCAATCGCACCCAGGCGCAGGATAACTCAGAAACGAAAAAAGCGGTCCGAGTCGTGTTAGTGTTCTCAAGGTTTCACAGCCCAATGAAGTTCCGCGACCCACGCCCCGCCGTGCTGGAGAAAGCCGCTGGATTTATCCAGACCTTCACCCAGCCAAATGCGCTTGTCTGTATTCCCGAATGCACCGCGTCCGCGAAGTAGACGCTTCATTCGGTAACTCGCGCATCAGTGCGTTCTAGGATGCCGATGAAGCTGCCTGCATTTGCCTGATGCACGCGCGCAGGGCTTGGGCTTCGATATTTCAAAAGCCAATCGGGCCAGAGCTTGATCAGCGCGAATTTTGAGTAGTCCAGACCAACACTCAGCACACGGATATGGCTTCGGATTCCTCGACCGTTCGAGCGACCAGAAAGCGCATTCTTCCAGCCAGGCGCACACGCAGCCTCCTGTTGCCTGCGACAAACGGGACTGACCGCCCTTCCAGCCGTCGAAGGCAGCGCATCCACCATCTTGCAGTAGGTTTTTGCCAGCCCCGATGTATCGTCGTCCAGATATCGGGAACCGAAAATCTTCTTGCAGGATTTGCCGTTCGATCGAGCCGCAGGATCGCATTCCCGACGGCAATACCGTTCTTTTCCGCTGACGCGCACGCAAGCCTCAGTTCGAACGTCTGCTAGGAAAGAAAAGCCGAGTGTCGAATCCATGGCGCATAACTGAATCGTCCAAAACCCAGCTCAAACATCAAAATTCGCTTCGAAGGAACTCGGGTATAGCTGAGAAATAGACAATCCAGAGTAGTGCGTAGACCTTCTGCCCTTGTTCACGACCCGGCAAGCGAAGGCAACCGTGTCTTGTTCGTTCCGACCTTTTCGGCGTCACACCGTCGCACATTAAAACGGGGGATGTGGCCATCACGAAGTCGCAACTTGCCGACCAGCTCCTATGCGGTATCCTTATAGTATGTGAGGCTTCGGTGCCGGACTGGATCTTGCCCCTCCCAACCCGTGGACGCGAGGCTTATTCTGGCCAGCTTTGCCGTCGTTTCGTTCTTTTCGTGGCCATTAGAAGTGACGCGCTTCATCTGTCCTGGCCACGCATCTCGAATGAAGTGGGCTGGATTGCCACAACATGCCGCCCGAGCCGCAAGCGCGGGTCAAAGACAATCCGTGTCGGTTATTCGATCACATTGACGATGGTCTGACGATGGACGGAGGGGTGAAGAACTCAACCGCCATCATTGGGCCCCCTGCTTGAAAACTCGCAAGAAGTAATTCGTAGATCGGAGCCGAAGACATCGCCCGACGCCTACGCAGCGCCTCGTATCAAACTGCCTCATTGCTTTCGAGCACTTCGTCTCAAGCGCTCTAAATCCTTTTTAGGCAATTGACCCTTCAGGCGGAGAATCCACACTAACACGGACAACAGCGGCTGAGGGCTGTTCACGACAACCACCTTGCCGGTAGCGACAACACCTTGGCCGCGTGGCGCTGAACGAAGACGGCATGCCCGTCTGAGCAGTCCCACCGGCCTGATCGATTTTCGGGAGGTCGACGCTGCGGTGTAAGCCGGGTTCTTCTGCCGTCAAACGGAGACCCGGTTGGCCTACCCAAACCCATCACGACCAGGCAAATGAGATTATACATGACCGACCTCCAAAATCACAAGTCAGCGCCACAAGCCGCCTCCCGCGCCGGTTCAGCGAACGACCGCCGACGCTCGATGCCGACCCGGACACCGCCTCCAAGCGCAAGATCGTTCACGGGCGCACCGTGACGATCCCCTTGAAGACTATGAGAGAACGCCTTTCTTCCCCCTGCTTGAAAAACCAGTTGCGTTGCAGGGGCAGTCACCCTGTTGCGCCACCTTCAAAGTAGCATCCCACTGCGTCCCCGACGATCGTATTCGCCGCACCCTGAGAGCGGCGCGTGCGCAGTGCGGCCTTGAACGACCGAGCGCGACTCATCTTCCCCAAGACGCCGGAGCCTGATATATGGCCCAGTCCGACTTCACCCACGCCGATGAGTCGGCTAATCGTTCGGCACCGTTCCCCGCACCTGCTCTACCTTTTTCATGCTACAGCCCTGGAACATGTCGCTGTCCTCAGTGCGAAAGCTCACGGCGCTGCCGAGAACCGCAACAATCCCTCTGGTCGGGGGCCGTGCGCAAAACCACCGCACCGACAGCCTCTCGCAGCCTTCCGAACCTGACGCCGATCAGCGCGAGGATATTACCAAAGCGCTATGATGCTTCGTCGCCACTACGCATGGACGCCAGCGCAACAACCGTGGTGAGGCCCACGAAACGGTGGCGGTGGAAATCCGAACGCCATCTCAAGACCGGCAATCGATCAGGCGCTGATCTGCCGCAGCCCGACTTCGCAACATTGAAGATACGGCGCTTCATCGACACGGCTGGTTGCCGGCCAACAAGCATGCGGGTGCTTGCCGTCTCAGCGAAACGCCCCATTTTGAAGCCTCTGCCGTAGCGCGCACCACCGCTTCACGAGAATCGTGGCGCCGTCCACGCGGACGGCGGTCCTGATCAAGAGCATTTTCTACAGCGCGCCGCACAGCTGATCGGGCAGCGTCTGCGGTTCAACCTCTACATGATCGCCATCGAGGCGTTCTGGTGCACTTCGTCGTGACCCATCCCCCGGGTCGTGGCGCGACAATGGCAGCGCGTCCATGTCATCAACTACCATCACGGACCACGCCCTCGGCCGAACCACAAGCCCTGTGGAGTTCATCTACCGCGACAGCCTGTTCCCCCTGACAGAATACGCCGAAGCGTGGAAGGTTTTGCAGCGGACCTCCGCGCCGCGACGGCCTGCCGCCGGATGGCAATCTGCTGTTCACGCACATGAACAACCTGTGAGCGGAACTGGCGCATCTGCTGCAGCAGAACCCCTCGAGCATGCCAGTGCCGGACCCACAGCTGTTTCTGCTGTGCCAAGCCACAAGCACTGCCGAGATGGGCTGTCCGCCCACCCTCGCTGGACAGCTTCAAGGCTCTCCTGGGGCAAGCGCATGACGCCCACGAATTGACATCCACACGCTGCCCAGCATGCTGACCGCGCTCGGCTGCCCAGCTTCCACAACTCTGCCCAGATTGCCACCCGCGCCGACACCGAGAAGGCTGGCCTGCTGCCCGTTTCTCGCCGTTCTGCGGAATATACGGCGAGCGGGACAGACGCCGCATCAGCGTCATTCTGAACGAGGCACAGCTCCGCAGCAAAGACACTGGCAACTTCACTTCCAAGGCCCTGCCCAACATGCCACGTTGCCCGCGTCGAGGCCTTGGCGCAGGCGATTGGCTGACGGAGCGGCCAAGCAACCTGATTGCCACGGCAATTCCCGCACCGCAAACGAAACGCACCATCCTGTGCGCCATCGGCATCGCTGATCGAGCGGCCACCGCGTCTTCTACACCCGACCCAGCAAGTCTGTGCAAAGCTCCAGCTGCCAACGCGCCTCGTCTCGAGGCGCTCTGACCAGCTCGACAAGTTCGACTGATCATCCTCGACACATCACCTTGCCCAAAGGATCAGCTGAAACCGGTCCTCTTGAACGATCGCTCGGCGCTAGAATATCCGCACATCGCCATCGCGGCCAATCAACCCTTCAGCGCTGATGGGAATCAGATCTTCCCCACAAGCCATGACCTCCGGCCATCGACGCCTCGTCCATCACGCCAGCATCCTCAAATGAACGCCTAAAGCTTCCTCAGCGTGCCGCCGCCTCCAACAAAAGGGCACAGCCGAAGCGGCCAGCGACAAACCCCATTACACAACCAAAAAGAAGAGCAACCTACCAGAAAACCGAAAAACAGCCCAACCCCAGCGCCTCAAAACCGCCAGTGCGTGTCGGCCCACCGACAAGTGCGTTGACGCGCTACAGAGGGCGGCTTGAGGATTTCCAAAACTGGACGAATCGACCAAGGAAACTCCAATGCGAACGACCATTACCGCCCTCATGAAATACTGCGCCCCGAGATTGACTAAGCAAGAGCCGTCTGGAAGCTGTTGTCCTGATGGTGCCGATGGTTTAGCGCGCGGAGTTGAACCTCTATTCATTCGCGATGTGAGGCCCCGAACGGTGCAGACGGCACACCTATCGGCGCTGCAGCGCTTCTTCCAACATGTCCGTCTGAGACGAGAACTGGCGCTGCCGTTGTCGATCCGATTCCTGGCAGCACGGTCGTGGCGGCTCCACTCGACCGCACGAACTGGCAAATCGCAAGGACCGAGGTAAATTTCTCGTGCTTGCGCTCGTCACCGTCGGTTCCCGGTCCCCGATCTGGACCTTGATCAAGGGCGCGGCGCTCCCGACACAGCAGATGCGCATCCCTTGATGAAGCGCTATCTCGCATATTTTTTCCGCAAGACTGTCCGCCTTCTTCTGCCGACCTGAATTCGTAGCGCCACTGGATGAATTCTTGTGTTGAAAAAACAATATCCCCTTTCCATCCGATTCAGAGACAAACCTCCCGGCATCACACCCCAGGAGGCATGGACCTCACCCTTGCGGGTCAGATGCGCCAAGCCGCGAAGCCGGTCTTTCGAGCCCCGTCTCGCAGCCGAGATGACACCGCCTCGGCTCAAACGCCCCGCTTCTGACCATCGCTGCCAGCGCTCCAATGTTATACTGTGATCGTGAGTCCACCAACGTCGAGGCCCCATTAGCGCACTTCGCACATACCGCAAACGCTGGGCGATCGAATGCCTGTCGCCGATGCAAGGACCCGCGCCTCAACATAGAGACACGCCCTTACTGATCGCGCAAGCCTCGCCTGGCTTCATGTACCTACGGCCTTGCCATCGCCTGGGCCGAGTCGAACCGCTGCTGACGAGCTTGAAAAACAAACTCCCGAACAAAAACCACGGCCTATTACCCTGCCCCACAAACCTTGCTT
>Ga0163217_1036224_pt1 | contig 11625 bp, 17 predicted proteins | sample SynspAceP_FD_185933 | JGI IMG/M metagenome (GOLD analysis project Ga0163217, IMG submission 185933) | Saline lake microbial communities from Ace Lake in Antarctica - Synechococcus sp. Ace-P (PacBio error correction) | ecosystem: Environmental > Aquatic > Non-marine Saline and Alkaline > Saline ... | reverse complement strand
GTGCGGGTGATCTGGCTTTTGCTTGGCGGGCGGGGCCATGCGTTGGATTTGTCCTTGCCCGCAGCGGCGCGGCAACCGTGGACGCGATACCCGGTCCGACGCCCTTGCGCGCGATCTTGCCTATGAGGCGGCGGCATTTTGCGCGTCAATCGAAGGGCCATCGCGCCGTGGCTTGGCGCTGGAGCGCCCCCGGGCCTGCCCCCCCCTTGCGGTCATGCGGGCCCTTGCGCCGGCGCTTGAAGCGCGGGACTTACGGTCGTTGCCGTTGCCCCGTGTGCGTTTGCGGGGGCCTTTGTTTCGCCTTATAGCCGTTGACATGCCCGGGCGCATTGTATGTCGACTGCTCCAGTACCGTTTGTCACCGCCGTCAAAGGTCGCTGAAAGCGGCCAGGACGCGGTGTGAGTGTTGTCCCAGACCACGTCCTTGCCTATTTCAAATCGTGCAGCGATACCAAGGGGGCGGCCGTCTGTGGCCTGATTGTGACCAGATTCCCCAACCGGCGCCCCCAACGCTCGGGCCCCAGCCCGTCCAGTGGCATTGCGTTGGAGTTCGCATTGTCGTTTGCTCGCCCCGGCGTGGTTTCCCGTAGGCACTTGCGGCGCTGGGGGGGGTTCCCGCCGCCGGCTGGTCAATCTTTGCGGCCCCGGTGCTGGGAATAACCGATCTGCGGACTTGTCTGGTGGGGCACACGAGCCGGTTAGGGGGGCTATCAGCGGCAATATCCGTGTCGAAAACGCCGCGGCAAGCGGTCGGCCGCGGCTGTGATCGCAGGCATGGGATCGCGGCGACCCGGTACGCGCGAGGTGGGGTATCTGTCGCGTTGCTTAAATCAACGGAGCGGGGCGGAGTGGCCACCGCGTGTCGAAGCCGTCCTGTTGCCGCCGTGAAATACCGAACCAGAAATCCCGGCTGCCCTGAAAGGGCGGTGTCGGGCATGCGGGCCCAAGTTTCACGAGGCAGTTGGTTGATTCTCGGTTAATCTGTCCGCTAGGACCTTTTCGGCCCCCCAAGGTATGGGCTAAGATCATGAAAAAAGGGGAGATATAGAGATAGGGTGACCGGACCCGGAGGATTGCGGCATGATGGCACTTGGGTTTCGGGCGGAAGATCGGGGATTCGCATCTTCGACCCGGCCCTTTTTCATCGCGTCGCGTAGAGCTGGCAGATGGCTATGCCAGACAGGGCGATGGGGGCGTTCAGCAGCGATTGCCCATCATTGCGACGCCAGCCCGCCGTGCGCCTGGCGCTTTTGCCCGAGGGGAGGTCGCTTCCAATATTGCCGTGGATTGGTTGAATAATGCAGCGCTTGTGTCGTTAGATCGTCGTCTTTTCGGGGCGGCCGTAATTTCTCCGACATAACGGGCGCCCGCGATCATGCGTTTGGTGTTCTCGTCGTTTGGCGGGCGCGTGGGTGCTGTTTCCAGCTTCCCGTAGGAAGCCATGTCCGAAGCCTTCCGCTGATCCAGTTCACTAGCGGTTGTTCCGCACCTGTTGACCCCCGGTGAGATTCGGGGATCGGCCGAAGTGGACAGGGCAGGCGAGGTGATTGACGCCCCAATCCGGTCCACGGACCCGAGATACCGCCAAAAAGTGCCGAGGGCGAGGATTTGCTAAGGGCAAGGCTAGGATTGACCAGGTATTAAGAAGAGAGGGCACGGGCATTGAAGATATTCTGTAGGCTGACGAAGGTCGTGCGGTTAAGCAAGCGCACCAGAGAGACTCTGCCGTGGAAATGTTTGGTAAGGGATTTGGAGTACAACATATTTGGCAAGGATCGGTAAAGACCTTTGGTAGGCAAAGTGGACCGGATGTTCCATTATCTGTAGGCGGTTTCTACCCGTCCTTTCATCATCTGGTATTGAATGGTATGGAGGCAAATCAAGAGGATCCACGGAGTGGTGGAATGGAGGGGATTGTACTAGGATGTTCAGAGGCCGGGAAGGAGGGGATAGATACAGCGAAGTTTCAGGGCGACTTCCCAGAGCGAGTAGAACCTGACGAAAATGGGCAACAGGGCATGGTGGATCAACAAAGATAGCCCGAAGTTGAGACAAGCAACACGGTCACCAGACCACAAGCAGGGACAGAAAGCTTGACGGCAGACAAAGAGCACTACATGAGAGCATGAGTTGAGACGTATTGGCGTCTGCTCTCGATGAAGACAAACAGACCGGTTAGGGAATTGTCAAACCTTATTCGACGGCTAAGGCCCGTGTTGGATTGTTAGCGAAGTTACCAGTGGATGTCGTAGGGTAACGGAATAAAGGTGCAGCTTGGTAAAGGAACATTTGAGGTAAGTAGCGACAGAGACCGCTCAAGATGAGAACGGATGTAGGGAGTGGGGTGTTGGGGATTCCCGGGGCTGTTTTTGTCTATAGAGTATAAAGAATAGACGGCTTCATAGACAAGAGAAGTGTTTTGACAGTGGGTCGACGACTTCTCAAAGGAATTACGGAGAGGCTGGGAGGGGCTTTTTGACGTGCCAGGAGTAGCGGCGGATAGCGTAGTGGACACAAAGATTTTTGAGGCGCACCAGGTGATTCCGCGGTAGGTACAAATACTTACGCAAGTACCATTTCTCAGGCGTCACCTGCAATTAGTTATGTTATGCAAAGAGGTTAGGATAGACGCTTGCGGTTACGCGGAGGGCGGTCTGTTTTGGTCAGCACAGTGGGGGTTTCTGGATGTTAGCGAAAGCGGTAGCATAGGGTCAGCAGATACAGTGCAAGAGTTGAAGCCAGTAGCTTTGTTCGGAGGGGAGGGTCGTGACAGTAGGACAAAGATATGAACGCATACGCATGGATAACTGACAATTTTATAAAGCAAGCCTGTTGAAGCGGAGAGCGGCGCTGCCGTGATGATTGGCGGTGGAGGAAGGGCAGGGAGGAGACAGCTTGCCTGATGTCAGGAAGATGCTTAGAGAGGGCGAGGGTGACTTGGTACCCTGCAAGTTTCGCATTAAAAGTAGCAAGAGATAAGAGCCAAGATAGTGGACAAGGGATGCTTTGGATTCAAGGATAGGAAGGGACCGTAGAGCTGGAAAAGGACCAGACGAGAGAAAAATGTATAGACAAGACGAACCTGGGCTTTTGCGACGATTAGACCGCTGATGTGAGAAGCTGGGAACCTTTATTTTAGTAGTTAAAGCACGCATTTTGGTTTTTATGGTGGGATGGAGGTGATTAATAACGTCGTTTTTCGGATTTGCAGCCTTGGTGGTATGAGGATGACGTGGTGAATTAGAGGGAGGGCGTGGGGTTGAGGAACTTCGGGAGAGGAGGAAGGGGTGTTCGAAGGGTACCGTGAGACCTTCTTTCTATTGGTAGGTTGGTCGTTGGTATTCACTAGTGGAAAAGTGTTTGACAATAGACCAGTGCCAGAAGCAGTAGGAGAACTTTGCAGAGTAAAGGTGAGTTCAGGTTCCAGTATAGTGAGAAATTGACTGCGGGTACTGCAGGGATTTGGGATGTGGGAAGGTGGAGTGTCTCGTCTTTCGACAGATCAGTCAACACTGCACCACCAAACACCTGGCAGGATTAGGTGTTAATGGGCGAGACTGTTTTGTATTGGAGGTAAAGTAGCCGGGCAAGTTTTTTTCGGCCGATGTTGGAGGTTATGGAGCCTCATTTGTGGGCAGGTAGTGTGGCTTGTTGGGAGTTGAACGGGTGTGGAAGTGGACGCGGGGGAGGGATTTGAAGGCTCGGCGGTCCGAGCGGTTCGGTTTCTGGAGGAGGGGGGTTGAGCGGTAGGATTTGCGCAGGTTGGTAGGAGGTCTGATTGAGGCGATAATGGTGCGATTGGTGATTGCTGCGCTGCATTGGGCCGTACGTAAGGGAATGGGAGAAGATGAAAATATAGGGCAGCGGTCAAGATTTAGGGGGATTGGGGTGTTGATGGTTGGGGTGATGGGTTGAAAATGATAAGATTTTTTCGTGATGCAGGACGAAGGGAGGTGATAGTGGGTGCGAGCTGTGCAGCGATGGAGGTATTTGTGATGTGGCTGAAGGGTAGCATCGGAGATGGACGTTTTCGAATGTGTAAGTTGGGTAGGCCGTCTGCGGCAGGGTTATGGGTGGAAGTAAGGGCCGGTAGGAGAGGGACGACTGAGGAGCTTTGAGGTTTCGTTTGAACGACATTAGTTGGTTGTTGGTGTGTGGGTGCAAGATGGTTAGGAGGAACATGGATCATCTAGAGTCCATGGCAGTTGTTTGGAAGGGGAGGCGGGCCGATATCGGCTGTTGTTTATGACGTACCGGAGTCGTATTTAGGGGCAGACTCGAGTGGGGTTTGGATCGCTGGAAGGGGAAGAAGTACGGGGTAGGATGCGCAGCGTGCAAGGTTTGCAATCACGCACGAATATTGAAGACAGGATGTGGCGGATAAGGTGGATGATGTGGTTGTCAGTATTTTGCGGACTAATTGACGCACATTGGGACGATTCGGTGTTCCGGCATGAAAGTGTACAATAGAGTGAGGGTGGATGATCAACGGCGGGTTCTTGAGTTTATGGACGGTTGAATGACATCGTGCGGTTTTTCAGTAGTGACAGTCGGGGGGGCAGGTGCGGATGGTAGGAATTGGTTGGAAACTTGAGCTGAATGTTGGTCTGGGAGTTATGTTGTGGTTCAGGTAGGTCTCGTAACGCAAGTGGTAGAATTACTGGATGACGGGATTCGTGGTACGACTGGGGATTATCTTGAGCGACGGCTGTGGGGGATCGAACTGCTTGAATGTGTGGGGTATGCTGTGATGGAAGGGATGTGTTTGTCCGGGAGGAGTAGGGACGAGTATGGGGCTTGGGATGAAGGTGGCGTGGCCTGTGGGAAGTGGCGTGCGAGTGGGGAGACGGCTCAAGTCTGTTAACGTTGTGGAGACGGGGTGGCGAGTTGTGAGGTGTTTGGTGAAATTGGAGGCGTTGGGGGGGATGGTTTTGTTACGTTGGGAGGTGGAGGAGATAATTTGTGAAAAAGATTTTTTGATTGGCGTGGTGGGTGCAGTCTGGTAGATGTATTGGGAAGAGGAGGTTTAGGGGTGACATTTGGACACTTTGCGGTGGGGGCGGTTGATTTTGACGTGCGTGGGGTCTGGGTAAGTGTGATTGTGGAAAGCTTGGGTTGATTTGGGGGTTAATGTGGTTGTACTTTTTTTGGCTAGCGACTTGAGGGGGGCGGTGGCGGTGGCTTCGGCGTCCAGCGTGGAGTTGCAGGTAACGTGAGATTGACTGAGTGTGACTATGCGGTGGGGTGTTCGGGGATCGCGAAATTTGGCGATCGTGCAGATTTGAAGGTTCAGTTAGAAAGCAGGGAAGTGCCACGGTTTTTTATGAGGTAGCTTTGAAGAGAGAAGAAGTTGTTGGAGATTAGGGGTTTTGCAGATGACGGGAGGTTTGCATGCTATGAGTTAGAAGAGGCAGGGTAGATGGGTTGTTTTATGGTTATGCGTTTGGGCTTTGATGAATGATGATTGTGTGGCGTCGGAGGTGGTTGATGGTTGAGTGGTGTGCTTGGGTATAAGGTCGTCGTGCAGTAAGTTCACTGCTAAAGGTCAAGCAGCAGACAAGGAGAGCGAGAGAGGTCATGGAGGTGGTACGCGACGCGGGGCGAGTGTTGTGTGGAGCGTTAATTGTCGTGTAGGACCGATGGCCAAGTGTGGGGGTTACTATCATCGTTATGCAAGTTTAACACGGGGGAGAAATTCGGGCGTTTAGGGGGTAAGTGTGCACATCAGACCTGCGCTGATTAACGGTGAGGAGATTTTCTCAGACGGGGAAAGTTCGAGCGGAATCGTGCGAGTACAATGCGAATTGACGGATTTGTTGATAAGGCGAGATGTCGGTCCAGGTGTTTGCGCGAGGGAAGATCACCGGCATACGGGTGTTTGTGTGGAGCGGTTGGTATTTTGTCCGCGGGGGTTGCCTTGCTTTGAGGGGGGTGAGTGGGGGGGAGAGAACGTAGAGATGTGGCATGCGCTGTCCTTGTTAACAGGACGTCGCGGGTATTATTCTAACCGCAGCGCTACTGGTTTGGGGGAAGTGGGTATCGGCCAGTGCTGGGCTGTCGAGAGTGAGGTATTGTAGTGATGAGGTCGGAGTAGGCGGTTACCGGAGGTGTTTATGTAGAGATGAACGCAGTGAGGAAGGGGGGGGGGTTTATTTTTTTTTTTTTTTTTTTTTCTCTTTTTTTTTTTCAGCACTTAGCGTCGGGTGATAGGGTGATTGGATCGAGAGGAATAAGTAACGGCATATTTGCGTCCAGGTGAGAGTTGTAAGGTGACGCGTGCAATTCGGCCGTCGGTTTTTGGGAGTAGACCGAAGTTACGAAGGGCGAGTTAAGGTCGTCAGCGTTGGTGTAAGCGGGCAGGTGGACTCGGGGGAGGGGATGCGAAGGGGCCGGCTCGGGCATTGAGCTGAGTGCGAACAATAGAAGTTGCAGCGGTTTAGTTCGTGGTTACCGTCACGTAGTGGACAGCTTTGGTATTGAGGGCTCTCGGGTTGAGGGAGGGGCCATGTGGCTGATGCCTACGGCGGGTGCTTTGAAGCTGTCTAGAGGGTAGCCGTGGCATGCGTAGATCTGCAGACGATTGATCCGGGGACAGGATGGATCGGACTGGGATTTTCGCGGGCATTAGGTTTCGGGTTTTAAGGTGACAGTGCCCGAGCGGTGGGAACGCCGAGCATCGGGCGTTTTGGAGGAGACTTCGGTTTGTGGTTTCGGGCGCGGGTTGGCTTGTTGACGTGAAATGATCGTTTTGATCAGCGAGAAGTTAGGTGGCAGTTCAGAAGAGGGGTCCGGTAGGTGCTGACGAGACGTCGCGGGGCATTCGCGGTGGGTTTTTGGCGTCGTTGGTCCAAGGTAGCCTCGGGAACCATCAAGTGGCTTGGGAGTGCTGCGGTAGTCGGTCACGGGGTTAGGTAGCGTCGAGAATGCAGATAGGTGTTGGGTTTTCGGGGTCCGTATGCGGGAGGTTGGGTTTTCCGTGGACGGGGAGTTGCAATCAGTGCGATGTCGGTAAATGCTTTGCATTCGTGGCGTTCTTCGGGGAGTAGGGGTGGCGGCAGCGAAGTGCGCGGTGGTTTTGGGGACGGTGGGGTATGGTCACGGTCCTGTGCGTGGCTGGTTGGGCGACGGTCGCTTACAAGTTGTGATTGCCTTTTTGATCGTTGTGTTCAGGTTATGCGTGGGTTCGACGGCGTTGCGTTGCATCGTATTTTGGTTTGGTTTTCTCTGGGGCAGGTCAACGGTTGATGAGGTTCTGCAGGTTTGGGTGTTTGCTGGTTCGCGTTGAGGTTCCGTGGTGGGCTTGGTGTTGGAAATCAGTGTATTGTCTTGCATGGAGGTTCGCGTGTTTTGGGGCGCGTCAGGTGGGTGAGGACGAATTGCGTGTCGGCTTGGGCGTTAACTGCAAATGTTCCCGACGAACTTTGCCGTTCTGCGGCAGGGCGTTGCGGAGGGTTGGGGCGGGTTGTTCGAGGTGGCTGGCCTTCAATGACGTTTTTGGACATTTTTTGCGAAGGCTGATTTGATTGTCTCGGTTAACGTCGCGGGTACGCTTGTGTGTGTGCGATATCGAAGGGATTCGTGGCACTGTTCGTTGTGTGCGGCTAGGCGAGGGCTGTTGCGTTGGCTGCTCTCGTAGCCTTTTGGTCCGGTCGCGTTGGAAGGGTGTATTCGGGAATGTGTGTATCCGGGTTTTGACATGCGGGTGCCGTGGTTCGTAGGGAGGGGCAGGGCGCATTTTCCGCGGCGGTCGCTGCGGTAGATGGTGCCGGCCTTAGGCGTGTTTGGGTTGCGCGCGGGCGGGATCTGCCGTGTTGGTGCACTGAAATAACGAAGAACGGTGAACTGGGAAGGGAGGCTTTGGCGTAATGCGGCGGCCGTTGTTTTGATGCGCCGCGGATGTGCGTGGGGACGAATTGTGGAAATGGGGTGAGCGGCCTTTTGCGGCTTTTTCGGTGGGTGGGCGTGTGGCCCGCTTATAAAGCACTGTGACTTAGTTTTTGCGCATCTTTGGAACGAGTCTAATCTGACCTGATATTTGCAGCAGAGATCGCAGCTTTAGAGTCAGGGGTAATGTTAAGTTAACGGGAGTGGGTGGCGGTTCCGGGTTAGCTATATGCACGACATTGTTCTTGGAAATGGGAGACCTTCGTACTAAGAAGAGGGGTTCAGCTATATTTGCCACGTCTGGGTCGAAATTGATTGCTCTGCTTTGCAAATATGATCAATAAGAAGTTATCGGTGGTTTAATAGGAACGTTTTAGGACTCTCGCGAATTTGCTTTGGTGTCTACAAGTCTTTGGGGATCTGCACCATGTAGTGGATAGCTATCTATGTCACTCTCCCTGGACAGACCGACAATATTGTAATGCGCTCTGGTGTCCACGGCGTGATTACGTCACAGCTAAGCAAATGTCTCCTGTTGGTCCGAGAAATTGTGTGCGCCCGGCGCACCACGTGGTTTGAGTGTGAGAGCCGTTTTTTGCGTTTCCGGGTCTGTGCTTGGGATGGGTGCCGTGATTCGGATGATGAACAAGTCGAGAGCGTAGCCGTCTTGTGAACCAGTACGTTAGAGGCTTGTGAAAAGCTAGTTGCCAATTCCGGTAGCTGTTAGGTGAAGTTTCCCAAGCCTCGCTGGTAAAGAGCTCCGTGTCGTGCGATCACTGGTGGAGCTCAGGTTGTTTTCGGTATCGATCTAACGCTCTTTGGTCCCTCGAAACTCCTTCGCGTCACAGCTCTCGGAAGGCATACACATTACGCTAGCCAGGAGGTTCCGGATCCATTGAAAAAATGCTGGTGGAAACGCATAACAGAATACGCTGTATTGTGATAGGTGTCCCAGTACTTTGATTAAATAGGGCCGTTGCGATCCCGGCGGGCTTGGGGGTATCCTTGGGCATATGGCCGGTAAGCGTGTATGTGGCCGTTTGATCTGCCGCGAGTGGATGGTTATGTGGTTCTAAGGTTCCGATGGTTAAAGTTACTGTTGTGCTGAGCTACTGCATGAAAGAGTGTGTGCGTGATTAGTACGTCTAGGGATATATAAAAAACGTGCAGATTGTTGTTAATCCAAAGGACGGAGGTTGTGCATAGTGATAATGTGTGAAATGGATTTTAGAATGTAGAACTCCGAGCTAGCCGGACCCTAGGCGACGGTCGCATAAAATATAGTTTAGCTGTGCCTAGAAAGGACAATTAAAATTGCCCGTGAAGACAAATTAAGTAGTATAGAGTTACAGCTCTCCTAAGTAAAGGGTTTTCGTATATTCATCGGATTGGATTTCCTTGCTACGTGTCTTCTGATTTCCAGGTAATTTGGCGAGCTTGAGACTTGCCATGTTGTTAGTGATTGTATCCCAGGTCCGTCTTCCATAAGCCGTGCACACCTATTCCTGCTGCCACCTCCTTTCTACTGTGTACAACATTGCTAACTGCCATAGAAGTGCTTACTTGTGTATAGAGGTGACGCATTCGGTCCCTGACACAGGTGTCTGGACGAGTGTTAGTGCCATGTGAGTGAAGTAGCGTAGGTGTTTTGCCGTGTCAACTGAGGTTGAAGTGAAACAGGTGTTCCTGTGAACCGTCGCGCTCTGTCACGTAGTGCCGCTTAATGATGTTTGCGGGGTCAGTGCCTGGACTCCATATGTGTCGCGGCGCTGGGTAATCGTTATATAGGTGGACTGTGTCCAAATACCTAAGTTAAAGTCCTCTCGGGCGGTAGACTCCAAAGAAGTAGTTCGTGACCCATCATCCTTCCATAGATAAGTCCTAGTATCGAAAATAGGGCAGTATTTGGATGCATAGAATAAAGTAAATCTTGCTCTCACCAAAAAGACCCAAAGATGGTCTGTGGTGCGGGGGCGAATTTATTCGCTGATTTCCGAAGACATTCTTTAGTTTGCGTGATTTTCTCTGTGCCATGATTCGTAGAATATGTGGTCAGTGGTGTGTGTATCACGGCTTGTGTGGGAACGATATGGGATCAGCGTCGTTTATTGTTACAGTTACTAATTAACTCGGCGCTAGACAGGTGGGTATAATCCCATACAATAAAACAGATCCCATATTAATAAGCTCCTCAGAAGCAATGGATTTCAGTAATCTGGCAAAAGAACGCCACCTCCTCTTTGAATGTTTCCATAGTAGTCAGTTACCAGCGATTCGTTGAGACTTTGGTGTCGAATTTGCCATAAGCGCTGTCTCGATCTCTGGTGATTCGCCGCGCTCTCTGCGTTCAAAGCTAGTTATGTGTACTCTGTTGAGACACTGCCGGAAGCATTGTACCCGCGCGGGGCGTTTTGAAGCCTTGAAGGAGCTGGCCGGCAAGCAGTTCCGTTGGCAGTTATATTCGGTGATGGTGCGTCTGTAGAGCGATAGGAGAGTTGTTTGTGTGCAGTCTAATTTTCGAGATAATGCTGCTTGCTCCCCCCCTTGTGCTCCTATAATCTGTGAGTACTGCGTCCGAATTGTGCGCGGTTTCGCTTGCGGTTGATTACTCAGGGACTCAAGTGTGCACGCGGTGCCTACCTCTTATTATCCAGGGTGATCCCAATAATGTGCGTTTTCTTGCCAGTCACGAACTCCCTTAAAGTGTGGCACTGTGATATTCGAAGAATAAATTCCGGTGCGTCGGAGTTCTCGATTTTGGTGTTGGAATCGCTATTAATTTGGTGCCTGGGATCAGCAAATATTAAGCCACAATTTCTGCGGAGTTGAGAAAGTTTCGCCAAACGATCTGATGTTCTCCTGATCATTCGGTTCCCTGATAGGATAATTGCTAAAAATTTAAGTTTTTGTATTGAAAATTTCTTAGGCTAATTGTGTCCATATTTGCTTCTTAAGAAGTCCTTGTGTAGAAGAAAGAGAACTGGCCGAAGAGAAGACAAGAGTATAGTCACAGCTACTGAATAAGGGTTCGTTGAGAAGTGCAAGTCGAGGGGGATGCAATTGGCCTCACGTACCTTCTCCCAAACGAGTCCACTTCCAAAAATATTCCACTTTAGTGAAGTGCACTAACGCTCGCAAAAGCATTACTGTCAAAGTGAGCTCTCGCTTGCCTGCGAGCCCCTTTCTACCGCACTCTGAGCCATATCAAGTTGCTACGCCGCTATAGAGGTTGGTGCTGAAGAATTGTTATACCGGCGCGCAACGAATTGTTACGCCTGCGAATCTTCAATGGGGGATTGATTTATGTAGTGGCAGGTACGATTGTGCTACTGAATAGCGACCCAAGGCATGCTGGCGGCGAAGCGTCGCCTGGTCTGATCATTATTAGAGCCTATAAATGCTATGTTGACCTGCTTTTGCTCCATCCTGGGGCCCGACTGCCTGAAACTGATAGCCATTCTACCCTTAAAAATCAGGCCAATCCAAAAGAAGTTTCTTCCGTTCTCCTCCGTAAGTTGTTTTCCTAAAATCGAAAACATTGCTGATTTGACTTAATTAGGTATTTAATTGGCCTTCACATAAAGCCCAAGACCTTGGAGGCCAAAATTACCAGCGAAACATTCTAATTCTCCCACATGTGGTTTCCATTATATTAAAAAATTTAAGTTTAAAATTGAATTTAGTGAATCGTAATACTACTTTCACGTTAAAATCCTTTATATAAAAAGGCTTATGGATGAA
>Ga0163217_1024470_pt1 | contig 11625 bp, 6 predicted proteins | sample SynspAceP_FD_185933 | JGI IMG/M metagenome (GOLD analysis project Ga0163217, IMG submission 185933) | Saline lake microbial communities from Ace Lake in Antarctica - Synechococcus sp. Ace-P (PacBio error correction) | ecosystem: Environmental > Aquatic > Non-marine Saline and Alkaline > Saline ... | reverse complement strand
AGAGAGGAAAACCGAAGGTTCACGAATTACCCGTAAAATAGAAAATGTTCATGGCGCTAAATCACACTTCTTGCTCAAATCAAAAGATTTAGGCCTAACTAAGTTAAACGGAACTTACAGGTACCAAGTATGTCGACTTCTCTCCCGTTAGCTATCGGGAGTACCAAAAAGGACTCTGCGAAGTGACTGCAAGTTTCATTGAACGAACTGGTTAGGGAGGAGGAACCGAAGCTTAAGCGGAGGGTTCACGATACCCCTTAAAATAGAAATGGTCATGAGCTAAATCACACAACACGCTCTGTCATACATATTCGTTTATACTCACCACTCGGAGAATAGTAGGTTCACGAATACCTCTAAAATAGAAATTGTCATGAGCTAAATCGCAACATCTAGCTCAAATCAAAGATCGGCTTAATAGTTTAAACGGATACAGCAACCAGTATATGCGACTTTCTCTCGTTAGCTATGGGAGTACCGAAAAGGACCTCTGTCGAAGTGACATTACTTAGTCATTTCGAACGACTGGTTAGGGAGGAAGAAACGAAGCTTAAGCGGAGTCACGATACCCTAAAAATAGAGAATGTCATGCGCTAAATCACAGGGTTTAGCAGTTCATAAAAATCTAAAAAATTTAGGCTTTGGGCCTTTAAGATTACTAGAAGGTTAGGGGAAAGACATGTTTCAATAAAAATATTAATGGGAGATATGGTTTAAAAATAGTATTCGGGGAACAGTTTGATTTAAAAGGATTTTATGTATCTTTTAAATTAAGGAACGACAAAGGACTGTCAGTTCTTCATTTTTCAGCCCAAAATTACTTTAAATAACAATAACAATAACTAAATCAAAATATGAAATTTGTAATCGTATCCCAAAATCCACACTTGTATCTTACTAACGGACTTGGTTTGAGGCAGGGGAAAAAAGGGCATGAAATGTTAGTAGTAGATCATTGGAAAGGGCGATTCTGGTCATAGAAAGGAAAAAAGCCGGCTATTTATCAAGGGAAGAAATTCATCGACGTTTCAGGTAATACTAGGATAGGGCTCCATTAAACTCTATGGACCGCCGGTGGCTAACAGTTTGAAATGATTTGAAAGTCTTTACGGCGTTGAGTCACAGGCCTTGGGCCGTTTCAAAGGGACAAACTGCGAAGCCTACAAACTGTATCCCGTGCTGGTTTAGGACTTCCTAAGACGTATTCAGTATTTATTCCAGGGACGTAGGTTACCATTATAGATAATCAGGTGGTGCGCCAGTGCGTCATTAACATATTGGAAGGTACTCAAGAGGTCTTGTGTACTGGCGGGACAAAACAGGAATTTCGCACAGAATCCATATTGGAGCCTTTAATGGTTAAAACAAGGGTATTTTACAGAATTCATCAAAGAAGCTAAGGAGCCGATATTCGACTGCCTTTTGTATAAGATGGGGTAGTCGGTACGGAGCCATGAAAGCAGGGAAAGAAGGGGAGTTCAGATCCAACCTTGCACCGCGGCGGTCGGCCAATATTATTGAAACTTGACAGATGAGAGGAAAAATGCAGCCATAAAGCGCTAGAGTAAATGGGACTTGGGAAGTGGCAGGGTAGATATGCTCAATCTGCTAGGGACCACTGATTTAGAAGTAAATTTCGGTCTCCCTTTGGGAAAGGTATTGAGCGCGACCGGTAAAATATTGCGGTCTTATTGATAAAATAGGTGCGAAAGACATGCGAATAAGAAAAGTATTATTGGGCCAAACATTTTGCCAGGAAAGGGGAATGTGCTAAAATCTGGATTATAGCCCAAAATTCATACAGGGGACAAAATTGCAGTTCCTATTCATTGTTCCAACGAGAAAAAAAATCCCGGTCCGTTTTGATTAATAACGGGAGGCATTCATGGAATGAAATTAAGGAGTTAGAGATTATTCGCAAATTGATTTCCAAAAAAATATAACAGACCGGATTGTGGAACGGCATATGTAATCCCCAAGTGGTCAATATATTCGTTTTTTGAACCAAACCAGGCAGTTCCCTGGTGGGCGAGATCTAAATAGAGTGTTTCCTGGAGTTCCCCCGCTGGCTCCTTTGGCAGTAGGTTTGCCTATCATCTATAAAGAAATTGCGCCAAGGGTAAGATTAATTGTATTGATTATCATACAGGAGCTGAAGCCGATTTAATGCACCACAGACCAGGATAAATAATGACGAATGAACAATGTATGGAATTTGGCAAAGTATTTGGACGGCCACCATTTGTTGTATGGCAAAACTAGGGAGAAGTCAGTTCGGGAAGCATTGGCCAAATGGTAAAAAAGTATTGCTTTTGGAAAGGGAAAAATCCTTGGATATAACATAACCAGATTACAAAGATGGGGATGCAGTGCGCTATAGGTAATGGATCATTTAGGAATGAGGAATTTTACCGGAGAGTAAAGCTATGGAGCAAGGTCTACCACACCCAGTGACATTGGTATCAGTGGATTAGGGCAAAATTTCCTGGCATGTTCACCCCTCTATTTCTTTTAGGAGTTAAAGTATCATAAGGGGAGTTCTTTAGGGACTATATCCGAGTCGTTTGCAATTTGAACGAGAGTAAATGACGTAGAACGATGGACAATCATATGCATCAACCAATCTCCAATAGTAAATCGGGGCGATGCTATTTTTCATGTGTGCGCAGGATTGAACTTCAAGTCCTCAAATCTAGACATCAGACTTGAAGTTTTTTTCAATCATTCATTTAAAGAGGATAAAATAACTGTATTTAACAGGTGGTGAGGTTAATGTTTGTGTATTACTAGTCAAAAAACTAGGTATATTCATAGATCACCTTCTTTTAGTGCTGATGAAATGCGGCAACAATCCCTGGTGCCGTATACGCTAGGCTTCATTAAATATGATTCTGGGTCACGGTTGTTTACAATATCATCAATAAAACCTCATGGTTATAAGACGAATGGGAAACCCATCACTGCCACTTACCATGTTCTAAGTTCTGCAGGTAAACATTTATTCAGTCTCCCACCACAGAGAGGTTTGATCAGTATTTTTCTACCCTTACTTTTTTGTTTTAAAAACCTGCGTTCATCACTTTTCCAAATAACATTTGATGGCCCATACCAGGTGGAAATCTCCCCTCCATGCCTCAGACATGTAGAAAGTCATTTTTATCGCCCCGCCCCTTCCTCTTTAACTTCGCGTAATGCTCCCTTCCAGTTCACTTCTTACACGAAAGTGTTCCTCTGTTAGTCTTGAAAAAAGAGCTGTTTTCCGTTCCAAAAAAGATTGTTGTATGGATTGTTTTTGTAATAAATGACTATCATCTCCGCCACCATAGCGCTAACCTGGAGTTAGCCGTTTCCCCTGTTACAGAAATTAAGAAAGAAAGTACAATGTGTCAGGAGTATAACATAGGTGGTACCCAATGTCCCAAGCTGGCCTTACCATCCTCAAAATATAGTTCTCAGTCCTGGATGATTATATTCGCTGCGGGGCACATTGAACCTCCCGGAAAGTTCCTCCTTATAAACTTTTATGCGATATGTAGCTTGTCTATTAACGCTGGTTTCGGCCAACTCATTAGGTAAGTCCAGTACGTTTCACTGCTTCCTTTAACTCATACATTTTTCCAAGGTCAACGGCTGTACTGCACACAAAACATGCTTTCCCGCTTTAGGGTGGCCAAAAAACAATGCTTTGCAATGGTTGGAGCAGAGGTAGCAATTAAGATTACGGCTTCGATTTTAGGGATCCTGCAGCAAATTTGCAAGATTCCATAACTTTTTTTAACTAGGAAATATTCCATAAGACGGGTGCGGCGATCTGCCAACGTAAATGCCTTACTGCTTCTACTTTAAAATATTTTGGTGGTTCATGAAAATAAAAAAGCCGGCACAACTTCCTCCGACAATACCATTCTTAACCTTTTTATTTACGGCGGTTATGTTGCAAAGCAAAATGAGGGACTAACGGCCAGGGCGCTGCTGCCCATTAATGCGTGCCTAAAAAATTTTCTTCGAATCGGGGATTGGTGGTGACACCATTTTTGATTTGCTTTCAATACGACCTACTATTATTTCTAATTCGTGGATTAAATTAGTTGGCCACATTTACGTCTTATACTTCAGGGATTATGGAAAGTCTCCAATGGCACAGTGTTTCTGTCCTATAGTAATCCCTTTTAGGTAAAATTATTCACATTAATATCGCCTCGTCCCCAAAACCTTACGGTTTTGCATCTATCATTTGATAGCATACTATTTCATCCTTTCCATCTTAACGCGAACAATACGTAAACAAGATTCATGGATACGGTTTTCAGGTTTACCAATCGCCAGCGCTTGGAATTTATAAGGGCAATGCCCTCTCACTTGCTCTTTATTTCAACCTCTATTTACCGTAATAGGATCTCCTTCAATAGGCATCCTTTCCCTTTTCAACGGAAGTTATATACTGCACCGCGACGCAGACAGGAAATAATGTAATTTGGTGCCATTCTTATAGTGCGGTAATTAAATATGATGTGTCCGCTAACAAACGAAAGTGACATTGTATTTGTCAAATAGTTGGTGGTTTCCGTTTCTGCTCCTCCAACATCTCATAGGATATGCTGCCCATGGTTATTAATGAGGGACGATGTTTGATATACAAAAATGTGTTTTCCTTTAGTCTTCCTTAGATTCTCTCTTTAAGCCATTTTAATTTTTGGGATCATCTTTTACTTTGGGCCAGGGCAAGCAATAATTTGCCAATTGGCCATAGAGTAAAACTATACCAATGGGCTTTTTCATTCCAAGAAATTGCTGAAATTTCTACGCCATCTCGCACCAGATTCTTCATGTTACCTACGGTTGCCACATAGGATATTTTCGCATTAAAACCAACCCCCATCCTCGATCCAAAGTTTTATTAAATCTATCTGGCCTCTGGTCACCAAGCGCCCGGTTCACTAGATCGGCAGAGTAATACAGGAAAATCAGGTTTGCAAACATATCCGCCCTTTTTAAGACACCGGAAATTTCGCACCTGGAATCCCGAAACCAAAGAAGTGGCATTTGTGTTAGGTTTTTTACCTATCTAGCCGTAATTGATCCCATTTTTGGCTCGCAGGGTTATAGGGGTTCTCAGATTTTGTGAGTAAGAGCTAATTCCCCATAATAAAGGACAAAACGATAATCAACAGGGATTTCAAATGCTTCATGAAGTAATTTTTAATGAGATAATAGGCGTGCGTTATTATAATGATTCATTTAATTCAAGTTTAAGATATAATATTCGATATCCCAGTAGTATAAAAAAGGAATATTCTAAATTAGTTAATATTTGTTAAGGCTAGAATGATTAATGTTTCAATGGGAATTTTTTAGATTGGGGACAAACTAATGTATTTGGACATGGCTTCATTTAACAAAACTTTTATTAATTTGGGCTATGTCCGTACTAATTTCATTGTTTCCCTCTTTTGTGAATATTTTCGGTTGGGTATTGTTATAGGAAAAAAATACTGGTTTTTTCTTTGAAAACAAAAATAGTTCGTCTTTAACAAATGTTGGTCGAAGCCCTATGAAAGCGGATGGAGATTTTGGCAATAGTTTAAATTATATGTTTTTTAACCAATACCATCTTTGGGTTCCTGTATCCAAAAAAACATCCATTACTTTCGGCTCTCCGCGTTGACAGAAATATCATGAATTGATTTGTCAATCAATTTTACTTCCCGGTTGTAACCAACAGTAAATTCCACCCGTCACTAAGTTTTCATTACATGGTGAATATGGTTATGTATCTATAGTGTCTATTCCCTACAGGGTGTTGCTTCCGGGCTCCACATCCAACCAACGGATATACCGGTATAGGCTTAGGTCATAATTATGTTGTTGTTCTTTAGCATTGTCTCAAGCCGTTAGTCCACCCCATTTATTCCTACCGCACCATAGAATTGTACACCGCAATCGGGATATATCGCAGTCCTTCCACGTATTGCCTAAGGCAGCCTGTTGAGGGGATACCTTCCACCATGGTTCACCAGAATCAGTTTATCTGTGTCCTTCGCGCAATCAGTACCCATTTCCAGAAATATCGCGAATTATGCAGTTTTTTATTAGTACATTGCTACTTCCAGTTCCACAGTGCCACTTTCGACCAGAAGCGCATCACAATTTATAATCGAATATTGTGCCCATGTTGTCGGGCCCGAGCTGGCTGGGCACCACGCCATGTTTTATAGGGCCTTTTGGGTATCAAAAATGACGGCTTGATCTTCCACGCATAGGTCTGGTATTAAGGGACTATTCCATTTACAATTTGGAAGCTAATCTTCAAAAACTAACATTGGGACATGGGAAGCGTTCATACCTTCAAAAGCAATAGGGATTCATGCAACTGGGACTATATGGATGTTGGGAGGGATCCATGTTTATGGTTGGGTAATTTTAGGTTAAATTGGAGCCGAACTGTCCAAAAACCATTTCGTATTTTCCATATCCAAAAATTTCAATAGCATTTTTTCTAGAAATACCGAGGGTGTGGCTCCCAATTATCTGATTAAAAAAAAGTTCCAGCCTTTGGCCCACCGATAGAATCGCCCGCAATTGATGACTTAAGTTCTTTATCAATGTTTTTAAGGGATCCTGGTAATGGACCCATCGTGTAAATACAACCATTCTACTTCCCCCAGGTTTCTTTGGTTGTTGGAAGTCGCCCGTATTGATAAGTAAAATTTGGTTCGTCTATCTGCCCCTTAATTCCTTATCCTTAAGGTATTCTTTTGTTTGGATGTTGGCGCGCATAGCACGTTTCCTTGAACGAACAATTCGCGAAAACTACCATGATTTTTGGAAATTTCGGATACCCATATTCCATCTCCAGAAGATGTCCAATCGTTATGCAAGGCCCCTGAGATTATAGGTTTGAGCTTCAGCCGCCTTAAATTCTATGGGGGAATTTCACTTTTTCTTTAACCGCAGAACAATAACAATCGGACATTATTATGCGATAGAGCCATTCATTAAAGCCAACAACAATTTCTGTGATTATAGGATTCATACGATCTCCAATAGTCGGTTGGGCCTTAATGAAGTGTTTGATCGGTTATTATAAGTTCCCGAGCTGGAATAGACCAGTTGGTGTGGAAACACAAAAAGGATTCTTTAATTTCTGTGCCCAGAAGCTATGGTCATGAAATAAGGATAATGAAAAAGTATTTTAAATATTTCATTCTCTATTCACTTTATAAGCCGTTTTTGTCACCATTTTTACTAATTATTGATAATCCTAGATTACTTTAATAATTCATACAGCACCTTATCCTTATGGTTTTTAACCAATTTTCTTTGCCCTGGAATACGGTGTTGTAATTGATTAGGGTCCTCGCATCCAAGTATGGTTACTCTCTCAGGGAAATTTCTTTTTTTGAAAGGGATTTATTAGAGAGTTCCCCTCCTTTTTCGGAACGATTTTTACCATTTCACGGGCCCGGATTCCATTTGGGCGGAAAAAAACAAAAAAGGACCTTCTGTTCGTAATTGCTAAAGCTTAGATTTTGTCCAATCTTGGGGGAGAATGGCAGGGAATTAGGCTAACCGTTCCTGTGTGACTTTGTATCACATTCTTGAAGGTCTGCGCCATAGGCAAAGTTGCCTTCCAAGTTTTAGAATGGTCTGTATGTGAATTGGATTTTCGGTACCCGATTGATCGCCCATTTACGTGAACGAGCTATTGGCAGACAAGGAAGTGCAAAGTCTTTAAAGGCTCTATGACAGCACCTTACTCCCATAAGGCCTTGCCTTTAGTTTGCCCATCCAACGAAAGGAATAGCCACACATTTCGCTAGTTACGGTGCGTCTAAATGGCAATGGTCTTTTCTATAATTTCTTTGTCCTTGGAGCCGTTTGCGCATCTATTTAATTCCAAGTGGATTATGGCCATTAAATGGGAGAAGGTGACGATGCGATTCATTAAAAGACAAACTTGGAGAAAGAAAACATAGCCTGTTTCATTCCACAGGCATTAATCCGGCCATTCTTTAAGGCTGGCTTTTCCATTTTTTCAATTCTCTTTTAGCCCTAGCTCAGGAGCTAATTCGTGCAGCATGGGAATAAAGTCCAGTTTAATCAATGCAAGTCAAAATTGGTATATCACAACAGGCTTCACTGTGAAATTATTATGGTTTGGACTGGAACTGAAGGTGGTAGTTTTCTTTTGCCATTTACCCCAAAAACCGACCAATTCGTCAAATGAATAGCACGTCTTTGATCCAGGATAGCGCCTCATTTTTTAGAAAATCGCATCATGGAATAGCGCAATGAAAGGTAAAAATTGCTTGTCAAGCAAGCTCGACCGTAGGCCCCAAAGGAAATTTGGATCCAACGCCAAGGGTCTCGGTCAAAAGTGGTAACCCGAGGGACATTAGTCGTAGTGCCAAGAAATCTTTGGTATTACTTGTTAAAAGTGGGTTGTATTGGATAAGCCAACGATGAATCCTTAGTTCAATCCAAATGATTCCAGAAATAGGTAGGCCAATAAGCTCAATTGTGTGTTTAGATCTGTGGAAATCGCCTTCCAGGCCGGTAATTTTCCATATCCGCAGGTTCGCATAGCACTTTGTCAGTGTATTGGTGGTGCTCCTTGTCTGGCGCCGATCCCAATTTGTTACAGTTCAATATACCATTGTTTTGGCAAAACCAGGATCCGGAACCTTAATGGTTGACTTATTCCAGAAGAATTCGACAACCAATAATGCGCTTTCAGCGGAGGATGGCAATTCCTGTTTGAGCGATTTTTTTACAGGTTGTTCAGCGGTATCTTTTTAGTTCCTTTTCGGGAGGTTTGGGAGCTGATGCTCCAAAAACTACCCTTGCAAACCTGAAGGCGGTAGGTTTCCACTGGTAGTGCATGAAAATTTAAGTGGGCCAACCTTGCTGATAATAGGTTAATAAAATTTGGTCTTTTTGGGTAACCTTACCGCCGTCATAATGCTCAGTCTTCGAGGTCCTGCCCGGTAAACCGGATTATCTGCGCCGGCCTGCTTTACGGAAAGTAGAGCAGGTGAATAGGAAGGGGTCTGATCGTCCCGTTATATTTTCAAGGAATACCAGCCTATCGTTCTGTAGCATGAACAAAGTTTTTAGAGGGCTTCCACTCGTCCATTTAATCCACCAAATTGCCGTACAAATTTCAATTTTACCGATTCCCGACTTCTTCATAGGCCCAGCTACATTCAAATCCAAGGGCTCCTCCCGGTATTTTTAGAGGGGCGGGTGAATTTCATAAGGAACATCATAGCGTTCTTGCACTTGTTGTAAACTGTTCTTACGTCCCATTGCTTCCTTGACCCAATCAAAATCCGACATCCTTAAAGTTTAGTTCTCCATTAGGGCGCCAGGTCCCAGAGATCAGCCCGGTCCAAGGATAATCGCAGTTTCCGTTTTTGCAAATCAAGGCTCCTACTGTGCCATTTCCTAAGGGAATGGCTTCATCCCAAGTGAGTGCCAATTATAAGCTAAGGTTTGTATTTGGAAGTCGGTCGAGTTCCACTTTTTGGTTCAGATACAAATGGCCATGGCGAAAATTATAGCTAGGAGGTACATTTATTTTAGTCATCATATTGTGTTTTTTTATTGCTCAATAATTACATCCAGGGGCTGCCGTGGCGGAATTTCCACTTCAATTCTACCGAAGTAATCCCTTGACCATATCATAGTTTATTCTTTTCCTTCCTTCCCTTAATGCTGACTTCATTGGCGTGTCCTGTGTAATTATAGGGAGTTTTATGTGTTGGGACAATGCTCTCGTTAGAGGGTTAAAGAACAATGCGAGTCCCTATTTCGTTGTTAAAATCGGGGAGTCAGACGTGCATAACACCATCAATTTTCCCTTCACCTGGCCCTCTTAAGTGAAACAAGGGGCAGTGAGGGAGTCTGGCGTAATTCTTGTACCCAATCTACCACTTCTTATAACGAGGGCCTTAGTTATTTCGGATATCGTACACGAGGACCCCATAACACGCCTGAACCCCCATGCCATTATTTGTAAAAAAAAGAAAACAACAATAAAAAAAATAGAAAAAAAAAAACCATATTTGAGCCTTATAGGGCTTCTAAATGGGTGATCCAATATGGTTCTTAGTCGCTCGGCCCTCCACCATGGTTACTTCTGTTACGGGAACAAAGGTCCACTCATACTAGGAAGCCTGTCGTAAGTTCCGTCATACATATATTTTGTGCCCTAGACCAATTGTCGTTCCACGTCGTAATGACAGTTCACCTCTCTATAACCAATGCCATTTTTTTAGTGCTGCACTAAGATAATTACCAATCTGGGATATCTAGAGGAATTCCTTTTTCGTTGCACCATTTGTAGAAACGGGTAATTCAGTTTCCGAAGATTTCATTGGAATCCTCCAGACCCTTATGACCATCATTGTGAGGTGGAGCACATATTGACCTGGGTTGGAAAACCATCGTGTTCCAAAAAGATCAAAGCCGGTTTTTTTCGAAGTAGGCCGTTAATTTTTCAAAATAGTCATTCCCCACTGGGCTATTTAGGCAAGGGGAGGCTGCCATGAAGACACCACCTCTTTTCCCTGTTTCGGAGTAAACATCTACTTCCTTTCCACTGATCCATCTTGTGGATAATAGGAATATCCCCAAGGTTCCTATACCCCTTGGAATGGCATAATCTGCCAAGGGCTTTAAATTTGTTGAATGATATCGGGACAGGTCTCCATGTTAAGGCACTGCCAAAACTTAGTATCGCCATTTCATTTAACCCGTTTCGCACATTGGGTCAAGTAGCTGCCTTACTTTTGGTATCATCCGTCGTAGTCAAAATGTAAAAATAGAAGGATTTCGTTGTTCCATTGGGCTATTAAGGAATACATAGCATTGGTTATAGGCACTATTGCGTGTTTATCCAAAACTATCAAAGGGCATTTCCAGACTCTAAAGGATTGAAAAGTGGAATCTTTTCAATTGGTTTCATTTGGACAGATGGGAAGTTTGCGATTCAAAACAAACAGGGAGTGGATAATTAAATAACTGGCCTGAGAAAGTATAGCGGGCATCTTTTCCCAGTGTAACCGACTTTGTTGGGATTTTTCATGGACATGGAATGGAAATTCAAAAATCGCTTTCCACAGAATGTTTGGGGGGTTTCCCAGCCTTTTTGGTTTTTTCCACAGCACTTTCGGGCCGTTCCACCATGGCCAGGAATTTCCACTTTTAAAAATTGTTTAAAACAACGGATTTTGACCCACTGTTTTTCAATGGCGTGAACCAATTTGCTTGATCCAAAGGAAATGCCATCATAATATTTTTCCATATGCACCCATTCCACTTGATTAGGCTTGGAAAATCTGGGATGCGGGCATAGGTGAAAAATAATATGCTTTTTCCCACTGTGGTTGGAATTTTTCCGGTTTGGAAGACATTTCTTTTGTTGGGCCAATTATACGGTCCTTTGTAAGTCTTAATCCAATCTTAAAAAATTCGGTAGTTGGAAAAAAAGGATCCTGGCGGAGTCCACATTTTTTTTCTGCTCTAACCCATTCCTTCTTTTTTAAAATAGCCATATTTTTTCTATTTTGTTTCGTTCAAAACAAACCAAAAAACATTTTTTCTTTCCTATTTTCTTGGGTT
>Ga0163217_1063065_pt1 | contig 11626 bp, 4 predicted proteins | sample SynspAceP_FD_185933 | JGI IMG/M metagenome (GOLD analysis project Ga0163217, IMG submission 185933) | Saline lake microbial communities from Ace Lake in Antarctica - Synechococcus sp. Ace-P (PacBio error correction) | ecosystem: Environmental > Aquatic > Non-marine Saline and Alkaline > Saline ... | reverse complement strand
TCTTAAGCAGTTTGTATCGCTATTGTAGATCGGATAACCCTACATTTGAAGGCAGAATTCTCATACCTTCCTGATTTTCGACCAAAGTGCTATTTCATAGAGGAAGCAATAATCAATGTAGTGAACCAGTATATTGCAACTACTTAGCTGACTACTGCACTTACAGTTTAGATTTTACATTCGCTTTGCGATGGGTCGAATAATCGTAATGCCTCCTCCAGCTTTGTAATCTTCTTTCATTTGGTCGTTGAACGGATAGGCTGGAATATATTTTCAGTTATCACTACATAATGAAATCGGCAGGATCTTATCTGCTATGGCCTTCCGATCTGAAATAGCATTGGTTATTATAGGTTTCTACCCAAGGTTAGTGATATAATATATATCAAATTTAGCTTTTTATTTGTATGGGTCAGTGTCAAAGTGAATATTTAAGTATCATTGCGAATATTCTAGCAGTGAGATACCATTACTTTCCTCGTGGTATTGTGTATTCTACTTTCTTAATACACTAGGGCTACTACTTATCATGTACTTTTTGTCTTTATAATTCGTAAATATCCGTGACATGTTGGAGTGTGAATTACGATATCTCCTTAAGGGGATACAAATAAATCCTTTCCCATTTAAGCATTGAGGGCTTTTAAAGGCAATGTTCTGGTCGTGCCTGAGTATATTCCGAAAGTTGTTGTCCATTGACAAGGTAAGATATTAAGCCCGAATATTTGTGCATGTATTGAGCTATGAATCCTTGTCTCATAAAATATAACTTTTAAAGGGTGGCGTTCTGATATATTTTCCGGAACTTCCAAAATCTTTTCGCACAAGGAGTAATTTTCACATTTAGCCTAACTTTTTTACCACATCATTAAAATTAGGACCTCGATTTAAAACCTTCTATTTCATCCTCCAACCTTGTTCGCACCTCCTGCTAATTCCTAAATCCCGGAGGACTGGACTTTTCAGAGGCGAATTTTTAATCATCCAGAAAATTTGTAGATTTGGTGACCTCCGGCGGCATATTCTGGTATTGAAGTATCTTGAGTTGTTAACATAAAGCGAAAGCTCATATGGTCGAGCCCAGTACAAAAATACAATCGAAACCATTTCAACTTTTTAGTATTAATTTGTAATAATATCCTTTTTATCCCAAGTTCAGTGATAGATTTTAGAGAGTTCAAACCATTGTAATCAATAATTTATAAAGTATTTAATTCTGGTATATCTAAATTACCTATACGGCCTAGTAGTAGATTAATAGTTGATTAAGCTGTGGATAGTGCAATAGACGACCTACTAATCAAGGTGCGGAGGCAATAAGCGATTTATTGGGCCCTCAACATATACTACATCATTTGCGTTAGGTAATATTATGGGAGTTTTAATACCTCCTTTATTGCGTCAGGTCAATTCGGGTATACACTTTGGTTCCATTAAAATCCCGGCATTTACCATCACATTTATCGCGCATACCTTTTTATATTTAAGTCACCAGCTAAACCCAAGGCTCCAAGGAACCGTTAATTTTGCTTCTCCACTTACACGATAAGTGCCCGGATCATACTTTACTGCGTCCTCTAAAATAGTTGAATCTCAGTTGGAAAATTTTTAGTCGAGGAATACTAATAAGACGGCAGATCACTTTAGAATTAGTTCTATTTAACACCGGTTCTGTCAATAAAGTCTTTAGCGTTTCCCCAGGAGAGAGTCCCAGGAATTTTTATGTGCCCAAGCACGCAGACCGTGGAAATCCTATATCACCGTTCTTATCCAATTATATAATCACAATTCTTCAGGCCTGCATGTCCCCCGTCACAAAGCCTTCCCGATATATTGAACCCGGTAACACTAGCCTGGGGATCTAAGTAGAACATTAAATAACTATTATAGACATCTAGTGCAATCTTATATGAACCGGTTAGAGTTGGGAAATTATTGTGCTGACCCTTTATAGTTTCATAACGCACCCTCCGCGTTTTGAAAGATTAGGACATACCTTCCTTTTTTGGATTCCACAGGAAGAAGAACAATATGAATACCACCTAGAGCAAAGCTTTTGCTCCCATAATTTTTGGATTTTTTTAAAACATAATTTCTTGGATTTCTAATGCAAAGTATAATGAAAAAATTACGATTGTAAAATATATGCTTGGTTGTAGAGATTTGCTATCGGCTTAGCAACCTATTCGGCTCCTCAGTATGCTTGGACTTCTTTTCTTATCGAGTATACATAGCTCCGCCGAATTTATTGAAACATAATCTGGGCCACAATTTCCTTCATCAACTTAAACCGTGTTCTCATTAAAAACAATGTTCGGAAAACGCACAATTCGTTAATTTTTAGACTTAAGTTTTCTTCGTAAAATAACTCCCTGGACTACTAATCATAATTTTCTGTGATAAGGTTAGGCATAGTATCTTTTGCGACCCCATTTGCCCAGTAGTTTCGTTACATACCATTTTCGCCGGTCTAAGTTTCCTAATTTTTTAATAATCAACCTGATCTTACTGAGGCCTATCTTAAAGTCCGGATATACTTGATCATGTTTTGAGCTTAAATCCAAAAATCTTAACAGAATCTAGCGCGATGTCAATATAAAAATTTCTCCGCCTTTGTCCCAAATTCACACTGCCTTCAAGAACCATTGTGCGCAGGCTTCTGGAATGTTCAAAATATAGTGCGTGGTGTAATGTCCTTATGTGGTACTGTTAGAGCCGCCTCCCTTTTCTATTTGTTTTTTAATAGAGTAGGGATTACGAGACCCCCATCTGCGACCCCAATACATTTCCAAACCCGCGTGGTAATTACATTTGGTCTTTCTTCATGATTATATGTTGCCGACCACTAGCTGATAACATTCCGACTATTCTATTATGTCGCCCCCTGAATTAACATTGTCGAGGTCAATGCTTTCTATCTTGTGGAGACAAAAATTAAATTTATCAAACTTATTATACAGAGGAAGAAATCCACTTATGACTTAGATGCCTCGTCACATTGATACTTTATGGCTCATAAGAAATTAGATACTCCATTAGGGGTAGCAAATGCTTATTTATGCAATAGCGGCAGCATTTGAAAAACCCATATGCGGCTTATATTTCCTTAAAAGAACTAGATCTATTTATCCCTAATATCCCCTACACATTGGAATAAATTTATGAAAATCCATTCTGCTTAACTCCTGTGCTGCAGAATCATACATGGCTGATTCGCCCAACTGATAGCGAAACAATTAAACGATTTGACAATAACGGCTCACAATTTGCAATTTTCTAACAAGCTCATGTATAATGGAGCCTGCATCCACCGGTAAGACAATATAATATACTTTGCCTTTAGTCTCTATTGGTATATTTTTGGTATTCTTAATATTAACGAACCCGATCTAAAAGATCTTCGATCTGAACTTGTTTTATTTTTGGAATTTATATTCTCCATTGATCCAATCTTCAAATGGAAATGGCTACAATTATATAACCATGCACCTGAAAATCTACAGCCCTCTACCAACCCCTAGTCGAATATAATGATCAATATTCTGGATGAAAAAACATATTCTCGCAATATCATTGACTCTTAATATTAACCACACAAAAATCACTTACCTAGTCTACCGACACACTAAGACCTTTACCACCCTTATTATTTTTTACCTACTTTTCATTATCCTTTATCCCCCATATAACCCACCACTTTAAGAAATGCTACACTATGGCTCGTCAATGCATTTTGGTTAAGATTCCTGATTCTCCAGTACCCATAAATAAGTGTAACATTCTTCGTAATCTTAAATGCTACAAAGTTGTAATAAGCAGTTTTAAATACATATCGGAATGCCGTTAAGGCAATAAAGTTTAATAAAACTATGGAATAATAATTATTGACAAGGAACGGTAAACCTAATCGCATCCAAAAGTCCATGCCGATTTAAGGAACCTGGACTCTGAAAAATGGTAATAAATTACTGGAGAGACAATATGGTCGATTAGAAGATATTATATACAATCCCTATACCAGTGTTGTTCTCGAAACTACGCCCTTTATGAGACCAGTTGATTAAAAAGGAAATGGCCCCATATTAGTAGTTCCTATCAGGTAACTGCAAACAATTTATCGCTATCAAAGTTGAGTGTAAGTTAAACGGATAAGATAGGAAAAAACACAAAAGTAAATGGAACCAACATTCAAATCGATCACGCAATACAATCCATTTTGGAAGTGTATTTTTGTGCCCTATTGGTTAAGAGTGTTGATATGCATATTTGTCATTATTTATACCCAAATTACTTCAAATACCACGTCATATCCGCTGTTTTCGAGGTTGGAAATACTACTGTGGAAGACCAATCCACTCCTTTACAAAATAACTCCTCGGGTATAGTGCCATCAACATATGTGGGCGACATTCTCTTTCTAACACATGGTTGCAAATGCATGGGCTTCCCATAAACCTCGGGATTCTATATCAACCTTCCAGTATTGATGTCGTATATTTTCCCGGAATATTGTACGATGGGCGTTAAAATAACATGTAGGCCACCTATTAGAGTACCCAATACCTGGCATTTCCTCCAAAAATCAATTCAGAAATATGCCCTAAATTCTTGCTTATAGTATTCAAAATTGGCCCTTCTAGGCCCCCACTCTATCATCCAGCACTCCATTTGCCCTCGTCAAATTACCCGGCCAGGACAATATATTGTCATACGATAGTATGATAGCCTATTAAGGTTCTGAATGTGGTAGTGGGGTGCACCTCTATCCCTCCGCCTGTGTTGGCCAAAAAAACGAGTCATTTTTCCTTATGTTTTTCTATTTCTTTGCGACAATGCGCACACCTGAGGTAGTAATCTATCTTGTTCCATTAAAGGATTAAAATACCAATATCCCCAAAACTACCACATTTAATACCGCATAAGGTACTACCAATGCCTCGGCGCTATCTTCCAATACCGGAATACCATATGCTTCACCAAACTGTTTTACTTCATTTACCTTGTACGGGCCATCCCGTAAAGATGTTACGGCAATAATGCTTTTGGCTTTACCTTTTGCAATTCTATCCTCAATCGCCATTTTTAATAAGTCAGAGATATATTCCAAGTATCCTTTTCGCTATCAACGAAAATTGGCCTAGCTCGCACAATTAGACAAAAACTGGGACCATTGGCGGATCGCAATAAAAGTAAAACTTTGACATATTACTTCGTCACCATCAGAAACCCTGAAGCAGAGCACAATCCAAATGAAATGAGCACGCACCAGTACCAGGAAATAACTAATGCTATAAGCCAACTATTGAACCTCATTATTCAAATAAACTTTTTAATACTGGCTCCAAACCGTTAACATTGGGGCCCAAAGTGACTACCCAATTCGTATCAAAAGGCTTCTATAAACATAGAAGCTTTCATTCCCTCCATATGTGGGATTGAAAGCCAATATTTTTATGTACTTTAAATGGTCATTAAATATCAGTGTATGTGAAGTGTCGTAGCAACCAAATATATATACTTCTGTATAAATTCATTATGCCATCTTAATTTTTCGGTTTAGACTAAAAAATATCGTATAAGATACCTTAATAGAATTTTATTCTCACCAAACCTGTGGTGTTAATTTATAGAAGCACTAGTATTTTTTACATCTCTCAAAGCAATTAATCGAAAAACTAATAATGTACACGTTATTAAGGCATGTTAAAATTAGCCATCTAGAGCCATCTTTAAATAATAATTCTCTTCCATATAAGAAACAAACATTTGCAGAACGAGGAATATTTGACAACTAAATATAATATACGAATAAAAGTATTCAGAGTGTGACCAATATAATCAATCTCATACACTCAATTTACTATGGTGAAAACAGTAAAAAGTCCAGAAGAGTTTACAATCTACACAATTACTTTACTTTTCAATTATTTCACAATAGTGTATCAATTTGTAAGATTTTTTCAAACGATCTAAAAGTCACAATAAAATTATACCACCTCTCGTAACACGCTGTGACAATTGACGAGAAAAATAATTGCGCATCAACGTTAAGTATTATTTTTAAATTAATATGAAGTACCGATTAAAGAGTAATCGAAGAACTTTTATAACTCACCAACAAACCACGTAAGTTATATATACAAAAATAATAATTTAAATAGATGTTACTACACCTTTATTTCCTTTTTTCAGCGTGGATGTCATATAATAAAGCCATATTATTTAGATATAACTAGACTGGCCTACGAAGAAAGACTTTTTATTAGTGTAAGATGTAAAGGAAACCGATTAACAAGAAAAAAGTTAAACAACATATTAATTTTAGACCTATAATCACCTCACCCGTCTATTTATTGGAGCTGGGGAAACGAAAAATCCAAAACACAAGTCTTCATATGTCAAAAATGAATGTACAATTATATAGTGTGTAATTCCTCGGAAAATCCTGAGATTAGGATCTACCTTATTTCTGAAGCCTAAATGTCTCAACCAGGTTATGTGAACTTCGGCTAGGGCCCAACGTTATATATAACCCCACCATAGAATTGTCAAACCCAATAATTAATGATAGTGAGTGATGTGAGGTTCTATTAGTTTATCGGAACATATGACCAGGGATGATTTTGCTCGCTAGCTATGATGCGTTGCTATAAATATTATGGAGGAAATAAGTAGTTTTTATGAAGGCCTCAAGAGTGAAATTATCTCCGTTGAGAGTTGAAGAGTTATCGATTTGACTTATGAAATTTCACCCCATCGTATCGTCTTTCAATTGACCCTAGTCAGGTGAGTTTTTAAGTCGCCTTTTTTATTATAGCATGAATTTTTCTCTGCAAATTATAGTTCCACTGCATCTACTTAACATGTTTAGTCGGAGCGTTGTTTACTTATGTATTAGCTGCGGCACAGAATAACCTATCCACATTCTGCTTGTTTTGTTTTGATGTTCGAAGTAGCGTAGCGGTGCCAATTTTCGTTGTAGTCCACCTTTATGAAGGCGAAAGCAAATCACAAGATTGCTAATAAGCCCAATTATAGACTAACTTGATACCTACATTTGTGAGATAATCTTCAAAACCGGCATGAGACTAATTGCATATTGACTCGTGAGAAAAAACACATAGGATCGCATTCGCCATTGGAGGATGATGTATATTGCAAACCAACCACCTAAAATGGGAATAAAAAGCCAAAAAGGCCAGGAGTGTATTGACGGCGCTTTCCTATTGCGAGTCCCTGGTGTGGAGGCGGTGGCAGAGTGGAGGAAATGCAAGATAATACCCTTGTTATTTAACTGTTTATTAATACTCAGATACTGAGATCTCTGAAACACGAAGCAGATATGTGAAGTTTCTAGAAACACCTAATGTACTCTGACTGCGGTTCACGCATATACCGACGAGGTATTGAGTTACGGCAGGTGACCTCCCGGAGGAAAATAATAGTGGCTTCCTGTTACGGTGACTGTGACCGACATTAGAACTCTCTCGAACTACAAAGGAGAACCTGTAAGGGAGATGTGATTATTGAGGTCTAGCATATCTATAATAGGCGCCGAAATTTCCGTAGGAGGGCATTAGAGTAGATTTGGGGTGTTTAGTTATTTCACTCCATGCGAGCGGGTGTGAGTGCGAGAGAAAGAATAGGGTGTTCGATCTATATAAACCTATAGAGTGGTAGTGAACGGATCGGTGATTGGGAATGACTTGTTTCACCGTAACCCTCGAGGGAGAGCGTCACTTATAGTCTCATCATCTAAAACGGTACCAGGACCATCTGTATTTGACGTATAATTACTCTACCTCGATGGTGGCACCATTAGATGCCTATGATAGGCGCAGATTATTTCGACATTCTCGCTATGGTAAAGAAATGGGTATTAGACCACTAATCCGGGAACAAAACAGTGCTATACGAGAAGAAAAACAAAGGAAAAAATGCACCTCCGTTGGTTGTTGTTTAATCCTGATCAAAAGGCGGGGGACACTTATAGGAATAAGGTGCACCCAGCATGTGTCGTATTAGGTTAAAAAGATGCACTCTGTTGACCCCCGACCTACCCACCATCCTAGGCCTGGATCTTACCATGAGTCGAGCATTGGGGGCCGCCTCCAATGAGGATGGAATTAAACACTTACGGCTCCATTCCATGAGGTGCACTGTCGCTCAATAGAGAGATAGAGGACATTATTATAGATACATATTGAAGTCGAGTTAGTTGGGCCAGGGATGAATAACATTTCTGCGTTCTTGGAGTTGGCGGGGCAAATGGGATCTCAGGAAGCGCCCTGGATGATAGAGTAATCGGTGGGGCTAGACGAGAAGGGCCACTTCTATCATAGAAATTGGTATTTATACATTGCCTCAGTAAGAGTGGACAGTAATTTATGGCCTGGTTAGCTATCATATTAGTACCATGCGAAAAATTATAGAGACAAAAATTATTTTCTGGCAATTATCAAATGAGAGACACTTTTTGCTAAATGCCAGGTAATTGAATCACAGTCAAAAAAGAAGAATCTGTAGGCCATGATTGCTTACAGTAGGGTATGCTCCTATACACTCCCTCGTCAAACCCTATCCGGCACTTACAATTCTTGAACGAGAGAAATATAACCCGATCAACATACTATTTTATCTGAGCGGAAGGTGTCGATAATCAAGTTCAGGGCAATTCGCGCAACACACTTTGTACTTGTGATGCAAAGTCGAGGATGAGCTAATATAATTGCTCACCTACCCTGTAAACAATAATTTCACACAACAGGCCTGCGCGTCTCATTTTCGTATATAGTTAGAGATGTTGCCCAAATATGTTGATGGCACTAAGGTCGTAAACCGGAAAGGATTGTATTTATATGGTTGAACGTGTCGTGTCCGGTATTTGTAGAAAAGGGAGGATTTGAGAAAGAGGACTGATACGGACTGACGTAGTTTAAGCTTCTTCTTTGACTAATCCTTTATGCCGAGCGAGTATGCACTGGATATCCCGCGTTGTCCACCGATAAAACACAGGGCTGGGAATACATCTCTTATGACCCAATTCCGGCAGTGATCGAACTTCCTTCCTTGGTTATTTCAAGTGTGATTGGTAAACTCATGTTTATTGTCAGCCAAACGATCCCTTTCGACGAGCACGTGAGCGGATTTAAAGACAAATTTTACATTGCCAGTATTAGGAACACTTTGGGGCCTTGAACCGATTGTCTTTGGCATACTAATTCCACGTTGCCCAATGATTTGCGACCGTTTCAAAAGTTTTAAGCAGATTTTTTTTTTAAAGAAAAGTTAAATAGTTTCCCTCGAACCTTAACCCTATTTAAAATGAGGATACCCAAAATCTCTTCCTATTTTTTGTCAGTGAATTTTCTACGAAGGAATTGAACGTTTTTCGAACTCAAGCTTCCTACCTTTAACCCCCAATATTGGAGCACAAAAAAACAATACACTTCCAAATGGATTTTTATATAATCCGCAGCGCCAGTGTTCCGTGCTACAGATTTGGGTATGTTTTGTTTATTTCCAATTACTTTTTGTTGTTTTTCTCTGCCCTTCCTTTATGCCGTACGTTTAAACTTACACTCTTCAACTTGTTTGGATTAGCGATTAAATTGCATTTTGTTTTTGCAAGTTACCCTGTAAATTTAATTAATATATGGGGCCCATATGAACTTCTTCCTTTTTAATAAATGGCTTGTGAAACCCATACGGATTGGGGGGCGAACAATGATCGCACTGTAGTTGCCGCCGCGACTAACTGGCGTGACGCCAGAGATGAGGTGTAAAGAGAAAGCATTATTATTACTCCGTTTCAGGTATAATAGTATGTGAGGTTTAACAGCATATAATATCTATACTTTTAATATGCCATATTGATGTGATTTAGCATCTCCCTTAGTAATATCCGTTCGGACGATTTACCAATTCTTCCACCATGATCGATCCTTTAATCGGTGGAAATGGGTCAAATCTTGGATTCATTATTATGAGATCAATTTTATAGGTTACACTGTTTACCGTTTCCTGTCAAATTATTTATTTCCATAGTTTATTAAACTTTATTGCCCTAACGGCATGCTCGATCCCCGTATGTGATATACCTCTCTCTAATAATAAAAGCTATTTTACAACGACTTTTGGCTAAAATATAGCTCAAGTTAAGATTACGAAGAATGAATAGTACTACTATGGTTTAGATCGTGAGAGGGAATCCAGGATCTTAACACAAAATGCATTTGACGGCCAAGTATGCCCCGAAACTCAGATTTAGAATCAGAGTGGGGTTGAGCCATTTCCCTAATCTATCAGCTATGCCTCGGGTGAGGTATTGGGTCTTCTGTCGATTCGTGAGGAGTTCGTATTATCTTAGATGCTCACAGAGGCAATTAAAATGATCAGGCAGTCACGGGAGTTAATAAGCACGGTAAAAATATTAATTTGGCTGCACCCACAAATAGCGACGCAAGGACGGATACTATTAGCAGAGCATGCCGGTCTTATGGAGGTCCGGGAATCAGCAGAAATGACCGTAAATCCCGACTAACAGCAGGTTTTTTTTATATTTGCTCACAGGACAAAACAACAGCGAAGCTATGGGAAGCCCGGCGGCGGTAGTCAATGATAATTTCCCTCCACCGATATCGAACTCAATCTCTATCCAGATCCGAACCATTGACACCCAGCATAACTTTACAATAACAATATATTTATCCATTTATAACCTACTGATAAGTAAATAATTCCCCGGCAAGCCCACCTGAGGCATTATGGGTGCTAATTTTTTTCAAGTATAATCTCAAGTTGATACATCTCTATTAAAAGCATTCATATTCCTTTTCCTGTGGGTCTATTTACCTGGTTGCTGTCATGGGCACGTACTCCGCAATAGCTACTGTTTCGACTAGTTACCGATACGGGAATTTTGTACTGCAATGCTTTATGATGTCAATAGCTGATATTAAAATTTCCCACTGCCCCAAAATAGAGATGCTCCTTGCAAATTGCCCTTATTTGATAATGAAAATATTTGATGTCAAACCACGCCCATGTGTAACGATTTCACAGGTCTAGGCATCAATGCACCTTTTTTAGCCCCTCCTGGTTCTCTATTAGTAGAAAGAAATCTCACGTGAGCAAATAAGTACTGCTTTTACAGTACACGGGCCTACATCCAACTTGCTGTGATTTGTGTCGGAGACAGTAACACTGAATTTTATTTCCCGTCACGAAGAATATAAAAACACACGTGTTTATTCTGAACACAGGAAAAATGGAACGATGATCTCTTCGTTATAATCCTCTATATAACTTGCCAGAAAAAAGTGATCTCATACCTGTATATTTCAATATCTAACCCGATATGGGATAAACGAGAATTCCTGGTTCAAAGTTAGGTTAGTGTTTTTCCGTGGAATTAAGTTTTTATGAGATAATGAACCAAAAGAATTACGATACCCATAGATGGGAACTTTAAAGAGGCACAGTATAATTTAGTGTATTGTTGAGCCGGTCGTAATAAACCAAAATTAGTGATGCAGTCATCCGAGTTTTGGTAGTGAGTTTTAAGAAACAGTAACAACGATAATCGTAAATGTGGCTCTTGAATTATTATGGTGGCATTTAGCCA
>Ga0163217_1002714_pt1 | contig 11627 bp, 13 predicted proteins | sample SynspAceP_FD_185933 | JGI IMG/M metagenome (GOLD analysis project Ga0163217, IMG submission 185933) | Saline lake microbial communities from Ace Lake in Antarctica - Synechococcus sp. Ace-P (PacBio error correction) | ecosystem: Environmental > Aquatic > Non-marine Saline and Alkaline > Saline ... | reverse complement strand
CGGTTTTTGCCAGTATCCTCGCTCCGCAAAGTGAATTATCGTTCCGACAGAATTACTCAAGGCTGGATGCAGTTCATGGTTTGACGTTAGGCAACGCCTGCGAAGCCGCCAAGCAAATTTCAGGGGGCAAGAAAGAATAAATTTTCAAGCAGGCTATGGAGCAAGGATCGAGATTGGAGGCACTGAAGCTTTCAATATTGGAATCCGTTATCACAAAGGGCGTTAGAAAACAGTCTGCAAAAGGTGTCAGCGCCAACAAGGTTAGTGGTTTATTGCAGGAGGAAGCTGAACTCACCCAACAACTTTACAAATTTGCTGCTGTACACGGGTTATGGCTGGCTTTACCGGAGAGGGAAGCGATTGAACTACGCTAACACTTTCTGAAATCATGGGAAATTATCTTGGCCTACGGATGGCAGCGGACACAACTCTGGGTTTTGGGGATTCACATGGCTTTGCAGGTTTTGAATGATGGCAAGACAAGGCGGGGCGCATAGTGTTTGATTGTTGAGCGGATTTATCAAAGACGCTTTGATTCTGCCCTGGGGCATTCATCTGTGCCAAAGAACAAAGTACAACAAGATTTCGCGCAGGCTGTTTGCAGCTTTTAACCGACTCATCATGGCCTTGAGTTTATGTTTTAACCCCAAGTCAAAGAGATCGCCTTAAACAGAGTGGGAGACAACCGTACCATGATGGTAACTTTGTCTCGCGGCTGTGCAAAAAAGGCTTTCCCCGAACCAGAGGGTTTTGGATGCTTTTGCCGATCGGATTGGCGGATAACACCTGGCAGACGGTAATTACTCAGGAACGGACTTATTGCCGTCAGAAGCTCCTGCGAAAAACGCAGCAAACATAGGCTGTATCGTGTCATTGGAATAAGGGGGGGGGGGGGAAAGGGGGGGGTCGCGTTCACTTTCGGAGCTGCTTGAATTGTTAGGTAACAAGATAAAATTTCAGCACGATGGCGGGTTGCAGTCATCGCATATCCCGAAAATTCAACTTCAGGCGCGTGATTTACAAACTGCATTATTACCGGGTAGTTCGTGCGTTGACTTGTCTCGCAGCCTGTTACACGATTGGGGTAAAAGGCCAATTGCCCGCTTTCAACAACTAAACAAAGATTTTAAGGCAAGGCCCGTTTCAGATCGAGTTACGTCATGAGTGGGATGTCTTGCCTACTATTAATCCTGATTGTTGATACTGATAATTCAGGATACGGATGAAGGTTGGTCGGCAGGGCTTAATTCGAGCGTGAACTGGATTGAGCAGACATTCTTGAAAGCCTTAAATAATGGTAATCGCAAAAACACTTAAAAGAGTTGCCTCCCAGTTGCTTCGCTTCTTGCATGTGTTAATTTCTTACGCATCATAATTGCCTGCCGCTTGATGAGAAAGGATGCATCTAAGGGCAGTCATGCAGCAGCCAGTAATTTGTTGTCATTGATCGAAAAAGGCTGGGTTATGAAGACCATAAAGGCGGCGAACTGAATAGATTGTTTGGACCGTTTCAGTGGTCTACTACAATTCCAAAAATGGTATTATCTCGCTTAAACGACTGGTCCGGAAAATGGCTAGCTTGTCAGAGAGATTATTGCCAGCCACGCCGATGGGAAGCTATCGCGTTTTATTGTGCTCATGCGCGTTTTTTCATTGATGCTGGGCGATCTTATTTTTTCTTCTCTCGATATTGTAAACCGGACATTGGCAACATGGACCCGGCTTGATGCCAAATACGCAAAAAAGATATTCTCCTAACAAAGCGCTGGTATCAACACTGTTAGGCGTTTATGAAGTGCAAAAAATACTGGTTGGCAGAACTTCCGGCATTTGGAAATGTTTGGCCCCAAGTTTATACCACCGCATTAAAACGACCAAAGGCTCGCTAAAATTTAAACTTGGCAAACATTGCCGCCGAAAGTGCGGATTGGCGTTCAAACTGTGGGTTGATGCAAGGAAAGGATTCTTTTGCCGTCAATTATGGCCGTACCGGTTGCGGTAAACTTTGAACGCCAAAGTTCATTGATGGCTTTTATCGGAGGGGGCGACACGCTGCGTGTACATCTATAAGCGATGGCTTACGCACTCTACATTACAAACTTGGCGATGGTACTCGCGAACGTATTTTTACAATAGTGTGGTAGGGCGGATCTCGCCGTTATGATCGGTTCAAAAGCGATTACTGATCTGCTTATTCAGCAACACAGAATGCTGTTAATGTCGAAGTAAGATGGATTCGGATCAAGCTCAAGCTATTGGCCGAATCAGATGATGTGATTTACGACGTTGAGCTACCGAAGTGCTTACGCTGTGTTACAGGACAAAAGTTCGTAAATTACTCTATGCCGGTGGTTGCTTCACAATAGACCATAATTTTGCTGCACCGAAACAACGGGTGGCAGGGCGTTACACTTCTGCCTGCGTATACGTTTATGTTTCTGATTTAGTCATTTGATGAATGGGATGACTTTATGGCATTGATTGATTGTTCGGTCGCTGATTATTGGCGGTATGTGGGACGTAATGGTGATGATTTTCGTCCGGCACATTCCCCGGCAATGGGTCTTGAGGGGCTACTTTAATGCTTACCTTGAGGGCTGGTCTTTTATACTGCCAACGCGTCATGTTCAGCCATTAATCGGACGGCATGGATTGATGGTTTCATACAAAACGAAATTTGAGTTTTGACTTGTAGTCGGGAGCATGTACTGATTACGGGCAAGGCAATGAACAAGGTTTATCGAGCAGCGTGGTCGATAATTAAGCATCGCGGCAAAAGTAAGCACTGATTGTTGTTGCCAGAGGCATGCAATCAGTCAGGATGACATACACTTCACAAAGGACATCGATGGTTCGTCAGATCGCTAGGCTCGCTCGGACAGTCCCAAAGCATCATACACAGGATGATAAAAACTGGCTTTAAATGTCTCCTTTGGCGTTGTCCGTACTTGCCATATTCAGCCCGTGTGTTAGTGACTCAGTTTTATTTGGGTTATGACTGGCCGATATTTGCGTGCGTGTTATGGCTATCACAGCGGCACAGTTATGCTGAGGCATGGAGCAGAAAAACCTTGGACGCCGTTTTAACCAAGAAAGCGGAATGCAACAACAGCTGCTTTGGAATACTGTTATTCGGCCAAATTTTAGATTGATCAGAGAAGCACAGCCAGCACCACGATTGTTGCTGTTTATTCTGGTTGCACCGGATAGAGAAGTCGGCTATCGTGATCTGATTTTTGATGGGCAGTGATTGAGCCCTGTTCTTTCGTTCGATTATTCAGTTTAGCTGGTCGGGTCGACGGCACCGTGAGGACTGAGGTAAGACAATTAGCATCTTGCATACAATGGGCGGCCATTAACGGGTGATAGGCACGAGAACCCGTTTTGCTTTGGCGGTTATGAAAGGCAGGCAGCTACCGCAAAGCATAAGATGAGCAATAATATGCGGCATGGCAAGTATGATTTGATTGAGGTCGTAGATATCCAAAAGGATAGCGCGAACGGCTCGACGCCATTTCGAGATTTCAGCAGCGTTCGAAATAGTAAACTGCTTATGCGTTGCATGTGGCATTGCTGTCATTGACAAAACTGAATATTTTACGATGGAAAGCCCGGAACTTTACAGGGCTATTTGCAATGTATGGGATCTCACTGCCTTGCCGCAAAACTTAAATCGTTTTTCGCCAAGCAATAAAAATATTCAGCTTTACCGGATCGCAACATTGGCGACAGTTATTTCACGATTCGATCTAAAGGCAGTTTTCATACGATATTTATGGAGACTTATTCATTCAGGATGATTTTACAAACATACGCTCAGTCTCTGTCGCACACACTCAGAAGCTCTGGCTCAACGGTTATTTGTCTTTTACGCAAACAGGCAAACATCGGATATGTCTCTAACTCAGACAGCGTGCGCTTGGCGTTAATCCATTCTGATATTTTTATTTTGAAAATGAAAACAAATGCTATCACTACACGATCCAATTTGGTTGTATAAAGGGAGGAAGATGCTTGATTCCCGCGATCACAGCTTTTTTTGACAGAACGTAAGGAGGGCTGGTTAAGCATCTAACCGATTGATGTGAAGCAGAAAAATCCCAATTTAGAAGGGACGAGTCTGCAGCGATTATTTTCTTGGAAACTGGTTGCGAATTGCAGCAAGAGCCGGTCAGATGTCGATTGCAGATCCTATGTACTTTTTCCACCCGAGTGCCGGAAATATAAAAATGGCTATTGTCACCAGTGTTATCGTGATGCAGAAGAGACGGATGGGTATTCTGTGACAGGCAATTCCCTGTAAATGGACTGCGCTTTGGCATGTGCTGAACTTGTGTGTATAAGTTTCTTTTGTTAGTTGTGAAATGGTAAGACCGTTATTGAAGATATTCATTTGTACTGAAAACTGGCAAAAGCTTTTTAGGTATTACTTAGCTGGCTATGTGGGTTGAAACTGGGATCTTATGGGCATGGCCTCATCAGATAAAAAACTCAAAGGAACAAGTTCAATCAAGCAGGTATTATTTTTCGGTCGGCAATGGTTACGATATCGGTTCTCAGCATTCGGGTTGTTTCGAGCTACGCAACGCATTGGACGATTTGCGTTTTTTCGAAGCAAGTTAAAGCCGGACGGGATTCGGCGTAAATGCCATTTTGATTCGGGTTAGAGAATATTCGATGTAGACGATTGGTTAATGGTGGCACAAGCCACAAAATGCAGTGTGCTGACCAATATGGGGTAACACATCTTTATTATCGGTTCGCCTATTTACGCAACGCGAAATCCGTTTTTCCGACCAAATTCTTTTACAAAAACTCTACGTTATTTTTGATTAGGGACTTTTTTGAGCGATAGACAATGTCTCAAATTGATCGGGATGGCGATTCATGGAAAAAAGTCCGGCAGCAGAGATTGCTGTCTTGGGCCGATATCTTAGAGAAATTATTGGGCAAAAATGATGGTTTTACGTGTTGCTTCGAACAAAGCATTTTAGGCGAAACAGTGGCTTGACCGCTGCGAAAATCTGGTTATGTGAACATACAAAGATGTCGGGCAAGTTTCAGGCGGGATGTTTCACGATTTGTGAACAAATTCTCTTGTCTGGATTGCTCGGGGCTCGCAACTGTGAGAGGAATCCCTTGGGAGGGCTGAGCGACAATTTATCCGTTGACTACGTTGAAGACACAAGGAGATGCTCCAAATGAACGGCAATCTCATCCATTTACCCCTCTTAAGATACAAATGCCAATGCGTTTCCAGCCCTTTTACGTCGGCTTTTCCGCAATGCGGCTGGTTAGGGTTTGTCCATGCTTTGCAGCGTATTAATGCAGAATGGTTATAGTCACTTGCTTGCTGCAGGGTTGTGGTTGTGCATCAGTTTCAACTGGACTCATTAAAGCGGCAGGGAGATTTTGTTCACTCGATTTCGGTACTGGCAATCCGCTCGACCAAACCGATAAGATAACGAGGCAATGCTGTACGCTTCTTTTATCGAAGAGCACGTTGCATCTGGAGGTTAGCCCTCGGTCATCGATTTGGGACGATTGAGCGCAGGATGAACAGCGATGATGGACTTACTGCATTTGTACTTGTTTATGGAATTGGCGGTGGCGATATTTGATTGTCAGGCCGCGGAAATGTCCGGGATTTTGGTAGCCATGCAAATTGATGCCGGTACGCCTTCTGAGCGCCGGGATCTGATGAAGTCGCGATGGCGCGGAGGTGCGATGGATGCCATGTGATTTATGGGGATTACCATACCTGTAGTAATGAATTTTCAATGATGAAGAAAGTCAGCTGGGCCAGGCATTCAAATCCACTGGATCTCTCGGCAAACTGGCGGTTGTGCGTTGCTACCGGTTTCAGGGGATCAGTTGAACGATACAAGCTCAAATCCGCGTCCGAAGGTACATTCTTTTTGCCGGGCATTGTGAACTGGGTGAGTTCAATGCCATTTGTTTAAAGCCCGGATGAATTGCTTTGGGCGCTACACGTGGATCAGAAGATAGCTTTACCTATGTATTCAGCAGCTTCGAAACTGAATTTTATTACGGACGTTACTGATTTACTCAGGGAAACCCGATGGTTAAAAGAAACGCATCTGTTCTGGCTTTGAGAAAAAACGAGTTCCGAGATGGTTTATGTATGGCTGGTGGGACGATAAGTGACGCGACCGCTTGTTCTTAATGTAAATCTGTGCGCCGGCACGATTTCTAATCGCTTTGAAGCCGGCGTTGCGAGATCCTTGTCGCGTCTCACATGAGGTGGGGAGCACCTATCTGCAGACATCGATGGCTGTTCACTTGGTCCGCAGCAGTACAGTTGAATTACATTTCACTAAGTATAGGCGGCTCTAAAACACCTTCAGTTCTGTACTATGCGGCATTCAAAAAGTTACAGCAAAGTCGTAGGTTATCTTGATAAACACAGGTTATGAGTAACTGGGCAACGTTATGCGCTGAACATGCCATGCCCGATTTTTATGGCGAAACGGTTTTGGTGCTGGATATTGGGTTGAGTAAAGCATTGATCATGGCGCCGAACAAAGTGGGCGTTCGATGCATTGGCGTTCAATTCGCGGTGATATGACTGTTTACAACCACAAGTTGACAGCCTTGCGAAAACATTTGCGGTGTTTTAGCAGCGATGATATTTCTTCGATGCTGGATTCATGTGCTACGCCAAAGTGGTAAGGAGATGTCTTCAGCGAGGAGGCTTGTGTTGGGATAGCGGGTAGGCAATAAAAAGTAAATTCTTCTTACCGGCCGTTTGGATATTGCTGCAATGCACTTCGCAAAATGTGGTATGCGACTCGACCATTGATTTACTGGTATCCGGCAAGTGATCGTTTAATCCGGAGGCCTATTGCATTGAACGTACGGTGCTGTACAATTTAGGCAAGGCATTTCAGACACCTTTCCGACAAACGGCTTTTTAGCTTTTTGATGCTGGGCGGAGCGACATTGAAATGCTGAAGATCGCATTATTGTGATGGGCGTTTTGTTCGTGGTGGTGTATTGGTTGAGGCGGATAAATAGGGCAGCGCATGGATTTATTATGCATTAATGTTACCTGTCCGTGGTTTTCTGGTTACGCTATTATGAATGCATTTACGAATTTATTTTAAGGCGCTATGTGATGTAGAAGCGATATTATCGGGTTAGCTTCCCAACCACAATATCACGTGGGAATGGTTACGTATTCGGTGTGAAGCAGCATTAAACGCCTTGCAGCAACAAAACTGGATGGCTGGCATGAGTGGTTACTGTTATTGTCAATTCCAGTTTTTATCTGTTTCCGATAGGGCAAATTGCGAACAGTAGCCGTAAAAAACACGTGAGTCAGTCAACATGGGCGCTTTAAGCGTGCAGGATCAAGAGACCGAAGTCAAAAGTTACAAGGAATGTTTAGTAATGGCTTAACCATGTATTTAGATTTGCGGTGAGACCTCACCGAGCAAACATCGTCGTTATATTCAGTTGGTGACTGAAGACAAGCTGTTGTGGGGAATTTGTAATTTCGGATTATCCCCAAAATGCCACATACATGGTTTTAAATCTCGTTCGAGGACTTTTAAAATAAGCAGATTTACCCCTTATTTTTGCTCTTTAAAAATAGTTGTATATTAATTAGTTTACAAATAGTCAGATCATCTTTCATATAAGTACGAATGATGGTAATGTTGTTGGTACTTTATTTTTTTTTGCGTTTAACTTCGTTTCACTGGCCGAAAGGGAGTTAGAAATGTGACGGGTCGCATTTCGGAACAGATGTTATGCCGAACGGAGCTTAAGAATTGGATTGTGTGATGGACGGAGGCGCAGGTTGTTCACTGCCGACAGGCAGCTTAGATTTTTGAGCGGGTCATGTGGTCAATCTCCAGTTCACTGCCGAAAGGCGCTTAGAAATGGACGCAAATCACTTTAACGCTTAGTTCACTGGAAAGGCGCTTTAGAGATTGCGCCATGAAGGGGTTTGCAGTGAGTTCATGCCGCAGGCAGTTTAGAAACAGTGTTGGTTTTTGCGGTTCGGCTTGCAGTTTCTGCGAACAGCAGCTTAGAATTTAACGATTTTTTCTTTATGCATATTTGAGTTCATTGCGAAGGCAGCTTTAGAAATTTGCAGTTTGAATTTTCGGGGCGGGTGAAGTTCCTGCGAACAGGCAGCTTAGCAGAACGTTTCGTTCGACGGTGATTAGATATGCAGGTTCACTGCGAACAGGGCTTCGAACACAATTCGCTGACGATATCGTCCGGCTAAAGTTCACTGGCGAAAGGGCGTTAGAAAACGTTTCGGTTTTGTTGTTTGTTGTTCCCGTTGTTCACTGCGACAGGCAGCTTAGAAAACGTGATGTTTGCTTTGCCTAGCGGGATATGTTCACTGCCGAACAGGCGCTTAGAATGGGATGTTACTTGGAATATTTCGGGCAAAGTTCACTGACCGAACAGGCGCTTAGAAAAACGATAGGCAGTTATTTTGCAGCATGTTAAGTTCACTTGCGAAACAGGCAGCTTAGAAATGGTGGAGAGTTAGGCTGGATGGTTTGGGGTTCCTGCCGACAGGCAGCTTAGAAAAATTGAGGGGTTTGCAGCTGAAATGGTTTGTCATGCCCGACAGGCAGCTTAGATTTGGGTGGTCGCTAGTAGGCTGGATTTAGGTTTGGGAGTTCATGCGAAAGGAGCTTGAAGCTTATGGCAGAATTTATCGGTGGCGAAGTGTTCACGCGACAGGCGCTTAGAATGATGTGAAGCGCCGCCGAAGCGGCACTTGCGTTCCTGCCGAACAGGGCTTAGAAATAACTCCCGACATTGGGCATTGCTTTTCTGTTTCATGCGACGGAAGTTAGATGGCAGAGATGGTATGCACATCGTGTGTTTAGTTCACTGCGACAGGCAGATTAGAATTGATGAGACTCAGGGATTAGCGGCATCTGTTCACGCGAACAGGCAGCTGGTTTAGAATTCGGGCAACACGATTTACAAAGAACGGTTCACTGGCGAACATGGCAGATTTAGAAACATTGAACATAGATAAAAGGCTGTCGGTGTTTCACTGCCGAACGGAGCTTTAGGAATGCAGCATGCAGCTATCGACCGTCATTGTTTCATGCGAACAGGCAGCTTAGAAAATTTTCCTGGTGGGCGTGCAGCGTGTGGAGGTTCACTGCGACGGCGTTTAGATGAGTGTGTGTGTGTTTTCTAGTTTAGCGTTCATGCCGAACAGGCGCTTTAGAATCAACCAAATCGCCTACGACTACGTTTGAGTTCACTGCGACAGGGCAGTTTAGAATGTAAACCGAAGCGTTAATGGGCGGGTATGTTCCACTGCCGACAGGCAGCTTAGAACGCTAAAAAGGTACCCGGTTTAAGGGCTCTTCGTTCACTGCGAAAAGGGCAGCTTTAGAAAAATTAGTCGCTTTCTTTGTTGGTGGTTGAGGTTCACTGCCGAAACAGGCAGTTAGAAAACTTTGATGGTCACGCAGCGTCAATTTAGGTTCACTGCGACAGGGGCAGCTTAGAATGTTCCCTCCAAACGTGGCACGGCCAATGTTCATTGCGAAAGGCAGTTAGAAAAGGCCGCGTCATGGGGCGTTTCTTTGTTCATGCGGAAACAGGGCTTAGAATTGAATCGCATCAGATCAACCATTATCAGTTCATGCCGAACGGCAGGGCTTAGAATCTGTTCGCGACATCTGGTTTTCCGATGCGTTCACTGCGAACAGGCAGAACTTAGCACATTGTTTCCGTCTTTGGTGGTCATGGCTTGTTTCAACTGCGAAGGCAGCTTAGAAACAAGCAAGCACAAAGCCCGATACAGAGAGTTTCTGCGAACAGGGCGTTAGAAATCATGGGGTGTGGCTGCCGGACTCGAACCGTTCACTGACCGACAGGCGCTTAGAAAATGATCAGTCAACAGGTTATTTGACGTTCCTGCCGGAACAGGCAGTTAGAAATCGCATGACGCCAAATCTCAGCTGCAGTTCATGCGAACAGGCAGATTAGAAAGTGTTGCGGCACTTAATCAGGCGACAGTCGGTTCATGCCGAACGGCAGTGTGAACGACGATTGGCCCGGAACTTGCCGCCTGCGGTTCCAACTTGGCGAGGCGCTTGCTCAAGCGCTGGCTTTTTTCGGACCCGCAGTTCCAACTGCCGAGGCAGCTTTAGAATATCGGCCCGTTGTAGAGGTTGATCCGATAGTTTCACTGCGAACAGGCAGTTAGAAACTTGGACGTTGCGTATCGGCGTTTGTCGTTCACTGCCGACAGGAGCTTTAGAAAGTGATGGCAATGATGGAAACTGCTAGGTCTTGTTCACTTGGCCGAACAGGCGTTAGAAACTCACCCGCTACTGCGGCTTTTTCAGCGGTTCACTTGCCGAACGGCAGTTGATGGAAAGCGGTATTAAAACCAACCTCTGCTTCATGTTCCTGCGAACAGGCAGCTTTGAAATGTTAAGTCCTGATAGCTACGTTCGGTATGTTCCTGCCGACAGGCGCTTAGAAAGTTTTGGGCGCGTGAGGCACCCGCCCTCCCTGTTCACTGCCGAAGGGCGCTTTAGAATTAAAGTTACACCTTAAAATGGGACGTTCCACTGCGACGGCAGCTTAGAAAATGAGAAAATGAACATGTCCGAAAAACTAAGTGTTCCTGCCGAAAGGGAGCTTAGAATCAGTTGAGCAGCCGACGAAGATGCTTGGGTTCACTGCCGACGGCAGCTTAGAAATGCATTACATTGAACTGGTGATGGGCATCGTTTCATGCCGAAGGCAGTTAGAAAAATTGTAACCAGGACGGGCACCTTTGCTAGCGTTCACTGCCGACAGGGCACTTAGAAATGTGGAAGGGCCTTGGCTGTTCCAGGTCGAGTTCACTGCGAAGGCGCTTTAGAACCAGTTTAAACCGTTTTTAAATGATATTTTTTATCGTTCACTGCGAAAGGGCAGTTAGAAAATTACGAATTCGGGAAAGCATGGACCAACAGTTCACTGCGACAGGCGCTTAGAAGCTGGATAAATCTCGTGACGTAAGCCATGTTCACTGCCAGAACAGGGCTTGAATAAAAGCTTGATGCGGCGATCGCTGGCAGTGTTCACTTGCCGACAGGCAGTTAGAAATGTGGCAGCAGCCTTTGTCCAAGTCTTGGTTCACTGCCGAACAGGCAGCTTAGAAACATGTTTGGAATAGTTGTTTGAGGCCGTAACGTTCAACTGACCGAAACAGGCAGCTTAGAAAATTTTGCTCGCTGCATATCGCTTCTTCAATCGTTTGTTCATGCCGACAGGAGCTTAGAAACAACAGTGTCAGCTTTGCATAAGTCGGGCGTTCACTGCCGACAGGCAGCTTTAGAACCAAGAATGGAGCGGTATGAGCTGGCCTTTATCGTGTTCACGGCCGACAGGCGCTTAGAAGAATCAACCAGTGATTGCAGATTACTCGAATTTGTTTCACTGCGCGATAACCAGGCGCTTAGAACACGCAGCATGTGGGCTTGGATTTGGCCGGCGAATGTGTTGTTCCACTTTTGACGGAACAGGCAACGGCTCTAAGAAAGTAAAATTAACAACAGCGGATATCGGGCTAATTTGGATGTTCACTGCGGTAAAACAAAGGCAGCCTTAGAAGATGA
>Ga0163217_1101529_pt1 | contig 11628 bp, 14 predicted proteins | sample SynspAceP_FD_185933 | JGI IMG/M metagenome (GOLD analysis project Ga0163217, IMG submission 185933) | Saline lake microbial communities from Ace Lake in Antarctica - Synechococcus sp. Ace-P (PacBio error correction) | ecosystem: Environmental > Aquatic > Non-marine Saline and Alkaline > Saline ... | reverse complement strand
ATCGGCCACCATTCACGGCGCGCCATCATCGCGAGCCATTCGGCTCCGGGTCCCAGTCATCCCAGTCGTCTCGGAGAAGAGATCATCCTTGACGCGAACCAAGGGTGTTCTTGAATGCCCTGAAGAGGCCCGAATTTCGGATTGCGCTTCCGCTCACAAGGCGACGGTTGAGGCCATAGAGGGGCCTCCTGCAGGCTGGCTGACGCCAGGTCCAATTCCACCGGGATCGTCTTCGCTGAGCACGGCTGCACATCACGCAGGCACAGCTCCACCGCCCGCCTGTTTGGCGCTCCGCCCTCCATAGGGGCCCAGTTCCAGGGCCGCCGTCCCGCAACCGACGCCTCGGCCTGGGCTACCAGGGTCTGCCGGCACGGTGATTTTTGGCTGCATCACCTCGGAGCGCTTGCGGGCGATCCCTCCGCCGCCTTGAGGGTGGCCGCCTCAAGGCAAGCGGCTGATCTCTTCCTCACTGAGGTTTGGAGCCGCCGCCATGAATCGAGACGCCTGGCTGACGGCCGCGTGGTTCGAAATCCTGCGCGAGACTGCAGCAAGCCCGTTGCATCGATGTCGAAACGAGGACCTGCACCTGCGGCACCCCCGCGGTGCGTGCGCACGAGGCCACACACCATCGCGACGCACCACCCTGGCATGGGGATCCCCGAGAGGGCGGAACCGTCCCAGCGACCTTGTTGTCCGGCGCCATCTGCCGCTCACCTGCAGCACATGCAGTTCCACCGCTGACTGGTCGCTCGAGGTGCTGAACCACGTCGGATTTACGAACAGGAACGGCGTGTTGCGAGGAATCAGAAGCCTTCATCACCCGCTCGATCGTTTCGAGGCCCAAGACAAAGGCGACAACATCGATTGAGGCATCCAGGTCCCCGGAGCTTCGGTGAGGAACTCGCGGCCTGGAACGCGCGGCACCAATCGCCAGTCCACCTCTTATCGGCATTGGACCGACTGGCAGGGCTCCCTCGGGATTCAGGCGTCCGGACCATCTCCTGAACCATCGGCATGGCCGGGTGCCGCCGCCACCAACGCCACATCGTCGATCTCTTCAGCGTCAGTTCCGCATCCCGCAGGGGCCGCGCTGCACGGGCCTTGAGCAAGCGATCGAGCAGATCGGGCAAAGGGGACTCAAAGCGACGGCCGCTGCCAGCGGCATTGCGATGGTGAAAGCGGTCGCCTCAGGGGCCGGGTCGGCAATGAAAGGCAAACGACAGCCGGGGTTGCTCTTGGAACACCGGAGAGCTCCTGTTTGGCGTTTTCAGGGCCAGCTTCGTTTGAGGCGTTGCAGGGCCTGACGATCGCGGCGAAGGTCGATGGGCATGGGTCTGCTCGAAATTTTCAGCGAGCCAAGCGGAGATGCGAGCGATCCAGTCGGTTACACCAGCTGGGTGTCACGTCTGGTGGCTTTGAACATCGACACACCGCTGGCCGATAACGCAGCACGGAAACGTCGAAGGTGCCACCGCAAAGATCGAAAACAGCACCGCTTCACGGCACTGCGATCGTAAGCGCGTAGGCCAGCGCCGCCGGCGGTGGGTTCAATTGAGGATGCGCTCCACGGAAAGCCCGCAGGCGCGGGCATCCCTTGGTCGCTGGCGCTGTGGCATCCGTTAGAAATAGGCGGGAACGGTGCATTACCGCCTCCTCCACAGGCCGCCGAGGTAGGTGGCGGCATCCGTCACCAGCTTGCGCGGATGACCTGGCAGCAGTTCTTCGGGGACATATTCCGTTTCCGTGACGGGGGCAGATCACGCGCACATTGCCCTGGGTCGTATGGCCCGGATCGTGTAAAGGAAACAGCGAGGCTGCTCTCCTCAAGCTCATCCCAGCTGCGGACCAAGGAAACACGCTGAGCATTGGCGAAGCTTTGTTGCGGGGGTTCAGCACCAGTGGCGCCGGGCCAGTGCTCCAACCAGCAGCTTCCCTGCTCCCGGGCTGTAACGACCACCGAAGGAAGTGGGTGCGGGCTGCCTTCAGCATTGTCGATGACCTGAGGCCTTGCCACCTTCCAGCACAGGCACCCACCGAACTTGGTGGTTGCCAGTCGATGCCAACGATGCGCCCATGGACCCACAATCGAGGATACGGCTCTTCAGAGCCTGTGGCCGAGGGGGGCGGGCCAGAGCCGCCCGCACCTCCACGCGCCCGCGCCCGGTGCCGAGGGGATGCAGGGCGGAGCACTGGGGGAAATTAACGCGTTCTAGTGATGGAAGCGGGGGTCAGTTCTTAGGATTTTCGCTAGTTCAGCCGTGTTTGAACTTTGACGATGCGTACTTTTTCCCTGCTCCTTTTTTTTTTCCTTTTTTTTTTTTTTTTTTCTTTTTTTTTTTTTTTTTTTTTTCTTTTTTTCCTTTCTTTTTTTTTTTTTTTTTCCGCCACCCTCCCACTTTTTCCCTTTCTTTTTTTTTCTCTCTTCTCTTTTTTCTTTTTTTTTTTTTTTTTTTTTTTTTTCCTTTTTTTTTCCCCCTTTTTTTTTTTTTTCCTTTTTTTTTTTTTTTTCCCTTTTTTTTTGTCCTTTTTTTTTTTTTTTTTTTTTCCCATGCGATGAGGACCCGGAGCCACTGTGGATCGCTTCCAAATTAGGCGGTCGCCACGCCCTCGAACGCTGGATTGAACAGTGGCTTTTCGCAGTCCACATTTCTGCTGCCTCCACCGTCGCGATCGATTCTGGTTGGGGATCTTCTTTGTTGTGTTCAAGGCGCCAAGACGCGATTCAAGGGCCTTCGGGCTGACAATTTCTGACCACCTCCAGCTTGAACCGGTTCACCGGTGTTACGGGCCTTACGGCCGATCTACGGGACTTGGTTCGTCGATTTGTTGGCGCTGCTTGTGTAGTGGCCGCGTTCCGCTTGGGAGTTTGGCACGGCAATTTTTCATCACCGAAAATTCTGATCCCAAACCCGCTGCGGCGACTATCATCGGGGTGATGGTGTAATTGTATGGCTTTGCGATCCCCTCGTGGTGCTTGGCCTTTGGCCTTCTTTGTGATGGAGCCATCCTTCGGCCCTTTTCAAACTTTCTCCATGCCTCCCTGGGCTGGTTTCCCTGTTCAGCCACCACACCAAACGGGGTTCGGGGATGGCCCCAGCGATTTCTGATCCTGGTGGCTGATGATTTCTTGCCCCGATCCATTCACGGCCATTTCCCGCGACGCCTTCAACCAGGTTGCCCCACGGGCCCTACGCAAGGGGCTTACGGCGTTGGCAGCACCCCGCTGGATTGCCATCCTTCCAATGTGAATTTGCCCGCCGAAGATTTCCAGCCATCACTTGGAGGGTCATGCTGGCCTCGGCCGTGCCTGGGTGGAAGGAAACCATGGCCGTGACCATGATCATCGGCACTCCCACGAATTTCAGCTGGTCATTGTTTGGCACCGGGCCAACACGATCTCAAGCCATGCTGGCCAAACCAATTTGGCGAAATCCAGCGGCATTTCAGGTGTCAGCCCTTCTCTATGCACCTTTGATTGTTTTCTGTGCCTGCTCACCTTCACGGTGAATATTCTGGCGCAGGGATTGTCAAAAAGCTCAGCCTCCGCTATTAGTCGTTCAACCTTCAGCTCGGATTAATTATTTTCAATTGGTTCTGAATCATTACTTATTCAGAAATCCTTTACCACCAGAACCCGAACTCCAGAATTCCTGAATCCTCGATGACGACCTTGACCCCAGCCATCAAGCATTCATCCCCTGTGCTTGAATTCCGTCTTCTGAAGACGCAAAAACCCGGGCTTGACTTCGAACTGTTCACCACGATTGGCTGGTGGCTTCAGCTTTGATCGCGGTGACTGCCATGTTCCTTGTCCTCATCTTTACGTGATTCTGCAGGGGGGGCGGCTGAATCAGCATTCAATCTGTTCACCCAACTACCGCCGGCTCCCGGTCTTGATGGAGGGGGGATCGGCAACGCCCTCATCGGGCACGTTGCGTGGTTCACCTTGGTGGCGTCCCGATTGCCCATTCAGTTGGGGTTGGTTGGTGGCATTTTTCTGGCCGAATATTCAAAAGCGGGCCTTTCGCCCAGTTCATCCGCCTGGGTAACGGACATCCCGCTCGGGTTGCCGTCGATCATCTTGCGAGCGTCTTTGTTGTATGGGGCAATCTGGCGACCCGGGTGTTCTTTGGTCAGTTCGTACACGGCTGCGCAGGGGGCATAGGCCTTGCGATCCTTGGATGTTGCCCACCGTGATCATAAACCACAGACGAGGGTCTTCAGGCTGGTGCCCAAAGCGTTCAAGCATGGGGCGATCGGAGTTGGGCTTCCAAGTTCGGGACGTCACGCGCATCACCCTTCCCAAGCGCCTTCACCACGATTGCCACCGGTGTGGTGCTGGGGATTGCGGTGCAGGTGGAGAGGGGGGCCCCGGTGTGAAACAGCACCCTCATTTTCACCGGCACTGTTTTCACCCTTCTGGCCTGGAAGGGTCTTTCAATCCGATCGCCACGATGATCGGTATTTAATTTATGAATTTTTGGCGATCATGCCATTCGATGCCCAGAACGAACTCCAGCCTGGGGCAGCCTCGTCGTGCTGGTGGGTTACTGATTGCCTGGAGCCAATCCTCCTGGGCCCGCTGCTGCGCGTTTTTGCAAGAATGTGAGCCCCACCATCTCCAGCGTCATCTGCGCGTCCTATCCATCCTTCCTCCGCCGTTTCCCGCGCCCTCTCAACCATGACCTATGACGATGCCCGCAAGACACCAGCCATGGCACGAACCAGAGCTGCCTGTCCCTGGAGAAAGTCACGATCAGGCTACGGCAGTTTCGATGGCCGTTTCGTTATTCTTGAGATAATCCCCGCGGCAAGGTGACGGCCTTCATCGGACCCTTCGGGTGTTGGGCAAGTCCACCGGCTGCGCAGGGGCTCAACCGGTGCATGAACGACCTGATTCGAGGGCTGCACTTTTCAAGGGCCGGCGTGATCTTTGATGCGCCAGGACATCTATACGCCCCGGAGCGTGGATCCCGTTGAGGTAGAGGCGTCGGATCGGATATGCGTGTTCCAGCCAGCCGAATACTTTCCCGAAATCGATCTACGGAAAACATTCGCCTTCGGTGCCCGCATCAACGCGCTCGGGCGACATGGATGAGTTGGTTGGAGAGTCGCTGCTCGCAAGGCCTTCATCTGGTGATGAAACAAGGACAACCTCAAGGAAAGCCGGCAACTCCCTCCTCCGGCGGCCAGCTAGGGCGCCGACTTTTCAAACCTACCCGCACAGCTAAGAGTAAAGCCCAGCAAACGGCTTGGCATCGCCCGGGGCGATTGCGATCGCAACCGGAGGTGATTCTGATGGATGAACGCGTCGGTCGGCTCTTGATCCGATCTCCACACTGGAAGATCGAAGAATGATGGCACGAACTCAAGCAAAACCTTCTGATCGTGATTCGTGCGACCCACAACATGCAGCAGGCGGTGCGGGCTGTTGATCAACGGCTTCTTCAAGCGAGGACCGTCGAAGGTGGTACGGGCAAAGTGGGATATTTCGTCGAGTTTGACGAAAACCGAAGAATCTTCAAATCACCCGCTCCCAACAAGCCACCAGGGCTACGCACCGGGCCGTTCGGCTGAAACTCCGTTCGTTGCTTGAGAGAGAATGTATTAATTCATGGCCACAACTATGGCACCACAATCTAATAGCCCACAACTTCAATGGACCACAATCTAATGGCCCACAAATTATTTCAAACTCTTCGCAAATCACTTGTAGGCTATCTTGACCATTTATATATAAACACCAGAACAGAGGAACCAAGAAAAAGCGGCTTTCTTGGAACCGGCTATTATTGAGAAAATAAGAAACTACGGAGACGCGAGGGAATAATCGAAACCCCTCAAAGATAGAAGTTATGCCCCAATATACAAGACATTTCCAGTGCTGACGACAAATTCGACCACCACTCGGCCACCTCTCCATATTCGCAGACCAAGGGACAACGTGGACTGATAAGCAGTCAAGCATAATCTGGACGTTACTCGCACGACCGCTTAATGCGAAAAACTGAATTCCCCGATTACAACGTACTACTGGCGCACAGCAGAACCGAGAGTGATGACATTGGACGTGCCCGAGGGCGACTACATACATCTCGCGAGCATTCGAGCAACAGGGAAGAAAACCGGACGCCATTAATCAGCTGCCGAAATGAGGTGCAATGCACCAACCTGCGCCACGTGCGAAGAGTAGATTGAGCACCGCCATCAGATACCAAAAAGGTAAGAATCTCATATGAGACCTAACTACCCACGAGCTTAGCGGGCCAGGGAGACTTGGCTATGATATAATGCAAGTCGCAAGGGCCACCGAACCGCTGCAGGTGGGACCCAGGACGAAGGACGAGTCTTACGAGCTTCAGGTTCGGTCGGCTTTTTCGGGCGGGTAAGCCGCCCCGGTCTACCGATCGCAAGAAGGGGGGGGATGAGCAGGCAGACCTTTGGAGGCGGGCAGCGGCCATCAGGCCTTGTCGATCAGCCTTTGGCCGCCTCGGGGCTTGGCTCCAACTGAGATCGAACGACTCAGTTGGTGTAGCCGTTCCGCCGGCCGGCCGCCGGAGCTGCCGTACTGCAAGCAGTTCTCATGGCCATCTTGACAGGCCAGATTCCGCAGAGGAAGGCCGCGCTGGAGATCTGGTCACAGAGCAGATCTGGGCCTGCCGAGGCGGCGGTGGCTGGAGGTGCTCTCGGCCCAAAACGCCCGAGCTCACGGTGTTTGACTGGCGAGGAAAGCGGCCCGCCACCCAGCGGAGGCCGCGCGCCTGGAATGGTGCGTCGATCCCCATCGATCGGCACCACCATTGGTACGCCCACTCCCCCCCGTCTCACCGCTTCGCCACCTCGGTGGGCCTCACCTGGCGGGTAGGTTTGCCGCTCGCGTGTCGGGGTGCCAATCGAGGCGCCGGCCCTGCGCCAGTGCTACTGGGGAGCGGCCCTGCCGGTCTGGGTGCTGCGCTTGGCAACGACCAGCGCCTATTCAGTGAGCGCTGCACGGCTGGATCATTGGGCCCGCGTCGCTTGCTGGTCCACGGCTTTCGCCTACGACTCCGCCAGAGCCAGCCCGACACCAACTACGCGAGCTTCTGCTGGTTCACCACCGCCACCCGTGGCGTCCGGCGTGGCGGCTTCAGCGGCGGTGATGGATCTGGCCTTCGTTGGCCGCCGGCTCGGCTCGATGGGCTACTGGGAACGCGGGCTCTCGAGCTGGGGGACATCGGCCGCCGGTGTGTGGTGCCTCGTTGAGCAGGCCGGGGCGGGGTGGTGAGGCCGCTACGGACGGCATTCGCCCTCGCAGATATAGAGAGAGTGGAGTGGGCTTCGGGCTCCCGGGCATATATAGATAAGTCGGGTTCCGTTATAGGATACGTGCCGCAACAACTGCGGCTCTCTCGCGTGAGCTGTGCTGTTACGCGCGCATATCCGCTGGCCCGCAACGGAACGCCGACGACCGGGGCGGTCGGCTCGCAGCCGCGGTCGAGCTTTTCCATTTGGTAAAATGGCGCCCAGACGGCTCCACTATATCCTGCCGCTTGCCGTGGTGCCCCATTGGCCTTGGCAACCCGCCGCCGGTGCCAAGGGATCTCATCCCGGGGCCAGGTGGAATCGCCAAACCGCCGCCTTGCGCCCAATGGCCACAGGATCTATTCGGCTCTGGGGCTATTCAGGAAGTGGCCCGCCGGCGTTTGAACATCTCGACACCGCTCCCAGCTGCGCTGCGCAGCAAGCCTCAGAACGATGGCTGCAGCATGAGGCCGTCGGAGAAACGCTGGGGTTGCGGCCAGAGCTGACGGCCGGCCGATCGTGGGTTTGCCCGCCTTCCACCCGCATGGCCTCCAGGGCTCCCTCGGGCTCCTTGCCCGTTGCTGTGGGCTTGAGGGCTCGATTTTTCGCAACATATAACTCAGCGCGGGGCGGCGGTCGTGGCCAGGCGCATTCAGCAGACGGCTTTCAGGAGCGGCTGTCGGATGTGTTCCGCTCACAAGTCCGGTCGCTCCAGCGCCCGCGCGCGCGATGCGAGCTGATGCGCCTGCTGCTGGCCTGACCGGAAAACCCTGGGACTCAAGGCAAGCCACCGGCCGCTGTAGAGATAGAAGATAGAAGGGTCACCCGGCGTGCTCGGGGGGCCTTGCTCGGATCGCGTGGCGGAGCAGCAGCGCCACACGCCTGCCGGCAGGCCACCTCGGAATTTCACACCCCTTGGCGATCGGCGCCCTGGAGGCTGCCGCAGGGCGACGTGCAACCAACCTGCAGGAAGCTGCTGCAGCTGCGGGGCAGGCCGGCGCGGGTGCTGCGGAGCTGCAGCGGGCAATTGGGCCGAGGCTTCCCTCGCTCGCGCGGGAGCTGGCACCATTTTAGGAAATCGTCGACGGCCAGTGGCCGAAGCGCCTCGGAGTGGAGGGATTCATGCTCGCGACCCTCAGCTTCCAGGCCCCAGTTTTCCCAACTACTTACGACGGAATCGTCTTTCAAGCTCGTCTTGCCAAGGGCGGGAGGGCGCGGTGAAATTGCCAGCGGTGGCCGTTTTACGGACGCCTGGTGGAGCGCTTCTGCCCTTTGATCCAGCGCAGGCAGCGCGGGGTGGGATCGGCTTTCCGCATCGAGAAATCGCGACATGATCGACCGGCCAACCGGGTTCGCATCACACCCAAGGGATCGCGAACTGGTGGCCTACGCCAAAACAAGGCCAGCAACCATGGGCGGCCTGGCGCAGGCTGGAGAGGCTGGAAAGCCTTGCATCGGCTGGGGCCAGTCGGCGGATGATTCCCGATCCCTGTTTGAAACAAAACCGGAGGGCCGAGGCTCGCAAGCGCCAGGGGGCAGCAGCGCCGGAACTGGCTCGGCTGAGCCTGCGGCCAGACATTTTATTAGGATCGGGCGAATACGCCCAGCCCGCGCCATGGCCCACACCATCCGTCACCAACGTCTGCAGGGCGTGTCTGGACTGCGTCGATGCCTGCCCGGTGGCCTGCATTCACCCCGGCAGAGGGGCGCAACAGCAAAGGGGACCAGTTTTCTACTGGATCGACTTCGACACCTGCATCGATTGCGGCATCTGCCTGCAGGTCTGCCGGTAGAGAGGGCGATCCTTGGCTGAAGAGCCGCCCCGACCGCAGCGACGCTGAGGCGATGGCCACGGCCCGAAAGCTTTGCCCCGATTCGGGGAATGCCCGGCTGGACCCGGGTTCTTCATGGTGTCCTTGATCTGGCCGTGCTTGCCTGCTGTGGGCCGGCAAGCGGCCTTGCAGATCTATTAACGGCCAATCCGGGTGTTCGGCTGGCCGCGAGGGAGCACCGTGCCGGAAGCTGTTCACCCTGGGGGGCTGGCTGCAGGGGCCGGGACTGGCACTTCCGGGCTTGATGGGCTCTACGCGCCAATTCTCGCGGTCGGATCGTCCTGCTCTTCGCACAACGCCGGGCGGCCCTGGCCGATGCGGGGCGGATCTGAGCGGGCGGTGGCGCGCCAGCGAAAACCGCCAGAAACGGCGGCTCTCGGGCCCATCGGCCTGGTGTACAGCTTTTGATGCTGGTGGGTACTGGGTTTCAGCCTGACACAGGCCTGGCCTGGTTACAAAGCGGGCAGTTTCTGGTGGTTTATCGGTCGTTGTTCAGCTTTCGCCGAAGCCTTCGGGGATCAGCAGTTGGCAGACCTGCGCGTCAGCCATCTGGCCAGATTTTCCCGCCATGCTCCTGCTCACGATCAGCCATGCGGTTCTCTCCGCGGGTTGGTGGCTTGCGCCTGCTGCGGGGTGTTCTGTGAAGCGGCGCCAATGGCTGGGTCTTGGCCGGTATCAGTGGCGCTCCTCGCTGCTTGCTAGGAGCTGCGCCTTGAACGGCCTCAGCAAAGCCGTGGGCAACGCCACCCAACCAACTGAATGAAGCACGATGGGCCCTGATGCAGAGCGGAAATCCGGTGCCGGAATTCCGCCGTTGATCAGTGGATCCAGACGCACTTCTGGTCAATAGCTTCAACGGATTCCCGGCTGGATCAGAGAGCTACCGGCTTGCAGGTCGATGGGACTTGGTGAAGCCAGCCCGCTGAACTTGAGCCTGGCCGATCTGGCGGCTGTTGCCCCAGCATGATTTCGTTTCATTCCGCCCATGTCTGCGTGGAGGGCTGGCGCGGCGATCGTGGCCTGGTCGGGGGTGCGCCTGGCCGATGTGCTCAGCCTGGGGGGATCTCCAGCCTGGGCAGGGCTATCGGCGATTGATTCAGCCGACCAGTACTTCTCCACCTGGGATATTCGCCGGCAGCCCTTACACCCCCCCAGACCCTGCTTGGCCACGGGCATGAACGGGCGGCACCGCTGCCGGGTGGTCAAACGGGAGCGCCTGTGCGCCTGGCCACGCCGATCAAGCTCGGCTACAAGCTCAGCAAAATGGGCGGTCACCCGCCTCCAGGTGATTCGCCACCCTTGGGAAACGCGCAGGCGGCACCTGGGAAGACAAGGGCTACGGATGCTTGTGTTCGCCGGGGCTCTATGTTGGGGACGGGGTTAAAGGGTTCGGTCCCCCTCCCCTGGCGGCTTGAATGGGCCCGGCGCCCTTTCTTAAGGGTCCTCCTTGCTGAATTTCTTTTTTCTCGAATCCCATGACGGTGCTGGACAGGGGCCAGATTTCAGATCCACACCGAGAACATTTTTCCCGATCATCAAGAAGGCCGTCTATTCAGGCATTGAGGTGTTCCTGCGGGAGCTGTGTGAGCAATGCGGCGTTGATTGCGATCAGAAGCGCCGTATGGCGGCGATGGCCGGTTGGATTGCCAAGCGACGGGCGAAGAAGGCAAGATTCCAGATCGCATCGACCGGAGAACAAAAAACTGTCCACCATCAGCCGACAAACGGCATTGGTATTGTCGCGCGCTGAGTGAAGCGCTTACCATCCAATTTTTCAGGTGGCCTTCTTCGCGCCCGAAGGGGGAATTTCTGAGAATACAAACGCGGAAGATGAATGCGATTCATCCGGCCATTTTCGGGCTTTGGCTTTCTATTTTTCCAGGCTTTCATGGTTTGCCGGCCAAGGTGAAACTGGTTTCGCTGGAAGGGAGCGCTTCGCCCAGCAAGCGGAGGGCGGTGCGCTGGAGCCTGTGATGGCTTCTCCCATTTAGCCTTTGGAAAGAAGGCGAGCCGAGGACACACCGGGAAAACTGACAATTCAATTCCTTGCCACATGCAGGAAGAGGAACTCGAATTATTCGAGCCCGCCAAGAATCAGGGCATTGATCACCACCTACTGCGGACTTTTCCTGCCCGTAGAAGTGCAGCTGGGAAAGGCGGGGAAACGGTGAACAAAGCGTTCAGGCTCCCTGGCGGGCAGAGCGCCCGTTGATTCTCACTGAACAAGGGGACTACATCCGAGCTCTTATCGGCTATCTTAAACCCCTTTTCAAAGGGGGCGATACCGCGCTGCTCCTTGGGTTTTCACCTCAGCCCACCGGATGTACCCCTACAACCTTTTTCATGGGGGGCATTCTCCTTATTTTCAAAAAAAAAAAAAAAACTTTGGGGACCCGGGTTTCGCGGGGTTTTTTGGAATTGGGGGGGGGAAGGGGGAAAAAAGGGGGGGGCCCGGAAAAAGGAAAATTTTTTCCGGGGGGGGGGCTTGTTTTAACTTGGGCAAAACATCTCTCTT
>Ga0163217_1026664_pt1 | contig 11628 bp, 14 predicted proteins | sample SynspAceP_FD_185933 | JGI IMG/M metagenome (GOLD analysis project Ga0163217, IMG submission 185933) | Saline lake microbial communities from Ace Lake in Antarctica - Synechococcus sp. Ace-P (PacBio error correction) | ecosystem: Environmental > Aquatic > Non-marine Saline and Alkaline > Saline ... | reverse complement strand
CCGGAGGCCGGCGGGCTGGAGCCGGCTCGGATCCATTCGGGGCCAGCAGGGGGCCCGCACCACCACGCCGGCACGGGCGAGGGCTTCAGGAAGGCGATGCGGGGATAGGAAGGCGGGATCCTCGATCCGGAAGTGCGCACCGCCACCGGGCTGCGGAAAGAGGGGTGCCGGTAGTCGAGGGGGATTGTGCCGTGATGGTGCCGTGCAGGTTTCCCGCCATTGGCAGTCCATCTGTCCAGATCGGAGAGATCGAGCACGGCTGGCCCCCCGCTGCCACGGTGCCGAACGCTGGGAAGCGCACCTGGAAGGCGGCCACTGCGGCGCCGCCAGTCGACCGGGCCGGTTCCCCCATGGCGTCGGTGTCACCCGACACATCGACCATGTTCTCGTTCACAGGATCGGGGGGATCAGACACGATTTTGCCGTTCGGGGACCGGTAAAGCGGGAAACAGCCCGATCGTCCACCACCACATCGCCCTCCACCTGGCGGATCCCCGCCTTGGCCGCACCGGAACGCCAGGCATCGAGAGCCTTTGCAGCGGATCCTGCGGCCAGCAGGGCCGTGCGAGGGTTTGTTGGCATCGTTGTGAATCGAAGGCCGCTGAAGGCACGCGCCATTCGGCAGACGCCTTGCCCCCGAAGGTGAGCATTCCACCCACTGCCACGAGCTATCCAGATCACCCGCCAGCCGCCCTGCGCCCAGGGAGCCCCCGCCGGAGCACCGTGGTCTCGACCCGGTGCTCCGGCCCCAGGGGTCTGCAGGGCCGCCACCGAGAACAGCTTGCGAAAACCGACCCGGTGAAGCCAAGTTGATCGGGGTGAAGAGCCATCAAAGCTGCGGCCGCTGGAAAGATCGCTCACCAGCAGGCTCCAGCTCGCACCCGAGGTAGCGGGCGGCTTGTTCATCAACCGCCGCCACTGCGCGGATGGGGCCGCCTCCCGCAGGACGCGTTGCCAAGACCTTTCTGCCAGGGCCTTTTCCGCCAGGCGGGCCACGAGCGCCAAGGAAACGCAAACCAGTAAGCAAACCCTCACCAAGCAAGCCGGCCCCCATAGGAAGGCCTCCTGGAAAGGCCGCCGCGATCGCGCGGGATGATCACGGTCTGCGGTTCGAAGCTGCTCAGCAGAGGATAGTCAGGGCTGGTGGGCACGTACTGTTACGAAATAGAGGGCATACACCAGCCGCCGGCCCGCTGGCGGCCTCGATGTAGCCCACCTGGGTCTTGGCGGAGAATCGAGAACCTGCCGCTGGCGGCTGGCCCATCACCCTGGAGCCATCCTTGAGCCGGATCCGGGCGGCCGGCCGGCGTTGGCCCGCCGGGTTTCTGCGCCATGCCGGTTGCCGTCCACCCCCTGCACCGGCAAGCCCCTGCCGGCAGGGCCTTATACCATTGTTCCTTCAGCAGGCCGAGCCGGATAGCGCATAGGGTGTACTGATCGATTCGGCGAAAGCGCGCTGCACACAGTAGCCCCGTTACCCTCACCAACTGCTTGGACGCATTTACGCCCAGGGCTAGGCTGGATGGACCGTGCCAGCTCTCTCTCTCCATCCTATCATGCGAGGGGCTCATGACGCGGCGCGCATGCCCTCATCTGACCGCCCACAGGTCAAGGGACACACATCACCAGTGCCCACGAAACGCCCGTTTAGCCACCGCCTCGGCGACCCTACCACGACGTAGTAATCTATATATTCACAGGCGATCACTCTCTCGAGTACTTCGTCCGGAGAGTTGAAGTCACTGCGACGAGTGCGATCGCGATGCTGCCGCCAGCCTTCGGCGAGCGGCCGGCAAGGCCGCTGAGTCGACCAGGCGATACGAGCGCACCACGCGAGTGCACGGTACCGGTCGCACAGGCAGGCGACTCGCCAGGAGTTCCGCCACAGCGTCTTTTCGCCCGTGGCACACCGTAAGGCCAATGTCACACCACCACGGCGCGGCCCGCTCCACTTGGCTTTCGGATCAAGGGGGCCGATAAGGCAGAAAGGCCAAGGCGAGAGGAGGATCTCAGCGCTGCTGAATCCGCTCCGGGGCACAGTCAGCTGGCCGCAGTGCTGGAGCCAGTGAGTCCGCGCAACAGGACCCACCATATCGTATGTCGCGATGCCACGAGCAATCGGTCACCCGGCGTGTGGACGCATCACTGCCCGCGCCAGACCCGTCCGTCACAAGCCCATGGACCGCACGCGCTGCCAGTCGCAAGCGGCTGCGACACTCGGCCACAAGCAGTCGCCCCAACGGCCAGATGTTCAAACCCGAGACAGGGCGTCCTGGAACAGACAAGCTAGTGCTGTGAAGCATGCGTATTCTCTATCGTGTCACCCACGATCGCAAGCCGCGGAGGCCTGAGCAATGCAGGCCTAGGAGCCACACGAGCAGTAGGCTGCTGGGATTGAACAGGCGGTTGTCGAATGACCACATCGCCCGTCGCAACCCCGCTGCGATCGCCGGTCGGACGCGGCCAACCTGGGCGCCCAGGCTGGTTCAGGGCCGGAGCGGGTCGCTGTTGTCCAGCAGGGGGCGACGCCGGGGAATCCCGGTGGCTGGCGAGTCTGTGATCGATCTGGGGCAGCTGTTGAAGCCAAGGCTTGCCGTCGGGCGCTCGCGCAGCCCGAAGCTTGAAATTCCCCGAGGCCACCGAGCACCAGGTGGCCATCGAGCACCCCATATCGCGCAAGCTGCCGAAAAACTGGTGGCTTCGGGGTGCGGAAGCGTGCTCCGGCCCGTACTCGTTCAGCACCCGCGGCAGTGCTGAAGGTTTTCATGATCGAGCCAGCACGAACATCGGCGCTGTTGCGCTCCAGCAGCACCGCGCCGCTACCTCATCCACCACCTGCCAGCCCCAGGTGCTGTGGCGTACATCGGCGTTGCTCGGTTGACCGGCCCTCCAGGCGCCGCGCATCACGGCCGCCGGCACCGCTATCGCTGCCGCTGGATCTTCTGCGCCGCCACGGCCGGAGCCGTCGGCCAGGCTCCCGATCACGGCTGCGGCCAGCCCGGGGCCGGCCAGCCTCCGAGCGGCCCGCCCACAACGGCGGCCGGGCCGCGGAGATCGGGGAGCAGGCAGGGAGGGACACCGTGGGGATGGACAGGGTAGGCACCGTCATCTTCACTCCCGGATCTCACGTTCGGCTGTTACGGAGCTTGCTTCTGGCCACTCCTTCTAGCCATCTTTCTGCCGCCTCCTTCAAGCCGTTCGTTGCTGCCGGCCTTCAGCCGTTGCGTGGCGCCGGTCAGGGCCTTTCGTGGCCTGGCAGAAGGGTTTCGCAAGGCCTGGCGCCGAGCACCGTGTCTGCGGCGGAAGGGCGGCCAGGGGCTTCTTCGGAATTGGCAGCAGTGGGCGGAAGTCGTACCCGGCGCAGGCGGGTCGTGTAGAGGTTTGGCGTCGTTGCGGGGGGCCAGGATTCGAGCTGGCCGCTCCAGGCCGTTCGAGGCCGGCGGCCAGCACCGCCGCCGGGCCAGCAGGTAGGGTTTGGCGGCGCTATCGGCCAGGCGCAGTTCCCCAGCGCTGGTCATCGGGGATGCGCACCCATGTGGCTCGGTTGTGACCGCCATAACTGATCCAGCCCGGCGACCAGGTGGCGCCGGACTTGTGTCTGGCCCCCGAGCCGCGATTAGCTCTCGGCTGTGGATTGGTGATGGCGCACAGGGCCGGGCGCATGCTCCAAGCACGCCGGCCAGGAAGTGGTTTAACGCCAGTGGCGAGAGGCCGAGCCTCACCGCGGGGGTCGTGAAAGAGGTTGCGGCCTTCGGTGTCCCAAGAGCGAGTGGGTGCCAGGTGGGCGCCGTGCCGGTGAGCTGGGGAAGGGCGTTAGGGCGCCGTAAGCCTTCCACCTTGCCAGCCAAGGGGCTCGCCATCGCCTGCGCATTCTCACCCGGAAGAGGGCGTGCGGTCGGCGGTGACCAGCATCGGCGAAGGTCCAGTTGATCTTCGAACTGGCCGTGGCAATCCGCGTGATCGGCCTGGGTACGCGCCCCCAGCCAGCTCTCCATCGCTTTCGAGCAGGCGCCGATCAGCTCGAACTGACGGCATCAGCGCCAGTTGGTCGTAGCCAGGTTTGCGGCTGGCTGTCGCGCCATCGCGCGATCGCCTCACCCCGGGCTTGCAGCAGGAAGAACTCCGCCTCCAACCCGGTTGCGGAAAGCTGTAGCCCAACTGCGCCACCTCGCTCCAGCTGACGGCCGCAGCACCCAGGGCGCGGCGACTGCTCCAGCGGGCTGGCCCTCCACCTGCAGATCGGTGGCCACCAGGCCACGTTGCGCTGCCAGGGCAGCACCGCCAGGCTGGAGGGATCGGGCAGGCGAGCACGTCCGGGTCGGCCGGGGGTCAGGTCCAGCCAGGCGGCAAAGCCGGCGAACCGGCGCCATCACGGGCCAGCTGTTTAGCGGCGGCTGGCTGGCACGAGGCTTGGCGCGCTGCACCCCGAACAGATCCGAGAAGGAGAAGAGGAAATGCGAGAGGCCGTGGTCGCGGCCGTAAGCGGGCCAGGTCGGTCATGGTTCAAAGGTTGCTCTAAAGGTTCTCACAGGTTCCTCAACAGCCGGCGCGGATCCGGCCTGCTCGGCCGGCGCCTCGCGCGGATTGCCGCCGATGCCCCACCACCGACTCCAGCCGCTCGGAAGCGGGCGCCGGCAATCAGGCGGCTCTGCGGTGCGGCAGTCGTCGGCGGGAAATACAGGTCGTGGGAGCCGGCGATCACGGTGGTGCGGGCCGTGATCCGCCCCAAGGGCCGCCGCCAAATTGATCGGCTCGGCTTTCAATGCCGGCGCGTGGTTTGCTGTCCTGCTCTGCCACAGCAGCGCCAGATCATTGGTCCAGCCAGGTGTTCGAGCATGCCAGCAGATCGTGGGGATCGTGGCGGCGGTAGGCGGGCAGCCAGCTGCGCTCCACGCTTAGCCTCAACGCTGCACCGTAGCCCAGGGCTTCGTGCCGGCCCTGCCTGTATTTAGAAGGCCTGGCTGGCGGCCCAGCTGGCATAGATCAGGGCGAAAGTGCGACAGCCCCTGCTCCGGGCTGGCCCTTGAAAAGCGCGTTCCATCCCAGGCGGTGTGATCGGCGGTTGAGGGCCCTGGCGCAGGCCTGAGCAGGGAACAGGGCGGTTGTGGGGGCGTGGTGCGGGCGCGTGCCGCAGAGTCGCAGGCAGACCGGCTCCAACCCCGGGCTCTGGGGCCAGGGGCCGCCCAGTGGTAGGCCTGCTGCGCCCCCATCGGACAGCGCGTAGATCAGGGCGAGCGCTTCCACCTCGAAACCTCCTGAAATCAGGCGTTGCTGGGCGGCCACGTTTGTTCGGCATGCTGATCACCCAGCCCTGCTCGGCCAGGCCCAGGCGCTGTCTGGGCTGCGTGGAGCGCCCATTGCCGAACTGACTCACGAGCAGCACGCAGAACCGCGTTGGATCGAGGATCGGCCCCCCACCACCCAGTCGATGTCTTTCAGGCCAGGGCCGCCGTTAGGGAGCTGGGGGCTAGAGCACCAGGTGGAGCGATCGGCGTTGAGCCCCCGAAGACCCGGTAGGCGAGCGAGCGTCGGGCAGTTTCCCGGCCGCGAGCGTGAGCGCCATGGGCCCCAGTTCAAACAGCGCATCTCTGCCTTGGAACCGCTGTGCCACGCCTTCATGCCGTTGGCAGCGCCAGGGTGTGACGGATCGGCCAGGAACGTTCGGTGGCACCGCCAGGTAGCCCGGATCGTTGTGCTCAGATCGGCGGGCGATCCAGGGGGTGTGCGCGGGCAGGGCATGGAAGGGTGATCGAGGCGAACAGGATTGGTGTTCGCTGTGGAAGGGCATGTTTCCACCATCAGCCAGCGCAACGGCGCCAGGTGTGGGTGGTGCGGGTTGTTTGCGCAGCCCATCGGTGCTGGTGCTGCAGCACCTGTGCCTCAGCGAGCAACACCGAAGCGCAGCAAAGGGTTGCCCAGGGCCACGGCAGCACGCCAGAACCAGAGCCAGCAGGGCCGTTGCTGGCCAGCAGCGAGAGCAGCAGTGGCCGGCGCGGGCGTAGACCGCCGCCTGCTTCCAGTGTGGGAGGCGCGCACGCAGCCGCCACCCGCGTCTGCCGGATTAGGGCAGTCGTCGTTAGGCGCCCACCAGCCCGCGCCAGTGGGAAGCGCAGTTTTGCCCATCCACCAGGCAGCCGCTGAGCTCAACGCCATAGGCCAGCCGAGAGCTGGGGGTGCCCCCTTCGAGCTTCAGGATCCAGCCGGGCTGGTGGTGTAGCGGTTGATGCCCACTGGAGGTAGCACGGTAGAATCGGCCGTTGCTAGAAGCTCAGCACCCCCGGCCCACCAGGCCAACCGCGTCAATTGAGCGAACGGCTGGCGGAAGGCGGTTGCGATGGCCGCATTCGTTGCATGGCGCAGAAGCAGAAGGCCAGACCCCAGGCCAGCAGCAGGCAGGGCCCGGAATTCCGCAGCGCCCAGGGCAAAGAGCTCCCCAGATCAGCCGCACACGAGGATCAGGCCCCCATGGCCCGCCACCTGTCGCCAGCCAGCCGCATCTGCTCGCCGATCAGCTTGGGCGCAGGGCGCGACGGGAATCAGCTCGCTGGGGGCGTTGGTGATCGCGGGCTCGGCAACGCCTTGAACTGCGGGAGCCACCGATTGTTACAGAGCTGCGGAAGTCTTTCATTTTCAAAAGGGCCAGGCGCGGGAAGCGCGGCAACGATGCTCACAGTTGTGATTTGCCGCAGCGGTGCCGGCCCCTGATTGGCTTGCTGTTCATTGGATGGGTGGCCAGGGCTGTTGCTGAGGCCAAGATGGTCTTTGCGACCGCTGGAAGGGACGCCATCAGGCCTTCATGGCGGCGCGGCAAAGGCGTGAGAAGCTTCTCGGTCCCTCCCGAAAAGGTTGCGCGCAGCAGGACCAAGCCGTAGCGCTGACAGGCCTCCCATTGAGTGCACGTATGGTGCCTGGGCCAGCGGCAAATCGCTTGTAAGTGCGGGGCTGAGATCATCGATCAGCTCGATGGGACCGTTGCTCCAGTAACTGGCGCAGCAGCGGGTGGTGGCTGACTCCCTGGGAGGCCGGTTGCCAGCCAGATGCGATCGGCAAGCTGGCGAACTTCCATCGCGGCAAAGGAATCTGCCCACTGGCCTGCACAACCAGTCAAGCTTCCTTCCACCTCACCCAGTCTCATGGAGTTGCAGGCTGCGCCTGCTGGCCGCGCCTGATGCAGCTTTGGGCAAACGAGCTGGGGCGGCATCGAACCGCCATCGCGAGCTTCCAGCAACCCTGCTGGCGGCGCCGGGGGGGGATGCCCAGCACGGTTCAGCACGAAAGGTCTTCTGAGGTAGTTCGGGCCCAGCCAGCCCGGATCTGCGCTCGAAGTGTTTGCTCGCAGGTTCCGCGCGGCACAGCAGGGTGACTCTGCCCCCCGCACTTGATGGCACCCAGGGCCAGATGGCCGCTGGTCAGACCGCCACCCACCGCATCAAGATGTGCGCCCGCGCAACCCCTGGCAGCGGCCAGATACGATCGATGGCTGTGTTGCCATGGCCTCTGCGGATGGGGAGCCTGCGATGGTTCCGAGCCCAGCTCGGCAGCACAGGCAACGCCCGCACCAATGTGAGCGATTCACCAGCCGATGGGCCGCCACAAAAACTGCACTCACTTCACGCGGTCAACCTCCAGCGATGCGGGCCCTGCCTGGTCCAGAGGGCGGATCTGCTGCACCGAGGCCGCCTGCACGTGTTTGAACCGAGGCTGGGAAGTCGGCCACGACGTGCGGGCAGAAGTCAGCAAAGAGGCTTGTGTGGGGGAGGCCATAGGGACCTTCCAAGTCCGGCTGCCGCTGCCTTTCTTGGGCCATAGCGGCGCAGGCATGGAGGAGTTGGGGGTGCGGATGGTGGATGAGGGGGGAGCGCAGCCAGGGCGATCTCGTAACCGCCGCAATCTGGCGCTGCCAGCACGACAGCCAGGTTCCCGTGGGGTCGAGCACCCGGCAGCTGCCGGGCGCCACTGGGCCTTTTTCTGCAGCAGTGGCCAGCAGAGGGTGAGGGGCCTGGGGGCCGGCCCCGGCGATCACCAGCTCAGGCCATGGCAGGGCCGACCCCGGTGTAATTGGCAGCTGCGAAGCAGAGGGGCCGTGGGGATCTCAAACGTGTGAAAGAGCGGCCGGAAACCTGCAGCAGCACCGTGGTCAGCACCCAGGTCGCTGGTTACCAGCGGACAAGATACCGGCAGCCGACTCGCTATGGCCGCATTGGATGCAGAATGAGGTGATGCTTCTCCCGCTCCAACGGGGCATACACCGCTTTCAACACGCTGCTTCAGGGCTTGCGACAACGGCAACCCAGCCCCACAACGTTGCAGTTGTTGTTTTGAGCCCGCGGAAACGGTGGCTAGGCCCTTGGCGCTCCTGGCCGCCCTTGAGCCGTTGATGTAGCTCCTGCCCGCTCAATTTCCCGCTCGGCTCGCACAGCAGCTGCAGCAAACTGCTGCTGACGAGGGCCCGGCCGGACTGGAAGCCCCGCCTCCAAGAGGTCGAAGGAGAAGCGATGCTTGGGTTGAGGCATGGGAGGCCGGAGACAAAGGCCGTCAACGGGAAGAAACAGAACACAGCAGGAGGCTCTGTTTCTTGCTAGGAACGAAAACCCATTCATCACCCATGACGCGTCGTCCTTTGCGCTCTTGTGGACTTCTCCAGTCCGTCCCAGCTCCGAGCGTCCTGCTGTCACCGTTTTGACGGTTACCTCGGCGCCGGTTAAAACCACGCTGCTCAACCGGAATCCTCACCCACGAGCATGGCCTCAAGTGGCGTGTGATCGTCAAAACGAGTTCGCGAAGGTTGGGAATCGGACAACCAGCTTGTGATCGTGCCGATGAAAGAGATCTTTGAGATGAATAAACGGCATGCATCTGCTCGCCACCGTTCGTGGTGATCTGATCCGAATCATTGGCAACTTGACTGAAGCGGCCGGGATCGTTTTTGATTCATCTGATCATCGGAAGACCACGGGTCTTGCCGATCCTGCCCCAGTGATTCAGACCTTCTTCGTCCGATGAAAAGACCTGCGCGATGAGCTCAGGCTTGATTGCGGTTAGTCACTGGTGGATCTGCCACCACTGTCGGCAAAACACTGGAGGCTGAGAAGTGCAGGAGCAGTTGGCTTTTTTGCGATGTCCTGTGGTGCCTCAACAAAACTGATCTGTTGTTGATCCCAGCAGCCGCCAGGCATTGAGCAGCGGGTGCGGGCGATCAACCCGATGGCCCCGGCTGCTCACCAGCAAGCAACGCCGATGTGGCCGATCGATCAGATCCCTTGGTTGTGGGGGCCTTTGAGCTGTGAGCGCTCGCCTTGAGTCTGGATCCAGGTTTTCTGTGGACGAACACGCCCATGAACACGACGCGCGGTTGAGATTCAGTGCCTTCGTTGAGGAGCGCCCGATGGATCTGGAACGATCTGAAGCAAGTGGCTCTCCGATTGGTTGCGAGCGCGGACCCGACCTGTCCGTATGAAGGGCCTAGATCCAGCTACCGGCAAAGATCAGCGCTATGTCTTGCAATCGGTGCACATGTTTGATTGATGGATGATTTCGACCGTTCCTGGAAAAACCGGTGAACGCTCTGCCGCACTGAATTCGTCATTTAGTCGGCCGCCGATCCTCGATACGGAAGCGTTCGCGGTCCGATTTCTCGCCTGCGTGCCTGGAGGACGGATGCCAGCACCAGCCGACCTTGGTGAGGGCGGCGGCCTCTGCGGTGAGGCTCCCAACAGGCCGATCAACAGACGCTAGCTGGTCGAGGATGGCGATTCCTGGCCTCCATCGCCAGTGCCGGCGGCCGAGTTTGCTTGTTCTTGGATTTCAGGGCCGGCTTTGAGGAGCTGCTCCAAGGAGATCGCGATGTCAGCCTCGGATTCCATTGGCTTCAGTGCCGATGGGACAGTCCTGATGGCGGTGGGGTCAGGCCGGTAGCTGCTGCTCTGGGAACTGGGTGGCAGTGGTATCCGCCGGATGGCCCTTGGAGCCATGCCTTGGGAGCCGGTTGGCTCGATGCGGCCTGTGGCAAACCCGATGGGACTGCTTCCTGCGGTCGCGCTTTGGTCGTTCAGGTGCGCCTCTTGGGATGGAGCCAAGCGTCAATGGCGCCCTGACACGCTCAGCTTTCCCGGCAGCGTGCGGCCCTGAGTTGGGAGCCCTGACGGGCTGCAGCTGGCTGCTAGTTGTCATAAGGAAGTCGCCATCTGGCGTCCAACACAACGCCGCTGGCTGATGAAGCCCTGGCGAGCGCAACCCACAGGCTCGCTGGCCTCGCCATTGGCCTTCTCGCCATGGGCGGCATTGCTGCCAGCGGCCAAATGGATCGTTCGCTGCTGTTATGGCCTGCGGTCGGCCATGTTTCGCCCCTGCAGTTCAGTGGCTTTCGGCGTTGAGTGATCAGTCAGCCGATTTCGCCCACCGCTGGCCGTCGCCTCTGAGGACAGGCGCGTTCTCTGGAGACAAAACAGACAAAAGGCATCACAGGGTTGGAAGCCCGAAACCCCTGATACTGGCATCCAGAAACGTGTCACCGGCCCTGGCCTTCGCACCGGCCGCCCCCTTGCTTGGGCCAGTTGCTCGGCCGATGCACGGTGGGGCTCTTGGGATTGGCCGCGGGCGCCTGCGCCAGGGCCCCTGGAGGGCGAGGGGCCAGGGGTTATCAATGCCCTTGCCTGGCGCGCCCGACGGGCGGGCACTTGGCCGCCGGCGGGATCAGGGGCCCGCTGGTTGGCTTTGGCCGATGAACATTCCCCCAAAGGCAGCGCAGGCAGAGCGCCAAACACAGTGGAAAGGGTTTTCGCTGAACAACTGATGCGGCTGAACTCCGCCTCACACGATGGTGCCGTGGGGGCCCTTCCCCTCTGGCAGGGGAACGCGCCGCCTATTGCCCGCCGCCAGAACCCGAACCAGGACATGCAAATCGATTCTGTGAGAACGATTCTCATTTATTCCATGGGAGCCCATGCTGCTGCCCTTTGCCCCAATAGGCTCTGGCGTCTGGCCGATTGGACCTACGGGGCGCGCAGGAATCTTTCGGGCAGCACCCCTGGAGAGCACGAGCCCCCAGCGGAGGAGCAAAGCTGCTTCGAGCAGATGCAGGGGTGGGGCTGCTGCGCCACCAGGGCCTGGCTGCTCTCAGTGGGGTTGCTTCTGGAGTTGGTTCCACCGGTGATGGTTTGGAACCGCCTCACCCACTACTCGGCTCGGCCGAATGCGCCAAGGCCAGTGACGCAGCGGATCTTTGCGCGGGCAGGGTTTCCAGGGCGCATCACCGGATTGGGCCTGGGCCGCCCCATTGCAAGCCCAGCTCGGATTGGCCAGCGGCCGAAGGAAGAGCTGATTCCTGGTGGACTTTCCAGCCGGCGTGGATTGGCCCCTTCGGCGACGCCAACCGATGCAGACAGTCGGGGCTTTGAACGCCATGGGATTCTCCAGCTGTGGCAACTGGCTGGCGCTTGCCGAGAGAGGGCGGGGTTGGTTGCGCTTCTTGGCCGGCCTGGATTGGTGATCTGCCCCAAAACGGAATGTCCGGTGCCTCGTGGGGGGGGGCTTGGATTCTTTGATTTTCAAAACTGGGCCTGGCAAGCCCGGGGGGGTTTGCGGCTTATTTTTCATCCCTTTTTTTTTTTCTTTCCTTGTTTAAATAGT
>Ga0163217_1012713_pt1 | contig 11629 bp, 16 predicted proteins | sample SynspAceP_FD_185933 | JGI IMG/M metagenome (GOLD analysis project Ga0163217, IMG submission 185933) | Saline lake microbial communities from Ace Lake in Antarctica - Synechococcus sp. Ace-P (PacBio error correction) | ecosystem: Environmental > Aquatic > Non-marine Saline and Alkaline > Saline ... | reverse complement strand
GCCTCCCAGAACACTTCGCGGGCAAATCTGAACCCACCATAAAAAAAAGCGGTAAGGTGACTGAGTTCGGACAATGAGGGTTAACACTTTTACGAAGGGGAGGGCGGGCACACTGGGAGCAAAAAGGCGCGGCCAACCCAGTGACACATTCCGGACCCCTGACACAGTGCCAAGGCGACACGCATTACATGACTGACACTTTTCAAAAACGCACTATTCTGTCCCGAATGCGCGCTTTTGCGGGATAGTAGTTTCGACCGAAATTCGACAGCGGGAAACAAGCTCAAAGCTTTGGTGGCTGGCGGTTGACGCTCTAGCCTACTCATACCCGCTCGGCTTTGATTGCATTATGGGCCGCTGCCCACAATCCCCGATCAGCGGATTTTGAGATCGTTTGCATGTTGCAGAGCTGGTTAGCGCGACGGCTCCACGGCTCATGATTCTGGTCTATCTGTTTTCGACATGGGCATTGTCTGACGAATTTTTGCCGCGCCCCGGCGCGAACTACAAGACGCTGTTCGCGAGTACACACGCACTCCGGCTAAAGCCTGGCGATAATCTAGGTTCCAATGTTGCAGCGCGAAAGGGCTGAAGCGGGTCCGATGCCCATTCGTTTATCGTCAAGCCTTTTCCAAAAAACTTTTCTCGCCCGCGTCGCTTACGGCCGGTCAGTACATTCAACTTTTCATTCTTCCAAGGGACGCGTTGTCAGCGGATGGTGACGTTCCGACCCTTTGCCAGAACAGAACGATCTTTGTGTCCCGAAAAAGGCGAAAGGACTGGGCCTCCCGCGCTGTGGGGCAAGTTTCCGTTACGAGACTTTTGTCGGTTCGCGCGACGGTATAAAAAATTCTCTCTATTGGTTGATGCCCCACTTCGCCTCGGCGCGCGGGACAAAGTCGGTGGTCGCAAAATTCGCCAATCATCACGAATATTCGGTCGACTTCCACGCGACACCAGCCCGGCGTATGAATTTTGAACTCTTCTTTGGAAGTTCGCTCGCGAATTCATAAGGGTAATTCGTCAAAGCGCACTGCTTTATACCTCATTCTCCCCTCGGCCGGAACGCTCGATTACTGGCTGTTCGATAGATGAGGACGGTTCGAGAGAATATTTCTACGACGACTGGGATTGGCAAAAACCCTAAAGCGCAAAACTTCGCGCGACCCCCCACCCGCCCTCCAGACCCCCGACCCGATGAATATTATTTGTTAAGCGGCAGAGCCGGCCTGTCCTCATTCTACGGCAGCCGTAAAACACTCCAATTCTTGGCTATCGGAAAATTGGCATTCAGGCGTAGACTTTCGCAGCACCAGCGGAACACCCATCTTGGGCCAGCTGGATCGGGGTTACTCGTGAGCCGGGCGAAACCGTATGGCCAGCTTTGGTACATTATGTCCGTATCCGGCCACACGGAGGCTTACAAAACAGCCTATGCCCATATGAATGGTTTCTGTTCTTGGCGCGCGGCATTAAAAGGCCGGGTCGCTAAACATTTATACAGGCTCGTTGGCGACAGGACCAGGTTATTGGCTATGTCGGCCACCAGGGCCGAGTCGACAGGGGCCGCACTTGGCACTATGAGTCATTTCAGCAATGCAGGAAATCAATCGCGCCGCCTCAGGCCAATTAATCCGGGCAACCGGCGCGTCTAAGATCTAATTGCCAAGTTTGAGTCCCGTTCTGGCTGAAGATCGCAATCTCTGCGTGCAATTGCGACGGTTGCAGCAGCGCAAAGCCTATGCAGTGATGTCGGCTGAAATTCCGGGGTTTAATTTCTCGTATTAATCCGCCGATATTTCTATAATTGGTCTCGCGTTTAGCCTTTTTTTGGGGATGTAGCTATACGGCCGGGTGCGTGTTGACTTGTTTGTTTGATTAACTTTAGGTTGGTCTAAAAACAATTCGCTTGCGTATCTATTTCAGTTTGGTTTATCGGTCGCGTTTAACTTTTTCGGAACGTCACCGGTAGATATCTCATGAAAAACATGCTAAAAATTTCTTTTTTCTTCTTTCGATAAATTGTCAAAGAGAAGTTGATTGTCCCATTTTTTTCTGGCTCGCTCTCATCGTATGGGCACTCGCTTTATTTCCGCTGAAAAGCGCTTGAATACCATTGCGCTGATCGCTGCGCAAGGACTGATTGAATTTGTCGGGCTTCTTTGCCGAAGTTCCTGCTTCGTTCTTGTCACGATTCCGGATTGTGTCGGAAATTTTCGTCGCAATATTTTCGCATTAATGACAAAATCTTCTTCGCCGGATGGCGGAAAGCGGAGTGGCGGATATGATCGCTTGGGGAGGCACGCGAGTTGCTGAGCAAGCGACACCGGACGCGAGAAATACCAAGACCGCGACGGATAAAACCCGTTTGGTTCACTCATTACAAAAGCGCCGTCCATGACGCCCAAGGAAAAGACCGAAGCCTTATGGGCAAGGGGTCTGTCCCGAAAGCGGAGTGACGAGCCCAAACACCCGTTGAAAGGCCTTAGAGCCCATCTTGCCGTCGAGCTCAGCTGCCGTTAAACGGGGTTCGCGGTCGTCCAAAGGGGATCTACGAATAAATCTTAAAAGCTGGACACAGGATTCAGCAAGCGAGCGCATCAGCCGCGGTCAGCGAGGACGAGGCCGTCCTAAAAGGCTCGACCAATAAGCTAGACAGAGACAAAAGCTGCTGATGGCAAGGCTCCGGTTAGCGCGGCCGGGGTCGTTCCGAATAGGCTCTAAGAATAAAACGGACAGCCGACGCAGGCGACAGCCAAGCGCCTGCCAAACGCGGTCGCGGTCGTCCGAAAGGATCGAAAAACAAAATCCACCAAAACAGGTGTCAAACCCGGGCCGAAAGAAGGGTGCGGCCGATTCCGCGCGACGCAGATGGTTAATCTGCTTTCAAGAAAAGACGGCACGCCCGCGCAAGGAAGCCTTGCGACCAAAGGTCTGATTTCTTAGGCCTTAGACTCCAAAAATCATAAAGCCCGGCTGATTGAGCCGGGGCTTTTTATTTGGGTTTAATTCAGACTGCACCCGCGCATGAGGCCTAAAATACTGGCGAGCCCACAGTTGTGAGTTTTTTCGTGATAATCCAAGCTTATCGACAAAAGAATGGTACAATATTAAGATAACATACTTCTACGCGTCAGAGCATTCCGCCGATATTCCCAATGATAAAACTCCGGACCGTGAGCCAAACTAGGGCGCTGACCAAACAAAAGTGCAATCGGTCTTTGCTTGTTTTTTGCGTTTTACGCGAACATACGAAGCAACAGCACGCGAAGGGACAAGAAGCGGACCTAATCCTTATTAGTGCAGGCCAAGAGGTTTTCGACCTAGCTCGCCGCCCGGTTTTTCCGTCGATAAGATTGCTAGAAAAATCTGTGCTGTATCAGGTCCAAAGAGACGCGACGGAACCAGTCCTGCCAAAACAGATGCTTCCGGGCATTCGCATGCTGCGACGTTTAACTAGCCGCCAAAAGCAATCAACGATCCAGATCGTCAAGGCCAAACAAGAATAGCAATCACGGGCCAGATGGCCAAACCCAAGCGTTCGTCAGGGTTTGATTCCGCCCAAGCGCGCTCGTAACTTCTCACATATCCGCGTTCCGTCCCTTTCACCAGGTGTACTAAAATGACGGCGTCATAGCGCTGTTCAGTGTGGGACTGTGCCTGATCGGGTTAGTTGCGGCGGAGTTCTGTCGTTCAGTAAAATGCGCCCGAAGAGCCTGCAAATCAATCAGCCATCCCGCAACCCTCTTATCCTGTGTGATATTGGCGAGCTGTGGCCACGCTTCGCGCGGATAGGCGATAGGATTCGCGACGTGGCGGGCGTCGACGCCGAGTTTGTGCGGCATCCGCCTCAATTCGGTCACCCATGAAGGAACGCCGTGAAGCTCTTGTGGCTTTGATGACATGTGCCCCGCCCATTTTTAGCATGAGTTCGGGGGGGCTTGCTGAACCTGTCCTGATTAGGGCGTTCAGAGCCTTGCGTGTGAAATGCCGATTGCATCATGGCTTCGCGCGTCCGCTGCGGATTTCGCACGATCAACCTGCTCGGTGATCTTATAGAGTCCATTGGATTCCAATAGGCGGTCTTAGATGCGCTGTTTCCGCCTCCGGATTGCGCAAATCCGTTGCTCAGTCTGACAAAGTCCGCCCTGTGATCTTGTCGTAAATATTTCCCCCGGCCTTAAGCGCGCCTTGAGCATCAAGCCTCGATTAAATACGGGTCCGTGATCCGTTGTCTTGGGACAGGGTTCTTCGAACGGGATGGATTGCGTTGTTGGTTTGATCCACGCCCCAGAATTTCGAAGCCCGGCCAGTTTCGCCCAGCGCGGTCAGAAACGCGACCTCATCATTCATAATTAAAGGCGAGGCGAATAGGCGCCGTCTCGTAGACTTTGTTGTCGGTCGGTGGTTGAGAAGTTTTGCGCGGCCGATCCACGGGGTCGGTTTCCAGGAACCATGACATCGGGAGACGTGCGGGCGGCGACAGCGGCATGATGTTTCGGCGCGCTGCGACTCGTGCTGTTCGCCGAGAGCAGGAAGGCGACCGTCTTGGCCGCCATCAGCGAGCCAGTCGCCACCCGTCCGGCCAGCACTTCCATCCGGATACGGTTGGGGAGCGCGGTCTGGGCAATGTACGCGTTAAGGTTCGTTGGGAGCGGGGGGCAGTGTAGTTGCCGGGCTTTGCGAAGCCGGAGGTCCCCGCCGCGATTGAGAAAAATCAGCCCGGCGAATTAGGCCACTTAAGAAGTTTCATCGCTTTCTCTTTCCGTTATTCTCAGAAAGAGAGCTATATGAAAAAACGAGTATTCTTCCAAACACGGTGCATTTTTTATTGGGTTAGCCGTCCCGAGACGGAAGCCCAAGGACGCTAGACGAATTTTCCCGCCAGCGCGTCGATCTTAATTGTATCACCGTCATGGTATGCGCCCGGCGAGAAGTTCGCGAGCGAGTTCGTCTGTACCTGTTTTGGATCACGCGCTTTGAGCGGACGAGCCCCGTAGCTTGGATCATAACCCGCCTTGCCTAAATGCTTCCCGGCGCGGCATCCGCAGTTCGTCGATGATCTGCTTTCGCCGCAGCCAACCTGAAGCGGGTCATCTGGAATATCCGACAATCGCGCCCATATGGTTTCGGGCTTTCAGCCTTCAAAACAGTAGGATCTTCGCGGATCCGGTTGAGGGAATTCGGGCCGGAATGGTTGCGCTGACCTTCTGCCATCACCGCCAACTTTGGGCTTTTTTGCACCGCTTCTCCGCGCCGGAGGATTTTAGCCAGATTGCGCCCCGATATTGGAGTCATGATGTCAGCGGTAGCGAAAATCGACCGTTGCGGCCTTGACCATCGGTTCCAGGCGGCCATCGTCGAGTTACTTGCCAGAAGCACGTTGAAGACGTCGGCATGGGCTTTTCGATCTCGTCGAAGAGAACGACCTGATAGGGGACGACGGCGAATGGCTTCTGTGTTCAGCGCGCGCCTTCTTCATAACCAACATAGCAGGCGGGGCGCCGATGAGCGCGAACGCTGTTGCTTCTCCATATATTCGCTCATTATCGACCGGGTGATCGCCCTGATCACTATCGAACAAGAAACCCAGCCAAGCGCCTTTGTCAGTTCGGTCTTCCCGACCCCGGTTGGGCCGAGGAACAGAAGAGCCGAATCGGGACGCTGCGGATCCCGTAGTCCTGCACGGGCGCGGCGAAACATTGCATCGGATACAGCTTCGACAGCGCTTTCTTGGCCAACCACCGCGGCGGCGCCAGCAATGTCTCCATTTCCAGAGTTTTGTCTGCGTTCGCCTTCGAGCATTTTTTCGACCGGATACCGGGTCCAGCGCGACACCACGCAGCGATGTTTCGAGGTTCACGGTTTCCGTGTCCATCACGTCAACATCACTGTCTTTCGCTCAGTTTCCCTGAGCTTCGAAAGTTTAGGAAATTTCGACATGCTGCAAACCGACCGGCGGTTTCATAGTCGGCCTGGCGCACAGCTTTCTTGCAATTTTCGAGCGGGCTTGCTCTAAACTGTTTCTTTCACATCGTGGCGGAGGCCAGGTTTGCCGCGTTCGGCTTCCCAAGCCGCCGTCATCTCATCAGATTGGGCCGTCAGCTCTTTTTGATCTCGGCATTCTGCGGTTTCCCAAGACGTCCTGGACGCCTCACTTTTTCTTTTCTTCAGCGCTTCGACTTCGATTTTCAGTTGAACCAGTCGGCGGTTTCCGTCTTCGTTCCAACGCTTCTGGGCTTTACTATCGACCTGCATACGCAGGCGTGACGGCCGCCTCATCCATCAGGGTCGGTGGGCTATATCGGGTAGGAAGCGGTCGGTGATGTTAGCGGTCGAAGTTTCGCAAGCGGCCACAAAAAATGGACGCAATTCCGAAATGGCGGATGCCGTGATTGGACCTTCGTATTTCTCTTTTAGCCGCGGCAGGATCGAAATGTGTCTTCAACGGTCGGCTCACTTTGACAAAATATGGTCAGAAAGCGGCGGCCAAGCGCATCTTTTTCCAGATGTTTTCGATATCGCATCCAGCGTGCGTTCGCGCCGACGCCAATGAAGTTCACGCGGCGCGGAGCGCAGGTTTTGAGCAGATTAGCCGCGTCCATCGCGCCGTCCGTCTGCCGGCGCCGACAAGTTGGCGTGAATTTGTCGATGAATAGAATTGATTCTGCCCATTTGGCGTCTTCGACTTCCTTGAGCAAAGCCTTGAGCCGTTCTTCGAACTCGCCGCGATATTTCGCACCAGCACGAGTGAGCCGAGAACGAGGCGAAGTAAAGCGCTTGTCGCGGACATCCGGCACCCGTCCCCCGAAACGATGCGGTTGGGCGAGGCCTTCGGCAATGCGGTCTTACCGGACGCCCGGCCACGATCAGCAGGCGGGTTATTCTTCCCGGGTCGGCTTAACACTTGGATTGTGCGGCGGATTCCTCGTCCGCGCCCGATAACGGGTCAAGCTTCCCGTATTTTTCGCGCGAGGCTTGCGTTCAGGTTTCGCGCGCATATTTGGACAGGGCCATATTGATCCTTTCGGCACTGTCTGAGGTCACAGGGTCGTCTTTCTTACGCTTTTGATCGCCTCGTCAGGCGGGACACGTCGACGAGGCGGCATCCATTCGCGACACTTAAATCTTTTATCGGCATTTAGCACGGTTGCCAGGCATAGGCGTTCAACCGTGACGGAAAGGCGTCTCCGGGCCTTCTTAGGCGTTTTCTTTTCCGCGCTAGCAAAGATTTTTTCGCCGCCGCTTGCGGACAATGATAGACCCGACCCACCTTGAACCTTGGGGGAGCCGCTCCAGGCTCCGCTCAAACATTGGCCTGCAAGCCTCAGCGCGATCCCCCCGCCATTTGGATTAGATTGGCGCGGTAAGCCGCCCTCTATCCTCAGCAAAGCAGCATAATGTGGTTTGGCTCATCTGTTGATTGTCGCGCGCTCACGGCTTCGGTCTTGTGCCGATTTGAATCACTGTGCGGGCGCGTTGGGTTATAGGGGGGGCTTTGGATATCCATTTCTACCGTCCTCGTCCTCAAAATTTCTATGGATTGTTACAATAAAGGTAGATCGCTATCACATGATGATTGAGTCTGAGATAGGAATGATGTCCTAAAGTGTAAGGGGTTGGGATCACAATTATTTTGATCGGTCAGCTTAGATAGCTTTCGTCCCTCTGCAGCATTCACTCACTCCATGCTTGTAATCTGAACCACAAGCAAGCGGCCAAGCGGCGATGATGACTTGCGTTCCGTTTTCTAATCGCCCCAGCACAGCCAAGCGCAAAACGCCTCTCGCCCGAAGAGCGGCGGGCCGCAATTGCTCGAACGGCAGTCGATTGTGTTTTGCCGAAATGGGCATTGAGCGTGCCGGACATGGCGACATTGCCAAGCGCGCGGGCGTGGTCGACACCGGACGCTGTTTCACTATTTCCCAAACCCGCGCTGTCCTGGTCGGAAGCGGATTCTGGCGAGATCGAAGCAAATGTCGAAACGGAGATGTTGCGAGCGTGCTGTCGAGACGCCCGGAAACTGGAAATGTCAGGCGCCATCGCATTCCTACAACTTGCGACCGGCCTATCAAGATATTTGGTCTGGTCGAACGTAAGCCCGGCGCGGCCAAGACCTTTCTGAAATGGGGTGTGTCCCTTTTGATCCAGATATTCGCCCCGACTTATTTAGCGTTTCAGACGCGGATGCTTGATTTTTTCCTTGTCGCCTATTTGCCGGATAATCCGGAAGACCCGGCCAAGGCGCGGGCTGAAGCGCGTATTCTATATGGCGCGGCCAACCTATTGTCGGCGATGGCGTTCGATTAATTTCAAACCCGAAAGAAATGTATGACTATGTTGGGCTCCCGCATCGCCGACATTTTAAGCCAACCCGTTCTAATGCGCTTTGCGTCGTTATCTGACCGCTTGCAACCCTTTCGCGGCAACGTCCGCTTATGGCAAAGATTCCTGTCGTGGACGAAGTCACGGTCACTGACCAGATCATGCGCTGTCAATTGATCGGTCCTGAGAGTATCGATATTATTCCGGCAGGGCGGCGCGCATTCTGGTCCATTCCGCGGAAAGCGCTTTAACGCCGTCGCTGGCGTGTGAATATTCACCGCGGTTCGGCGTCAAGAACATTCTTGACCGCTATTCGCTCCACGCTCCGTCTGACTGGCGGGGGCAGGGCGCGGGAGCTTTCTTGTTTCTGGGAAAACGGGATTCCAATTGCGCTCGCAGGCTTTGCCATGTGAACGGCCTATTTGAGGGGCGGGGCCGATTTTGCGGAAAGATTTGAAGTCTTCAAAGGGCCGGACCGGCGAATATGGGCTCCAACGCCGTGCACGGCCTGATCAATGTTCGGTGACGCCCGAACCCGGCGTCCGGGCAACACGGCCACCCTCATCGGGCAGCACGCGCGGTTATGGTCGGTCACTGTTGGGCATGATTTAAACGGATGACCTTCGCGCCTCGGTTCAGTCTCGCTCACGATGATGGTTTTTCGCGACGATAGCGGGTTTGATCAGAAAGCAGATTGCGCTTACCGCACGGATTCGGCCGTTTGGGGACGTGGACGCGGTTGCTGCGTTTCAACAATCTCAACCAAGAAACGGCAGGCTTTATTCAGGACCAGAGCCTATGCGGATGATACGCTGCGCTTCACCAATCCCAAAACCCGAAGCTTTTCGCGATGGGAAGAATTTACCGGGCGCAAGTTCGGTTTGCTCGCGTTATCTGGGCGAGACCGAAGCTGGTCGTGACGCCCTATGCGCGCCGTGGCTGAGTTGCGCTTCTTTAGTCATTTCGTGCCGGACAGCTCTTGCGAGAGAAACGGCCATACTTGCCTTGGCGTGCGGCAGACGGCGGTTGATCGGCGGACGATTGGTCCGTTGGTTGTTGACGGGGATGGACGGATGGGTTCTCTATGAGTTTCAAGACACCCACGCGCTTTCTCATTCGTTTCAAGGTCTGCATTTTGATTATGATGTCGGGCCTTTTGGTCGTGGCTGGATTACGCGCAAGGAAATCCTTTGAGATAAACCGCCTTTCGCAATCGATGTCGGCGGCCCGCGGTGAATATTTACGCATTCATGACTTATGACAACCGCAGGCCGCGCCGGCGCGTGTCGGGGCGTTTCATTCGGTCGCCGGCAACAACGAACACGAGTTTCTTTCACGGCTGACGCCGAAACTCGGACCTGACCTATGCGGCAACGGGACGACATAACAGTCTTTCGCTCGGCGCGCGCGGGGTCCCGCGCGGCTTCAGACCACAGATCTCTAATTTGCAGTAGTGCAAAAACCAAACTCCCGGCGAAGCGGATGCGAAACGCGCTCGATAGTTCTGGAAGGGGGCGTTCGGTTCGGGCAAGGGCAGACCCGGTTTGAGGTGGCGGCCTACACAATGTGGAAAGATAATTTTTTTCTTTCCCAATGCGGCTGGCTTCAATGTAGTCGATGGCAAGACGCGTCATATTGGGGGGTTGGAAGTTTTTCCTTTTGCGCCCCGTGACCGATTGGCTTTCTGCCCTCTGGCGGAATGGGCTGTTGTCCGATTCAAACGCTTACGCCTTTAATGAACCTCAGTAGCGGCATCCGTGATGGTCCTCGCCGTGGACACGGCTCCGAATTTTACGCTGGGCCACCCTGCGATTAAACGCCGATTGGGGGCCAGATCGGCTTCCGGGATCGAATGGGCGCATGTCGGGCGTTACTTCACCCAATGAAGCTCAATACACGACCTATCCGGGCCATGCGTCTTTGTCGCGCGCTCGCGTCCTTGACGTGTCAGATTTTAACAATTCGCCTCTTTTTGGTCGCGTCGATAATCTGTTCCGATATACGTTATGCAGACCGGGCTGATTTCCCTTCGGCAATGACCGCTATTTTCCCCGGACGACCTAAGAACGCTGTTTGTCGGTTTGAGCCACGGCCTTTTAAGGTTGAAAAATTATCTATGTTATTGTTTAAGGCGACTTAACTGTCAGACGCTTTCCCTAATAAACCCCCAAGGGTGGGGGTTTCTGAGTGATCTATTGGGACATAATTATTGAACAACATTTAAAATACGCAGCCTTGGCAGCGTCCGCAACCCGCGAACCGCTATTTTGATGGGGCGACTCCACTGCTTTTATGGACAAAAGTGGCTGGCGCAGGAGGCGAAACGCGGGCGCCTCATGGCTGATATCAATGTTTGCCGTTGCGGTCTAAAAACGATCTTCGCACCAAACGCTCTACACCTATGCTGCTTGGTGAGCAGCCAACGGCCATGAAGGGGCTGGCATGGCTCTGTTCGAAGGCGACCCATTGTTCGGGCATTCGCCGCGTTGGCGAACATTATCGAGGAATTAGGACGATGTGTTGTTTCCTGCAGCTTTTGCGCTCGGCCTTATGCGTTCGCATGAGCGTGTGGATTAGCTGGGCGACTTATTTCGGACGGCGGCTTCGGGATTCAAGGAGCATCGGTTCGCGCATGGTCATACATTGGCCCGGCACAACCATAAGATCCAGGTTTGACTGCGTATCGGCGCTTGGAGCGGTCAAATTGTCCATGTCCCAAATCTGCATGAGCAAGCTTGAAATCGGATCGAAGGGAGATGTCTTTGGCAAAAAAACTGAGCTGGACGGTTCGGAAAAAGTTTCTTTTGGAAAAGCTGAGGTTGTAGAGAAAGGAAGCGCTCGGGGCGGATTCCTGTTAAGACATTTCTCGAGACTCCATTCGTCTTTAAAAAAACGCCAAGCGGCCGAGGCGCAAAAATCGATTTTTAAAAACAAGGGGACTTGGTGAGGATCGAAATCGTATCGTGGATCCAATTTTGATGCGAACGTTTTTAAATCCAGGTTCTAAAAATTTGCTTAAAAAACCGGCACATCTTTACACAGGTCCAAAGTTCGGATGGGCACAGATTGTTTGCTGGATGGACAGTTTTGGATTCTGAACTTTGTACGATGACTTTATGGTTATTTTCTGCTTGAAGAAACGCGATGGGCGAAACTCAAAATAGGGACGGAAAAAAACCCCACCTTTTGGCTTTGGGACTGTTTGGGGGGAGGGGGGGGCCCGGGCTTTTTCCGCCGGCCGGGCCTTTTTTTTTGTTGTATTTTCAGGAGTCAGGCCGTTCCGTCGGCTTGCATTAATCTCTCT
>Ga0163217_1006767_pt1 | contig 11629 bp, 3 predicted proteins | sample SynspAceP_FD_185933 | JGI IMG/M metagenome (GOLD analysis project Ga0163217, IMG submission 185933) | Saline lake microbial communities from Ace Lake in Antarctica - Synechococcus sp. Ace-P (PacBio error correction) | ecosystem: Environmental > Aquatic > Non-marine Saline and Alkaline > Saline ... | reverse complement strand
GCATCATCAATCCTAACAAACCGGACGTTCAAGTAGAAGTAGTCTGCCAAGGTGCCATGTTTGAAACCAAAACATTGATTTCCGTTTTGAAGATTCAAGATTATGAGCAAATGAGCAGGTGATCATTCAGTCATTTGACTTGAAGTGATAATAGGGACTCATTATTTTCACCTGTAGGTAGATGGAAATAGCGAAAATACCTATGTGAAAAGAGGCAAGGGACTTTAACAAGGAAACTGAGGTTCTGGGATGGGTCTTGAATTGGTGGAGAAACTCTGGTAGATAAGGGCTTTAGCAGAAGAGGAGATAATGTTCAGCGTGAAACAGTATTCTTCAAATTAGAAATCATGTCAGATCAAACAAAAAGAATTATAAAATAAGGAATTTTGGGCTATCGAGTTGAGTGTGGTAATTTCCACTTCAGTTTGGTGATTCTGACCTTAATCATTACGTTTTAGGCTTGAGATGTATATCGACGATTGCCCAAAGAAGCTTTCCGGGATTGTTAATTTCCCCACGGTTTATTGTAGGTACGCCATATCCAGGCAACTCGCTGTGGATATGGAAAACCTCCTTACCAGGCGATTGAGGAAGAAGCTTAGTCATTAAATAATGTAAGGATATCAAATCCACCTCTGTTCAGGATTTTTTCGAGATAGGTTGTTGAATCAATCGGGGCGTTGAAATTGCCCAAAGCGATTCAGGGATGTCAAAGACTGCAGTCGATAAATCGAAAACGAAACTTCCAAACTAGACTTGATCAGATCCGAATGTGGTGGAAGTTCAATACTTTCTGATTCCCGATCAGAAAACGTGAATTATTCTGGCAATTATTCAGAAGCGGAATTAAAAAAGTTCGGCGAGTATTTTGCGAAGCATGAGCATTTGAAAAGCTCCTGAGATTTCCAAAGCGAATCTTGCAGGAACTGTGGGAGCGTGGAAATTCAATCAATGTAGATCCGTTATAAAATGGGAGGCTGTTGGCGTGGAGTTTTGGAGATATTTCAGCGTTGCGATCCAGTCTGAAATTGTGACTATTTCGGGCGGGTAATATTATTCTGGAGATCTTTCAAAGAACGCTCCGTGTAATGGAGAATTTACGATCCTTTTGCAATACTGATGTCATCTTAAGGGGACTGACAATCGAAAATAGTCGTATATGTACGTTGATGTAGCTCAGTTAAAGGATAATACAAAGCAGCGATCAAGCTATGTTAGAAGTAAAACCTGCCTGTAGTCACTATTAACGTAGTGAACGGAGTGGGGAAAACCTGCTAATGCATCCGATAAAATCAAAGGAGTAATCCAAAAAAACTAGGCAATAGATTTTCCTCCTGATTTGGGAAATCAGTATTTACGAATGGGACCAACGAAACAGGGACTAGACTTAGGTAAGTGATTTGGAAACTCCATTCATTTTTCGGAGTTATTCTTAGTGGTTTTGTCTTGATGTCTTCTAGGATTCAGAAATGCACTTTTTGTTGGAAATCGCGATTCCACTTTCGATGTTTATTTCTTCTTGATTCTGAATTGCCCTTTGGGAATTACCTCCAATTTGATAGTCTATTTTTTTTTTTTTTTTCCGTTGATATTGGCGCTGGGTATGTCTGGTGGATTTAATGGTATGTTGGTCGTGGAAAAATATCTACCGATTTGATGTCGGAAGGTAAAAGTGCTATCGTAGCTGCCAAAGAAGGCGTGGTGAAGTAGCATGGCCGATTATCACTTCGACTGACGACTACTTTGGCTGCATTTTTACCATTAGCATTTTTGGGAGGATACGGTAGGGTGAATTCATGAATCTTTGGCCTATTACCCTGATCATTGTACTTTCTTCTTCGCTATTTGTCAGCCTTGGTGATCAACCCTGTGTTGACGGCAACTCTTTCATGAAGGTAGAAGACGTCACAAAGATAAAACAAAGCAAAAGCCCCATTTATTGTGGCAGGCCATTTTCTTGATCTATTTGCTACGATTTCTATTTGTTAGGACTGGACAGCAATGGGAATTCGATTTCCACTAATAGCATCTGTATTACAATATTCAATGTTGTTTCTACTTTTTCGAGCCCCATCCGCTGGTTCCAGACCGTTTTCTTAGTTAAATGGAAACGATCTATGGAATATCTAAGCTAACGCTCTGCAGGGAAAAGACCATATGCGTTCTTTGGAGGAACACGTCCTCCTCATAGCTTTTACTTATCGCTTATTGTTGTCAGCAGGCTTCCGCAAGTTTCTATTCTTTCCGGATTATCAACCTCAGTGGTAACGCTATTTTGTGGATTCCCTATCGGAACGGGATATCGAAGCCACGAATGCTTTTTGGATGGACCGATGGAAGATTGAGGGTGATGGTAGCCTTAGAAGCCTTATCAAAATTATTATCGAATCTGGAATTTCTCAGTTGGCGAAGGAACTTGGTGACCTACGAAGTGTCAAGAACCAAGCTACACCGTCATAAGGCAAAATCACGATCGGATTTGTAGACTACATTGATCGTCAGGGGCAATACCAATGGAGCAATGAGCTGATGCGTGACCATGGCGGGAAATATCCCGGGAGTATTGAATTTTACGGTAGATAAAGCAGCGCACTGGACGCACCGGTAGGAAAGGGCTGTTAACATTGAATTTGTTGGTGAAAACTACGATCAATTTGATCGCCTTATGTGCAAGACAAAGCACACCTCGAAGAGCAGAATTATTCCAGGTATTGAAGAGATAAAATCTGATTGTCTTTGGGAACCCTGAGCTGATTATGGGACATTGAAGTCGTGAAAAAGCCAGAAGATTTGCTTCTCTACTTCGCAGATTGCACAGGATCATTGCGTCGGGCTGTTTGGATTGGAGGGTGTTTCCAAATTCAAAGAGGGAGAGGATGAATAGTCCAATCCGAATTAAGGTTGGATCAGGATTACCGATATGACATAATGCACTAGTCAAATAAGAAGATAGGATCAGAGATAAGTTTGGAGATAAGCGTGACGGTGCCTATTTTCGGCAGCAGTTGCTGATATCAAATATGGCATCTACCTATGCGTCAGTTAAACGGAAAGATTTGGAAAAGGCAGTAGCGGTTTTTTCGAATGTTGCTCGAGGTATAATGCTACCGAAATCATCAGGAAAAAATTCAAATTGCGATGAATAATTACGAGGTTTGCCTGATGGGATCACTGTAAAAATATTACTGAGAGAGCCAAGAGGAAACAGGCTTAAACTATGGAGTTCCTCTGGGTTCTTTGGAATTTGCAATTTCCCTGATTTTCTTGATTATTCGGTGCTCAGTTCAATTCGGGTTGGACTTACACCATTCTTCCATTATCGGCATCAGTGGTATTGAGCACCGGATCGGCGTATTTTTAGGTTTGGTAGCCTTTAATGATGGTTCGTGGTGATTCATCGACTTTGGTTATCGGAATCTTATTTCGCTAAGCCGGTGTGGTTGTGAATAATGCCGATTGTATTGATTGATTATACAAATCTTGTCAGAGAGCGGAAGCGAGAATGACCTTGGAATCAAAAAGGTGAGTTTCTAGATTTGTAGACTAGTTAGGAGTATCGTAGAAGCCGGTAAAATCGACTTCGGTCCAGTGCTTCTTTACTTGCGAATTACTACAGTACTGATTGATTTCCTTTTTTGGGCTATTGGAATGAACATTAATATAGGGACACTTTTGAGTTCTTTTGATCCACAATTTTTATGTAGGTGGGAGATTAATTGCTGCCTTATGGGGACGATGGCTTGGACAGTGGATATTTGGTATTAACCTTTGGCGACATTCCTTACGTTAGTGATCGTACCGGTTATGTATTTGTGATGGGACGTAATTAACTTATCTCTCATGCATAATTCCATGGTAACGCTTGCTCTCGTCGTCCTGTGATGCGAGAAGCGCAAATATATTGAATTATCGCTCAAATACATAAACCGGTACGATCACTACGTAAGGACGGTCGCAAAGGGTTTAAAACCAAATATCACTGTCCACGCATTCGGTCCCCAAAAGGCAGCAATTTATTCCCCTACATAAAATTGTTGGATCAAAAGAACTCAAAAATTTTCCCGAAATAATGTTCATTCAATAGCCAAAGGGAATCAACTCCAGTAACTGTTGTAATCGCAGTAAGAAGCATGGACGAAGTTCGAGTTTTACCGGCTTCTTCGATACTCCTACTAGGTCTAAAATCCTAAAACTCACCTTCTTGATTACCAGGTCATCTCGCTTTCGCTCTTCTGACAGATTTGTTAATCAATCAATTCAATCGCATTATTCCAACACACGGCTAGCGAAATAACCGATACCAGTCATTGTCACACGAAATCCATATTTAAGGCTTACCCAAAACTAAAAATACGCCGATGTGCTCAATACCACTGATGCCATAATGATAAAATTGGTGTAGGTCAACGAATTGAACTGAGCCACGAAATCAGAAATCAGGAAATTTGCAATCCCCAAAGCAACCAGAAGGAATCCAAGATTTAGCCTGTTCCTCTTGCTCTCCAGTATATTTTTACAGTGATCCCATCAGGCACCTCGTAATTATCTCGCAATTTGAATTTTTCTGATTGATTTCGTAAGCATTATATACCCATCGAGGCACTTCGAAAAAGGCAGATACTGACATATATATATTGCCTATCTGTCTTATTACTGACCATTAGGTAGAGCATTATTTGATATCAGCAACTGCGAAATGGCACTCACGCTTATCTCCAAACTTTTATCTCTGAAATTTCTATCTCGGGGCTTAACTTGACTAGTGCATTGATGTCATATCGGTAATCCTGATCCACTTAATTGGATTGGATGAATTCATCCCTCCTCTTGAATTTGGACCACTTCCCAATCCAAAACAATGGCCGTACGCATATCCTGTGCAATTCTGCGGAAGTAGAAAGCCAATCTTTGGCTTTTTCACGATCAATGTCCATAATCAGCTCAGGGTTTCCCAAAGACAAATCAGATTTATTACCTTCAATCCGTGGAATATTCTCTCTTCGAGGTAGTCTGTTTGTCTTTGTTCACATTAAGCGATTTCAATTGATCGTAGTTATTCACCAACAAATTCAATTGTTAACAAGCCTTTCCTACCGGTGGTTCCAGTGCGCTGTTATCTACCGTAATCAATACCCCGGATTTTCCGCCATGTCACGGAATCAGCTCCATTGCTCATTGGTATTGATCCCCTGACGATCAATAGTGAGTCTACAAATCCGACTTCGTGATTTTTCTTATGCGTGTAGCTTGGTTGCTTGGACCTTCGGTAGGGTCACCAGTTCCTTCGCCAACCTGAGAATTTACAGATTCATAATATTTTGTAGGCTCTAAGGCTTACATCACCTCATCTTCATCGTGTCACAAAAAAAGCATTCGTGGCTTCGATATCCGTCCGTAGGGAATTCACAAAAAATAGTTTACCAACTGAGTTGATTATCCGAAAGAATAGAATTGCGGAGCTCTGAACAACACAATAAGCCGATAGATTAAAACTAAGAGGAGGACTGTCTCCTCCAAAGAACGCCATAGCGTCTTTTCTGCAAGAGCGTAGCTTAAGATATTTCATAGATCGTTTTCCATTTTAACTAAGGAAAAACGGTTTGGAACCAGCGGGATTGCGGGCTCGAAGTTAGAAACAACATTGAAATGTAAGGTACAGATTGCTATTAGTGAAACTCGATCCATTGCTGTCCATCTACAAATACGAATATCGTAGCAAGAATCAAGGAAAATGCTGCCAACCAATAATGGGCTTTGCTTTGGTTTTATCTTTGTGACGTCTTCTACTTTCATGAAGAGTGCCGTAACACAGGGTTGATCACCAAGGCGGACAAATAGCGAAGAAGGAAAGTACAATGAGCAGGGTAATAGGCAGAACTTCATTGAATTCACTCACCGTATCCTCCCTCAAAAATGCTAATGGTAAAAATGCAGCCAAAGGTGAGTCGGCAGTCGAAGTGATAATCGGCCATGCTACTTCACCCACGCCTCTCCCCTTGCAGCTACGATAGCACTTTTACCTTCCGACATCAAAATCGGTAGACTTATTTTCACGGGACCACGATACCCATTATCACCACATACCAGCGCCAATATCAACGAAGAAATAGTTTACCATCAAATGAGAGGTAATTCCAAAGAGCATTCAGAATCAAGAAGGAAATAAACATTCGAAAGTGGAATTCGCGATTCCAACAAAAAGTGCATTTCTGAATCCTAGGGAAGAACATCAAACCAAAAACCAACTAGCAATAACTCGAAATGGATGGAGTTTTCCAAATCCTTACCTGAAGTCTAGTCTGTTTCGGGTTGGGCTTCGTAATAACTTGATTTCCAAATTCAGAGGAAAATCTATTGGCCTTAGTTTTCTTCGGTATATATATACCGCTCTGATCTTTATCGGCAATGCCGAGTTTAGCAGGGCTTTTCCCCACTTCCAGTACTTCGACTCTCACTTTTAACGTAGTGCACTTTACATGGGTGCAGTTTTACTTCTAGGCAATAGCCTTGATCGCTCTTTGATCGTATAACTTTTGGCTCCATACTGGTCAGCGTACGGATCACGTACATAGAATATTCTGACTGCTCTCAGTCTATTGGTGATGACATCAAGTAATTGCAAGGATCTGTAATTCTCATCTACACGGAGCGTTCTATTGGAAAAATCTCCACGGAAATAAATATTACCGCCCGAAATAGTTCACATTTTCAGACTGGATCGCACTGAAATATTCCAAACTCACGCCAACAGCTTCCTTTTATACGATCTACATTGATTTGAATTTCACGCTCCACAGTTCCTGCAAGATTCGCTTTGGAATCTTCAGAGAAGCATTTTCAATCTTCATCTTCCAAATTATCGCCGAAACTTTTTTTAATTCGCTTCTGAATAATTGCCGGAAATATTCACGTCAGATCGGGAAATCAGAAGTATTGACTCCACCACATCGGATCTTGATCCAGTCAGTTGGGAAAGTTCGCTTGTCGCATTTATCGACAGTAACCCCCAGCCCGCCCCCCCGCGTTCTTTGACATCTGAATCGCTTTGCAATCTTCAAACGCCCGGTTGAATATCAAACAACTACTCGAAGAAAACCTGACAGGGTGGATTTTGATATCCTTTACAATTTATTTAATAGACTTAAGCTCCTTCTCATCGGCTGGTAATAGAGACGTTTTCCATATCCACAGGCGAGTTGCCTGGATCTGGCGTACCTACCATAAACCGTGGGAATTTACACTCCGAAAGGTGTGTGCTTGTGTCGCGAATCGATAAAGCACTCCAGGCTGAGAATGTTCAGATGATTATTTAAGGCTCAGGAGACTCATCCGACCACTGAGTGGAGTGTATCCGAACACTCAGACTCGAATAAGCCCAAATTTCTTATTTAGTATCAATTCTGTTATAGCTCTTGATTTTCTCGCCATGATTTTAGTAAATTGACGCTGATCGCTTATACACGCTGCGCCACTTTATATCTCGTGACACGTATCTTCGTGTTTAGAAAGGCTCCTTGATATGTATGCATACTCTCGTGTGTCTTCAGTCCCGACACTTTCATCCACCATGCAGCCAACTCCTCTCCAGTTCTTGGGCTTGGTGACAGTTCATTGCGCTCTCTGTTGCGAGCTGTCGCGTCTCTGTGATTCTCGCTATTCATTGTCAACCACAGTAGAAATGATCCAATGCGGGTGTGCCGCCATACTGACTTAAATCATCGAAAGATGTCTCACGATGATTGGTGAATGATCGCCCTGCATTCTCCAGTGTGATCATAATCTGTGTAATCTTCAATTTAGACTCTCGCGAGAATTGCCTTGGTGTTCATAACCTCGCCGCGTAATGATCATTGTGACATGTTAACTCACTTTATCACCCTTGAAATACTGTGTGGGGAGTTTCGCTGCAGTGCTATGGTGCCTGCAATCGCGTGCATCCTATTGAGTGGGGATCACTTTGGTTTTCTACAATCTTTGACTATGGACGACTGGAAAAGAACATCAAAGTCTGAGCAGATTCTCCGCCGAGGGAAGCTCTAACAGGTCACGTCGCCGTCCCAGGATGGCGACGTCAGAAGATATCTACCTGGCAAGACTTATTACTCATAATACAATCCAACCTAGGCCCTACTCAACATTAAAATCTCGGCGTTCAGGCTGAACTCCAACCTCTCCTCAATCTCACATACGAACTCCTCCGCGTCAACAACATCGTCACTGAAATTCGCGCGCAACTCCCCACGTCCGTATAGCCAATTAGGTCTTTTAAAGAGGCCAGTTCCTCCTCCAATCCTCCTCACCTCTATTTCTTTAGATCTCTACTGATGATTGTAAACTTCGCTGTTCACAATTCTGCTGATATCCAAAGATCGTATCCTTGCTTTTTCAAATTAAAGTGTTGGCAAGAGACAGGGAATTCTCGCAATCTCATCACTTATTCGCTATGCATGGGATTCTGAAATCAATTCGTAGCAAAGGAACAACTCTTTTTCCACATACATTCCTTCCACAGCAGGTTACAGTCAGGATATTCTTCCTAAGAGTTCTCTGCACTATACTTCACATTCTTTTAGAAAGCACGACGCGGTCACTTTCTACATAGTGCTCGAATCTACCCTTCCGTGCAGTTGGCGGTAGTAATTAGGATTGACTTTCTATTTTTGCTTCGCAAACTCAGGGATCAAAGCGTTTGCAATACTCAGTCTTCCAAGGATTTGAGTTTGTATTGATCATTCAAACTGGGCCTTAAGGTCCTGTAGTTCGACCTTTAGCTTTTAACTCCCTCCTCTTTTGCGCAAGGAAACTGCCGGAAAAGTTAAAAGAGCGATTTGGGTAAAAATAAGCTATTGATTTCATGTGTTTGTGGAGAATATGTGGGTTTAGATATTCCGTTTTGGGGAAAAGGGAAATAGTTGGTTCTAGTTTTCGCTCCATTACACTCACGTCAATCTCATTCACACGTGAGGTCACTCTAAATTCAAACTTTAGCGATCAAGCATCATACAGCGCAGACAAAGCTAACGCTCTGGATTACGATCAGCCAGTCTGGCCCTTCAACCAACGTTCAAAGATTAGGAACCACAACCTTTCACTATGTATTCTGGATTTTTGAAGATATAAATAAAACCTCTTGAGCCAAGGCCATGTTTTCGCGCTGTACCTTCAAGATATTCAGATCATTCTTCAAAGCTCGTCCGGGCTTGGTAGATTTTCAAGCGAATAATTATCATCGAGAAATAAGCGTTGATTCTCAATTGATCTTGTTGAATCGGGTTTCCGTGGTATTCGTTGGACTCTATCAAAAAGCCATCAAAAATCAGGAATTTGCATGTTCACACCAATAAAGGAGCTACTAAACCAATTCGGAGATATCATTAAACATTACTCAAGCATTTCGATGCACCAGACGCTGATAATTGCATTGATGAGTGATTTCGGCATGTATTCGCACCCGTTATTGTTTCTTCAAGTCCAGACCTACGAGTTCAAGTTCTCAGTTGGTTGATTTCCACTCTTGGCATACCCTCCATAGTAAACAATTGATTTAGCTGCTCTTCGGGGTTTAATTCTGCCAAAGTTTCTGCTGATTCAGGATATTCATATTCTTTGGGCAGCACCCATTTGGATTTTCAGCAATTGCTTACTTGGACTCATTAAGCGTTCGGCTTCGCCTACTTGCGTGTACGGTATTGTTTGCGCTGCACTTGGATTCGAGACACATCGATTTCTTCCGCTAATCAGCCTCAATATCATGCTTGGGTTCTTTCAAAGCGAATCGATTCGCGACAAGATTTTTGACTGTGCCAGTTGAATTCGTTCTTTATTCACCAAAAACCCCAAAATAGGCCTTCTTTACAGTTAGAGCACATCATCTCAGTTTTATTCGATCAATTTTCGTGTCAGTTCTCGGAGGCGTTTGGAGGCCCTCAAGACCCAACAAGAACAACGAACCATTGTTCAACCATCATCTGGCTGGCAGTCACCCTACATCAGATGATAGCATCATACTCCAAATTTGCTGGGATCAACATTCCGATGTCGTATTTGGGATTTGCCGAAAGGCGGCTCATTGGAAGAAATCACGACCTTGGAATCTGTGGGTTATAATTAAAATTAAAACAGTACGTTTATTTGAGGAAGTCTTAGACAATTCCTCTTTTACAGTAGTCTCGGAACCTAAAAGCTCCAATCGGGCATTTTTGCATTCCAACATTATTTTCTAAAGCATACTCGAGCGCCTTGCTGAGGTTCAGCTGAACAACTTCTTGTGCTGAAACGGTTTGACCGCTCTAGCTATCAAAATGATGGCCCGACATAGTTTGAATAAACACGCATATTAAGGCGATGGTATTGATACCATTTTGTTGTTGGTAGGATACTCTGCCTCTTTTCGGTTAAAACACACATTAACTCCCGCTGAAGGCAGAAATCGCCTCCACGGGTCGCTCATTCACCCCCCATTGCAATTAATTTCGCGATGATGTCTTTCAACCGTTTTACCCCTGAATTCCAGATTCGAGAAAATGCGTTTCCGAGAAATCGGGAGACACGGAAGCTGTGCAGAAATCATCGATCCTATTTCAGGACGAAAATAGCCTAAGGACTTGCTCGCTCGGATGACAATTGAATATGTCTGTTCAATACATAAATCCTCCTGAAAGACTCCAAACTCCGCCCAAGTTCAGGAAAATTATTTTCTGAAATTTCCAGAATTGCAATAGGATTCATTGTGCTCTTAGCGCTCCACGTATCGTTTGCGAGATTTTATTAAAGCTCGATACACCGATCTCCAGAGTCCACATAAATATCAGGGTCACGATGCCTTATCCTTTTCAGATCCACTTTTGAAAGACTTTCCCTACTAGATCTTTCTTATCCTTAAAACTCCTGCATAACATGGTCTTCTTTGGACAACCTGCAAGTCTTCTTGCCAATATCCTCATCAAGTGCAAGTTCTACACACCAAATCCGACGTAAATTTTGGCATCTTCCAGCCCCAACAATACATCTTAATTTCTTAATTCTGAAGCACAAACTTCGCGGAAACACATTTCAGATTGTTCTCATAGTTTGTTATAGAATTTAATTACTGACCTTTATGAGATTCAATAGTACAATACTGGTTCATTACCGAAACAATTCAAATTGACTGCAAAACCATTAATTCCGTATTTGAAATAATACATATTTAGTTTAAAATTGGCACTTTTCCATGGAACTACCAAATGAATTCACTCAAACATGAACTTCTGAAACCAAAATGCGGGCAAACTGCGCCTATACAAAAGTTGCTGGGACCTGGAAAGGGAGGTCTCTTGATTGGTTTCATGGCTTCGGTCAACACTCATCAAGACATGCTTCCCTTTTTGAAGCTTTGCTCAGCCCTGATTCAAGGATTCCTTTTCATTGATGTCTTCTACCAATGAGACGAAGTGTCTGCGAGAGGACCCAAATCCAAAGTTTTAAATCATCGACCTGGAAACATGATCATTCCGAACTGAGAGTAAGGAAGATTTATTCCACTTTCAATCTCAATTTGGCTACAGTTGGGTGGGAAATTTCTCCTTGGTAACTATGCGCTTTTTCCTGAAAAAAGTAAAAAGTCGTTACTACTCATCGCCCCGAAGGA
>Ga0163217_1098849_pt1 | contig 11630 bp, 11 predicted proteins | sample SynspAceP_FD_185933 | JGI IMG/M metagenome (GOLD analysis project Ga0163217, IMG submission 185933) | Saline lake microbial communities from Ace Lake in Antarctica - Synechococcus sp. Ace-P (PacBio error correction) | ecosystem: Environmental > Aquatic > Non-marine Saline and Alkaline > Saline ... | reverse complement strand
TGATTTTCAATCTGATCAATGGAGGGTGAATTTACACCTAGGATGAGTGATAGGACTTATTTTTCTATGTTATTTCATAAAAAAAAGAAAAAAAAAAAGAAAAAAACGTAACAAAAAATTTTTATTGCCGTAAAGAAATTTCATATACAAGACTCCACTTTTACTACTTCTTGGAAACAAAGAGAACAGCTATTTTTTCAATAATTTAATATGAGAATAGTGTAATAAGCCCTTTTATAGTCTAGGAACTAGATATAATAAAATTATGAGCGGTATTATCGCGGGGTAATAGTCAGATTTGAAGGACACCTTCACTTTCGTTTATCTAAGGAAAATTTTCGGCTGATATGTTCTACTATTCCCCGGAACCACTTAACCTTTCCCAATATGGGCCGACTGGAAATATTTATTTTTCCCAAAAATTTATCTTCGGAAAATATCTAACCTCTTTTTCTTTATCAATTAAAGTATTGAATATTATGGAGACAAAATTAAATAAATACATAAAAATTAGAAAGGAACATATTAATCTTTACCCGAAATTATGATTGCTCCCATGATAACTCCAGTAGCTTCAAGGGAGTAGGTCATATAGATCGCCATTAAATACAACCGGCGGAAAAATAATGTCAGGTCGTAATTTTCGAAATTGATTTACTCCTTACCATTCTTTAATGTCTTTCAATTTGTCTTTTTTAGAAAATCCACTTTTAACGGAACAGAATTACCAAGTAAGGGAAGAAGAAAAGTAAGTGCAGATAAGTTTAGGCGCTTTCAAAACTTTTCCTTCAACAATTTGCCAATCTACTAGTTCGTTTTGATGTAAACATTTAATTGCTTTTGCTATTTCGTTTAAGGGTATCAGCTGTTTGGTTCGGTTTTCTCGTTCTCATACGCTTGGATTGTTCTTAAACGTAAGTCCGAATTTTCGGTGTCCCTCTTGGGGACCAAGCCATTTCTTTTTTCGTTAATTCCTTTACCCTTTTGCTTAAATTTTATTCTTCATTCTTTGGAATTAACTAATTTTAAAACAACTAATGAGATCTGATGTTTTAGGTAAGGAGTCATCCTTATGGACATCTTTACGTCAACTGTGGCGTCGCTTCCCATGTAGGTCGTTTTAAGGGGAATGAAATGGGCATTGAATTTCACATAAACTTGATTAAAATGGCTTCTACCCCAAATAATCGCCTTTTTTTCTCAAGACCAATCAGATTTATTCTGCAAATAATTAATGAAGAGATTTGCACTAGGGATTGCAGTGGCACCATGTAGCCGCGGGAAAGCCCGCCAAGGGCAAAAGAAGGTGGAGTGCCCTAGGATTCCAATATTAACCTTGGCGATGGAAATTATAAAAATTTCCAAAAATATCATGCTAGTGGTAAAAGGCCCTTGTAGCAATTGGCGGGTCTATGCCCTTTTGTTGCAAAAATATAGGTTGAAAGTCCATGACCCAGCCACTATCGCACTAGATAATATTCATATAGCGATAACCACCGACACGAAGACAAAAGTAACTAAATCCAACGAGTGGTACCGTGATCAGGAAATAGAAATGCAAGGAGGTAAGAAATTCCTTTCATATCAGGTAAAATTCATAGTATATCGCAATACAGCCCCGTTTAACAGTGCCAGCAACATTTCTTTTATAGCCTACCCGCCAATATCCCTTTAAGATCGTCATGGCCAAACCCTGCACCATAACGGTTGCAACTGGTTTGCACCCCAACATTACCGGCGCAATAGCGTAAGTGGGGGTAAAGAAAAAAACAGTACGCCATATCGCTCTCGAGATGTCTCAAATCCCCCTATGGCTGCGGCACACACCTCCAAAGGCCAAAACAGCCATGTAATCTGTGCGCGGACGTTAGTCAATACTGTCATCCGCCTCGACATCTTGGAAATAACGCTGGCAATGTACCCTCTTCTGCTTCTTCCTTATAACTCTCACAATATTCATCTTAGTATACGGCTACAAGCTCCTATTTCATCCGTACAGGAATAGCCTCCAAATCGTATTTCGACATTATTTTGCACTTCTCCGGTTTTTCATTTTACGTTGACCGCATTCTACTTGGGTATTACTTCATAATATGGCGTTCTTTGTAGAGGGTGGTAGCAATCTTTCAGAGATCGACCCTTTTGTTTGCCTTCATATATCTACAAATAAATGGAATGCACCCTGGTCACTTTTGCCGCCTGTGCCCTCATTTCCTTTACACAGGTTGTTTACGTTCCATTCTCATTGACTCTTGCCATTCTTAGCCATAAGTCCCCTGCGGATTTCGTCACTAGCGCACAGGTCACTATTGCTTGGGCATTGTGCCTGTCTCAATTCCGAAATACTCATTGGGGCCATCCTTGGGAAGCTCTCCTATAATTATCATCGTTTCATCCGAATCAACTCATCCAGTTCTCCTGCTTTTCTTGGCCGGAAAGTCTTGGCAAGGATGGCTTCCGTACATACAATCCAACCCGTAGAGTTTCCCAGATGTTTTTTCGTATCGAGAGTTTTATGAGATAGGTAGCGTGGTCTCGTCCATCATTAGATAATCTCCGCCACATCGCATATGACCTCCTAACGGGCGCCAATTGGCATCTGTTGCGTCTATAGCTGCTCTATATCAACTAATATCTCTCGGTGAGCTTTAAGATGGTCGTCATTTGCTTCTTCTGTGTTACGAAGGAAAGTCCGCAACCGTTATTGTTCCGGACGCAGGCAATATAGCATCTTCTTGAGAACAGAAAGTTGAAGGTTTATAAATGTTTACGATCGCTCTATCCTACGGTTGATTAAAGGCACTTGCTTACACGCTTGAATAATCTTTCATCACTTCCCAGTGGAAGTTGGACTTCGCTTTATGAGCCTTAATACTCCGCTGTACTTTTGGCGGCGGTTCAAAAACTTCTGGAGACACTGTAAATAAATATTCAGCATCGTTAAAGGCGCACCAATACGGAAGTATACCATTTAGGCCTACTCCCTCCTTTTCACAAATTCTTTCCGCTCCTCTTTTTGACATCCCTGTAAATTCGGGAACTACTTAAATTCCAAATAAAAATACTCTGCGTCAGAAATATTGTACGGAACATTACCGGTCTATGGCAATGCTTTCCCAAAAGGGTCCACTAGGTCATACTTAAAAATCTGCCTCCAAAACCTTAAAACTCACCCGTCGCGTGCCAGTTACATTATTGTGTTCTAGAGGAAACTGTGTGTTTTAGGCTAAATTATGGAATCTTGCTCAGATCCTATAAGGCACCAAATCCGATATCCCTTTCCAACAAATATTGGTAAGCACTCCGTACCCGCGGCATTTCATATACATTTGCGATATCGTTCAACGTAAGAGGTATCCCCATTTTTGCGCAACAGGGCTCATCTTTCAAACAAAATGTGCCCTAAATGTTTTTTGCCTTTACGGGGCTTTCCTCCCCACGGTCTATTCTAACTTCTCTTTTTTTGTTAGAATGAAATGGTTTTTTTTCCTTTCTTACTCATGGCGACTTCGTAATAAAGCTTGAATACATAGTGTTCCTTATGCATCAGCCAACGTCTGTCCTAAACGGCAACAAACTTCCAGCAAAGACGTTTCACATCACTTCTTTTACGGAGTCTTTTTGCGTCTTCGTCGTAAAGTTTTTTGGTAAACATCTCTTTAGAATCGGGTCGAGTATATGTAATGGAATAGGTAATGCGCCATTCCTTCCTTCTACAAAACTTTGGTCATAAAAAGCCCTTGGGAAAAACTTTCAGTGCCATTCATCTCGGGGACTATGGACCTCCTCATCCACGGACAACAATTCTTTCTGAATCCGATTCGTCAATATTCATGGTAACATTATAGATATAACATGTATTCTTTGCTTTCCCAATGGGGAAAATTCAACTTGTTTAAAAATGGCAGGTTTTTGGCAGATTAATTGAATACTGTCTCCCCGCAGCATCTGGAAATTCTTCCTAGCCTGTCGAAAATTAGTAACTATCCTGATTATTAGATGATTTTCTCGTAATGGGCCTGTGCTTTTCAGGATGATTTAAATATTTCCGATCATTGCAGCAAACGGCGGGAATTGCATCATCGCCCCAAAATATCATGGCATAAAATTCCCTATTTAAGAGATAGTTAAAATTCTTTGCCTTTCATAATCCTTTAACTCCGTTCAAAATTTCAGGGCCTGCTTCATAAGTGCTCATCACTCAATTTTCTCCCCCTTTTTCGGTTTGGAGGATATCTCCATAAGAGCAACGGCATCCTTCTTATTATTTTGATACGCCAAGAAGTCTGCACGGGGCCATATTTTTAAAGCTGTTTGAGTAGATCTTCCAAAGAGTTGTCCGAATCAACAAGCTTTAATTGCATGGCATCACTTGGCATTAATTGAGAAGTTTGATCCTCTAAGCACTTAATGGGTCAGCGGCCCGCAAGATAATCCCCTTAGTATAAGAAACTAGGTTTGTGCAGCCTTAAACCTTGGCTTAACCGCTAGCACATCGTTTTTTTAGTCTTTCTGATTTGCGGGAAATGGTCAATGCACTGATTAACATTCTGATGCAATGCATACTACCCTATATATCGCCAAAGGTAATTTAATAAGGATTTGCCGTATTATTTAGAGGGAAGTTCTAGGCTTTGACATAGGATTTCAATGGCGGGTTCGGTGCACCGGTTAATTTTCTATTAACGTTTAAAATTTAGAATAGCAATTTGAGGTGTGGGTAATAAGTTTCCATGTGTGCTACCGTAAACATTCAAAAATCATAAACTCTAGCCTGACCCTTGTCCAGCACTTTTTTCTCAGGCATCGAAGTAACAATCTATATTCGATAAGATTTAAGTTGGGCAATCCAAACCATAGACAGCATTCTTCGGACACTATTTTGGTGAACAATATTCAAATGTCCTTGCCGTTTTTTCATCTTTCGTTCTCCAATGCTACAATTTAACCCAATCCCTGTAAACGTTGCAAAAATTTTTTCATGCCCTTTATATAATCGCCCTTTTCCTGTGTGACTAAGGCACTTTTTAATTGTTTTGCTGTATCAAAAAAGGCCAGTACTTCAACAGTTCATTCACAAATATCGGTGTTCTTGGGAATCATTCCTGAAGTACGACCTTTGTTGAATTTTGATGTTTGTGCAGGGTTTGTCAGATCTGGAACTAATTCACATCATTTTTATGTCTTAAGTACTTAGCTTGGGAAGCCCTGCCTTCACTATTATATTTAAGTAGGAATCATACATTGTTCTATGATATTACCCTGCTTCACCATCTAATCCTTGCCTATTTGAAACATTTAATCAATTGGCGGGGTTTAACTCCTTGCAGGAGAAAATTTTGCCCAATTGGCATAAATCCAACCATAAGCAGTTATTTTTTGAATCCTATATGCCATAGGCTCCATAGCCGTGAAATATATCGGATTTTCATTTATTTTCTGGAGCGTGCGGTGATAATACTCGGATATAGCCTTTTCTGAGCATTTCCTGCAACGTTTAATTGTACCCAGCTCAATCGCATCGTAGGATAAATATTTTGCCCATCTCGCCTTCAACAGAATTAGTTTGCAACTTATATATGCTTCCAATTGTTGGCGGGTAGCAGGCAACAACCGCCTCACATTAATCCGTCCTCATTGGGGTTTTTTGGCGACACTTTTCATAAACACAAACGCTTCTCATAGGCGCATTCTCAACAATATGTTTTGCCAAGAGTCTTTTGGGAAAGAAGTGGCAACATGGAAATTATAAGATAGATTGAATGGTCGCAAGGAATCTTTTTTTTCAAAGAGTACGATAGAATGTTATAAAGTGGACGTTAGGGAATACAATGATATTACCTGGAACTCAAAACTTTAATTCTCTATAGTTTTGAGATGGTACTATTGGGCATCTATATATCTTGTAGTACATTGAAAACTTTTATAGCAGAAGACGAACTTCTTTTACAACAATCCATAGTTACCTATTTGGAAAAGGTGGAAATGTTTGTGGAAATGGCGCTCCAATTATTGATTGAGGCCTTTACAAGACAAGTCTTCGCGTATATTGATTACGACATTAATCTATATACTTGCATATCATATTTGGTCCACAGGAAGTGGCTTGGTGTGCTATACACAGCTAAAAACAAGAAAAGAAAAAGCGGGACTGAATAATTATTTCAGCCAACAACTCCTTGGGCGATAAATTGAAGCCTAGATTTTGGCGGACGAGATGATTATTATATCCACAGTCCTTTCATGTTGGCCGACGGCTATTCGCGTGTAATGAGCCGTTTAGAGTGATACTGGCGGATAAAATTTTGGCGCTGCGCGATGAAAGTATTGTATTCAAATGATCAATACTGTATGGATGTGTACCAGGGCTAACATCTCTGCCTATAATATAATGGAACCTTGCATCCATGACCACTTCCAGAAAGGAATTCGACCTAATTTTATGTTTTCTTTATATGACGGTGTAAAGATAGCAGGTTACTCTCAAAGAATTATTGCGAGACACCTCTACATATGGGGTGTGAATGAGCGTTTGGCAGAGAATTTGAGTTTTATTCTTGTGACATCAACAACCTAGATAGGAAAAACTAACAATTCGAAGGGTGCAAAACACAAGACGCAATTACGGGATGTCGCCGGTTAATAAATTTACCTGAGAATCTTGAGCCAAGAAGATAGATTTAGATACCGCTCGTTCAACGAGCTCCAAAACAATATTCTTAGGAGCCAGTTTGCTATTAATGTCACGATTAGATACCTTTGCGCTCTACTTTGTACGTAAGTTTGCCTCTTAAGCAGGAAGTGGAGAGTGATTCGTTTTCAGCAGAGGCAAGAGGATTAGGAAAGGCCCTAATGCAGAACACCTCCCAGTTGTGCCCTGGCCCCTATATTGAGGTGTTGGAGTAGAACCCCCTAGCTACATTACTTAAAGACACAGTCATTATTACGGGACCCTCCCAACTGAATGGATTGTTCGGGAATTATTCTACTATCAGCATTAAATAGCAATTTTTACAAGAATATTTCTGTCGCATTCTTGTTGTTACGAGTCTCAAAGGAATTTTTCATGGAGGCGCCTATGCCTTTACTTTACATATTTATAACTTCCTAACTTGTGTTATGTATTTCCAGTTTTTATCTGATAATCCTTTATATAACCAGAAGCTTGGCTATCGTTTTTCCACTAATATTGGAACAATTGAAAAACTTTTTCGTTTGTTGTCAAAAACCAATCAGTTTCTGACAGGTAATTCTTGAAGTTTCGTAACCTAATAGTTATGAATAAGAGATTCCTATTGACAGGTAAAGTTAAGGACGATCGGGAAATCTTGAACATTACGGAGACGAGTCTCCGCAAGAAGCTACAGACCCTTCTTGCCATAGATATAAAGGCTTAAAAATTGAAAATTATAATATACGATCAACTAACGCGATCAAAGGATACAAGTTTAACATTAACCTTAAATCAAGGGAACATTCAGGCTTACCAATTAACAAAGGCTTGGAGCCTGCTGGACGAAATTAGGAGATATCAACAATTGCACAGGGGAAATATTGACAATTAACCGGTCTTACGACCATTATCGTCAATTTTAGTGAGATAACCTCAATTACATTTCTTTTCACAAACAACAACATTTGGCCAGCGTTGGATCTTATTTACGGAGAATATTGTGCACAACTATTTTCCACGCATTAAGAATAAACTCCAATAGCGAGCCCATATATTGAAGCTAAAAGACATGGATATCTTAAACCGTCGTCAATTTTGGCCAAGACCAATTTGAACCAATCTCCGCACAGCATCTTATTTCACTCCGATTTTACAGGTGAACCCCAGGAAGATAAAAATGACAGGCTTGGGGGCTGGCCATTGTCACCAACAAAATAATGTGAAAAAATCCTATTTACCGGGAGGAGGGACTAACTGAAAAGTCGGGACTTCAGTTTCAAGAAAAATCCAACGTATGTGAGACGGAGAAATCCGACCAACAGCTGATATCCCTTCAAACGAATACGCAAAAGGCATTTAAGAATGTGTACACAAACGAATAGTAGTATGGGCATATTGTTGCAGGATAAAGCCGTTTTTTTTTGACAAGCGCTAAAATGTATTCTGCACTTACTTTTTACTTTTCTTCCTCTACTGGAATATCTTGTTGCTGTTAATAAGGTAGTGGGCATTATCTAAAACAAGGACAACATTGCAAGACCGTTTACTTACAATCGGCAGTGTGAAGGTAAAGGATAGTAATCCAAAATTTTTTCTATAATCACTCGTAAAAAGACCATCATTGTTTTTCAATAGATTATTGATACAAACACAGCTCCTAAAAAATAAATATTGCCCTAAGGAGATTAAGCTTTTAAATTCTCTTTATATTATTCTCCTACTTGTGTCACCAATTTTGAATGTATAGCAATATCTATTATGGAAATAAAAAACACCTTCCTTTTCTTTTAATATTTATCCTACCTTGGATTACAGCAGTTTCTGCACAGAATCATCGGCAATCACTGGGCGATTGATAGATGCTCCGACCTTAATGGAGTACCTTCCTGTTTGCCAATGTTCGGAAATCTGATTTTCCGATAACGTTTTGGTAACAGGGCGTTAACGACGAGTGCATGGTAATGTTTTTTAATTTTGAGAATATCCGGTAGAGACCTATAGTAGTTATTTTTCACCTATTTGGGATTTATGCCGGAGCTAACATAAAATAATTTACACAACTGGCTTAACACATGTATTTGACCTGGGCCGAATATCACTATTCCCACGACCGGCAGGAAATGCTAAATGGAGATAGAGCGTAATAGCGCTACCCTTGGAACTACCAATTCTGATTGAAATAAAAGAATCCTTATAAATTACAGGATAACATTGTCCCAACTAGGGGGTTTCGTGTTGAGCATGCCCTAAACTCCGATTTGCCGGGTCTAGCTTTGTCAGAAGGTTTAATGTCTAATACTGTCGCGGAAGCGATAATGGTCGTTATTTTAATTGACTGGAAAACAATGCAGCCTTCCGGGATACGGAATTCAAAAAGGGGACTGAGGCCAGATAATCCCAGTACAACAGCGAAAAAATTGAATAACTCAAATAATCCTCTGACCAATACGACGCAAATGGATTTGCCAGGGTTATCAATATTCATTTATAAGAAAAATCAACTGCCGGGTTTAATGGTGGATGTAGGACTTTCATTTGGCCTTGGGATTTGATAAAGAAGGAGACACAGGACGATCTGGGGTTCTTTCTCCCTTTCCCAACCTTATTCCCAGTCTACAATGTCAAGTACAAAGACCAATAAAAATATGAATACTTTGTTCTATCGATTCTATAGTGCAAAGGGCCTGCACAAAAATGAGTTTACAACCGCCATTATGATGATGCAGAAATACTATTTCCCAAGTACCTGAAAAACCGCAGACAATTTAGAGGTAATTTATTATGGTGCGGCTTGTGATTTGGGAGGATATTATGATATGTATGCTATCACCTTTGTCCGAATGTTTGGATTCGCGAAAACACATTAGACACCTCGCAGCGTAGCTTTTACAAATCTGAAATATCATACCGGGAAAAGGTACTTGACAATTGGAGCTGGAGAAGAAATTACAGTTATATAAATGTTTGCGTTATTATTACAACACAAATATTTATATCCAAGATTGGAGAATTACGCTTCGTGCTCATTTGACACAATTTCACTAGAGGGCTGGAGGAATGAAGCGTATTTTCCTGAACGATTAGTTCTCCGCCATTTATTAGGGTGGGAGGGCCGTCCACAAAATATTTTGGCCGATTGACATTAAACATAGATCTTCTTTCTTGCTGTGCATTATTAAGGGTGCTTTAAGTTACGGAAAATAGATGGTGAACTCAAGGCCAGATCAGAAGATACTACCTTCGTGGAGTATACTATAACTCCTGGGAACAAATAGCTATTATATTACTCCCAATAGGGGCATATTCGATTGGGGCGGAAAATCTTTAGGCCGTTTATCACCAAACGTATTTATTGTGAAAAGAAAAATTTGAATGAAGCAGGTAGATGCACGGGCTCGAGCTACACCGATGTTTTATGCTTATAGATCTCCCGCATAACTACTATTCAAAATAACGATCCACTTACAAACTATTCGAACTCTCTTTTCATAGCCTGCTCGATTTACAATATATCAACTCAAATGTTTACAATAGCTCTCCTTTTGTTATATATATGAACGGGTTTAGACGGACCAGGGGACCAGAACTTAGGATTTTTGTCCTAAAATACGCGTATCCGGCAACTTTCCTATAAAGCGTGTGGGCAATCCGTATCTTCGGCCCATTACGAGAGCATGGAACTTGCCCATAAATACAGCTGGAAAGAGGGTAGCGGTCTCCACTTTTTTGTCTGCATTGTACCACAGATTTAGATCAGGATCAAATAATAATGCGTATTTTAGTATGGACGACTCCAAAACCCTGATTATGAGATGATAATTGTAACAAAATAGTATCGCTCAAATACAGGTAATGCCCAGAAATATCCGGAACTTTGATGTCTGCCTTAAGTCGGACTGACCGCGATGGAAGAATTGTCCGACAAGTTTTAATTGGTACGCAAACACATAGACAACTATTACTGGCTCTTTATAGTCCTATATGTCAGGCCATTTTTCTTTTGAAAATTCAACTGATAATTCAGGAGATTTAAATTTAATAACGACAGATTACCTTGGCCCAAAATTGGCCTACAATACTGGCTTATATCTTTCGGACAAGAATATCCTCTATGGCAAAGAACTTCACGTATCTCTGATGATGCAGGTATTGAAAAGAATTGATTCTGGGACGGTTATGGGAGGATTTACCCTATCTCGCCCGACTCCTTTAACACCTTTGGCCTTACGGCAGGAAGTGACAAGTATGGTTTTTAAGAAGACTATATATGAGGAATTATTTTTGCAACACAGTCAGCAAGGAGTAGGATTTAAGATAATTAAGTTTTATTTCTACAAATATCTCTCCCTTGTCTTAATTATTTTCCGATACAAAGTATACAATTTCATATTTTAAGTATTCCCTTTTATGCATTTTCCGTACCAGACTATTTTATCACAAATCTTACAAGGATGGAAATAAATACCGATCTGAGGCAACCGATGGAGTCCCGTGAAGCTTTAAACACGCCTTTTCTACGATGGTTTGTGTTATTTAAAGTGCTCCATTTAAAAGTGGCCCACATGTACTGGTTAGAGAAATTAAAGTCAATCCGCAAAAGTAGTATTAGTGAGGTACCACTTGGGTATAAAATTTCAAGCAAGTGACCAACACCCTAAGTAGCAACTACGCTATTAAACAGCTGCTCACCACGGAGGGCAAACCCGCTAGACACGAAAGTCACGTCTGGCGGAGATACTTCACCCAAGGCAAGTACCTATACACAGTTTTGGAGCACAAGATAGCGTATCCATGTGAAAACACTCTGGTGTAAGGTTGAAATATTGGATATTCAATTGAGACTTTTTCGTCGTTTCACCCAAACCAATAATCGGGGGTATGAGACACAAAGAGAAGCAAGTTTAATGGATCCCTTTTAGCAGTGATCCAGCCAGAGTTCCTAATCCGTAAATCCCGA
>Ga0163217_1027071_pt1 | contig 11630 bp, 8 predicted proteins | sample SynspAceP_FD_185933 | JGI IMG/M metagenome (GOLD analysis project Ga0163217, IMG submission 185933) | Saline lake microbial communities from Ace Lake in Antarctica - Synechococcus sp. Ace-P (PacBio error correction) | ecosystem: Environmental > Aquatic > Non-marine Saline and Alkaline > Saline ... | reverse complement strand
CCCCGACACCTGCACGCTGCCACGCCTTCGACGCGGCTTGACTCATTGACCAGATTGGATTGCATATAATCGCCGAAGGTCGAGTCGCATCATATTGGCCGTTCTCGGCAATCAGCCCGATCACCATCAAGAACCCGGCAGAGGATTTCTGCCACTGTGATGCCCTGACGCTGCACCGGTGTCTGGGCAACAACGCAGAGGCTTTTGCACAGTTTGTTTTGCACCTGCACCTGCGCGATATCGACATCGGTTCCGGGTCTCGAAGGTCAGCGTGGATACTGGCAACCGGCCGGCGCGGTGGATGACGACGAGTATATAGCGTAGCCCTGTTTTCCAGACCTTCAATCTGCTGTTCGATCACTGTGTGACCGTATTGGCCACCGTTTGCGCGAGCCCCGGGCAAGGACGCTACGCACAGCACCGCCGGCGGTGCGATTGCGGATACTGGCCCACGGGGAGGTGAGGATCGACAAAACGCCGTATACCCATGAGAAAAATCGAAATCACCCACGCAAAGATAGTGGCGTTCAATAAAGAAACGGCATGCAAAAAACGTCCCGCCTTTAAGTTATTCGGCGGGTGCCGGTGCGTGTCCCCGACGTGGTGTTCGGGGCGGGTTGTTCATTGAGGTGACAGTGCACCGGGGGCAGCCTTTTGCAGGCCCATCACGATCACACGGTCCCCGCTGATAGCCGCGCTGCACATCCAGTCAGAGCCGCGGTCCTGTAGCACTGGTCAGCTTGGCCTGTTCGACCACATTGTCGGCCGGTTGACCACCATCGCCAGCGACTGCCCCGCACGTTCGCGGCTCACGGCCTCTTGCGGGACAAAGGAACCATCCCTTGGCGACCCTGTCGGCATTTTCAACGCGAAACCATACATTTGCCGGGCAGCAGGCAGGCGGTCAGGTGGCAAAACCCCTCCGTTAGAACGACCACGCCGGTTTGCTGGTCGACGTCCGCTCAGCCGCGTTCAACGTTGGCGGTCTGGTCGTAGATACTTCATCCGCCAGCGTTAGCTTGACTCGCCGGTGGTGTCGCCCAGCCGTTTTTCCGCATTGCCGCGCCGCCAATCAACAGTTCTGCAGCGACTGCGTCACACGACATAAACGGTCAAGTTGCGAATGATAGCGAGAGGGCTGGCTTGGCTGTTTGGTCACCAGCCGCCACCGGCTGGTCCAGCGACCCGCCCTAATCTCGCCTGGAACAGGCGGGCACGGACCTGCGTGTGTCCCACTCGATCTGGGCCGATGCAACCCCGCTGCGCCGCCTTGCAGCGACGCCGCGCGCCGCCCGTTGCTGCGACCGCCGCATCAAGCCCTGATTCGCTGGCCACATTCGCGACGACAGTTCCTCGAAAGCGCCTCGGCCTCTTGCTCTGCTGACCGGTTGCCGCCCTGAACAGCCTGCGCGACCGATGCCTGCGCCGTGTGCCATCGCGGCCATCATAGGCATTGGTCAATGGTTAAAAAGACATCGCTTCTGCCACCGGTTCGCTTCAGTAAAAACAGACGTTGGGTGACGATCCCAGCCACTTGTGGCCGCAAACCTCGGCCTCGGCAAGAGGCGACAAACGCGTCCCGGCAGAGGGTGCCAGCTGCAGTTCCTTGCGGTTGCATGGTCATAACGGTGACACGGCGGGTGGGCGACCCTGCCTCTGTGCCAAAACTGGGGGACAGTACACGCACCAAATAAGCCTTGCAAGAAGCTGCGTGGCGCAGCCCGGAAAATCAAGGGTACATTCGACGACCTTGTCTTTCAGTTTCATATCTAAACGCACCAAAGGTGCGGTCTGTTGGGAGGCGACGTGCCCTATTTTTCTGGCGCAGCACCGGCGCTTGGCGGCGATTTTGGCCCGCAGGTCGCGCGTGTCGCCGCTGGTCCCGTCGGTGACGCCGGCGGCTGTAGCTTGCGATAGATCAGAAAGGATATGCAAGGCCATACCCCCCCATCTCGGATTAGTATCCCAATCGCCAAAGGCATTGCCATCATCGCCCCGATTGACCGACAAGCAAGCCCGAGCCCATCTGGATAAAGCCAGCATCGGGACGAAGCTGCCCCCGCGAACGTCCAAACGGGCCAGCGCTGCGGTCGACATAGCGGGCATCCACAATGCCGATACCAAAGAAATAGGGTCGGCCACGTGGCCACCATCACATGCAAGAAACTGAGGTGGGCCACAGCAGCAGCGTCAAGTCCCAAGACTACCCAAGGCACGAACACCAGCCCCGGACCGTCCAGCCGGTTTGCCGAGAAACGCCATCAAACTGCGCACCGAAAAGCGACGCCGCAAAAAAGCTGCCCGATTGCGCCCAGCATAGAGCGCCGAACTGCGCCGGTGTCCAGCCCGACCTGTCTTCCATCAGGATAAACGGCAGGAATTGTCGCCTGCGCATACAGCGCGCCAAAGTAGCCCGCCCATGACCAAAGCGGCCTTCGATAAAACAGCGGATTGCCAAGCAAGGATGTAGTCCGTTCCGACCGCCTTGAAATTCAAACACGTGGACGGCAGCGTCACGGTTTCTTCATCAGAACAACGCACCCAAATCACAAGAAAAACCGATCAGGGATAAGCAGGAAATTCGACTGGCCACCCGAATAGGGGCAAACATAGACCGCCCATCGTGGGTTGCCAAGCGCCGGCCAAGGCTAGGATAATGCCGATCCAGGTTCATTGATCCCGAGGATTGGTCGCGGTGAACAGATCACGCACCAATGCCGTGAAATCGCTGATCCCCGCCGAGGCACGATCCCTGCAAAGAAGCGCGCGCCCATCAGAACCTCGACCGTGGGGACAGGCGTCGCCGCGACACGCCACACAATAAAAGCGCCATAAACCGCAATCGTAATTCGGGCGTCGGACCAAGCGCATCTGACAGCCCGCCCTCGATCATTGCGCACAGGCGAAAACCGCGAAATACAGGGTCAACGTTAGCTTGATGCGATTCCGTCGTCTCGAACAACGCGCACCAAGTCTTCTGTCTCAATCGCTGGTCGAATAGCGCCATCGACACAGGCCGATTGCCACCGCAGCCCAATCATGCTGGAACCCCGTCCGTCGACATATAGATGTCATTTCGCGCCCCTCGTCTTGCCAAAGAAAACCCCGCGCAACGCGGCCAGATTTTTGCCGCAGTGTCAGCGGCGGTTTGACGAAAGTCTGCCATTGTTTCTTGTCAGCCCGTCCGAGAGATGATGGCCCTACGCGCTCCCAATCTGGCGATTTGCGACGGAGTCATTGCCTGCGGGTGACGACGCAATTTGCACGGCGGTCGTTCGATCACGTGCGGGCAATCATCTCTGCGGCCTCGAAGTCGGTCCAGGAAAACCCTGTGAGCTCATCGGGTCATCCCCAGACTTTCTGCAGCATATGCTGTCGCGTAGCACCACACCGCGCCATATGCGCCAGCACCGGCCTCTGCAGCCGTACGCAATTCAGCTGCGTCAACTCACCCTCGAACACGCCCCTGGTAAGACGACCAAGTCGCTGATAAGGAAACCAAAGCTTATCGCGGGTTGATGGTGGTACGCATTTGTTGTCCGTCTTATAATATGTTACCTTATTAATAGCGCCCACTGATGCATATCGCTCAAGTTCATTCGACTATCCTACAAAAAAACGTGAGCCCCGCCATCGATGCCCGTCATTCCGGCAGAGGTTGTCGATATAGGGATGCACCTTTAGTGGTGATTACCGTGTTGCCGATTCCCTTTTGACGTCAGACGATAACTTGGCCATCGGCTGGTTTCCCCCGCGGCATCTTTGCGTTCCATTCCAATGCCTGCAATCGCCCTTATTAAATAGTAAAAGGGAGATTTGAATTGGATTAACATTGCCTAAGTATTTAAACCGAAGATCGCCCCAATTATGACAAGTTTCGCCAATCAATAGAAAGCAACAGAAACACCATACCGAGCTGTTGCGGAAAAGTTAGTTTTACTCCTACGCCTGAATGCCTGGATTGATTTTTTCCTGCGTGCATTCACTGCGCCGCATGGCCACAGGCGCAGCGTCTCTATTTTGAGAGTAAGCAAAGGACACAAAACATGTCACCTATCCGAAACGAGCAGCGCATAGCGCTTGAAACGCTTTTGCCGCCGCCGCAAAGTTGATGCCCTCTGTTTGGAAACGTGCGCGAGCGTTCCTTTCTGGACGCAGAGAAGACGCCGGAACGGTTTGCGGATTTTTGATATCGGTCCAACCAACGTTCTGACCGAATGGCCAGTTTGCTTTGCCGGAGCGGGGTTGTACATTTTTTTGGTTTGAAGGACTACAGCCAGCGACAGGGACATTTATCGGTGGAGCAACGAAACGGGTTTTGAAAGCCCATTCACCGAACATCCGCACGGAACGAGATGATGTCTGTGCCTTATGTTCTCGAGTGCGACCAGAGCTACAGTCCCTCAGGAGCCGCCAACTGATTGCGCCGCTGCGGGTTCGCGTATAAGAAACACAATTGCTGCCTGCACAGGCCGATGAAGCCAAACAGCTTGCGTCTTATTGCCCAATATGAGGCCCTTATGAACGGGTTGCCGCAGATTGAGAGGTTGTCTTTTGGACGCTGTCCACCCCGAACACCAGAGCCGCCCCCCCATAGCTGGATTTCCCAAGGACAAAAAGACGGCCTTGAGGCGACATCAGGCCCCGCAAGCGGCTCAACATTCAGGGCGCGCTTGACTTGAGACCTTCCCAGTTCACCTTTTGGAAGGCGAGAAGATTCAATGCCCAGACACCAAACAGATTGCTGGCAAAGTTGGAGCGCAACAACCAAACCCATTGACGGACCATTCCATGTCTGTCGACAATGCCCGCATCATCATGCCCAAAGATACTTCAGCCATGGCTTCGACAGCCCAGAACGCCGGGGTGAAATTGCCATCTTGCCAGCATATGCCCCGCATCTTAACCCAATCGAGCGCCTTTGGGCGTCATGCACGATGGGTCACACACAATCAACCACTATGCAACGTTCAACCAGTTCACCGAGCCCAATTTCGATTGTTCCGCACAACCCTGCCAGCAAAATGGCCCAATTCCGCGAACACCGTCACCGACAAATTCGCCGTCGTATCGCCAAGCGAATGCCAAAAGTGAATTTGAGTTAAACCCTCAAGGGCAATTCAGGCCTTGGAGTAAGGCAAAAACAAATGAAAATCTTTTGCCGCGTAGATTGACACCCAAATCATCAGAGCTTTTGTCCGCATTTTCATTGAAGCGATGACCCATCATACGCTGGTCACTGCCGAATTGCGGCTGCCGAAGCCCTGCAGGTGATCAAAGATAAAAACGCCACCGCGCTTCCCGTTTCGACAGCTTCCTGCTGATATCCAGCATGCCTGTACCGAACGGTATCCAGTGCCAAGCCAGTCCGTTCATGAAGCAATTATAATCTAAAGCGCCGATTCTTGATTGCTGACCCGTATTCCGAAAATCTTATATAGACGCTGCCTTCTCTGCCGGTTGCAACGGGACTATGTGACCAAACCCATTCGAGATGACCGAGCTTAAGGCGCGCCTAGTCTCTGGTTGAACGCGCGGTCGATGGGTTGCACGCGGCACCAGCCAGATTTTCGCCGCCAAAAGCAGGTCCACCCATCACAACGCAAGCCTGAGCGTGCGGGCAGCTGCACGAAACCGATGCGATCCACATGTTGAAATAACCTCATCAATCATGGCGCTTGAAAACTACGTTGCAGCAGCTGGTCGCGCAGCGATCTGTTCGGGTCGATCTGCTTTGCCTTTAATATCGCGATGTCGAACATTTCCACTGGAAAACATGTCGAACTTTCGAATTCGCAGCATGCTCAGCGACCGTCGGAGAGATTATTTCCGACACGTCTCGACTGAGGTGCCGAGTCGATGTCCTATGCCGGCGGTGGCACTTTTTGGTGTGCAAATCACCGAAAGCGAGGGCGCCCCCGATCCCAGGCTTTTGGGCAAATGATATCAACATTCGCGTGGCAAAAACCGAATTGTTCGATACCGTGAGAGCATATCAACCGGTATCTGTGCCGGTTAAAGACTGTGCGTTATGTGGAAGAACGATTCGTCGGTTATGGATTCCCTGTCAGAGGCAACATGTCTTCACTGCCGAAGAAGCGACACAACTACCAAAAGGTCCAGAACTGACTTTTGGAATGTAGGGAGAACGGCGTGATGCACAAGAAACTGAGCTACCGCGAATCGAGGGTATGCCGCGCGCGTTCCTCGAGGATGCTAAGAGCATCGGCAACGTGCGCTGGCCGAAACGCGCTGGCCGCATGGAAGGCACTTCCTGCAAGATATCAATGACAACCTGGACCGAAGCCCGCAGAATCCTCACAGATGCCGCCAACTGCCGGTTCTTGGGGTTCGACGATCTGGGCACCCCATGCGCGGCGATAAACGAGTCGCCGTATTGACACGCATCTTGATTGGCCCCAACGGCAAGATCGCCAGCTGCCGACCGAGATTATCTTTGGCTGGAGATTCCTCAAAAGTTCGAAGCGTTGATTGCTGAACAGGCACGCTCGAATCCGCGTAGCGCGGCTTTTGTCCCCAGCCTTGGCCGCGCCGCCGTTGCAGCCTCGCACTCCGGCCCTGACGGGGTCAGCCCCTCAGTTTCTTGCGACATTTCCATTTGATTTTCAGCAGTCCGATAAAGGACGTTACGTCGCAGCCGAAACGCCCCCTAGTCGAAAGTGACCTATTCCCATGACCCACCATCATATCTGATCGCCAGGCGGCGGATCGCGCGCCTTGCACTGCGCTCTCGCTCATCAGAAGCTTGGCGTGCGCTGCACGGTATATGAAAAGCGTCCGCCGCCTGAAGCCTTTGGTGTGGGGATCAACATCCAACCCCAATGCCGGCCGCGCAACTTTTTGATCTGGGGCTCACCCCCGCCCAGCTGAACAATATCGTGTGCCCGCGCGAGAATGCGCTGGTCGGACAAAGGCAGAAATTTTACGCCGAACCGCGCGGCACGACGCGGGTTCCGCTGCCGCAATATGCCGCACATCGGCGGCCAGCTGCATATCTGCTGTTATCAAAACGCTCGTGGACCGCGCCCCGGCCCAGAGGCGGTTGCCAGCTGGGGGCCAGGATCAGCGGATATAGCATTCCTGCCAGAGGGCGGCGTGGACCGCGACCATGTCACCTACCGACGGATCACACTCCACAGGCCGAGGCACGTTGCTGATCGGCGCGGACGGGATCCACTTCTGCCGTGCGTCGCGCAGATGCATTCCGACCAAGCCGCCGATCCATTGGGGGCGGCGCTTGATGTTTCTGGCGCGCACCTGCGGGCAAAACCGGTGCGCACGGGTCGTCCTTTGTTGGGCTTGCGGACCACCGTCAGGCGCATGGTATCTATCCGATTTCAGCACCACGCAGACGGCTTGCCACGATCAACTGATCGCCGAGTAACGCTGATGAAAACCGATCCGCGCCGCAAAAGCAGAGGTGGTACAAGCCCGCGCAACCTGTTTCACTTGCGCAATCATTTCGACCGGCTGGACCTACGATTGGCCTTGATGTCCTGCCCTCCTGGCGGCGCATCGCAGATTATACGAGAACCCGATGATCGACCGTGATCCCGTATCGACTTTGGGTTGACGTCGGCGCCCTGACTCGGGGACGCGCCGCCCATTGCGACTGTATAATCCCAAACAGGATTCAAACGGCGCGAGCCAAGCGATCATGGACGCCCGAAACCTGTCGTGGCACTATGTTTAAAAGCAAGCGTCACACCCGCCCGCGCTGACGCAGCTTTGATGACACTTTATTATGCGGGCCTATTTCCGACCTCAATCCTACGCAACAGGGGGCGGGGCCCGTTCGGGTTGGTTCACATGTAAATATGACCGCTGCGGCGGGGACGTTCGACCGCAATCGACGATGTCATTACCTGCGCGAGCGGTCCGCGTATATGGCCACAGTACAAAACCGCTGGCCGGCTTTTGCAGTTGACGCCCTGGAACCCCGCTGACCCACGCTGCCGCAAGCGCACGTGTGGTTAAGGCTCTGGACCATCGCATATTTTTTGTGCATGCCGAAAACGGAGCGGGGAGAAAAAGTTAACTTACTAAAATCTGTCGGGTTGACCTTCCACGCGATATTCTTTCAGGTACTGCCGCATTGATTCCATGCCTCCGGGCAGCTGCCGTCATCGCTTTCGTCGCAGCATCCGCAGGCGCGGATCCGTCAAAAAGGACCGACCGTTATGACCCGCCAGTTGATGACCCTCTGTGCTGCATTGACCTTGGCCTCCCCCGCCCTCGCGGTAGAGAAAGCCGACGTGATCGAACACATACGCCGACATCGCCGACGAAGCCGCTACGCACAGATCTGATCACCGCCAGCGCTGGTCGACGCCGTGGAGCCTATGCAGAGCCCCGCCGACACAATGCAAGCCGCCGCACAGCTTGGCTTGGCGCGCGGGTCCCTACCAGCAGATGAAGCCTACCGTTTCGGCAACCCATCGTGGACGATTGGGAAGGCAAGCTGAACGCCTTGGGCCGCCTGGACGAAGGAGTCTGATCGACTATGTTACGCATCCTATGCGGGGCCACTGACCTCTAAAACGCCGCCGCGGCCGCTTGAACGTCATCAGCGAACCCCACTTCACCGCTTCGGAACAGAGGTAGACGCCAGCACCAATCACACCTTGAATTCCTCGCTGATAACATTGCACGAAAGCCGACGGGCAACGAGGCTAACGTGCTTTCGGGCTATTCATCGCGGTTGATTCTGCTCGCTGTGTTGGCAAGACTCTGAACGGCACGAAACATGCGTCCGGTGCCGGGACTGGACCATATGCCTCGTGCATGATTCTAACCAACGACAACTGCGACCCCGCCGGTCAATACCTGAAGGCGGCAGCCGATCTGATCGTTCAGATTCTGGAGTATATGGTCGCACAATGGGCCGAAGAACGGTGCCGCACGCAGCACCCTGACCGGAAACGAAGACGGCGCGCATTCGGCGATGCTGATCGGTATGGTCGCTGTCTACGCGGAACTTGCGCGAACTGATTGCGCCTTGGTCTGCATGCTTGAACGACCCCGAAGAAAAAAGAGCATGACTGCTTTCGGACAACACTCACAACAGCCACTATTACGACGGTTTTGGTGCATTTCAAAAAACGCTTGTACCTTGTGCCTATGCACGCACCGAGGCACGTTGTCACCGGCCTCACTGTCCGATTCTGGTCCGCCGCCGAGAAACGCCGATCTTGATGCGGAAAATCAGCTGAACCTGCGACCACCATGCGCAAGCCTTCTCGGCAAGATGAAAGAGCCTTGTCTCGTCGAAGCCTCTATGTGCATGTTAAGTAATTCATATCCTGCCATAAACCCACGATGTATAGGATCGCGGCAATAAAATAGTTCTGACAAATACCAAGTGGCGTTCCGTATTATCTATATTTGTGGTATGCCTTTTAAAGAGGTGGGGGTGAACCGGCCTGATCGCGACCTACACACGCCAACGAGCCCAACCAACGACGGCAGTTCGTACTGCCCTCATGCACCTAATGCGACCTGATGAAACTAGTTGGCACCCGATACTCACACGCACACAGCTGGTCTAACTGACAGTCACAACACGTCACGCTTATATTAACAGACACTTGAATACTGAGAACTCGAAGTTGATTTGTCAGCTGAGTGACTCTTGCTGCCATTCTGCTATATATTCATAATCTACTTACACCTAATTTTAGAGCTAGCACTAACGTGCAACGTTGACGCACGAAAAATTGACCATCTGAGTGCGATAACGTAAGTAAAATATGAAATGCCGTTTTCAGAATGCAAGTAACAAAAGCCAAGTGGAGCGCCTTACAAGACCGACTAAGAGGCTAATAAAAAGAGAGGTAAAGCAATAAATACGAATGTGCTGAAGCAAACGTATCATCCCACCTTGCCTTTGTTTATTAGATTTTGATTTACGACCAACATTTGTAAAAAATACTGTGCAATTCAATAAAACTAGCAGGACATAAGCAAAAAAGGCCAAAATCTTCTATCGATAAAAATTCGAGCAAGTATTGCGTAATTACCGCCAAAAGTCTATGATGTTTGGCGCAAAGGTAGTTAGAAATCCATATCGAACCGCTTTCTTCTTTCTTTTTAATGACATGCGTAACCTTTGATGGTGTGTTTCTACTTTTTTTTTCAATGCGATAAAAGTTGCTATAAAGCAGCTAACTTTAATCGATTCTAGGAGCATTGCAGCTTTCTTTGCTTTTAGACGATTTAAACTATAAGTTGAGCAGCGACTCGTTGATTAAATTTATTTCTCTCCTACCACTCTCTGTGCTTATAAGCCGAGGCTCAAACCGAATTTTTGAGGGTACAATGGGTCATTTTTTTTTGCTTGACGTTAATTTTACCTCGGCAGTGCCTCTTCTATATGAAAAGTGCATAGAATAATTTATAAATCGTCGTTTTTGTGGGTGATTCTTACGAATAGATCCCAGTCTTGGACCATTATTTTAGTTTATACTATCAAAATTTATTATCAAGCAAAAAGGTTCTCAATGCAACTAAAACACTCTCCTGAAAAGTATTTACCTTTGCGAAGTTGCATCCTTCGGTTACTTTTTTTTAGTGCATTAATCTTTCGTTTTAGTGGGGCTATCAATAATACTTGTAACCACAAATAACGGCCTCTGCATTCCTTACATTATTCTTATGTAATGTTGTTTGTTAAGAAGTTATTTCGTTCCCAAATATCTCATCATCCAGAATGCAAGTACATCGTCTATAGCTCCACCCCCTTGTTTCTTTGCAGAGTTTGCACACTTACGTTTTTCAAAACGATGAATAAACATATGCGCTTAGCATTCAAAATAGCCGCTTACGGCAGGCGTGTAGTCCGGTACGGGGCAATCGTTCAAATATATAATTATTTTCGTAGGCTTATGTATTTTGATTTAATACACTGTCCAGAGCTAGTTTTAAAATAGTCAGTTCTTTCCAGTAATTATTAATTACTGAGATTTACTAATTATTTGTTGATTTTCGCTTAAGATGGGGGCATAAACATCTTTACCTGTGTTCATGTATCATTGCACTTCTCTAGCAATAATTTTGTATTTTTGCAATTGTTCCAATTGTTATTCGCTAGGAATAAGGCGTTTATCAAATTACAGTGGGGTAATGGTGAATTTAAACATTTTGCGCTAGCTCATTTGTATTTCCAATTTTCAAAATAATTTTCAGGCACTTAACGATATCAATATGTGGAGGAATGTTACGAAGCAAATAGGCACGCTTAGGGCTCAATGCCTTCTAAGCAAAAACTATTAGGTAAGCCTCATTGATTATGAAGGTAAAACAAATAGAACTTTGCTGAAGTATAAATTGCGAGTTAAATCCTCTCCGGTTCTTCTTCTGAAAAATGATCTTAGTAGCACTAAGATTATTGTAGATATCTTTTGAATATTTATCCTCGAAATCGCGGCACCTACAATAAGCAGCTTTATGTCATCTAGCTAGCATAGAGGAATGCTTTTATTTAAATCTGAACTCCTTTTTCGGGTACAGTTCGACAACAAAGAGAGTATATTTTCCCGCTTCGACATTTAATACTTTTAGGAAATACTTAAACCGTATTGGATTTGCAAATTTAAAAATATAAAGTGGGG
>Ga0163217_1105061_pt1 | contig 11632 bp, 7 predicted proteins | sample SynspAceP_FD_185933 | JGI IMG/M metagenome (GOLD analysis project Ga0163217, IMG submission 185933) | Saline lake microbial communities from Ace Lake in Antarctica - Synechococcus sp. Ace-P (PacBio error correction) | ecosystem: Environmental > Aquatic > Non-marine Saline and Alkaline > Saline ... | reverse complement strand
TTTGCGTCTATAAGGTCATCTGAGCTCGGCATGACAGAATCAATCATTGAGCAGCGATCAGTCTGAAGATGCGACCCAAATGCGGAGATTTGCTCTCGCTAAGCTGCTAGCCAGCTCATAATTATAATTCCTCAAGGTGGATTGAAAGAGATGATGACGATGTTGCGCCTTAAGGCTGCCGTTTTGTGTAACCGGTGTTAAGGTCAATTACGATTGGCATTGCGCGTTGCCTGAAAATTGGCATTGTTGGCGCGAACAATGTACTTCCGGCCAAATGACACGGGAATTATAATTTCTCAGCTGGTGCACGAACAATATCGGGTCCTCACTGGCAGTGTTGTAGTGCGTCAGCGGTCCATGAGGTGCCATGGCATTGACACCGCTGGCACATCAAGGCGCTTAATGCAGGAGATAAGCACTCCAACCATAGGCGTTATGGGGACCGGCTTTATTGCACCCGTTTTATTTCCAACTCAAAATCAACGCATTGTTTTTGAACAGATTGTAGAGCAAGGGTGGTGCTTTGATTAGTGGAGATACCCACCTACGACAAGTCCGCGCCCTCACCTCTTCCCGCCACGGAAACTCGAATAATCAGTGGTTTGAGTATGGGCGTGCTGGTCGCTGAGGCATCAATTAAAAAGCGGAATCATTGTCAGTGCCAAAGTTATTGCCGGCAGCCAAAAATCGAGATGTGTTTGCTTTTGCCTGCCGGTTTGTCCAATTAAACAGTCGGAGGTTCCATCAGCTTCTTCGACAAGGTGCAACCTTGGTTCGATGTCGACGATATTTTGAGGAGTGCTCTGCAAACGTCGTTGTATTCTGAAAAAATACCGCCCGTGCACAAAAATAAAGCGCCAGAGACGAAAACTGTCGTCACGGATAGACGTCGCTTCACGGATTTCATTTCATCTCAAATACCTGAGTCAGCATCTGAAGGCGCAAAACGTTAGCGATAGCATTGGAAAAGAAGCAACGCAATGGATTTTGATGCCTTAATACGTTTTACTCACAAATGAGCGCTGCATGATGATGCAGGCGTTAATGGAAACTGGAAACTCGTCTGGGTGTATTGAGAATCGTGAAGGCTTATGGGCGTTGACCTGATTTTATTGTCTAAAACCCCAATGTGGTTAATTAAAAAGAACGCTAAGGCAGGCGCTCTTTTTTTATTTTTTTAGGCTAGTCAGAACACTAAATCATATCAGTGGCTTTAGGCTGCTTAATATCAACGAGGCTCTTTTTTATTTGGCTTAATGGTCCGTCATGCATTCGACCACCGCACAGGATTTGTTCTTCGAGCGCGCGCTTTTCTCGGTTTCTTAATTTGGACTCGGCGGTTTCTTCATACAAGAGTTGTGCTTTCTAGGCGCGCACGGACCGTGTCCGCTAATTGGCTATGGATTTTTAAGTACCTTTTCATTCCCGCCAGCTCGTATTACCAATCAAGGCTCCGACTTCTGACATTGCGACTGGCTTCCTTTGCTGCCGTATATAGGACACCTTGCCACCATCAATGGCTTCTTTGCAAAGTGAGCGAGTTTTATAAAACGTGCGGCCCAAGCCACTTATGCTAGCGAACGGCTTTGTGGTGCCGACCGCTTTTCTGGATTTACCTTCATAAAGAATGCTGTTACCCTATTCTGTTGTCATATTGAGGCTGTTATGCAGGACATAGCATAAACACCCAATTTTCTCAAGCTCTTCAAAAAATAATACCACGAATGCCGCCGATGTGATTCAGACATTTATCAACGTGCTGATTTGGTATTGAGCAAAAACTGGAATTGATAGTCCAGTGGACGGCTGCCGATCTAGCTGCACAACAAAGTGATTCTAGCAGGTTTGCAGGCGCTTACACCGGATATTCCAGTCTTGTCCGAAGAAGCGGTCGTTTCGTTCGAGAGCGTTCTGCGTGGCCCATGTTATGGATTGTCGACCATTGGATGGCACCAAAGAATTTATGTAAGCGGAAACTGGTTGAATTCAGCATCAACATTGCTTTTGGTCTCGAAGGCACCTATCTTTATGGTGTTGTTTACCTACACCACGAGCGAAGGTATGTCGGTGTTACTGATCGGAAAGGCTTCGGTTGGTGCGTTTCAATGGCATGGTAATGAATTTGAAAAGCTATTAAACTTCGCGATCCGCGTGATCCGATTGATCGTGATGACAAGCCCGTAGCCATGGCCCTGCTCTACCCCCGATCTTAAAAGCAACGTTAAAGTTGGCTTATTGAGCAAGTTAGAGAGTTACCCAAGGGCAGTTTCAATAAATAAGGCTGTCGAATAGCAGGAAGGCATTGCGGATTTTACATTTACGTCGTCGTCGACAGTGAGGGGATACGGCTGCTCAGCAGGCGATAATCGAAGCGGCTGGCGGTATGCTTGTTACCCCAAGCGACAACCGTTCGCTACAATCACGTAAAACATTAGCATTAACGGACACGTTTTTTCCTTTTTTTTTGTTTTTGTCCCCTTCTTTGTTTTTTTTTTTTTTTTTTCTGGGGGGGGGGGGGGGGGGCCTTTGAACTCGCCCCAAGCGTATGACTTGGTATACTAAAAAAACAAGACTAGGCGTTGGTTAGTCTTGTCTTCTCTTTTTCCTTTTTAGTATCACTTCATCTTTTGTGTCACGTGAAACAATGTATAACTCCCTAGTATGCAAACACTGCTTTAGACGTAACATGCGTTCTTGAGCGCGTTTTAAGAAATCATTTTGCAGTGGCTGTGAGTGAAGGATTGGCGATGGCGACGGTTCCCACTAAAGACACACTTGTTTCTTACCGCTAACGCATTGGCTCTGGCTACCGCGTTTTTTCAAATCCCCGCAAGCGGTCGACTAAACACTGTCGAAAGCAAGCTTGATAGGCTTGGCGAACCCTCTTCTTCGTGTGTGCGGCGTCCGTCACTAAAAATTCCAATGGAGACGGGGTTCTTTATCGCTTTTACTCCAGCTCAAATAAACGCGAGACGGCGCTTTTAAATGCGTTTCTTTGTTCTCGGTTTGGCTGTCAATCGCGAGGCCAAAAATCATGTGCAGTAGCGAATTGCATCCGCGGCTTCGTAACAAACTGCTTTTCGTCATGAAAATGCGCGTAAGAACGCCCGTGAGTCATGTTGCTTTTTTTCATGATTACTGTGTGAGCGCTGGCGCGCATCAAACTGCGAACAAGATAACTTAGGGCGGCTTGTAAGATGGCTGGCGAGTTTGTTCTTTTGTGCTTTGGTGTGTAAGGCATGTTTAGTTCTCCTAAACGTAAATCTTTGTCTGACGATTAATCTCTTTCGAACGACCCCTTTTTTTAATGACATGTGTACAAGGGGATTTTATATTACTGATCATATAAAGACTCCACTCTAGATAGGGCTTTCTTTGTGCAGAAACTTTAAGAGGGTTTTCAATATGTCGCTTAAAAGGAACCGAATTGTTTATATACAGGTATGGAGTTTGGTTAGTTTCACCACTACGGTTTGCGCGTGGCATCGGTTGGGATCGATTGATACGGTGAGTCTGGTATTCGATTAGTACCACCACCACTGTCCGATGGGTTTGAACACGCACATTGCTGGACAATGCCAAGTCGACACGGAGCAGGACAATGGTTTGAATGAACGGACTATCTGTCACCAAAAGATCGTAAGCGTGTAGATCTGTTTACATTATTCGCTTTGGCGGCGCCGAAGAACCCTAACCCAAGCGAACTGGCAACCAACAACAGAGAAGATCAAGCAATGCAACGGCGACCCTTATCGCAACCGGTATCGGTGATTACCAACCTCACCCGGATGCGCAATCGGGTATTAACCATCAAGCGCGCGTCGTTTATCACCTTTTCACGTCCAGCGTTCCTTGCCAACCTCGCGGCAGGGAATGTATCGATCCAAAATATGGTTTAAAGGGACGATTGTACACCGGTGGACCGCGTGTCCTGCTGCGGCGTACAAGCGATTAGGTGATGCGATTGCGTTCTGTTGCGTACGGTGAGAGCGAAAGTTAGCTTGCTGGCGGATTATTACAGAAGCTTGTATCGATCCATTGTGCTTGGCAGGATTGTGCGTGAAAGCGCTTCTACTCTGTAACGATGCTCCTACAAAGCTGTCTCGTCCGTTTGATAAAGCGGAAGGTTTGTGATGGGCGAAGGTTGCGGGTAGTCGTACTGGAACCCTCGAACATGCGTTAGCGAGAGGCGCGACGCCCTTGGTGGAAATCGTTGGTTACCGGTACCAGTGCGGACGCTTATCATTCTAACTTCTGGTCCAGAAAACGGCGAAGGCGCGCGCGTGCAATGCAAACGGCATTGACTATGGGCGGGCATTACGGCGGATAAAATTGGGTATGTGAATGCACATGCAACGTCTACACCTGTTTGTGTTCGTGTTAAATCAATGCCCACTACGACGTGATTTTTGGTGAGAAAAATTAGTACGTCGCCATCTCTCACCAAAAATCTGTCGACAGAGTCATTTGCTCGGCGCCCGCGGTGGTGTGGAATGCTATTTTTGTGCTTCAGGCGCTGAGATCCGGTGTTTTAACGCCGACCTTGAATCTGCATGAACCAGGGAAAGTATGGCGGATTTGGCATTCTTATTTCCATGGTTCACGTGAAAAAAACGTCGATTACGATGTTGTCTAATGGCGTTTGGTGTTGGTGGTCGTAACGCTGGCGTTGATACTTAAACGTTATTAGGCTTCGGAAAAATTCAGAAAAACATCAAAAGAGAACAAAGAAGTAAAGAAAGAACGAAAACAAGGCGACTCACTGAGTCGGCCTTTTTTATGACGTAATGTTTATTTAGCAATCCATTAGATTTGTTCGGGCAACCAGAGTTACCAGCTCTGGGAACATTCATGACGATGGATCAGAACCAGCAGTTTTGCAGAACAAAGGCAGATGGATTTGTAAATATCCAATGGTAATGCCCGCGGCGCGATGCCTTTTTAGGTAAAAACAAGGCAAAACCACTTAGGGCGGCGTTGCACGCAATCTCGAGTTCAATATCATCAAATACCAAACCAATCGGGATCGTACCCAACGAAACGGCAATGGTGTGAAGATAGGGCGCACACATTAGAACGATAATGAATTCATCAATAAGAAACCAAGCAGATACACTATGATAGTTGGAAAACGCGGATGATCACCATGAATCGCGGGTTCAAGCTAAATCTTGGCGTAAAGCTGGCCACCATGTTGAAACCCGGTAACAATGGAAAGTTACTAAACAAGACGCTGCGCCCACGATGATCCACATCGTCACACTGACTAGCAACGCAGGCCTGGCATGCCTGCTTTTGGACCATACGGGGTTTGAATCGCTTAAACAGTAATCGCAAGAACCGGATGGCTCACAACACCAATCGCACCCCGATTCGGTTGGTGTCGCAATGCCCATGATGATGCTGCCCCAAAACCGCCACGATCAAAAGCAAAGACAATAAGCCGTCACGCGCCGTCATGAACTTTTCTTTAACGTCGGCTGCACTCCGGTTTTATTTTGTGTCGCCATGGCCGCGGCTGGGTTAATTTACATGAATCACACGTAGGCGAATCGATACGAATGGATGTGATAAGCGCAGGAATCAAAGGCACCAATAAAACATACGGCCAACGGAGTTTGGTGTTCCGATGACGCAAACAGGATCATGGGACATGCTTGGCGGAAATCAAAATTCCCAAAACCGCACCCGGCCATGATGACACCCAATGCAAGGGACGTTTTATCGTAACCGCGTCCAACATAGGACGCAGGCATACTGCCGATGGTCATTGATGCAGCACCGATAATGCACCATCGCACCAATCATAGAAACACACGATCCGGATCGCTAAAGACCACGTACTCGACCAGATCAACATTTGGCTTGCACTGAAACATCGCGTCACCAATGCCTGAGCGTGTTAATAGTTGCCCCATGTAAATGTACAAAGGAATAGCTAATAAGATAAAACTAAAAATGGGTGTCTTCTAACGTCGTTGAATCACATTAAAGGAGCATCTCCCCATGTGACGTATCAAACCGCCATAGCAATACCGCCAATGCCCAAACCGACGGGCGCCTGAAGGCAAAGGTAACTAAATACAAAGCAGTAAAACGCCCGTTAGAACTTTCAATTGCTAATCCATTTGGCGTTTCCTCTGTGTTCGTAAAGAATCGGGTAATAGTTTTTTCGGTGATCAAGTGATAGGCATCTCTTCTAATCCAGATTCAGCTCGAAGTGTAAACCCACAAATACTCGCGACGGCCATCACTGACCAATAATGAGCATTCTGGGCGCCACTCGCTTTTGGCGGCGATTAATTTGAAACTCGATGGGCTTTTCGGGAATTTATCCATGCTCATTTTGAAAATGATGAGGAACAAAGGAAAGGCGAGTGTAAAAAGAACACGCATGGTTTTGGAAATATTTTACGAACGCGAGGTGATACCTGTTGTATAGGAATACGACGTTAATATTGAGCACGTTGCTGTGAAAGCGTAAGCTCCACCTTATCCAGCGATGTAGCCAAACAAACAAGAAAGCGTTACATAGGCCAAATGGTAGGCTTATTTAAGAAATAGCGAGCAAAAAACCTCAAAAACGACGACAAAAGCTAAAAAACCGGCAGGAGAAAAGAAAAGGAATTTACCAATAAAGCCACCAAGGCATGGATTTGCTAAACAGTAACGCCTGATTAACCGGTTTCTATCATTATTTTTTTACCTTTTAAGGTGGGTGGAAAAAGAAAAGGAGATTTCAAGTCGCAGAACCATGATCCCTTTTCTTATCGCTCTTACAGACCATTATTAGGTTTGCTTCTTTACGAAGAATATCGATTAGTTCTTTGCTGTATTGTCAGCGGCAGAGTATTCATCCCAAAGACCTGCGCCTGCTGTTTTGGCCCACGCTGCTTTGTCGAGCTCAATAGGAGCCGCACTCCACTGAAGGCCTTTTGTTTCCATTTCAGCAAGGCTGAGATTCCCACAATTAGACTTTGTCATTTGCTCCACGAGCAATGACGGTCGTCGCGGCAGAAACGATCGCTTGAAGGATCAGGCGTTAGTTTTTTCCATGCCGTGCGGATTAACCAAATTAATGAGGTACACTGAGCGCCTGCTAGAGGAAGTGGGTTACTGTATTTCGCGACTTCAACATGGTTCACCATCGCGTGATCAATCATGTTAGAACCGGTAGAGCCGTCGATTACGCCAGTAAGAAAGGACTGGTGTAAATTCAGACCATGCAGGGACACGGGTGAATGCACCAAAGATTGCGTAGGAATTTTCGTACGCGCCTGGGCACGGATTTTCAAACCTTTGAAATCTTCAATCGAATTTGATAGCGGTCTTTCGTAATACGTAAACAAGATGCTAATGTTACGGGTCAAGCCATATAGACCTGTTCGCCATAGGCTTTTTTCAGAATCTGCGCCCAGGCCTTTTTCTTGGAAAAGCGTGGATAGTTCAGCGGCATCTGCTGTGCCACTGGATAGACCCAATTTCAACCAGCCTGCAGGAAGTTTCACCAGCGTGCATAGATTGAAATGTGCGCCGCATGGTAATTAGGCCTGTTTTTATGGCACCCAAAATGCCAGAGTACCCACACTTCACCAGGAAATACAATACTTTGCACTTTTGATTCGGCCATTGGACCATAGTCTCGATGTTTTATTGCAAATCCATTCGTACACTGCGGACATTAACGCTGTGCACGACCGTGATAGGTTAGCGAAGCGCCAGTTATGTCAGGCAGCATGCGCAGTAGAAGCGACAGCGCCTTAGACCTAGGCGTGCAGCCAAAAGAACTCGCAACCATCGTGTTTTTTACTTTAGTATCGCTTTAAATCATTGAGTTACCCCGAGAGAAAAAGTGCATGAAAAATATTCACATCCTGTGGCATGGTGGAAGTCGTGTATTCAGATTACTTCAAAAAGCCAACGTTGCATTTAAAGCGCGTAAAACCTATCTAAAGTTTGTCAGCACACCAAACAATCAAAAGGGCAAAAACCTTATAAATCAGTGCAACTAACGCATAGACGACGCACAAAACGATACGTCATGTTCTATTTGTTGACAATCCATAGATAGAGTGATCACATCAATTTAAGGGTGAATAATATTGATCTATGCGTGGTTGAAAACGTGCATTATTTTTGCTATTTTCAATGCAGGACATAAAGCGGTTGAAGGAGGGGGATTATTCGCACCAAAATTAGGGCTCTCTAAAGAATCAGACAAGGCCCTAAATTGGGAGTGGATCCGGTGTATGCCACGTCGGAAACGTCTGCTAATTTGGGTTCGCTAATTCTTGGGTCTTGGTGATGCAACATTTTATTGGCCATTTGGCATAGATTGTGTGGCGAGGTGGTATCTTTTATATTCGTGAGCAATGATGTCCATGTCCTGTGCCTTTGAGTGGTGGTCAGCGCTACCTCTTGAATCGCTTGGGTGATTTCCAACGTTTGTCATTGCTTCTTGTGTGTGTTTTCGATTTCAATGATTGATCAAATGAAAAGCGGTTTATCCAATAAGCAAAACAGGTCTAAAAACGTTATGGAAGAACGAGGAGAAGCGCGTCACATTGCGCTTCATCTCTAAGGTTTGATCGAGCGGTACCCATCTTCGTGAAACGCGAGGAAACCGACCAATAACAAGTTGCTCTGCTGTAAACCACCTTACCTTAAAGAGCAACAAGCGTGATGAAAGTAGGATAAACGAACGTAAAAGTTATAGAGAATCAGCGACTTATTGTTCTTCAGCATGAATTATGATGGACGTAAAAGGCGGATATATATCTATATATCCATCTGCCTATTTTTTTTATCCCATTAATGAACTTATTTTCACTTGTAGCATCTGGGTGAAAAGGTTTTGCTGCTGAGTCGAGATCAGATTATGACAATTTGTTTTGTTCAAAGGCCGGCTTCTGGGGAATATAAAATTCGGCCAGCCGCGCATTGGTGGAATCCCTCGCAACAAATAGCACATCCCGACAATCTTTTTAGAATATACCGGTTCACACTTTACCCAGATATGAGCTGAGCTCAAGCAACTGAACTTTCCATCGCGCGCAATCCTGAGTAAAAGGAACGTTATGAAGACGCCCAGCAGTTCCTCCTCCAATTATTGTCACTTCTCATACATTGTGTCCATATATCTCCTTTCCAAAACCACATCGCCTTGTTTAATTTTCAGCATACTCTCTTTTCAAAGAGACGTCATTTTATCTAGAAACTAAACGATTAATAATGAATGTTAAAAACTGATTCACTGGGTGTTTAGGTTTAACCCGTTAAAAAGTGTTTAATTACCCAGATTGGAATCAAAGCAGTTGAGTGTTTAAAAACCGTGCCGTGGATTTGCGGCGGAGTTTTCGGCGGCAGAAGAAACGGTCACTCTAAATCATTTGGATAGATCGCACCTTAGGCTTGCAAAATATTTTTGCGGAAGGTATAAGATGCACGATTTCTTTTATCTTTGTTTGTGTCAGCGTGGTCGATAGTGTCCCCGTATATATTTCTGCTTTAACCGAGAAGGCAGTATTATTTACAAAATGGATGTTAGAGGATTCTTACTTTTGATACTCATATACTAGAAACACATATTATACTACGGACGGATGAATAACTTAACGCCACTTAACGGGACAAATACTCGCCTTTTAAGCTCGTGCTCATGATTTAATATCAACAATCATACTCCTTTGTAACTCCTCGATAAGACCTTCTGTATCAACTGAATACTCCATTCAGCGAGTATGTTATACGGTTGCTTCGATTTTTTCTTATATGAGCACCCTGGGAAAGATTCTCATTACACTAAATGTCTCTTCGATGTTCCCAATATCGAAACGCCATGATACTGAACGATGAAAGCAGATATCGAGCTTATATACCCGTATCACCCTAAAAAACTGGATTGCCTTAATTAGCGGTTCATTCTATAACAAGCGATTGATTTGTTATCTCGATATGCGGAAAAGATCACCCATGGCAAAGGCATGGTCATCTAACAAGGCCAAGAAGCGTACAAGAGAATCAATACCCTGCCAACCCATTGCTTGGTTTGAAACCACCACGAAGCCGTTAGTGAAACAAATTTTCACAACTAGAACCTCACCGCCAATTTCCTATTTCTTATGACAGCGATTAGCGTTGATTTTTATCGGGTAAAATAATTATTGTTTTCTCTGCCAGAGTATTATGCTCACTCTTATGTAGAGAAAAAAGCGATATTGTTGTTGTTGGCACCGAATGATCGTTCTTTAATACGCTGGCGTCGCCGTCTATTTGTAAAAAAAACGGACGCAGCCCAATAAGCCTCGTGAGTTGTTTGCTCAGAAAGTATTGCACCAACCGTATTAGAAAGCATTAATTGTGAGCTCAGTCCGTATTAGCTTCGTGAAAAATCGAGTAGTAAAATTATTTTTTTAGTTGTAATAGAAAAAAAGAACAACTTTAATGTACTCTCATCTCGCTCAATATAATAACATCTCCCCTTTAATTCATTTGTGTCACGGTGATTATGATCTATCATGAAAAAATGGTAGACACACTCTCGGCTCAAAGAGAGGCCTGTGGTGACGCCAAAGTTTGCCTGATATTCTCCTAGTCGTTCTACTTGATTTGCGTAATCGAATTTTGTCTGGTGACCTTAGCAGAAGGTTTGATCTTATTCGACCAAGGATAAAATTAGACTCGAAAAAGATTAATATGATGTGTCCATGCAGCCGGTTCGGAGAGGCATTGAACACCGCTTGATCGCCAAGGCTTGTTGTTATTTATTCAACAAACGATCGTGGTCTACCTCACTCCTTTCGCTGAGATCGTGAATTTTTTGATGAATGGATTTCTCTTAGAAGTTTGATCTGCTAAAAAGTCCTTACCGTAATAAATCGCGATAATTCAAAGAATTATATCAACCACTTTTGATTCTCATGTTCTCTATCCGCGACGTTACTTGATTTGGGGAAATGCGAAAGCGGGTCATACCGCGCTGAAACGTGGCGTGACTGAGGGCTATTTAAATGCGCACAATAATCACGCCAATTTGTAGCTTGAAGCACAGCCAATCAGAACCAAGGTGTGACGATTTGCAAACGTCCTTGACCCGCGGTTAGGTGTTAGTGTAATCAGGTGCAATAAAAATCGCTTATATCATCTGTCAGTATGCATATCAAGAAATTTATTTTTTACAAACTCAGAAAAGCAAGATTTAACGACTGAACAATGACATCGATTCATTTATATTAAATCCTTAGCTCCGCATTCGCTTTTTGAATGTTGATGGCGCTGGCAGAAAAATCTAATTAAGGAGCCCACCTTATGAAAAACCAACCAAACAAACAAATTTACACATAGAGCTTGCTTTTGCCTTCCACATTAAGGATGAGAGACCCACGCGTCGTGAGAGTAATTCTACTCGTGAGTTAACTGACCCACCCACCTGTTGCCTTAAAGAAAAAGGGCGTCTGTACACACCGCTATTGCCAGTCTCCTGCTGTCCGCAATGTTTAATACCCCTTTTCCACTCGTTGTGTTTTATAACAGTTCTTACTCTGCGTTTCTTTATGATTCCAATTATGCGTCTTACGTTCTAAACGTAATATACTATATGTACTAACTCTGCGATTTTTGAATCTCTCGTCTT
>Ga0163217_1083371_pt1 | contig 11633 bp, 11 predicted proteins | sample SynspAceP_FD_185933 | JGI IMG/M metagenome (GOLD analysis project Ga0163217, IMG submission 185933) | Saline lake microbial communities from Ace Lake in Antarctica - Synechococcus sp. Ace-P (PacBio error correction) | ecosystem: Environmental > Aquatic > Non-marine Saline and Alkaline > Saline ... | reverse complement strand
GGCGGCGTCTTCTGGGGGCGCACCGATCACGTCAATATGTTTCGGGCACTCGGCGAGCGAAAACTTCATTCGACGTCACGGAGTTGGCATTGTTTGGCATAGCGGCTGCACGACAGTCACTTTAGAGACCGGGAATTTCGAATGTCGAAATACGTCATCGCAGCCGCGTTAACGAAGCCGAAGCCGGATATGCGCTCGCCCGGGGAGCCTGAACAAGCCGGTCAGTTCTGATGCGCCGCCCGGCGATATGTCTCCAGGCGTTGTCATGCCGTTGCAGGAAGTGTAACGGAGACCAAAAATTGAATTCGCAATGTTCGTTTGGCATCAATGCGCATCTCACCCCACATCTTCCGCGTACTATCCGAGTGTATTCGTTGGAGAATCCACTCGCGCCGACATCGACGAAAGAAATTTCGCCAGCCTTTCTTCTGGCTGAAATTGTAGTAGTCCCGGCCGGTCTTCAGTATCGCGCGGATCCGCTCTTGGTTGCTGATCGTGAAAGGTCAGACCAGGCCACGACCACATGTCGCATATATTGGAATTGTCGCGTATTTCGCCGGATTCGATGGGACGATGGCCACATAGACGCCAGCTGCATCACTGCAGGACCCGAACTCGGCTGTGACGGATCCCCAATAGGTGGCCGCTTTGCGTGCCGGGAGCGATAGGTTGTGCTCGTCGCATCTGCCGGGTTTGATTGCACGTCGACGTGTCAGCCCCACGAGAGGACCTCGCGTCGAGGGAAGGTGCACGAATAAGCCAACGTGCCATGTTGAACCTCGAGCCGCAAACCGGCTATTCAACATTCGAGTTGACGTGTTGGGTATGAAACATTGATGACAAGGTTCTTCACCTCATCGCGAAGCGCAGGGACAGGGCGGAAACTGGCTTTCGTTCATCTCTGCACGTGCGAGTGCGAGGTACGTGTGACAGTGCGCGGTTACATCGGTGGAGACCGTCCGCATCTGATTGACAGACCTCCCCGCCCCACTCGCTCACCTCAACACACCATACGCCAACCACAAGCCCCCCACGCAGACGTTCGTAGACAAGAAGATCCACCCCCGGCTCTTCCGCACCGCCGCCGAAGCGCTCAAGCCACGAAAAGCGGAACAGCCTCCCATGCGGCAAATCTTTTGTTTGATACTTGTCTCTTTTCCTGTTCGGCTGGTACGTGGGGCACTGCCGAACGGGTCGCATGCAACCGATCCTTTGCCGCCCCAAACTCCATGAGCAATTCGCCGCAAGGCCCGAATCAGCGCGCCTTCAGCTAGAGTTGTAGCAGCGGTCGGGTCTAGGGGGCCCGTGCATATCATCTCGATTTTCGCCGACCATGCCGGCCCCATGATCGCTGGGCCCCCGGTCAGGTTGCAGGCGACTCAGCTCGATCGGTGCCTGAATGTTCCACCATTTTCGCAGACAGCGCGCGGGTCATCAGCCAACACGCGCGCCGATGTTGGCCCGCATCGCTGTCGCTCACTTGTCCTTCCGTCGCCCCGCCTGATGCTCATCTTCGATCGTCCACGGGTTGATCTTGTCTGCTTCAGAATGCTGCTCCATGATGGTTCACTTCATCTTCCGTCGTCTGGTGGGACGCTCGCATGGCCGCCCGCCGCGATGCTCGATTGTTGACCTTCGGTGAACACATTCACCCTTCGCTTCGTAATCAGAAAACGGAACCGTTTCACCCCGCCCTCCCCATCCGCGACACGAGGATTTTCTCCGGAGGTCACGCCCTTGTCTGCTCTCGCATGCATGTTTTCGTTGTCTGCGTCGATCCGGCGGGCCTTCTGCCCGGGCTGGCGCACCACTGCCCGCAGGCCGGTGATTCAGAGCCCGCCACTCCTGGCCTGCGCTGGCCGCATGGCCTTCTGGTTGCTGGCGAGCGATTGCCCCGCGGTTCGCAACCGGGGCGCCGCGCTGGCCTCCAAGAACCCAGACACCGGAAAGGCCGATCTTTTGACCGCTCTGCGACGCAAACACATCACCCACCGAAGCCGGACTCTACCTGGCATGATTTTGCACCTCGCTAGTTTGAACACATGACTAGAGTAGACCACGATCGAGCGACCCACTTCAGCCCAACAGCACAAGGTGCCGTGAACGTACGGACTTTACAAGGCTGTTGCTGCCACATGAAGTGACGGCGCATGCACTGAAGAGTTCTTTTGGAAAAATGCCCTCGGCGGCCAGTCAGCAGGGCCAGCAAGAATTGAGATCAGCTTGCGTCGCGGCGGCGGTTTCAGCGGTCGACGATACATCCCTTGAGACTCTGGGCATAAGACATGGATTGCTTCACCGTCTGCTTCGTCTCGAGTTCTTGCGGCAGGCTGACTGCCAAATCGAAGCACTTGTGCGCACAATGTATTTTGTTGGCATGATGTTCCGCTTCGGATATGATCCGGGGCAATCGACAAGGCTCAAGCCCGACGCGATAGCGATCTGACGCAAACGACGTGAGGGCAGAGACGAATGAAGTGCAGGGTCGTCTGTTGCCAGATGCAAATTGGCCGTGGTACCGGGCCGACGAGGGCGACCAGGGAACACGGACATCAAAATCAAACGGCACACACGTATCATATTCAGCCACCAATGCGGATTAGGATGTGAGCATAACGATTCCAGCGCGGAGGTCAGAGACAATAATTCGTGTTCACGATTGCAACTGCGACTCATTGTCAGGCGCGCCGGTTTCAGGGCAGCGCATTTGCCTCACCTAACTCCGCGTGTGGCGTTGGAGAGACACCTCATCACGGGCAGGGATCCATCAGCGCAGGGTTCCTTCAGGAGGGCTGGCAGGCGGCGATGATATCTCAGCACTGGCGCTCTGGCCCTGATCGAGTTCTTCGCACGCGAAATTCCGACGCTCCGCGCCGATAACAACGTGTCGTGGCGCCGCCGGGCTTTCCATCGTGTCGGGCGCACATGGAAGTCGGGTGGTGATCGCGCAGCCATTGCCACAGCATGAACCCCGACTTACGGGCGTGGGTGCTGTGCTTGACGGCAACGGTCACGCCGGGGAGCGGGAGTGCCCGCACGTTGATACTCCGCGCATGCTGTCGTGACTCGTCCGCGATGGCGATGAACCGGTGTTCCAGCCCCGCATCGCGTCTCTCGCAGCGCGGGGCTTTCAGATCGGACGCGGATGCGCTCGCTGCACCAAAAGGTCCCAGCGCGACGGAACCCCCCGGCCCTCTCGCTGACACTTGGTCGCTCTCAAGCACAGACGAGTCCGGCTAATCGACGTGTAGTTGGCCACCGAGGTAGAGGAAGTGCACGTGCAACAGGGAAGCAATGTAGACTTTCCCAAAGGGATGCGTTGGTAAGTCGAGTAAGGCTATTCCGTCCTCTCTGCGCTTACTCACAACCCATACAGATCTATCTCCGCAGAGTCCCAGACCTCTTGATTTCATTGTGACGTGACGCTATCGCCCATGTGATCTCCCAATGGGTTGAATGACTAAATTGCGCACGACGTCCGGCAGACTTATTTTGCACCCTATTGAGAGTGTTGCGTCCTAATATCCAATGCGGGTTGTCAGTCCTATACACTGTCAATCTCAATGAGGCCATTTGAATACAGGGTGTGCTGTCTAGTCCCAATAAAGCCGCAGACACGATTCAAGGGAATATGCGGAACGAAAATATAGCAGCCTATACTTAACTTCCTCGGAGCTGTAATGGCTACTCGGGTTTCTCAGTTACGTGATCCGAGGAGAGTGTCGCGTCGTCCGACGCTAACACTCACGTGGGTGCCAAGACACTCTGAAAAGAAACAGATTAAATTTCATCGAGTTATGTGCTCTTTCGCTTTCTAAGATACACACTATCGCGTGATATCTCTCACGAAATGGTGCCTCGCGTGTGGACTTGCTCGAGAGCGGTGCTGACTTGCTGCAGCCGTTGCGGGCCGTCCAAGGTGATAGCAGCGCCGTCCGATGTCCACCGTGACTGAAGTCTACGTATCAAGTAGCTCCAGAGAATGCGTTTTTGTTTCTCACGTGGTATTAGTTCACTCCGCCTATTCGCATAGTGCATGTCGTATCTCTAAGGTCAACTTTCGGCTCTCGCGCATTCGCATATAATACCAGGCTGCATACGAATAATCAGGCAAACGTCTCCGTCAGAGCTTATATCTCGTATCTCTAAGCCTAATATTAGATCTCCAAACATGGATCTTCCTGTGCATCTTCTCTAGCACCACGTGTCCGGCCAAAGCTAAGAGCCTGGGCTACTGTGCATCTACAGCATAGCCGCAGATCCCCTATGCTACTTCACACCGCGGGAGGATTCCTCAAGTATTGAACACGCATCCCGCCACTTAGCCATATACTTAGCTAAAAAAGATGCATAGAGCTTCTCAGATTCTGTAAAAAAGACCATAAATTCGCCCGCTCATTGAGCATCAATTCTTTCATCCATGCATCTTCTCCGAGCGTTTATCTGCATCGGGTTAGTAATCGAGCAACGCTCTGGCTCTACACCTATATGACTCAGTCGCCACATCAGTGAGGCGGAGCGCGGCGCGACAAATCTCTGCGTCAGCGGGCGCGTCGCAAGCAGGGTGATGCCGTCTGCGCGATGCCTGTGTGATTAACACCATGATCATATTGAGCTCTCATCAAATCGGACGCTCTTGGTCGCTGATTCCTCTGCGTACACGCACAATCACCGCAGATCAACTCAGCTTGATGCGCCTTTCCTTCAGCGACCCCGGGCACCACGGCTTCTGCCATGGACTCTAGTGGACACTGAGTTCTCACTAACGCCGCGAGATGTTATTCGGCGTGCTTCCGGTGTCGCTACGGTTGGCTCGCGTCCTGGGGTCCATCGCCGACAGACTTCTCCCGCGGACCCGCCCGGTCTCGCGAAAGGGGTTGGTCCGCGTTTATGCACAGATGTCCATACAAAACTCCAGGTCTGTGGCGCTCAGAGGCGTGACGATTGTTTGAGATATTTGACCTGACGCAGCTAGCTTCTCGCTTGAGGATTTTGGCGAGTTACAGTGTTCCTCATCTCCATGACAGCGGATTACCGATACCGAAGTTTGTATTCTTCTGCTTGTTCGCGATCGTTTTTTATTTTTGTAGCAAAGTCCTTTAGCTATCTTCAGTAGTTCTATGTATAGGCAAGAGCAGTGTACCTCTCATCACGGCTTGCTTACATACTGGATTCGAATTTCAGGGATCGTCGAGAAATTTAGTTGAGAGAGAGGGTTTGCGAAGAGGGGAAAGGTTCCTGGAAATGTAAATCCGAACTTATCGTAGAGTTCGGAACCTTTTAAACCAGTCTTAAAAATTCTGATTCCAGACTTCAACCAAGCTTTAGGTCTGTGTCATCGCCTTCGATTCTTTTAAAGAAGTATGTCGAATACCGATTGAATTAAGCCGCCTTTCGTAACGCTACCCTAAAAGGTTAACTGTGGCTATTGGAAGGTATTTAGGGCATTCTCTTTTGAAGTCCTTCACCCGAAAACGATTTGAGGTTATTCATTGAAGTTCGGCCCGATATTCGATATACCAATTTCATCAGACCAACCACGTGAAAGCTATTTGACGTTGCCTTAATATGTACGGTTTCGCGTCAGGTTCAAGGTTAAAGATAAAGTTGGGTTTTGATAACCCACCTCGTTGTCTTCTTCATTCAGCTATTTCAATCACTTCTAAAACCACTGTCGATTTCGAGCAAGTTGACATAAGGCGCCCATTAGAGGGGCCCATATTCGCTATCTTGTCTCTCAGAATTAGCATGGCAATCAGTTCGTTCCACGCGCGGAACACGGCCAGCGATTTATACTTAATCCCTCGCAAATACGCCTGGTCATTAGTTCGGCGCATCACAGAAGGTCTTCATACGGAAGCGAGACAGAACTATCACTGAAGTTGCCACTTGACTTTTGACGGTCAGCCATCTTTGGATGTTTTCTCTAAAAAAAGTCCAATTGCCAGTTTCGTGTTTCCCCAACGCATGCGTACCATGCAAGCAATAATGGCCATACGGGTGAAATCGTGCCTGATCCAAATATCGCAGCTTCTTATCATTAAGCTCATCTGCTGATATTCAATATCGATCTTTTCTTTCTGCATGACCAGCTTAGTACAATACTTCTGCATTCTTCTGATCTCTTCGGGACTAAAGCGTGATTGACTTAGAAGTCATTTAGATTGTTTCTGTTTAATCTTTCGTAAAGAATTAAGCAGATTTGTTTTATGCGCCGATAGAATGGTGCTGAAATCAGATTGATGGCTTAAGAGATATCTAACAACAATCCAGAGCTTCGGTGTAGATCCTCTTTTAATAAATGAAATATTTGGCTTTGGGTCAAAATAATGATTCGTAGCAAAAGGATTGATTTTTAAAAATATTTATCAGCATGCCGGAGTTGCTTTTTCGAAATACCCACTGCTGATATACCAATTCGCACCAATCCTTCTCTGCTTCCGTATAGGATGGATTAAGTTCTATTGCTTTTTGAAAATATTTAATGGCCATTAATGAAATCACTCAAGAACTCCAAAAAGTGAGCGAACTGTCGCTTACTTTAAAACTACCCTACCGAAAGCGAGTTTTGTCTTTTCTAGATTTCAACCTTTGCTTGAGTTTCCTCTATTGTCAAGCTGCAACTAAACTTTTATTATTTCTCCAATTTCGATGACGTCACGGAAACATGGTCCATTACGAACAATACGCCAAACAGAATAAGGCAAACACTATGCTCACCGATTGACGGGTCTTTCGCATAGCTATTGCTTCACTTAGGTCTCTGTTCCTTTTCTGCCAGATTCCTGGTCCGCAATCACAGTCACATTAGAATGCTGTAGAAACGACTTTTAAGATAAGATTGTAAGCATTCTATATTTTTTCTGTGGCTCTTTTAATTAGATGCTTTCATACTGGACATATTGAAGCTGGACCAAAATTTTCACGGAAATCTGGTCAGCTATCGCAAACTTATTTTTCAATCTTGTAAGGTCGAAATATCCGCCATCTCCCGATCAAAATTTTTTTGACCAGACAGTGAGTGCCGTACTTTTAGTGCTGACAAGCTTGCCACGATATGGCCAGAATCCTGTTTTGGCTTTCCGGAACGCTCCCCTCAAAATTAGTCCTTCACTCCGTAACGATCACCAAGCGGTTCGCACGGTCTATATTTTTATTCTTTTAAATGCAAAAGAGGATGTTGTGACGGGCCTGACTTTCCAATCCCTTCACCTCTCGCGCGTTAGGGCGGTTTGTATTATATTCTTCAGTACACTCTGCCATCGCTCTGACGTAATATTCACATCTCTCTGGGTCCGGCTACTCATATTAACAAAGTAGAGCGGGAGAACAGCAATGTGATACTTATTGTGATTGTATATGTGCAGATGTCGACTCATCTTTGTCTTATATTACTGTTGAATCAGCGACTTCTAAGAAAACTGACATTGAATTTTAATGGTTTTCTGCTTAAGTTCGGCTTAAACGTGTGCGCTGCTAACATAAATGTATAAGTAATAACGCGTGTGCTTGCTTTTTCTGCTCATTGCGGAGCACAACTGGTCGAGAAGCTCTATAAAAATGTTTTAAAAATGCAAAATTATTTAAGCGACATTTTTTCAAGCATAGGCAGGTGTTAGTTGTTTTCTAGATGTTAAAGTCGCCTTATGGCACAGGGGGCGTGCTTTGTAGCATAGTAAGTTAAGATGAGGTTAACAAGGTGTGAACCCTTGAACTCTGCGAACGAAATTGCATGTGCATTCATGGAAATACCATTAAAAATAGGACCGTAATAGGAAATGTGCTTCAGGATAACCATAGGAATCGCATTATGAGGCATAATAAAATGGGTAAATGTAAGCACATTTGTACGCCGCCAAAGAAAGGTTTAGTTTAAGAGTGAATGCGGGATATTTCCGCGATGACACAAGGGTTAGCTTCTTGTTACATCCAAGTTATAGCGACGTGATTTGCATTAAGGAAATTTGGCCGAAGTTATTTCAAAATTCATTATCTGTAATGAGTTGAATGAATATTTCAATGCGCTTTAAAATTCAGAATGAGACTTAAAGTTTTTCCTTTTCCCAAGGATTCGAGTTGTCATCAAGATGAATCGTATATTTTGGATTGAAACATTATTGTTCAATTTATCAAAATTCTTTTATTTCCTCAAATCTTCAGTTCATTAAATCCCGAAGAAAAGATACTTTGTTCATCTTCCTTTTTTTTAATTGGTTGCTACGGTCAACGCTTTCTTAGTGATTTTAGCGAATTGTTAATAGTGCAGTAAAAAGAATAATGACCAGTTCTTTGTAAAAAATGGATAACACGCCCCAAAAATACCTTTGTTTCAATTATTGATTTCGTCAGCAACATCCGGTAAAAAATCCAGCTACTATGGACACCCATAAAATCACCTGGTTTCTCCCAATAATATGAACTATTCCAAATATAAGTGGCTGAAAACCGGAATGGAATATAGCTTGTCCGTTAGTTACCTTTTTAGAACCACCACAAACCAATCGGGTAATATACTTTCTTCTGACAAAGGAATTGACAATGCAAAAATAATGCTGAAAAGGCATTAATTTTGTGTTTTACTCCCAATTTGGAGGACTTCACTCTCTTTACGAGCTGAAAATAATACAAATGGCTGTTTCAGCTGAAATGGATTATCGCAAAATCTCTTCCTACATGTGACCAATTCTCATTGGTTTGGTTTTTATACCAAAGCTAATTTTTTCAAGGCAACACCTCAGCAGAATATTTCCCTTTTGCGATAAAAAAATCTTGAAATTTCTTCTATGAGTCCACCATAAGATGAATAGAGATAGTTTGCCAAATCAAGTGTTGTGATATTAAAATTTGCTTATTTATCGAATTCAGACAAAGTTGTCAAAAATCACCATCCATTTGCCCAAACTACTTACAAAGGACTAATCGCTATGGTTAAAGCAACTTATTTAATGTAAGTAATGTAAATTCTTTATTTAACATATCACGTCTAAGGGTTTTAAATTTCTTCTTTAGGATTCGATTTTGTACATGATGTTATTTCGCATAATGATCATTAACATTTTTCGTGCTACCAAATCAATTTCTGCTTAAGTATTTTTGCGTGGTTATTGGCTATATATAAAGGTGTTGGGTAGCAGATTATTTTGATTCATCTGGGTCGTTTTTTTCTTAAGCTTTCCAAAACTTGGTATCGTTTTCGTTGAAATTTGATAGTGGTCTCTCGGATTTAATGTGCGTAATAATAACTCCCAATTCTAATAGATATAGTTCAAATAAATGGCGGCCTGGGACGCAGGAGGAGATCCGCTTTGTCTCTCACTGCGATATGCTCATTTATTCCGGGCCTACAAGCCTCTGCCGAGACGCCGAGCGGTCTTTTATCGAGATTTACTCAACCCCACCAACCGAACCTGAGGCGATGTGTGATTCGACCGTTTGCCGGCCGAAAAAGCTTGCCGAAGACCGCCGCTCGTATTCGGTTCACGGCGGAGCCCTGATCGATCGGGTGCCTGAACGCGACCAAACCCCTTTCGCGACCGCGTGGGCCTGGGGATAGTCTGTCGGGCATGGACGCAAGCAGCCACCAGACGCACCGGAACACGCCGAACCCTCGCGGCCTTTGATCGCCTAGCTGGCAGATTGACGAAACCATCAATCGTTCTTGTTCGCATCGGCATTCGGTTCTGACCCCCCCCAAAATCATGCCAGCGCAAATCGGCAGACGGCATCCCTGTTCGCGCGCCCTGAGCCAGAGATTGGTCTGCAGCCAGGTGGTTCACGGATGCGCCTGTTCACGCACCGAAACACGGGCATGGCAAGCTGTCTGCTGGGGCGCAGGCGGAACCGGTGGAACATTGGCATCGACCCACTGACCGGCTTGTCGGTCACAGCCCTGTTATGGCGGCGGCCGGGGCTTGCGGGACAATTGCGAGTTTCGGACGATCTCGATACTTGGTGATTCGACCTGCGCGACATCCGGCGTGCGCTGCACACCTACGCCGCAAACGGCTGCGCAGGCAGCACGCCGGGGCTCTCGCAGGCAAACACGTCGAGGTGATTGTTCTGTTGATCGTGCCAACCCCGCTCGGCCCCGGTGCGGAAGGCCGCCGCCCGAACCATCCCGGCGTTCATTTCTCGCCTTCTTTGACGACATGCCCTTTGTGCACGGCCACAGCCTTGCCGAGTTGCGTGTCCGTCTGTTGGCCCCGGCAATCGGCGTCGGCCTCCTTACCGTGGTCTATTTCCAGCCGAACATTCAACCTTGCGGGCAGATCTGGGCTTGGGCGGCCCGCCATCGCAGCCTTGTCACACCCCGATTGCCTGTGGACCGCTTTTGCCGGATCTGGTTCTGCTGGAAGCGGACCCAATGTCAGCGAAGGCCGGGGTTTCCGCGCTGACCTTCGCAGCGCATTCCGCTCCCGATCTGAAAAGCCCAGGCGCTGGCAAAGGCGATTGCGGGCTGGGAAACAGCCGGGTTTCCACGCCATCGCGGGACCGGTCACGAGCATGCGCGGAGATCACGCGGTGCCACCCCGCTTCCGGCGTTTGACCGTCTGGCCGGTCCAAGTCACAGCACCCACGCATCCGTTAAGTCTGGGGTTCATTCTGCTGGCATGGCTGCGATTCGATCCACCACCCGGACTTTCATTTGTGGCTGCCCGGACCACGATGAGCCCGGGCGGCGCCATCGACACGTTGTTCGTGCGGTCGGGCATTTGCCTGAGAAACTCTGTCAGGGGCCAGAGCGCAGGAGATATCATCGCCACGCCCTGGCCGCTAGCCCTCCTTTAGGTGACCTGCTTGATTGAATTCCTTGCCTGTTTATGACGTGTGTTGTTCTTGTAACTTCCACGCGTGTGATTTTTATTTTGTTTTATTGCAAATGTGCTCTTGTGGCATTAAATCCGTCTCTGGCGGGACGCTAGGCTGCCTAGTCGGCCAATTCAGTGATTAGCTCTGTGCGTATCTCTCCAAACATTCAATTGTCGAAACTCAGTCACTTTTGACCACGATCTAGGGTCGCGCACAGACGTCCGATGTTTCGTAAATTATTGTTGGGGCTGTGCGGGGAAATTGTAGGCCTTATCCGTCATTGACGCTGCTTCGAAGCAGTTTGTGGCACAGATACTGTGTCTCGTTTCTACGATTCCTTAGGATGTTCGGAGTGGCCGCAGGTGCCAAGATATTTGGCGCTGGGGCCTTGCATAAGTTTATTCATATCGGTGACGATGGGAGCTGACGGTGCGTTTATCTAGGTCAAAGGTGATCATTCTGTATACGTTGGTGTGTTTCTGTTGCCCTTTGGTTGACATAACTTGGGGAAACGAAAGGGTTTTATGAACAAGCAAACCTTGTGTGTTGCCGTTTATTCGCGGTTGCAGCTCATGATTGGTTTGTTAGTCGCTCAAGTGCTGGGTGAGTTCTAGGCTTTTTCTCGCCCGTCTGTCGGGTGAGCCCTGGGGCTATTATTGATGATGACCGCTTTACTTGTTCTGCTGATGAAAAATCATATAGATCATGCGAGGTGTGGATGTTTCATGCAGGAGCCATTTGCCCGTCAATCATTCATCTTTGGCAAAACGCTTCTGTGACAGTCTTGCCGCATTGTCTGCACCAACCCACCCCTTGTGAGTGCT
>Ga0163217_1096442_pt1 | contig 11634 bp, 15 predicted proteins | sample SynspAceP_FD_185933 | JGI IMG/M metagenome (GOLD analysis project Ga0163217, IMG submission 185933) | Saline lake microbial communities from Ace Lake in Antarctica - Synechococcus sp. Ace-P (PacBio error correction) | ecosystem: Environmental > Aquatic > Non-marine Saline and Alkaline > Saline ... | reverse complement strand
GGCAAGGCGATGAACGGCAAACCCCACCAAGTCGCCATTCAAAACTCTGCCGACGATGACGACTGCCGGCCGCCAGAGGGACCTGCCCCTGGGTTTCAGAATCCTGGCTGTGTTGGTGCCGCTGCCTTCGTTATGGATATGGCAGAGAGTCAAACATCTTTGGTCGTAGGACTGGGCTTGCATCGGTGGAAGGACCCCCAGCCAAGCTGTCCGCTGCCACCTTCGCACAGCCCCCCGTCGTGATGATCTGAAGTCACTTTTTTTTCTTCGACGCAGCGGCTTGATAGCTAGTCTTTTGGAGCCGAAAAACCACTCCCACCACACGGCGGCACTCCGGTTCGTTCCGTCCCACTTGGACAAACCCATCCAGCCGTTTTCATCGTTTGACCTCTGCTCTCGTCATCGGCTGAGTTCTCCCCTTGACCATGCGATCCGACGCTTGCGTCAACCTTGTTCTTAAATCCCTCCCGTGGCCATGGCCTGACTTCGGGTCGGATGTACTGTTTGCTTTTATCAAACAACGCTATCGCTATAGTTCGTAACCCTGAAAACGCGTTGACGGAACCATCATGGTTTGTTTGATTCCGCGCTAGGGTGGTTCTTTCCTATCGGAAGCTCTCGCGGACTACTTCAAGGTTTTTTTCTGACCGAATCGCCTGGGCTGTGCTTGAAGCCCTGCGGTCTGGTTCTTTCTCATGTCACCGCTGTGATGGAGGCAACGATAGCGGGTCTCAGCCAAGCAGTTGGTCTTTACGAAGCACCCAAGTTGCTCAACCTGCCAGGGGTGGTTGCCCGTCCGATTCCGGCTGCCCCAAACCCCAACCCCTTGTTTTTACTACGAGGCGATTGGACAAAAAGGTCTTTCAAATTTCATGGGTCAAGCGAGAACGTTATTGACGAGGCCACGCGCCGCCAAACAGCTTGAGCAGTGGTTTTTGGCCTCGGATTGTTCTGATATTCAAGCGCTCTGTGCCAGAAACCTGCGAATGGCCCTCAAACCAGGAACCAACCGCGACGAGCCAACAGTCAGCTGAGGGTCTGAAAAAAGACATCCAGCCCCACCCAGGTCTGCTGGCTCCAAATCAGGCAGTTCAACTGAGGCATTCGAGAGATTCAAAAAAAAGCTTGAATCAGTCGCTGCCCGCAGCGGCACTGGCCCACCTTTCCACGTTCGAAGCATTTTTCTTTCTGCTCTGCACCCCTTTCTTCTTGAGGCGGCGGAAGGTCGGCAGGCTGATCCTTGCCTGAAATTCCGCGGATTCAAAAAGGAAAGCGGGAGAGGCCTCCTGAGGCGGTTGTGAGTCTGGCACTATTCAAAGCGAAGGGCATGCTTTGTTAGTGGCACTTTGAGTGAACAGTCAAGATCGATGTAACCGATAGAGTGCAGGCCATGTCGGCACACCCCTGCGAGAGGTTGCGCAAGGGGAGGCGCTTGGACCTGGGATGGCCTTTAGTCAGGGCGACCTCTTGGCTTGAGGCTTGGGTTCAGGCAAGACGTCAGCGGCAACGCTTACACATCCAGAAGCTGGCCTTTTCCCATTGGAGTTAAGTCGATGGCATTGTGTTGAATCAAGTGTCGACTTCAATAAAAAAGCCTTGGTCCTGACAAAATAAACTCTTCAAAAATCACAAGGTATTGGCGAATATAATCGTCTGCACCAGCTCGGAACGGCCTTGAAGTGTCTGCCACCCCGCTTGAGGTCTAAGGATTCAGGATGGGAAATCGTTTCGGTACGGCAATTCGGCGCGTAATATCACTCTGACAGCTGGGTTTAAGCCTTTTCGATCCGGATCCTCGCCAAGAGGTCATATGTCTGCTGGATAATGCATCCACACTCGGCTTGAAGCTAAGCGCCATTGGCATGGGACAACCGTTCAGCATGTTGTCGGTGTGCAGCACATTCCAGCCGCCTTCTTCTAAGAATTGGATTCTCATGTTTTGGATTGCCGCCGCCAGGTCTTCCTGCTCAACCAGCCAAAAAGAAAAAGATCGGGTTTTTCACACCGGCACGCTAGAAAAGAACCTGGCCACATTATCTATCAGCAATCATGGCGAGAAGACCATGGCAAGTGCCTCCCTTTGCTTTGCCTGACTTCATCAAAACTAGCAGTTTCAGTCAGGCCGGCACCTGGCTTCTTAAAAGATTGCGTTATAGTCCCAATTTGAGTGGATACCTTTAGGGCATTGAAGCGGATGTTGCCTTCAGGCATTCTCGGAACACTCGTAGGTCTGCCCCTCGTCTCGCGCCGCGCATAAGACGGATCATCTGCGAATTCGGCTCGTCCAGCCGAAAGGCCAAGCGGTTGGTTGGGGAAGAAGGAGCAGAAACGACAACAACCCCCAAGCAGGATCTTCAGCCGCGTTGAGCTTCATGAATTCATGTCGGCCTGCACGAGATTGTTCAGCCAGTGTTTGGCGTAACTGGTTGGCGAGTTGCTCCATCAAGGCCAATGAAAATAGGGTTTGTTCTTCGGCCATAGCTTCGCGCTGTAGGACGAGGCCCAATCACATCGTGATCGATCGTTTGGGCTCAATCACACAGAACTGCCCGGAGCAGTGTTGCATAGGGCAGCCCTGAGATGGGTGAACCAGGTGGGCCATGGGCTGATAGGTTGCCGTTCCTTCCGACGTGCCGAGGTGTCTGGATTCGATAGCCCGAGGCTCTCAAAGGTGACGCAGCAGGCGGGGTGGCTGAGGCCACCCTCCAGAAGAGAGATTCTTGGGTCTTCCGCTGGCTTCGTTGAAAGGGGACATCCACCGGACCGACACCCAGAGCGGAACGAGTCAGCGCTTGGGCCCATATCGCTTGCCCTGCGAATCAAGCAGCTCTTCTTTGTCTGTCTCCATTCCAAGTTCATTAGAGCGATCCAACGAAGGCCACACCAAATTCCATCTCCGATCAGGACCAGACTGGCGGAGAGGTTCCGCTGTTTTCCTGACCCAGCTCTCGATTGGAGACCATGGCCAACCAACAACGATGGAATGAAATCATCGACTCGAGGCGGCAGCCGTCCTCGGCGGTACGGAGTTTGCTGGGCTGTGTGCGAAGGGGTGCCAGGAGGTTACGCAAAGCTGTTTTGCTTTCGGGCTTCTTCGAGCAAGCCTGAAAACGGAGCGGGTGGCCCATTTCCAAAGGTGGCCTGCGAGTAGCAGGATGGACCCTGCCCGGCCCGGTTGCAACATTCCCGAATAGAAGACAGAGCTCATAGAGGGCAAACAGCGCATCACCATCTTGCTGGTCGAGATGTTTCCCGCCAAATGCACCTCCTTGGCTGACTGAATGTCGGAGGCAGGTTTAAAAAAATAATGGGCTGCATCTGCCACGCAAATCCGCAGCCACTGCTCATTTCTGTAGTTTTGAAACTACCCAGGCTATTTATCTATTTCCCACCGTATTCTCATGATCAAGAGGATGTTTCAAAGATTTATTTACAATTAGCAGGTTCCCCGCTCTGATCGATCTACTGAATCGCTCCTCAATTTATGAGGAGCGAATTTCAGCGTCTAAAGCACTTCTTCAGCGTGCTTTATTCATCTCATCCTGTGTGGTAGTGGTCACTTGCCCCCTTCGCGGGCGCTTTGCTGGGTTATCTGCTGAAATGTAGAAGCCCATGAGACTGTGAAAAGTCATGGCTGCCCGCTTCTGCGCCGCCGGCGAGGCTGGAAGCGCCTGCAGCCTTTTCCTAAGCGATTCGGGGATTCCACGATGTCCGCTTTTGCAGGTCGTTCTCAGCCAGCAGGCCAATCGTTCTGTGGGAATAAAAAAAGACCGCCCCCTTACGGAGCGGTAGCGCGATCCAGACTGCGCCTCAGCCGAAGCAGCGGCAGCGCGGATCGAAGGTAGGTTGCCGATTTTCAGAAGCGAGTGCCGGTGCAGTTCACCGGGTGTGACCCTGGTGATTGCCGTTGGCGGTCGTTGACGAGGCCGAGGGCAAGCGTCTGCATTTTGCGGACACCCCTTCAGCCCAAACTGAAGCGCCGGGGACGCCGAGGGCGAGGATAGGTTGCGCAGGCCGTTGAGGCAGCGGTCTTCCATACCCGCGAAGCGTCGCCGGTGAAGACGGCTAACGGTGACCGTAGCGGAGGAATGATCTCCATGTCACGCAGGCAGGCGGCCATGCGTCGGTGCGGTTGTAGCGTTGCCACCGGGAGCGATCAGAGCAGGCTTGCTGGGCGAAGAGTCGCGAGCGGCGTTGGTGACAGCAGGGAAGCGTTTGGAGGTGTGCGGTTGACCGCCATCCATCCGCTTGTTGCCTGCGGAAAAACGATTTGCCCCGAGGGGCATCGAATCTGGGCAGAGCTGAGGAATTTCGCCGCGAAGGCATCGCCTGGGCGATCACCCTTGGTGAAAGCGTCGAAACATTCAATGACTGAATGAACCTCCAAGGCTAGGTATCTTACCGTTACAGCCCTGCGAGCTGAGCTGTTGCTCGCCCATGGTGACCCCTGTTTTGCATCCCTGGACTTTGCCTAGTTTGGAATCCCCTGGCTCCTGACAGCGTGTTCCGAACCCGGTATCAACGCAGTGCCAACAGAAGTGCCCCAAACAGGCCTGTTCCGACGGACGTTTCTGTAGGCTCCATTGTCCGCTTTGAGTTGGCAAGAGCTGCAAGGGGCCTGGCGCTGGCTGAAAGACGACCGGATCAACGGACCCACCAGGCCCAGGCCCGCCTGCAGGTCTGTTTGGACAGAAGCGAAGCTGATGTGCGGCGTTGTCCTTTACCGCCCGATCACCAGCCTGGTGCCCCTATTGCCAGAAGTCTGGCTTTGGTTGGAGGAAGATGCGGTTCCCTACCGCATCGCAAGGGTGACGATGTTCTGCTATGGCGAAAAGGGAAAGCTTGGTTCAAACAATTGGTGCCCATCCGGGATGTTGCCGGCCCTTGCCCTTGATGGCCGTCTGATCACCGAAATGGCGATTGACATCCTTCTGGCTCTTGAAGCGACGTTTCGGCCCCTAGGCGATGGATGAAATCCCTGCTGTGGCTGTTTTTGCGCCGTTTGGAGCGCACCCTGTATCCGGGCCTTGGTTGCCAATGGCTGTGATTGTCTCGGCACTGGCAACAACGGGACGAAGCTGTTGCCGAGCGGCAGTTCGATCGGAATCGCGAGCCCTAAGCGTGGACGAGGGCTGCAAGCCACACCAGGCCCCTTTCCTGGAGCGATTTTGGCACGGCCGATCTGAATCTTTCACGCCCTACATCGAGCGGATGAACGCGAGCCTCTTACTACTACAAGGGCTATCCCTCAGGGCCAACGCCACGCTCCATCGCCTCTTGTCGAGGCGATGAGGCAGCGCCCCACTTTATCGTGAGAACCCAGTAGCGATTTCATAACCCCATGCCCACGATCTTGCCCCCACAGGATGGGGCAGGCTGTTATCCCAGCGGCGGCCGCGCGCAGCAGGCCTGCAGCCAAGGGTTCGACCCAAGGTCCCTGGCCCTTGCCATGGCCCGACGATTCCTGAAGAACATCCCACACCTGCCCTCGGATGATGCGCCGGCCGAAGCTCGGCGCGCGTGTTGCGCCACAGGCAGGCCATTTGGAGCGTGAACCCCTGGGCTGGAGAGCCCTTTGAGCTGGCCCTGCGCTCTGCCCTCTCGACAATGATCACGGGCCATCACTGTTCTTCTCCACCTGGATCGGCGGCTGCAACTGCTCTTAACCTGCCGCGATTCGGCCATTTCAGCGTTCCCCGAGATAGTCCCGCATGCGGCCCGGCCCTGCGCCAAGCCCTGACGCAGACGGCTGCCACGTTCGCGTGTTTCATGATCCTCCGCAGCCCTGCCGCGGTTTCCCCTGGCCCAGCCGTCACCGCCGTGATCAGGACCCGGCTTTGCCTTTAAGCGCCTTAACTGATCTCGCGACTGCTTCACCGCTGGGGTGACAGGCCTCAATCAAAGCAGATTCCCCTTCGGTGCTGCTCGCCGCCCGATTTCCGATGACACTTCTCCCCTGCAACTCAAGCCAGTGTCCCCAAGGCTTGCGGTGGCTCGGCTATCGCAAGGCCAAGGGTCTTTGGCGATAGCCGGACTTGCGCTACTCTCGTTGATGCTGCCGCTGCGGGCCGTTGAGCTTGCGCGGCATGACCTTGATTTCCAGACTCCGCCCTGGAGCCTGACGTTTTGTAATTACTACACCACCTGATGGCTAACGGAGCGGAGTATTACTTCACCATCGTGAATTGCCGGAGCAGGCTGGCGGGCTGGGGCGGGTTGAAATTCAGCAGGACCACAGGATTCAGACTAGGGACGTTTCCTTTGCTTGAACCAGAAGAGTCGGGCTTCCTCGGTGAACCTCGCCGTAAAAACGGGTGCCATTGCGGTGGAGGGCCAGCTTTGATCGAAAAAAACGGCGAGAGTTCAGCATTCCTTTTCCCTAACCGCCTTCCCCGGGACAGACCGTTACGTGGTTCTGAAGGCCGATTCAACAAATCCCTGCCTTTGCAGGGGATCTATCAGTTCGCGGTGCGGGCATTTCCCGCTGGCCCAATCCGGTTTCGGCCAGCAGCGGTGGGTTTTCGCGGATGGCGATGCTACAACGTGGATCGTTTCTGAACTTCAGGGCATACGAAGTCAGTGAACTCAAAGCCCCCCATGGCCGCGACCGCAGCAGTTCACACAAGGGCTCCAGGTCCCCAGGCTGCGGGCGCTTGCCAGCAACCTGGTTCGATTTGATCTGCACTGGAATATTATCCGGGTGGTCCAAGGTCCAAAGGACCAAGCCGCAGGGCTAAGCTTCGCTTTGTGGATGGAGTCTCAGTTTCGCCTCAACCACGCCAGAGGAATCAGTGCGGCGCCACCGGCGTGGTGCAGGCTTTCCTCCGCCCCCAATCAGGCGATGCCAGCGGCTGGTTACACCGGCTGGCAGCAGGAAGTCGATCACGGTGGAGGCCGCACGTTCGCTGCCGTCGGCGCGCCGCACGGCTGAGGCTGGAAGCGGTTTGCCGTTCCCGTAGAAGCCCCCCTCCGGGTGGGGCATCAACCCCAAACGTCGATCAGCCGTTGCATCTGCGTTCAGCGATCTTGCGTTTTCAGCCATCTGCGCTCCAGTGGTTGCGGCCTAGGATCGGTTTTTTTCACCCACCAGCTGGAAAAATTGCTGGCGCCAAGGATCGCCTCTCGGTGGCGGTAATGCTTGACTCCAACCAGTTGCCGGAAGGCGTCGATCAGAAAAAAAGCTGCGATGTTCCAGGGGTGAGCCTGGGTTAAAACGCAGCCGTGGCTGGGGCTCCGAAGTGCAGGCCTGCGCCCTGGCCCGTTCCCCAGGTGGCCAGCTCTCGGGCTCAGCCAGCACCAAGCCAAAATGCCTGGAATTAAACCGCGCGCTGGGTTGCCAGCGCGGCCGGTTTCGAGGTGGGCACCAAAACTGCGTGACCCTCCAAGGCCAGCACCAGAGCTTTCGTGGCTGCGCCGGCCGCGACTGACAACGGAGTCCATCCCACATACCAGCGCTCTGTGGCGTTCGAGGTCTGGTCACCGAAAAGAGAGATGGAACTGGTGGGTGGTGGCCATGAGGCAAGGGGCGGGAGGAAGCGTGTCGGTGCGCGATTGAACAGCCATGGCTGGGACACAGAAAAGCCCCCGAGCGGCTGGCGGGGCTTTTCCCGGAGAGTGGTTGTGACCATCAAAGGCCCCGGACCGTTCTCTTGCGCCGGGCGGGGTGGAGGGCGCGCCGGATGGAACTCCTTGATAGCCATGATCAGGAGCTGACCAGCCGTAGCCAGCACCAAACGCAAACAGATCAGACCGGAGACTGGCGTGGGCCCGTTCAGACAAAAACTCAGAGGCGACGACGAAATCCTTCACTGAAGCTTGTGTCGCCGCTTCGCGCTCACTGGTTGCGCCAGAGTTGCGAAGTTTGCCAGACATTTTGCGACTGATTCGCTCGGCCACGACGGCCGGGCGGCGGCGAACTTTTGCGCTAGCCGGGCCTGGCGCCGATCAGTACCGTGACCTCCTGGGGTCGTCAGCGGAGCACCCGTTTCGATCGCCAAGGCAATGGACTCAAGCCGAAGCTTTTGATCGCCCTGAACGGGACAGGGCAGCCTCATTCGGCGTACTGAATTCTGCCATCGAGAACGGGTTCAGCAAGGCCTGAGGCCCCCCATCCCGCGCATCAGGCCCAGACCCACAACGGCCAGGGCCTGCCTCCGGTTTCACGCCCTGATCGATCGCTTCGGTGACCAATCAGAAAATGATTGCTCCCCACTGATAGCGCTACAGCGTCAGCGGCGGTTGTGCGGTGTACTGCGTTTGGAGACACGGCTTTTGTTGCGTCGACCCTGAAGCTGGAACTTATCGGGTCTGCCTGGGAATCGCAAGGGTTTCATGAGCGCGAAATGGTGCCACTCTTCCCGGTGGTCTCGCCTGGCAGCCACAACGGGGCCATGCAAAGCAAAACGTAGGATCGACTCAAATTTCCGTCGATAAACCCCAGTTTCCCGCTGGGGAATTTACCTCGTCTATGCAGGCAAGGAACCACTTCCCCTCCTTCAGTCTGGTTTGGATGCCCCGCCTACAGACCCAAGGATTAACCCACTTAATCCTCGCTTGCCGACTGATCCACGCCAGCCGATTGATCCACGCCAGCGGAACGCCAACCAAGATTCGGCTCCACGCCGCTGACCGGCAGCCGTAGCGCCCGATTCAGCGGGGCCAGCCATGAGTTGCGCGGCCTACGTCTTCCTGGTATTCCCTGCAGCCCCAGGTGGCGGCCTACAGGGCACTTCTCCAGGGCTTTGCCGATTCCTGGCGACGCTTGTCTTTGGCTGGACGGTTCGCCCCGGGGATGGCGGTGCACCGCTTGGACGACATCGGCCCTCAAGCCAGCCACCGTGCGGCTCGGTCAAAAAGGTGGTGGAAGCGAGCCTTTCGGGCTCCCTGCCCTGTATCACCGCGATCAGAGCAGTGTGTTGCTCTCGGGGGGAATCGGTTCTCGATGCGATGGGGAAACCCACCTTTGAGCACCGCAAGCCAAGCGAAGTCACCTGCGTCAGAAATCATCCGCGCCATCACCCTGATCACGCCGTGTTGATCAACCGCCAGAACCGGCGCGTTCGATGATTAGTTCAGGATGAGCTATGTTCATTCTTGAAAAAAGACCGGCCGGTTAATGTGTTGATCGCGCTAACGAAGCGGAGAAGTCTCGAAATCACTGTGGTGATGTTCAAGGCCGTTGGCGCCTACGGACGACTGACGCTGGCGGGCCAGGTGAAGGGAGATGTCGACGAGGCGGCAGCAGGCAGCCTTAAGGGCCATCGAGATTCATCAACCGCTGAAGGCCGTCTTGATCCCCAAGCAGCTCCCGGAGAGCTTGGTGCGGAGGCAACCGGGCCGCCTTGGCCCTGCTGCCCAGCTTGCTCAATTGATGGTCGCTCATCTCGGCCATTAGGTGCAGCCGGCTTCTCGCACGTAGACACCGAGTTGTAGCCATAGCTGCGTGCGGCCTCGACGGGCTCCACCAGAACCTCTCCCCGCAGACATCCCTCGCTTTCGAGCCACGATCTCTCCGGTCGGGTCTGCCCAGGGCCAAGGCGGAATGGAACGCGGCACTGCGTAGGGGTTGCCCTCCAGTTCAGCAAGCCAGCCTTTGGCTGATTCCGGCTCAGGTCCATACCCGGCGCCGTAACGGGGCGAATACACGCCGGGGGCGCCGCCGAGGGCATCCACCGAGAGGCGGAGTCATCGGCGAGTGTCCAGCGGCCAGTGATCTTGGCCACGGTTTCGGCTTAGGCGGGGCATTCTCTGCATACGTGATTTCCAGTTTCTTCGATGTCGAGGACCATCGGGCTGGCGGACAGGCAGCTTTCAGCTGATCGACCCACCTCAAGCATCGCCCCCCCCCCACCCCCCCACCGCATCTCGGCGATCTTGTGGGGATTTGCCGCTGGCGATTCACGAGCTCCACGCGTTCCAGGCAGGAATCCAGGTTCCAACCCCGTTACCGGGATGGGTGTGCGCTACCCGGCGGCGGCAGAGGGGGCCGTCCCGGTCTGGCGGAACGTCAGCCTCCAAGCTCTGGCGGCGTGCTCCGCAGCAGCTCGATCCAAGTTGGCGATGGCCTGGAGGTTTGGGGTGCTCCCTTGGTTCCAGGCCTCGCCGCTCATCAGCACCACATCGAGTTCGGGGCCCATCAGCCTGGGGGTTGCACATCGGCCGAACAATTGAATGACCAAACCCTGGGCGGAACCCTCACCACGCCGCTGAGGTGGTGGAACCCTTGGTTGTCGATCTCCGTGCCGAGCAGGGCCAGGCCGGGAGCAGGGCGGGGGATCAGTGTGTCACCGCTGGTCTGCGTCGCTGGGCTTTCAAGACCAGTCCATCAATTCGCGCCCATGCTTCCGGGTATAAGCGGGACTTCACTCTCGCGCAACGCCCGTCCAGGCGGGTGAATGTTGAGTTGGCAGTCCGGCCGCCCCGCCCCATTCGCCAATGACCCTCGTGAAGCTCTCCAGGCAGTTATGGCCATGGCTTCGCTTTGTCTGGCGAGTCGGATGGTTCCTGTTTCAGCAGGGCGAGGCGGCTGTTCGCCAGTGGGATCCCCCATCCCTGCCGCCACACACGGTTCTCAGCGCTGGAAGCCAGGACTGGAACTCGCCAGTCTGGCTGGAGATCGGTCCGGTCACTTCCATGCTTCGGGGAGTGCCCTGCAGTGGCTGTGTTGGGCCTGATCAGCAACTCTTGAGCAGGCCAGCACCTGCTGCTTCTTAGGCTACCGACCCTTGCCCGCTGCGGCCCTGAATGGCGGCACCGACTGCCGCGTTACTGGCTGACGACGGCCCAACCCTGGTCAACGGCTGGCGGCGGCCTTGCCTGGGGCGGAGTTCTGCCGCTCGGCCCGTCCGTTCCGGCAGGGCTACGCCGTCGTGCTTTCCGTCAGCACCGCGCACCCAGGCCTTTGGAGCACGCGGCCGCCGCAGCCTGCTCCGGATCCGGCACGGCCGGTTCCCACTCACCTTATTGGCGTTCTTCCACGGCGGAGAGGCTGTTGGCGGTGGCCACCTCGGTGGTGGTCGGATCAGGTGGGCGCGATTTTCTGGTTGGGAACCCTGCCGGCTTGGCGGCGGTGGGATGGCTCGGGCCGTCACTGCAGCAGCCAAATCGCCGCCGGTGCGCCCGCGGCGCACGCCTCACCCTGTTGCCAGGCGGAGACAACGCTTTTGAAGGGCTTACCGCCGCGATGGGGTTCGCCGCCACGGCCGCCACAGAGATCTTCGGTTGCGTTCAGAGGTCGATCAAATATTCGAGATAGATCAATGTTCTGATTTCTGGGATGGGCCGGCCACTGGCCGGACCTTGAGGGTCCGGTTTAGCTTGATGCGGCGCCATCCTTCGGCGCCTTCGGCACCGTGGCTGGCATTGCCGTTGCGATGGCGTGATAAACCGGGCGAGAGAATCTCCAGCGTCAGCGGCAGCGAAATGTTGATCTTGATAGGGCGCCGAGGCAGGCCAGAAAGATTCTCGCGATAGCTTCCCGCGTACGCTGGAATGAAAAACACGTCCTAGCTCATAGCCTGATGTGAAAATCCATTCGGGGAGTTTGCCAGCACGTAGGGCTTCACCTCCTTGCTTGATCCCATCGACGCTGTGGGCGGCTTGCCAGCCATCAAGCGCCTGCACCTGGCGCCAGGG
>Ga0163217_1113178_pt1 | contig 11635 bp, 15 predicted proteins | sample SynspAceP_FD_185933 | JGI IMG/M metagenome (GOLD analysis project Ga0163217, IMG submission 185933) | Saline lake microbial communities from Ace Lake in Antarctica - Synechococcus sp. Ace-P (PacBio error correction) | ecosystem: Environmental > Aquatic > Non-marine Saline and Alkaline > Saline ... | reverse complement strand
GCGGTTCTCTTCGGTGAGGCGAGATCGCGGCGATGGGCATGGTCGAATAGCTGGCTGGCCATGCGAGTGATACGGTCGAAGCTTATCGCTCGGGAAGGGTATTCAAGCAGATTCGAGTTTATCAGGGCCATAAAGGTCTGGCTTTGCCTTCATGCCACGCTCCATGGTGCTCACTCGCATTGATTAATAGTTACTTCATTGTCTGGGAGGGGGGGAGCCAGGATCTTTAAAGGCCCCGCCAAATAAAGGGCCACTATTACTCCCATATTCCAATACAGCGTTTCAACACAAAATGTAGCACAGCCTGATCGAGCGGCCAGTAGCCCAAAGTGATTTGGGCGTGAGCAACAAGCCCTGTATAGAGCCTGCGAATGCTCCTGCATAGGAAGGATTGACTTCGCTGAGGGTGCGAGGGCAGGAAGCGTCAGAAGGGCAAATCTATAGGCAAAGAAGCCTAAGCTCACAAGGGGATCCTTAAAGATTGCGCTGGGCACAATGGCCAATCACTCTCTCTCCGTGTCCAGCCATTGCTCGAAATGATCTACCGTAAGGGGCGGGAGACCAGCATAGCCCTGCACTTGGTCACAGCCGAGGTCTTTCAGAAATGGCCCAGGTCTGACTGTCCCACAACCTTCGGCCCAACTTACTTCGTATCCCAGCTCCTCAGCCATTCCAATCATATGGCCTTGCACCAGCGTGCGGCTGCGCTTTTCGAGCGCAATGCGCTGGATGAACGAGCGGTCGATTTGACACCTTGGGCTGGATTTCCTGTAAATAAGCCAGGCTGCTGTAGCCCGGTGCCGAAGTCGTCAATTGGACGAACACGAATGCCGGCTCCATCAAAATGGTCAAACTGCTTGGAAAGCCAGGTGCACTTGTTCGTTGATCAGCGCACTTTCGGGCAGCTCAGTTCTTATGGCCGATAACCGGCCAAGCCTTGCTCTTTTCCATCATCTGCAACAAAGGCGATTGGCCAGATCAAATTCGCTGAGGTTGGCTGCAGAGATATTGATATAGCACAGGGCCTTGCCCTGTTTCATGCCATACGCCAGCTGGGCTACTGCACTGCGCATTACCCATGCGCGTCAAGGGTTTGGACCAGTTGCGGTCTGCTCGAAAACCGGTATGGAATTCGTCAGGAGGGACGTTGCCGGCGGGTGCCGCCAGGAATCAATGCTTCAGCACCGGATCGCCAGACCACTGGCACCATGAGACCCGAGGTTGTATTCCACCCCCCCCCCCCCCCCCCACCCCCCCCCCCCCCCCCCCCCCCCCCCCCCCCCCCCCCCCCCCCCTGCGGAGAGGCTGCCGGCTTGCTCAAGGGCGATTGCGGAAGTCGAGCCAATATTGAAAATGCCGTTGGTGATCAGCATCGAGCTTGCTTGAGAAAGCGCTACCGCCATGTTCATTGCAGGCCGCGCGTCCAGGCAGGCGCTATGAGCGATACGTGACAATGTTCCGACGCAGGGTAACCCTCGGGATGCAATGGTTGCTACGCCAACGACCGGCCATTACCATCACAGCAACGGCTTCGCGTGTCAGGGTCTGTAACAGACCGCGTTCAAAGTAAGCCAGCAAAGCATTTCGTATCGGTTGTCGGGCAAATGCCAAATGCGCAAACTGGCCGGGGCCAATTATTGTAAAGCCGCGCCCCTTCAGGATATGCTCACTCAGAAGACGGCCTTGCAGAGCAGGCAGAGCTCTTCAAAATACGCAGGGCCCATCACCCGTTGAGCGAGCCCATTCGAGGTCACGTCCACAACTCACTGAAACATGGATATAGGCGGGCGCAGGCCAGGCTTGCCGGCCAATATTCCTGGAATTCATCAGTCATTCTGGCTGCGGTTGGGCAGGCGGTCAGCGATCGATTCGCCATAGGCATGCTGCAGCTCAATCTGGTCCATTCACCATCGGCCGCCAGGATCTTTTGCAGCAGGTCATTTCCTTGATCAGGTCCCGTGCGCGGGTTCGTACCAGAACACACATGGCACCGAGTGTGAAAAACCGTCTCGGGTAGTCAGCGGCGCGCCGGACGTACAAAGCGTATTGCTTGACTGGGCAAGGGTTGCTTGTCACGGTAGCTAGGGCGACTCCAGGAGGTCGGGAATAACCAAGGTTGCCCGAGATCCGCCACCTCGCACCAGCAAGCCTTGAATCGCGGAATCTCCCAGGTGTCAACGTCCGACCCGGGATTTGAACACTTGCCGATCGGTATCAGTTAATGAAACTGCCGCTTAGGCAGGCCACAAAGCTGACTGGCCATGCGGGTAATAGCGATCAAAGCTTTCGCTGGGTGCGGTTGTTCAGGCAGGTTAAGCTGTTCAAAGGCATCAGGCGCTGAGGGTTCATACAGGTTCATCTATTGCCAGGATCTCTTTTGGGGCATGTTGATTGACGCTGTCTCAAAATCCCCGGGGCCACGTCAAGGCTGCAGCTTCGTTCGCTCCAAGGCTCTAGCGCAGAGGATACAGATAAGTACGTCGCAGCAAATCTGCGAAAGCCCCTTTGTAGTAGTCGCTTGCGAGCCATCCGACAAACGGTCATTTCTGCCATTTGGGCTATTTTCAATTCGTTGCAAAACGGCCCCCACAGCGCTGACCACTTGTTTTTTGGCTCCTTTCTGGATTTCGGACGAGCCACAGTGCCGCCTGGGTGCCCAAGGTCAGCCCCTGGCAGCCTGTTCACGGCTCCTAGCCATGTCCTTCCACTGCTTCGTTCCGCAATGCCTGATTTTTTCTAACACGTTGAATTGATTTTTCTTCGGTGCCTGCTGACGCCGGCATAACTGGCCTTACCTCATCGGCCCACCACTGCAAAACCTCGGCCTTGCTCGCCTGCGCGTGGGCCGCTTCGATTAGCTGCGTTAAGTGCCAGCAGGGTGCGTTGCGCCGCGATACACTGATGGTTGCAACAATGGAAACTGATCAACAAGATTCGCTTGCCAGTGCTTCTATACCCCTGAGTAGCCGACTCGACCTTCCGCGGGCACGCGTTCCATGGTGCTGACAGCTGTCCTCACACTGAAGCGCCCCGCTCGGCACTTGATATCGGGTTTGCTGGGAAAATCGCGTAAGCCATTGGCTGGCGGCTTCCCTGGACTTCCCGCTTCGCGCTTTGCAACCTGCTCGCTGACGACACTTGGCCAAATTTTGACCACTTTATTAAAGATCGCCCTCAGTGTCATGCACCGGGTTGTAAACTGCTTCAAGCCCCACGTTACGTCCCATGCTGTTCCACCGCGCTGGAATCGCGCTGGAGACATACTCGCCGCGATTAAGCGTTGCCAGAACTGTTGTTGTATTCCTTGATGAGGCGGTCTCGGGGTGGTACAGAACAGGCTGTGATGTTTGCCAACGATTCTGTTGGGCGAGTAGCCATTGCCTGGAGAATTGCTTTTTTGGCAGAGATCACAGGTGCCGTTCGAGGTGAACTGGAAGTCACCGCTGTAGAGCGCTCCAGGGCGTCAATGAACTCCTAGATCTCTTTTGCCGCCTGTACTTCGCGGTCACCCGTCATGGGCGAAACCCTTGATGCATAAAAAGCTTCTCCGCGCTCGCCTCTTCAGCGGATACCCAACGCACATGCAGCCACACCAGCGAGCCGTCGCTTTTCAAGTAGCGGAATAATCGTCGCCGTAGGTTTGAAAGCTTTGGACTGCCTTGCAGCAAAGTCATGGAAGCAGGCCAGCTGCTGACGTAGCTGGGCCACGATATCGGCCATGGCCGATGGCTTAGCTGATCCGCGGTGTAGCCCAAAGCCTGGGCAAACCGCTGGTTGGACCGAATAATTCCTGAAGTCCTTGTCCAGCTCGATGCACATCCGCCTCAGAGCCATCAGTTCTGCCAACTGACGTAGTGAGTCAATTCTCATGCTGCTGTTCAAGCTTTTTTTTCAGATGCGGTAAAACATGGCGGCGTCCAGCAGGGTAGTTTTTCTTATATCGGCCATCTGGAATATCTTTATGGTAGTACGGGAGAAACTTTTTTAACGGTGGGCAGCATTTTAAATGCTTTACATATGAAAACCTTTCGTTATGAACTTATTTTAATTCTGATCGCCTGAATTAAGTGCTTGAAGAGAAGGTTAGAAATGGGCCGGTTTTATTCCTTGGTAGAATAGATTGAAGGGATATCTATTCGTATTTGGGTCGAATAGGGGTTTTTTTATTATTTTTCCTGAACTTTTATTATTACCGCCTCTCTATCTGATTAGGTTATTAAATAAAAGGTGATGTTATGGAAAACTGTCCAATTATTCTTTATACCTCTGGCGTTTTACTATTGCCTCTGGGCGCTGCGCCTCCTCTTCGCATTTGCAGATAACACTTGGGCACCTACGGCGTGCTGGCAACGATGCCACCCAGGAGCAGATGGATCAACGCGATCATATGCTCAGCGCGATCAGGCATGGGGCGGCCACTCTGACGGCCAGCCATAAGCAATCCGGCGCCGCGGCGGTAACGAAGGTGCTGTACCACGGGGCGCGGGCTCGGCTTACCGCCTTGATGCTCCTAGCACACCCCAAGGCGGCACCTAATCCTAAGGCGCGCCTGACGTCCAAACCGCAGCGTGGAATAAGTTCCCCGTAGCGTTAAAGTGTTAAGAGGGCCCGGCATGTTATTTCATTGTTGAATGAGTTGCCCGGGCCTTTTTTGTGGATATAAACCTTTGCTGTGGATAGCTGTGGATATAAGTAGTATTCGCAAAATGAGGCGTTTACCCAATCTGGCAACCCGGCCCGCGCTTAGTCTTGAAAGCTTTACAAAATGTTTTCAATGCTGTATTCGCGCGTGATAAGCTATTAAGGCAATTATAAGGCGGTCGTTTCAGTTCGATACTTAAATGTGTACTGGATAAAAGTGGCTGTAGTTCAGACCGTATAATTTCCTACGAAACTATAGTGAGTCATGCATTAATGTTATGTAAACGCTGGGCGCCCAGTCCGAGGCGGCGGTCCTTTACCCAGACCATATCCACCCACAGCCACAGTTCATTGGTCATGTTTGCAAAACTGGATTTCTATCAAGCTGCGATTAGTTAATCCAGTGGCTGGATCAAGGTCTTGGAAGCCACGCCAGCCGAGGCCAGCTGGACCATGCTCAAGGTTGCCAGGTGGCTGTCAGTCAGCCACACCTGTTTGGATAGCACCATTGCGCGGGATCCGTCGGCATCTCGCCGCTGGCGGACCACTATCTGTCGCATATTCTTCAAATGTTCTTCTCGCAAAGGGCCATCCAGCATGGCCAGCGGATTACCCAGGCCCACCACGGCGACAGAATTTCGTACCGGAATTCCTGAAAACGCTTCACCGTTCATCCCAGCGGGCCGAGGCGTTCAAACACCAGGCTATCTGCACTTCGCCCTCCGTGGAGCAACTGAGCGCATCGGTGCTTGCGGGCTCGAGCGAATCTCGACCTCCAGTTGTAGGAAAACTCCTCGGACAATCTCGCCAGCGGCGCATTCCACCTCGGCGGTGGATAGCAGTTCTGGGCGCGACGGCAACTGAGCTCGCGTTCTCCAAAAGCCATGGTGAAGTTTGAGAGGGCCTGGTCTGGAAGTTTCACGCAGTTGGCGCTAACCTGCCGCGCTTTAGGCCAAGTGCTAGTGCTGGCGACCCGTTAGGTGTCGCTTTCTCTGGTAGTGAGCGGTCAAACAGAGGCATATCCAGCTCTGCCTCCAGCTGCGACATAGTCAGCTGATCGCGGAGGGGAACCCGCTGGAGCTTGCGGGCCAGCAGCCGAGAAGGGAGCCCGCTGTCCAATACTCAAGAAAAAACTTAACGTTTTCGCTGGTGCATGCCATGCTATGTCAGATTTCTGATAGGAGACGTTCTTTTTCTATCAATAACGGCACGTATATTTCCAGCTTCCTTTTCGGGAATTCGCCGGAGGCGTAAACAAAGCAGGTATATATCGTATGCAAGGCAATTACTCGGAAAGCTGGTCTATTGTGGACGCTGTATGAAATCATAGCCATCAGTGTCATCCACGCTGCGCATTGCTGGTACTTGGGGCATGCACCTGGGGCGATGCGGTTGCCGCGTCGGCCATGAACCTCGGTCGTAGCGGTAAGTGAATTCTGCATGTCGGAACTCGTTTGTTTGAAACTGGAGCTAGCGCCAGCGCGCAGAGGCGCACGATCCGCGCGTCGCATAGCGCATGCGCGCGTGTGTTGAGTTGTGGGCGCTGTCCATTCTGGTTTTCCGCTTAATGGCCTGGTGGTTGGGCATCGCTACTCCAGCCCTCGATTCTGGGATCTTGGTCTGCTGGTGTTTTTTGTGCTGTTTTTATACGTTCGTGTTCAGTCTGCTGTCGATCGGTATTTCGGCTTGCCGTTAATCCGCGCAGCCGGCCATGGGCAAAGATCGGCAGCGCTGACGCATCTGAAGCGTTTAGTAGTCGCGGCCCTGGGGCCAGATGTACTGCGCCCGGCCGCTGGTCGGTACCTACCTTTTGAGCCGCTTTCAGCTTCTTTTGCTTGGCGGCCATTTGTCGCCCAAGGTCGCTAGCGATCCTTGCTCAAGAGTTTCACGAGCCTTCCCTTTGAAACATCTCTTCTTCCCTCCTCCTCGATAATGGCTGGCTCAAGCATTCCTTCAGCACTTTCAGTCGACCGGAGAGAAACTGGACTGTCCCAGATCGGTGGCGAGCAAATCAGGCAGTACCCAGTTCTCTACTGCCCCGGTGCTCCTGCAACTGCTTCGTGATTTAACATGGGTCGCTTCCGCTTACCACCGGCTGCTTTGTAAGCTGGATAAAAATCCTCTTCCTCCAGCGTGGATGTGCACCGCCAGCTCCGCCTCGATTTTTGCAAATAGATCCCGTACGTTTTTCAACGCGCGTCTCAGTTGTATTTTGGAAATGTCTTCAAGCAGCTTCAAGTTTACTTTTTGATGTCGTCTTTGAGCAGGTTCGATTGCGTTTCATTATTTCGTCCTCGGTAGGCAGGGGAAAACACGGATTACACCAGGCAGCTTGTAAAGCGCCTCTTTATACAAAACCAGTTTTCAAATAGGCCAGCCTCCGGGAAAGGCGCTGCCAGTAATGCGGAGGGCAAGGGGCACCCTGCATTCAGGCCATTTGCTTGTCTGCAAAAAAATAGAATGGGGCAATCAGGGATTAAAGTTCAAGGGGAATAAAAAACCTCAGCAGTCGTTATTGGCCATGCGGCGGCTATATACGCGCTGCTGATAGGGGGAGAAGGAGGGCGTGGCTCTACGATGTTGCGCTTTAGCTGTGGCTTGGCCTTTCAGGAAACCTGGTTTCGCCAGCACAACTTGAAACGGGGTTGCCGCTGCTTTCACTGGAAGTAACCACTGCGCTACCCGTTATGTACCCGGGCCAAACTCCTTGACAATATTAGAGGCCCAAGCCCCAGGTCCTGTGGGCGCGTTGGTCGGCTTATCGCCGCGTCGGAAAGCCGAATATTTTCTGCAATTGGGCATCCGGTATTAGGTTCCACCACGTGGGAACCGCAATCATGAACCTCAATCTGTGCTTGCCTCACATGGTGACCTCAATCTCGGCCGGTTTCGCCACCATGTGCCAGCGCATGACGATTTCAGGTTTGGACAGATCTGCGCAATCCGGCCTGCGTTCCCAGTTACCAGTTTTGCCAAATCTCCTTTCGTCTTCAAGCGGATGATCCGGTCCGGGTTGGTGCGGCTATTGCGTCCACCACATCGCGCACAAGCACTGCCAGATCCATTCCTTGGCAGGTGTATTGCGAATACCTCCGCCGACTCGGCTCTCGGTAAAGATTCCATCAGGTCTCGAGCAGCCCTTCATTCCGCTCGGACACTGTCCAGCATCCTGCGTCCGAGCTCTTGCCAGAGTTACCATCAGCATCCTTGGTCTCCCAAGCTTGTAAGCGGCCAGATTGATGTATTGCAAGGGGAAGCGCAGGTTCATGCCCCAACATAGCCGATAAAGAAGTCGGAGTTCTTGATTCAGTTCGTTCGCAATAGCGTTGAGGCCGGGACTCAAGCCAGGGGCTGGTCTATAGCTTCATTAAAAACGGATGACGTCTTCCAGGCCTGGGCTTCGCGGGGACCAGCTATCGCGCACCATAGGCGCAGAACGCTGGCCCGCAGGAGCGCGGTACTCGGCGTGAGCAGCCCGGATGCTTTTAAAAAAAAAAAAAGGGGGGGGGGGGCCCCCCCCCGATTCCAACCGCTCTGTGGCGTGCTCTTCGGCGGTGCGTTTCAGCGTCTGCCGGCCGGCGCATGGCCGGGCCTTTTTCGCCCGCTGTCTCTCGGTCTGAGCGCTGTGCATTATCGGCCACGGATCACTTGCAAAACATGGACGCGCATTGATCACGCAATTCCACCACATTTTCATATCACTGCGCGGCTGATTTCTCCGCCGCAAATTGCTCCCACTCCTTGAGAATGGGTTCCATGTTGGCTGAAAATAAATCATGCAGTCTCATAGGTTGGCTTCCGGGCGGTGGCAGGGCGTTCAGGCAAAGGGGGATCTCGCAAACCGGATGCGTGCGGATTCCGCCGCCGACCACTGATCATACGGAATGTAGGGCAAAGTTTGTAGGAAAAAAGCGAAACCGCTGGCCAATAGCCTGTCTTATAGCGAGCGAAATAGGGCGGGGTGATGTGGAGTCCGCGCGGGCACGATCTCTCCAATGGCATAAAGCGACGGTCGCATCCGTCCCAGCCCGGCGCGCAGAGGGCAAACTAATAACAGCAGCGCTAATAAAGGGTTTTTGCTTCGTTCAGCAATTCTGGTCATAGGCGCTCGGCGTTTATCGAAGCCATTGGACTAGACGCGCGAGGATGCGGCCGGCGCTGGGCAGATCCAACGGCGCTCTTGGTGTGCGATCTTGGCTCCCAAAGCCCGGCGCGTTTAATGGCTTCTGCGCACTGAAAGAACACCTTTTTTCGACCTTCCGGATCACCCAGCCACGCCATTGCGGGAGTTTTCCCGCCTACCGCAAAAGCGCTCCATCAGTGTCGGTTCTACGGTAATGGTGGCCCGGCCCATTACTCTCAGGGTTTCTCCAACCCGGGGGATCATGAAAAACCAAATGCAACTCGTGAGTCGGTCAGCAGAAATTGCGGCAGGACTGTCATCCGCGTTATTGCCCTGCGCTCTGGAAAGCAGCAGGGTTTTATCATCCCAGAACCTTGAACAAAGCCCGGCGCGTTCGCCGCGCGGTGACACATCCAAATCCATCGGGACCACTGTAGCCATCACCGCGGAATGGGAGGCTTAAATCAGCTTCTGATTACCAGCGGATGGATATAGGGGAATTCCTTTTTCAGTGGACGCCTCAGCCACGCGCCGTAGATGTGTTCAAGTTGGGTGAGTTCCGCTGACGACATGCTGGGGGTTCAAATTCGACATTCAGAATAGCGTTTCTCCTGCATCTTACTCAAAGGCACCGAAAATTTATCCTACCTTCAGGTTCAGCAAAAGATTACCGTCGCGCCAAGACCGGGTCCCTCTGGATTTTGAGCTTTAGCTCTTCCAGTAGCACTGCAAGCCTCTTGCGAGGCTTTGCCCCGACAATAAACTTCACCAAATTGCCAAACGCAAACTGCGATTTCGCAGGGTCGCCTTGGAGGTTGTCGTGAACGCAGCAAGCAATTGCCGGGCTGTTTTCCGGCTCGCCGCTGTTTCGTGCAGGGCAACGCTAGTACGTAGGCGTATATCAGCATTGTCTGGCGCCAATTGTTGGGCCTGCGTCAGGCGGCCCCAGTGGCAATCTGGCAGGCGGCCCAGACGTACCAGTGCCAAGCCGATGCTTGATGGCAAGGCTGGCTTCTTTTGGGTAGGTTACGATGGCTTCCTGCAGTTGTTCCCAGGCCGCGCTGCGGTAAACGAAAAAGTAATTGCTCCTGCCACTGGGCCTGCATGCTCACGCGGGGAAGAAGGGCGGGCGTCGCGTTTCCAGCTTGCCTCGCGCAGGGCGCGCGCTTCAACCTTGATCCTCACGACCGCTGAAGCTGGTAGAGCATGGGCCAGGTTGAATTGGGCTTCGGCAGCGTCCAGCAGGTTTGTTTCTGCGCTCGCTCGTTTATTCGGCTGCAATGTCGGCCAGGCGCTTAGCCCAGATCTTCGTTTGCGCAGTAACTGGAGCAAGTTGCCAGGCAACCGCCAGGCGCTACCGCACGAATTGGGTCGGATGCAGGGGCGCGAGGCAGGTTCTATGAGCTGGGTTCCTGGCCAGTGCCGGTGCAAGTTGTTGACGGCGGCGAACGCACGCTGGATCAGCATGCTGAAGAGCACGGGCAATTGTTGCAGGGCGCGAAGGACGGGTAAGCGCGGCAGTTCGCTGACCAGGTGGCAACTCTGATCGCCGGTTGATCTTCACGCGAAGTTGTCTTTTCAGCGCAGGCCGCGCGCCGGGTTTGCGCGCGTACCGCGAGACAAATCCTGCGCGTAGGCCGCCATCGCGTTGGCGCAGCGTCGGCGGTATTGCGCCAGGTTACTGGGCAACCAACTGCGCAGGTTCCAGTTGGCTGGTGGCAACCCAGACATGCGTCGGTATGCCCTAGCTCCAGTGGCTTGAGCCGGATTGGGCGAAGTAAAGCTGTGTCCATGCCGCAGGTCATTGGTCATATAAGCTTCCGGGCATATGACAGTTGATGCATTGAGCGCCAGCCGAGCCAAACAGGATGGTTATGGTGGGCTGTCGAATCATAGTTTTTTTGCTGCAGGCCGCTTTGCCATTCAATCGCCGCCGGATTGGCTGGGTCATTGGTGTTTGACATGCGTGCAAAACGCCATTGCCCGTGGCCGCGTAGCTCGCCGCTTGTGCGAGGTTGTGACAGTCGGAGCATGGCCCACGCGGCGGCGTGCATCTTGCTCTGCTGAAAGAGCCAATATTTACGAAGGGGACTTCATCCTTGATTCCTTTGCCGTCGACCTCGTTAGAGATCCGCGCTGAGAATTTGCTGGCAGAAAAGTCGTCCTATCAGCGCATTTGCCATGCTGATAGCCGTTCGTCCAGCGGTGAGCGGCGGCTATGGCAGCGGGCACAGACTTCCACCTCTGCTGGCAGGGGCAATACTCGGGCTGGCCGCTTGAAGCCCTTCGCGTCCGCCTGTTGCTGCCGGATTGTTGTCGAGTGGATTTTCAGCCCAGGTTCAGGTGCGTCGGATGCCGGCCCGTTGGGGACAGCTCTGGCAAGCCCACTCCGGGAGCTGCCAGCGGCTTGGCGGAAGGTGTCTGTGCCGGCGTCATAGGTACGCTTGAAATCACTGGAAATGTGACATTCGATGGCACATTGAAGTTTGGCATTTCTGCTGGCCGGCAGTCCAGTTGCAAAAGGGTCCTGATGGCCGACCCCTTCGCCTTGGGTAGAGATGAAACACGCCTGCTGCGGGTATCCCAGCCTTGCCAGTGGGGCTTTGCAGGCGGCCGCGGGTAGCTCAAGCAAGTACTGTTGCAGCGGCTCCAGCCCAAAGGTGTAAGCGACTTGAAATCCTGTGCTGCCGTCTGACCGGGGGTGCGAATGTGATACTCGTCACCTCGGGCAGAAAAACTGGTGGCTTCGTGATCTGTTTGTCGATCTGCTGCCCACTGAATCGCCCAGTACAGTATTCTTCGCTGGCAGGCTGCTTGGCAACTGGTTAACAAGGGGGTGGGGAGCCATGCCACAGAACCCCTCTTCAAAAC
>Ga0163217_1039680_pt1 | contig 11636 bp, 14 predicted proteins | sample SynspAceP_FD_185933 | JGI IMG/M metagenome (GOLD analysis project Ga0163217, IMG submission 185933) | Saline lake microbial communities from Ace Lake in Antarctica - Synechococcus sp. Ace-P (PacBio error correction) | ecosystem: Environmental > Aquatic > Non-marine Saline and Alkaline > Saline ... | reverse complement strand
GGCCCAGGCTAGGCCCTACTGAGGCGAGCTGCAGCCTGCTGTATGGCGTATATTAGGTGGCAGCATTTAGCCTACACTCTTGTCAGTCTAGGACTGATTTGATTAAAGATAACCACGATTTCTGTTTGCTGCCATAATCCAATACGCCACGCTAAATAACTCCAGCCCTTGAGCGAATATAATATAGCGTGATATCGCCGACCCAAATGCGTGTTATGGGTAATGGGGATACACTGACGTTTCAGTAAATTCGGCGACGTAAAATGGCTCTCGCCCGTGTCAGGGTAATAATGGCTTTTTCTTTGCTAATGGCGTTTAACCCTAAAACTTTTTCAATCGCTGAGCAAATGCGCGTAAACCCCAGATCTGATGCTCCAAATCCGAACTAATATTCAGCCCCGTCATTTCTGCTGGAGTTTACCTATACGTTGCATCTGAAAGAGAACACGTCATGGTTCTTCAATTGGATTGCATGCAGTGCCTGCTCTTTCAGACGCGCTTTGCACCCAGGTAATACGCGTTTGATCTACGCAAGGCTAGCGTTTACGTGCCTTAGAATCGAATTTATCGCGCGAGCAGTTGAACCTCTCCTCATTTTAAACATGCCTCAGGACTTGGCTTTCTTTATCTTCGTTGATTCCTTCTTAAGTTACTCTGATTGTCTCGAAATGGAGGAGCAACACAGCTGCAGCGCCTTTGGGAGAGATTCATTATTCCTCATCGCCTCGCTTTAATTGGAGTCTCAGACCAGCCCTCTGTGAGTTTTGCGTTGTTCTTCGGTAATACGCTTTGTGAGAGTGTTATGTGTTCGCGGTCTCATTATATCGCTCAACACACTTACATACAGTCCTCGGTATTGGGACTTTCCAACGCGACATGCCGATTTACCCGACCAGACCAAATCCTGCTAGCTCGTCGCTCTTTATATTGGCATGTGATAGCCCCTGTTCGACACTCGGAATTGGCATATTCTAATTTTTGCCTGGCTGGACGTCGAGGGGTCACTTTGATTTTTGTGCGGTCAGTGTCTCACAATAGCTAGAGATTTTGCTTAGTGTCCAAAGCTATAAATCTCTCAGTCACGCTCTTGATTCAAGTGACCGACTCTCACCAGAACCCACACCAATGTCAGCAAAACATGCACTGCGCACAATCTTGTGCGCTACACCTTCGTCGAATTAATCCTATTCACTATCTTAAGAAGCATTCAAGCGTTGGCTTCAAACTATCACGTCGTCTTACAAGAGCGGTATTTGATGTTAACCTCCAATGCTCGTAATTTTTAAGTGACGTGGCCTATCTCGACAAGCGTACATGTTGCCTGCACCTAACCCAGCCGCAGACCGTTTTTTGCTAAGTAAAGGCAGTTTCAAGAAACACTCTCCGCTGTTTGACAGACTAGGCACAAAAGTGAAACCATAAAAAATAGGCTCTTAAGCATTTGTTGAAGGGATTAATCTCTATTATACCTCAACAACGCCGATAGGGGACGCGTCCATCGCACACCCATGTTAAAATAGTTAATGTTGTTGCTTACGATTGGGTGTCTTTTTAAATCTCGCGATTGACCAACGCTTCACCATATGGTTGGCTTGCATACTAATGAGCGTCTACGCCGTCACTCTGGCTTCTGACAGGTTCTAGGCGCGGTTTTAAGAAGTACTAAAGTGAAAGTGCGTAGACGAGGGTGTCTTGTATATGAAAGTTTGGTTACAGAAACAGTATTGAAAGGGCTGGTTGGGCAAACATACCCGCTCGCTTTTAGTTAGGATGGCTTATTATGTGTTTTATCCTGATTACGGACCTTTGATTCTTGTGGTATACAAAAAAAATATAACACATAAAAATTATCTGCTAAAGAAATCAGGCTCGAAATCATCTCTATTTTGGGAAAAACCATTGTCAACGCCTGAACCGCACCGCAGCTAACGTAAAAGTTTGTTGATCGAGGACACACGATGTCAGTTACATTTATCACTCCTCAGCTAGCTCGCAGCTGTATCCCGCGGTGTGTTGGAATCGATACAGGAGGGCGAACGGGGAATGAGCTGCTGCTCAAGCTTTCTCGAAGTCGAGGCGACCTGATTGTAATTGGGCTGGCGCTGGGGTTCTTGACCCTTAATACGGGGATGGACCGCCCCCGGCATGCCGCCAGCGCTACGGGGCGCAGGGATCACCATAAGCGCAGACGGGATCAACGAATTTGGCCCGCGGGTGTCGCGTAGGACGCGCGCGGCTCGGAGGCTCGTATGGCACTGGTGCCGCCTGCTATGAATATTTTGGGTGTGGATGACGCCGCTCAGGGCAGAAATGAAAGGCACTCTGCTAGCCACGGGGCGTGACGCGCGTGACCGCAAGCCGAACGGCAGTACCGACTATGCACGAGTAAATGGTCCGATGGCTTTTCCAGGCCAGAGACGAAAGATTCGCCGAGTCTGATAGATTTCGCCCATTGCGTTGCCACCGCATTGCGGGGCGCTTTGATGCCCTTTTGAGATCTTGGATCAAGACGGCAGGCGACGCCGAAGCTTTGCTTGGCGAGGCGCGCGTGTGACGTTGCTCGCACTCGCGCGTCCTTGCGGAAATGAGGTACACGATCTGACTACACCCGCCCGAGAATGGCCAGCTATGGCACGCTTGACGTTGCGGCGCGAGAGGTTAGAACACGTCAAGCTCGACGGGAAATGGTGATCGTTTCTCTGACAGTACAGGCGCGGCAAAAGGCGGGGCAAGAAGGTGCGGGCGTCAGATCAGATGAGCGGGACGCTTGCCAAGACGCCATACGGAGAACCAGTCTTGCGACTGCGGAGGCCGAGCTGCTCGAGACTATGACAGGACGCGCAGGCACGGTTAACAGCTCAACTCTGCGGGATTTGAACTCCTATATCGCCGAAGCTGGGGGATGCGATTGATTTTTACACGCCAAAGAGCTTTCGCACTTGGGCAGGCACAGTCGGCCGCCTTTGAAGCCGCAGAAACAGGGATGGCACGCGATTCACGGATCCAAGTTAAGACTGGCCGAAGCCGCATGCCGCCACAGCTGAGCAATACGCGCTACGGATGGCAATTTTAGCGTCAAACAGCTATATTCATCCGGCGTGAGGTGAATATGGATCTGGCGAGCGCAGACGTTGACCTGCCATTCGACTGGGCGCACAAGGGCCTTTTCAGCATCCGAAGCGGCTATTGGGCCTATCTGGAGCAGTGCTGAACGCAGCGGTAGTCCTTGAGCGTCTGGCTTGCAGAACATTTCTCGTGTAGACCACTTCCATAGATCTGGGGCCAACGCGTCCATCGGCCAAGCCGGGTAACTAGATCGTCTTGCTGCATCGCGGCGCGGGGTCACCAACCTTCAAGCCGCAAGCGGCGACAACTATTGCTGCGATACTGCAGCCTGACGCGTCCGAAAAGGCAGCGCCTCACAGCTCCGGTGACTGAGTCGTACGCGCAGGCAGAAATGCTGTGCAGCAAGATCATCAAGCGCCCCTCCGCTGGTGATCTCGCCGTGTGTGAAGTTCGAGGCCCGTGATGCGTTCTCGTTACCATACGGTCCGATCGTCTTGCTCATTCTGTATCGGAACCGGGTACCCACAGGTTTAGATTTCCTTAGCCGTGAGAGAGAAGGGATTGGCGTGCGCATACGAGCCGCTAGCTTTTTGGCGGCGGGCCTCTGGCGGCTCCACGAGGCTCCTCGCGCGAGCTACGGACCGATAGATCCTTGTATCCAGCAGCGCACGCGCCAAAAGAATATCGTGTCGCCGGATAGCCTCGATCCGAGAGATTTCCTTGCCGTGCGTCCATCAGCACAAAGTGGGCGTATAATGCAAGCTAGCTGCGCGCAAGTGAGAATCCGCAGGTTTGTTCAGTCGTTTCGGATATCGACGACGGCGCAGCTGGCGCGCCTCTCTGCGGCTGCATTGGGTCTTCGTGTAGATCGGCGTCTGGTCTTTCGCCATCGCGGCCACCAACACGCATTACGCCCAGCAGGAGCTTGCGCTCTTCGAGCGCAGATGACCCGCATGGTCTGAGCCGCCCGTCATCGTGTGGAAGTGGCCAGACCCGCGATGCTACCCGATAGGGATGAAGAAAGCAGTGCGCAGCCGCACTAAGGAGATGTCACCTGTTGATTTCAAAATACATAACGTGCAATATGTTGTAATGGTCGAACTAAAGGCAAGTTGCATGCTAGAAATTAGCGTTTGCGTTACGGAGCGACCGCTTGCGCCGTGGAGGCTAATCTCGCTTTTCTTATCGGCCCTGCATTCTGCCGATTGTCCTTCTACCTAGAGCTATCTGGCGGGGGTTGGCGAAGTTGAGAACGCCCGTAATGCACGCAGAACGGAGCCGCGATTCCGGCGGGCGGTGCGCCGTCGGCTCCAGGTGACGCCGGCGGGCTGCTTTGTTTTGCGGCGGGGGGATCACGATCTTGTGGGCTCGGCGCGCAGCGGCAGCGGTTGACCACCCATATGGCAGATCGTGCGTTGTTTACTATGACTTCTGATAAGATTCTCGCGGCGGCGGCGGTGTAATGCATATTTGCAATACATGCGAGTGCCATTTTCTAGGGGGCAGAGTGGCACTCGATGTATCGCGTATATTCTTGTTACTCGCCAGTTTCGCGCGCGATGCGGGCCAGCAGCATAACTCCGCGACCAGCCTTTGTGGGCGGGCCTATGTAATCGGGCTGGCCTTTGCCTTTGGCTGGACCCCTATGCGTCGGCCCTGGTCCTGGGGGCGATCCTGTTCACCGCCGCCGGCGCAGAAAAGGCCGGGGTAAGTGACGCGTGCGGTTTGCTTTTTTGACCTGGACAAATTTTAATAGACGCGATCGGTGGATGACGGGCGCGCCCTATCGTGCTAGGCAGCCCGGTGTTCGGATTATGAGCACCGTTTACTGCGCTGGATGGCGCGCGCCTCTTTCCGTGCAGCGAAGTCTGGACTTCGCGTTTATGAGAAAGGTCGTATGGTTGTTGAGCTGGCCTGCTGATGCGGCTCGTTTGGTCTGCTGATCGCTACAACATTTCGAGCAACTAGATTGCTTCACGCATTGTGCGATGCTTGAAACCTTCCCCGTTGTCTACAGTACTGTCATTGAAATGCGTTTAAAACGGACGGGAGTGGTAGGTTGATTGAAGATTGAATCCGGGGATTGTTTCGCCGTCAGCGCATTGTGCGTGCCGCTTGTGCGGCATGTCTTCGGCGACGGCCGAGCCCTGCTGTGGGGGCTGGCGCAGCTTATGGGCGATGACGCGATTCTGCACCAGGCCGCATGGCTATGCAGACTTGCGCACGATACCTGTGCGAGAGAACCGCTCGCGCTTAGGAGAGGCTGTGTGCGTAGAGGCGAGCGGACAGAGGGCACAATCGTCTCTGAATGGCCATCTGCAATCTATTCAAGAACTTCATCGCGGCTGCATATATTTTTGGCTAGCAATATGCACGACGTGAGCTCGCTTTCTCGTGGTCAATGGCGGCGCACAAGTATCGATACGTCCCTAGCCTCAGAGGATAACTTCATATGTTCTGTGGACCATCTCTCTCGCTCTCGGGGCGGATGTTCGCAAGTCGTCTCACCCGACTCTCTACGGGAGAAACACGCTGCCGAAAACGAATCTCCGTGCGCGAGCGAATTGTGCGTCAGATGTTTCAACGCGAACGCTGATGTGTTTCGCAAGCTGTTGCGAAGGGCAGGCAGCGGCTCGAAAGCCGCCGTGTCGCGCACCCGCTCTGTGCCGGCGGCTTGTGCCTTGGTCGGGCGCGACCGACGTTTCACATGCCTATCGCTGGGAACTGGCTCGTGGACAAGGGCCTATGTAGTGGCGCGCGACGAGACATTCCAAAAAACCTATCATGCGCGATATGCCTGCATGAAAGAGCAAGTGTTAGGGCCCTGCGAGGGTGTACGCGAGTTGCTAAGATGGGCTGGCGTTGTGTGCTTCCTTAAAATTCACTCAGAAAGTCTGAATTTATAGTTGCGTCATTCGGCGCGCCGAGGCGTGTGAGTGCGCTCTCTCTGCACTACTCGTCTCGTGGGTGTGTGAGGTTTCTGAGGGAAGTTTCCGCATTGTGCCGTTGGTGGCACATAGTCTCGTGCTCTTGCCGGCGGACTGCGTTCAACTCTCTGCGACCCGAAGCGGTATGTTCTGCACCTGGTGACGAATGGTATTTTCTTTTGTTTCTTTGGTGACGAGTCTAGATGGCGCCGCGGTGTGTTGCAATCGCTTGGGCTGCCGGCACGCTTCGGCAACCCGCGTAGAGGGGCGTGGGGTGCCATAGATGTTGATGCACAAAAGTTTGTTAAATGGTGAACTCTCGGTTGTTCTCCTTCGCCACTTAGTCTAGCGCTGTGTGTGAGTGTGTGGCCTCTAGGTGTGGCTCGAAATCGCCTTCTCGGTGCCGCTCTGGCTCGTTGCTCGGTAGACCGAAGTCCGAACTGCGGCGCCAGGCGGCTTTGCGCTGGCCAGAGCCGGCATCGTTGCCAACGCCAAGATTTGGTATTGTTTCGAAGGGTACTCTGAGTGTATTGGCGGCCAGTGTATATACAGAGAGACGGCTACTATCATCGTCCTCCGGGCAAAGCTCTTATCACGCTTGGCAAGACGACCTGACGAGGCACGGTGGGGACAGTCCTGGAAGCCAGCGCTTCAGCAGGTATCAGGATGTACGTGGTGCTCCTAGTATTCTTGACAGCACTGATCCAGAAGATAGGCGTAAGCAGCTCCGGGCGGGGAATTTTGATCTAGGCTAAATAGATAAATGGAATTTACACGACGTAACTATGAGATTGTTAATATCGGGTGAGCAAGGCCTCTTGCCGGACGCTGTTCCTTCTGACCCAAGCTGGCGCGGTGGATTTCTCGACCGCCTTCGGTAGTCGTTCGATGCTGCTTTACGGGTGGCGCTGAAATGGCGGACCAGGTGTACGAGCGCCTGAGCCAGCCCCAGAGATTCTGTCGAACTCCGCGGATTGCTTTTAATACCTTTTCCCAAGAGAGTTCGAGGTTCAAGGCGGGTGTATAGACGGCTCCCGGCCGACGACGGAAAATCTTCGCGTTCGCTGGCGAGTAATCTTGGGCGCCAATCACCAGCGCCGCCGATGGCGGACCTTCAAGTTCAGGACCGTTGCCCGCTGACACAGTACGACATCAACGCGACATGTGGTCTTGTTCGGGACGTCGAAGATCGTCGCTCGTCGCCTTATGCCGAAGCTGGATGCGCGAGCGGCCTCGTGTTTGCCTTCCCATAGTCAGACCCAGCAAGTGTGACACATTAACCTCGCTCAATCGGACCGGCTGTGGGCACGCTAAGGTTTAGAGGGAAGAATATATGGCATCTGGTGTAAAACCCCGCGTCAAGTCCCAGTCAAGAGCAGCGGCTGCGACGAAACCATCACGAGCAAAATAATCAGTTATGTATCAGCCACATAGATGGAATCGGTCAACGCCGATAGGACGGACGACGCGCGGCCAGACACTAATCACCTCGAAGATCAGAAATGCAATTCATACCGTTTATACTTGTGATTTTATAACAGGCTGGAGAATAGTTGTCGATCATTCGACTAGTCGACTGATTTGTAAGAGTTGCTCATTATACATGAATTGGCTCGACCAACCGCGTATCATCATATGTCGCTCTCGTGCGCGACAGTGCTCCGAAGCAGGTGGCGATCATTTCATCTCTTCCATATTCGCATGGTATTGACCGATGATGGACGATGTCCTTACGAGGGATGGCTCGTATTGTGTCGCAACCCCATAGGACATCGAGCAATCAGCTCAAGCGGATCCGCTATCCTTGGGGGTTAGGACAGGATTTGCCAATGAGATAATCTTCACAAAGAGTTGTTCTCAGCGCGTGCGTTGCGCGGTTGCTGATATGTTCGACGGGGGCCTTGCTGAAAACCCTGCGGACGATACGCTGTTTTGTGGATCAGGAACACGAAGACATCGACATCGTGACCCAGTGTACGCCCAGCTGCGCATATGTCGCATGCGGGTGATCCGCGGGGTCGTCTGGGGATGGCTGATTTCGCCGGCACCTGAAAACATCTTGCGCGCCGCTATGCAAGGCGGAGAATATTTTGTAACAAACCCCCTGGCAAACTGATCTTCTGATGAGGAGCAGGCCTCTGACACAAGTTATGAGTATCGGGCTACTCTCGGCCTGAGAACAGGATCGGCGGAGGAGGTAAGAAAGAGTTAGCTGGAAATCCGCGTGCACTCGCCGGGCCCTCGATTGTGGCATCGTGGTCGCTCCCGAGATGACGACGCGAGGCGTCCACGCGCGTCGTATCCCAGTGACCGTGGCGCTATGCAGGCGCGATTGGTGCGCTTCGCGCTCTGCGTCGACTGGCAGGGAAGGTCAACGATTTCGCGCGGAGACATCCGGAGTGGTTCCATAAAGGCGCGCGCGGAAAAGATGGGAAAATACACGGGCGGTGCACATGTTTGTGAATATGATTCGCCTCCTGTTTATATATATACATTACGGGTAGGTTTCGGCAGGATGGTTGGCGGAGGTGAATGTCGCCATGACGGTCCGGCCAGTCCACATGAGGGGAGCGCGAGAGCAAGGATCATCTAGCTCATACCCGGCCTCTCGGGCATCTACCTTTGACAGTGCTGTCCTCGCGGAAATTTGCACGAGGTGGCACACCTATGGCAACGATTGATCCGCGCGGTATCACCTCAGACGCAGGTGGCAGATCAAACGGCTTTCGACCTGTACCCGCTCTTGAAGAGAAACACATAGAGCCTGAACGCGGTGCAGGCGTCCTTGTCCAACAAGGAGAATGCCGTGCTCGACACCCGCTGCCGAAACCTTTGCCCCGGCGAGCCCGAGTTCGTGCTCTGGAGCTTTATGTAGGCTCGTCGTGGCGGCAGGACTGGGTGCTTTCGGGGCTCGATAGGAGCCTTCTGTCCGCAACTAACCTGAAAAGCCTGTTTCTGCTGATGCGAGAGCAGGTGTTTTTTTCTCTTACAAATTTGTATAACCTCGTAACCATGCGCGATATTGAGAGTTCGCGTCGTTCACCAAAGGCCAAAATTCTTCATAGATCTCTCGTCGTGGTTTTGCTTCAGGCTACGTTTTTAATCTAGGAGTTTATGCATGAAAACAGCTCATGTATGGCTGCACTCATTCTATATTAGGGGCGAACATCTAAAAGGGCATGGGAGGGGCAAAATGGGGCGCGAACAGGCGCCGACGCCAGGACAGCTGCCTGGAAATCGACCACGTTCGGACAACGTCAGCCTTGATGCACGTGTATCGACTATCACGACGAACAGCAGGGTGTAAATCGTCTATCTCTCCAGCGAACTTTACGGTGTGGTTCACATATCTTGAGTGTGGAGCGAGACCGCGAGAGCAAGTGCGCATGTGACCGGTGCGGATTTCCCTGCAATGCTTTATGGCATTCGCGATGGCAAGCCTGTCGGCTTATGCGAGATCCTACTGATCAAACCCATCTAATGATTTCACCGCCTGTTAGCGCTACAGTGGTCACATATTCGGCATGGTTGAGCAGGGCCTGGATCCTGTCGTTTATTCAGCAGAACAACCGGCGCTTAGACAAGTCGGGCAAGATATCTCGCTCGACTGAGGCCCTGGACGCGCTGTGCTGGATGCGGCGCAACGTGGCACGGCAGTATACCTTCTACACAGCAAGTCAGGACATGGTTTCAACGTGATTGAAACGACGCTCAAGCCGACGCGGGATGACCTGGGCTTCTCCTGGGAATTCACGCTTGCTCTTGACGCGTTTGGCCTGGCGAGATGCGTGGAATCACCGGGACTACCTTTGCGGCCTTGGGGCAGACCATTTTTGCACGCCGAATGGGACGCGAACCGGCCGAAGTCGTTCCGCACACCGCTTTTCTATAATAGCTTCGATGAGACCAGGACGGCGTCAAAGGGTCGCGTTAAGATGATCGGGGGCACGGACGCATCGTAATCGTTCCAGCACTATTATGCCGATTGCCAACCTTCCATGGCTGGATTGTTTCTCAACATGGGCCGAGTTCTGCTGCTCTGGATATTCGCGCGACGAGCGTGGATGCAGGACAGGCATATATAGGTACGGGTCTGGACGAGGTTGCGCCCAAAGGTATATGACTCAGATGACTCCTTGGTCGCTCTAATTGCTCTGAGACCACAAACGTGCTCTTTTAAGATCGTGGAATCATTTTAGTTCAGATGGCGTATGGGTCATGTTGATGATGTGTGCTAGGAATCGACGGTGATCCTGTCCCGGGCACATACCTCATCGTAGACACGCGCGGCTGCCGAACCCTTTGCTGGTGCGCGCGAGACGATTATTCGTCGTGCATTTCAGGGTCGAAACGTGCAAATTCGTCAGCCGCGTCGATCTGGAGTGCAGAACGGCGATATGATGGGTTCGCGCACAAAGCTGATTCCCGATTTTCTCGGATGTGATTGCACCTAGATTCGCGAATGACCGCATTGCATCGCGACGAACAGCGTGCGCCTTACCTCGATCAACTGAGCAGGACGGGTGAATCGGCGACACGCCATGAGACACGCTGCTGTTCAGATGTACGGCGTGGAGAATTCTTAACGGCACTAGGTTGCGCGATGACTTGATCTGCGATCGTTCTCACTGCTGTTCGAGCGCGTTTAGGGCCGACATGGCGCTTTTCTTGTAGCCCCGGCGTACGGTGGAGGGGCTCAAGATCCATAGCTGAGAAGTTCAGACGGATCCCCGCGTAAGGACATCTTTAATTCACCCTCATTTGGCAGCTAGCGCGCTTGAGCCGTACAGAGATGACCGGTGGTGAATTCCTGGCAGTGTCGTGCTGGAAGTACGTGGCCTTAGACAGAACCTTCTGTTCAACCCCGAATCCCTCATTACAGGCAGGGCGGGCGTATGGTGCGGCACAGGCGGTCTTGGCTAACCACATTGATAGCATGTGAGCCAACGCCCAACGCGCCGACATCACCGAATAGACCTTGCTGAAAACCGGTACCGGAACACGCATTGATTCCGGCCAAGCCTTATCAGGTCGCGCTTGGGGTGGGCCAGTGTGAAGAATGTGCAGAACGAAGGGCCCTCCGATCTGGGATGTCGTGGAAAACCACATTCGCAAGCAGGGCACCTGGTGTCGCTGGATCAACAAACACCAGCAGTCAGCGTCTCAGCGTAGCGCAACAGTAACAAGCAGCACCGGAGGGCAACGCCCATGCACCACGTAACAAAACAAACAGACGGGACTTTCTTTTGCGCGGCGCGGGCGCGGCCTTAGTACTGGGTCGGCGATGGCCGACGCAGCGCCGACCGGCGCAATCGCCTGCGCGCTAATTGCGTTTATTCATCCGACCCGCAAATCCTTAGAGCGCACGCGCAGATGGGACGTTAGGGATTGTTACTTCCTACGGTAATTGCCCAAAGCTCCGGTTCGAAGACTGAAATGTGCAGTTCCGTGGCGCTCAAATGTGCGATGGCTGACCGGCGTCGATTACATCAGCGCGATCATTACTTTACGCCGATCCATGGCGCTTGCGGCCTATACGATCAAACCCGCAGGCTGCGCTTTATTGAGACGAGCACCATTCTGGCGCGATTGAACTGTCAAAGCGAGCGACAAAGCGGACAGATTTACCGCGATGTTGAACGG
>Ga0163217_1028288_pt1 | contig 11636 bp, 7 predicted proteins | sample SynspAceP_FD_185933 | JGI IMG/M metagenome (GOLD analysis project Ga0163217, IMG submission 185933) | Saline lake microbial communities from Ace Lake in Antarctica - Synechococcus sp. Ace-P (PacBio error correction) | ecosystem: Environmental > Aquatic > Non-marine Saline and Alkaline > Saline ... | reverse complement strand
CTTAAAAAATTGCTTCTAAACCTATGGCGGTGAAGGGTGGAATAGAATCTACTGGTTGCACTAAGGGGGCGAACGTATTCACTAGAAACCCCTTTTCCTTAAGGCCACAACGGTAAAAAATTAACTTCGTTTTAAGGCCTTTAACTGTGGTTTGTCGTTGCGGTTAATCGGAATATCAGTTTGTAATGTTCAGTAGGTTTCCTTTATCCGAATTAAGCGCGGTCGTATTTCAAAGCCATTGATCCAAATTTCATTTCCTTTTTCGTCAAATTCCCAATCATAAAACTGCGGGTAATCGTCTGTCGTGATTTCTTTTATTGTAAATGCCGGAAACAAAACCCAAACTTTTTCAGGCCTTGCCTTTAGAAGTTGCTGTTGATGGACCTGTTTCCCCAAAAGCCGTTAACCCTTTTACGCGATAATAGAGTCCGTATTATTGGGAATTAGATCTGTATAGTATAGAGAAAATCTCGCTCTGAACCATCATTTCTTGTGGCGTTGAATAGGGGCACGGCATTAAGTGGCTCGTAAGAGTTTGGATTTATCGATAGAACGTTCATGTTGTAACTCGTATAAAGCCCTTGTAGTAAATTAAAGTTTCCAAATCTAGCATACATGTTTATCCCCAAACACTGGCAGCCAGCCCTATGGTTTTGGTAATTTCTTCATATAAATCAGGTCCAGCAAAGGGGGACTTGTCCCTTGCCTATAATTCCTACAGTACCTTCTAGGGAACGGGCAACCGAAATTTATACAATATTCTGTTCTCCTTTTGATGACGTTTGGATCTTCAAGGCCCAAGCAGCTAATTTTGCTGCTTCAAAATTTTTGCTCGCGGCCAAAAGTCCAAATGTAAAGCGTTTTCTAGTTCTCATTTACTGCATAGATTTTTTCCTAAGAGCATTCACTCGGAGCATCCGGTTTCACAAGGTACATCCCCATATAAAAAGGCTTGCGGCTAAGTACAAGCAGCATTTTATCACGAGTAGCAAGCTGCTTTCCCTAATCTCCAATGGTTCTTGGTTTTAAACGGACTTTTGTACAAGTTGTCTCTTTTAATGGCGATTGGATCGGCGCTCCATGCGAGAAATGGTACTTTTTCAATTAAAAAAACCGTATTCATTTGCTTTTTTTCCATTGCCAAGGGTTGATTCTTACGCGCATCAGCAGCAAAAAACCTTATTCAGGCCAAAGAAACGGGCAAGGAACTTGAACCGTTGCGTCTTCTTTGAGCTTTAAAAAAGATTGTAAAATAGTAATAAGATGATTGATACTGTATTTTTCATTATGAATTTTTTCTTATTCTTTTGGGTACTGAGATTTTATGTTGATTTTTTATTTTTTTGCCTCCTGCCTTACTGGCCTACTTGCCCTACTGGCTACTGCCTACTGCCTACTGCTACTGCCACTGCCTAACTTTTGCCTACTGCCTACTTGCCTACTGCCTACTGCCTAGCTGGCCTACTGCCTACTGCCACTGCCTACTGCTTACTGTTACTGCGGTTTGTTTCAACAGCCAAAACATCCCGCCCGCGAGCGCCCCTAAAGGGGGCTAGTCATTTCCTATACTTTAAGCTCGTAGCCCTTTTGATACAAAAATTACCTTGGTGTTCGTTATAGCATAATTGTGCATTTAAAATTTACCTAGAGGTAAAAGGCGGAGTACACGAACTTTAGTTAACAGATTTTTGTTGTAGGGCTTTCATATTTTAACAGATCTCTCTGTGTACTTTGTATCGATTTACAATCCTATTTTTCTTAAATACCACCATATCGTGATTTACTACTTGGTAAAGGCATGTTATAGTACAAACGGGTAATCCTATTTTTTACCCAAGGGGAATTTTGGTTGTTTTCTAAATTAGCCAATATTTCATTCCCGATATAAAAAAGATCGGATAGGAGGGGATTCCTAATAAGTTCTTCTTCTCGGTTTACATCGAACTATCTCGCTCTAAAGGATAATTTTCATCAGAAGGGATATAATCATTCCGCTTTGTAATATTGGTCCATCTAACAACTTAATAGCTTGTGCATAGACTAAAGGGGTTTTGATTCGTATTTGCCACCTTAGTATTTCTAGCTTATCCAAATATTCATTAATCTGCCCACTTTCTACAGCAAAGTGCATATTGCACATCGGCACTATATCTAACAACGTTTGTACTAAACATTATGGACTACCGATTAGATCACGTGCCGATTTTATCCTGTAAAAGATTCGTGCCTTACTCTGGTTTTAAGCCCGTACTCTTCATAAACTAGATTTCGGCGCGCCATTCGCCAGACATCACATTATTTGCTCTTCTTACTTGCAAACGTACGGCAGATCCAGAGGTATTTTACAGTTCTCTCTATTTTGTGTGTTAAGCTACCACCTCAAAACCAATTGGTATCGCCACTTTCAGCTTCAGGCTAAAATACCATCCTTCTTTCTACAATCAGGTTACTCTTGGTAATCTCTCAGCCGGCAGCACGAACACGCAATTACAATCAGCGTATAGGCACACGTAAAGGCCATACCAAGGCCACCTCACTAAAAAATAGTTGCTCTCTACTACGCATCATAGGACAAATTAGAAGCGAATGGCACTTGCCCCGTGTTGTTACTCAAGTCAGAAACTTCTGCGCCGCCATTTTCATATCCACTTCAAACAAGCTAAGCGCTGAGGTGCAAAGCCGTACACAAACTAAACACCACAACCAATACAACACGAATGACCGAGGCTCGACAGACAGCCGAGTCATTTTCATTTCACCAAATAGCCTTTATCAATATTCTGGCAGGATAAAAGCATTTGTTGCTCTAGAACATAGACCGGCGAGAATACCATATATAAGAGCAATTATTTTCGGTAGACAGAGCTGCAATTATGAGTCAGGTGCTTTATCGGTCACTTAAAAACGACCTTCTTTTTTCTCAATTAACGGCGCACAGCCAGGTTTAGCATCTTCGACTAGTGGTTTTGGTAAAACTCGAACAGATGACACCGGATGTGCTCTCATCAACAAACATAACATTCACAACGACAGTTGTACTTCCTTATTCAGAAGGCGAAATGTGTTCAGCAGGTTTACAAGGTTAACCGCATCATTCGATATCATTCCATTCTAATGGCTCCGGCGTAGGGTTTTTCCTTCTGAAGTGGCGAGTAAAAGTTTTTCCAATTGTAATTGATTGCGTTTTCCTTCATCCAATTCTACATTCAAAAACCTTGGTTTTGCTCGGCATAATCTAAAATACGGCTTGTAGTTGCCTGCAAAAACAGAACATCATCACTTTTATCGGCTGGCGGTTCACATCAGAAAAATCATGGGTACGCCGACGGCATTGCATTGATATTTTTCTAATTCACATTCATTCGCCCATTTCTTACCTTTAAGCGGGCATGCGACCAGAACGAGTTCCCCCTAAGATATTCATAAATACCCATTCCCCACTAGCCTGTGGAATATAACAAGGGAATTTAGGGGAAATTGACCCTCAACATCAAGCCGCCACACCTGCTCTGGCAACTGGAATTTTTCCTTTATATAAACTAAGTTTACTTGCACCACCAAAAATTCTCCATACAAGTAAGCGTAGACCTTGGCCCCATAGAATACCAGGCCATTGTTACCAATGCGAGAGTCCTGACGTCTGCCAACACACTTCCGCATCGGGATAATAGGCATGCATTCACATCAAAGCCGGCACCCGCTTCTAGCGAAGCATAAAAAAATAGCGAGCGTAATTTTGCGACGAATTGAGATAAAAATTAAGTTTCCGAGGCAAAAACCTTTAGCCGCCTGTACTGGTTTCTCTACGATTATCATTTGAGCATATCACTGCCCAATATTTTTACTAACTTGCTGGGCGTGTGGATCTAATTGTGAAGGTAGTTTGTTAACACCACGTTCATAAGAATACCCACCGACTTCCACCTTCAAAAGCTTAATTGAAAATACCAGTGATATGCGTTGTTGAGTGTTGCCTATATTAAGATGTACCAATCTTCAGGACTGGTATCGCACTTTTTAGCGTAAAACCGGCCAAATATTTAGCCCCACCACGCGGATACCTTCAAGATCGAGATACAACTCGACACTCTCCATAAAGGTGTTGTTTACAAAATCCTTTTCTCAATCCCTACACTGACACCCGGATGCTCCCTTTATCGGCCGACATTTCAGATTGTGGAATCGTCTCTGAGCAGCTTCTACAATAGTTGCCATCTTTTCATTAATTTAGCAATCTTTAGCTTCGCTTTTTTTCAAATAAAACCCTCTACTTTAAGTGTTTTTCTTAAAGCACCCATTCCTCAGTACCACTTGAAAAGCCACTTTCATTAATCGCCTCATTAAAATTCCCTTGCCCGTAAAACCCCAATGCGTTGAGTCCGCCTATGAGGTATTGAATTCCATATCTAAAATAAAGCTGCGACCGCTAGAAGGCACTTATTTGTCTGGAGCTTATGGCCACTCCAGCTCTGGGGGGGGGGGAAAACCCCTAAGCTGCTATTGTACTGGAACGTAAACCGCCAGGCGGAAGGTAAATCCCGTCGGGCATTGCCACGCTTCTTTCGCCTTTTGTTATTGACATTGCCCGCCACAAAAGATGTCGATAATAGTTTGTATCTGGTTTTATCTCCGTTTATGCAGTCCAATACTACTCGACAAACCAGTATCTAACAATCTTTATAAGCCACAAATCGGAATAAATAGATCCAAAGCGATGCTTTTGCCTGTCGCTAAAGTTTAAATTTTTAAAAGTAGCGCTAAGGTCTCCTGAAAAGCCATCACCATAAGTAGGGATTCGTCTCCATGATTTTTAGGCCTCCTTCAAAGCACGCCTCTCTTTTTCATAATCAATTGGCAATACTATCACTTTTATTCGGCTAAATTTCCAATCTTGGATCTTGGCATCACCGCAATATTTTCGATTAATATTTTAGGCTCGTTGTCGCGTGCGAGCCATTCCCCATCAAGATTTATGGTTAAATCGAATGATAAACCTTAGTTCGTTGCCGGAGTTACTAAAGCAATTTAGATACTGATGATGGGAACATCTAATTTCATGGTCCCCGTAAAACCAAATCTGATTTTGCACTAATGGGCTTTTGCGGGTTCGGTTTCTAAGGCAAGACCTTCAAAAAACAATTCCTGGGGAAAGAAAACCCTTTACTATTCGTCTGCCATTCTTCGGGTGTAGGTTGTTTCTTCACCTCCTTTTTGGTTTATTTACCCACCACGGATAGTGTCCTGTTAAGTGCGCAAAACGGGTACACATTACCATTCTTTTGAACGGATCAATACCTATTTTTTAATTTCGTTCTAGGAAATCTCACCTAAAAATACTGGCGCTTGCCTAATTACTTTTTTGCAACTTCTAGTCCCCAACAGTTGCGCCTACTATAGCCTTTCATATTCCCAATGGCCTCTTTTAAGAGGGAACTTGCAATTTCACCGGCCATAGAGCTGCTACATTGCAGTATGCTCAACTGCTGTAGATGGTACATGTGCCGCCTAGTTGGAAATATTGAAGGGCTATATAGCGGCAACTTTGGTTGGGGGACTTAGAAGTGGGCAGGAAAGTAATAATACCCTACAAGCCGACTCAGTTAATCTGTAGTAGATACTGGCCCATTTCAGCCGTACCATCACACTATTGCATCAAATACTTTTCACCATAATAAGTACCTGAAACGCCTTGGCATCGATACATCAAATGTTTTCCTGCCGCCCAAATTGTACCGACCGCCTGAAGTTAGTATTTTTAATCAATACCTTTCGGGAGCGTAATACTTATTTCCTTTTGCATAAACGCCGCGCCATAACTTTGCGGTCTTGGCATTATTGTAAAAGATTGTTACTCTTCGGGAACTTTATACCAAGAAAGCATTCTTGTATCGCCTTAAATCGAGGACTGCCCTTTGTTACATTAAAACCCATCCTTTGAGTCCCACTACTTCAAATTTGGGTTAAGCTTACTTTCGAGAGTAGAATGTCATTCCATCCGGTTGGCTTGAACACTTGAAAAACTTGTCCAACATTAACATTATTATTCACGACCCCCCTCTTTGATCTTTTAGGGTATTTATTCTCAACCTTATCGCCACAGGTGTAATTACCCACACTGGTAATTCGGCAAGCAATTACCTGACGCGAAATTCGTAGGTCACCTTCTTTAAAAGCCAATACCTTTTAGACCCGCACAGTACAACATTCCTAATAAGTTGGTCGCAAAGGCTCCTGTTTCAAGATTTGATACCACCCTTTAAAGGTTCAACAACCAATTATCCCCATTGATGGGAAATGCGCTTGATCGCCTATAAAACTATTTCATATTCACCCAACAAATGCACCCGTCAGGGATAGTTTAATTACCTCTGCCCCAAAATAAGTTCTCGTTGCGGCTTCTCCGTTGGGGGCCTTTTTTGAGGATGGTTTAGTTTTTTCCCCAAAGCTTTTAAATTCGGGCATATTGAGGGGGGTGAAATTTACTTTCTACAATCGCTAATTCTTACACGGTTATTTTTGAGAAGTAGAGTGCTTTTTTTTCGTAAGCCCAAACAGGTTAATTCTAGTAGTTCTTTGCCTGTGATAATATCCACAAAAATTCCCTTAGTTTTTTTTAGTTGGTCAAAGGCTTTTTGGGCTTGAGCTACTAAGGTGTCTACTTTAGGCGTTTTTGCTGAAATTAGCTGCGATAATATTTCCTGCGTAAATTCTGGTTTGCTAGGGGTCAAGGGATGTTGAAACCTGATTGTCCAGTAAGCTAGAGTTTTGATTCTCTTGTAAGCTTGGAAAAGTTCTATGCCTCTTTACTGTTTCTAAGGGTTTAAATTATTTTACGTCAAATAATGTCCCCTGAGGCGGCTGTGCTGAGCTTTGCCGAAGTGGGACTGCCGAATAGGCAGGGGTTGTATTCGTAGTTGCTAAAGGCTTCTCGAGTACACCCTATTTAATTGCTGTAAATACGCTAACTGACTAGCGGTTGCTTTTTTTGTTTTTATGGAGTCGGGTAGGGTTTGTAATAAGCTAAATTAAGACAATCCCTTTTAGTCCCGCTTCAATACTTCGACTATGCTCAGTACGAGAGGCTTGAAATTGCTTGCCCCCAAACATTATCCCCTTGAGGGGACTGCCGTTAGGCAGGGGTTGTTTTCGCGTGTGCTGTTTCGCTAAGCAGAAAAACTAACACAGTAGTGAAAATGTATATATGTTATTTTTTAGTTTCATAATTTTTGTTATGGCATTGTTGTTCCTTAGTCTTACTAATTTTGTCTCTAGAGCTAGTAAAAACACTAAATAGTTGTTTTTAATTTCATTATTCGGTAAAGCGTATAAATTGTCACGCCTTTTGTTTCTAAAAATGTTTGGCGTTTTACAATCATAATCATTATGTATCATCGTGGCTGCCTACCATCTATTTTCTATAGACGGACTGATTTATCTGACAATAAATCTTACTATAAATTTCATTAATGGCGTACTTGCCTATGAAATCAACACCTAAAGCCTTAGCTTTTATTTTTTGCCAAAGCAAAAACTTCGGATAAGCGTTGCTATTTAGTACGGCAACTTTCTAGCATACCCTTTTAGCTTAGGGTATAGGGTATTATGTTGTTGCGTTTTTTTGTCATCGATATTTTTTACACTACACTGTTCCCCTTGAGGGACTATAGGGGTGTGGCGTTGTTTATTAAAATTGCTACTCATTTAATGGTTATATTTTTTTTTTTTTTTGTTTTGTTCAGCATTTTACATCCCCCGCCCTGCGGGCACCCCCTTGTTAAGGGGAATTGTTTTTTGTTTCCTATTTTTTGTTCATTTTAGCTTTTTTAGTTTTGTTTTGTACCTTATTCGTCCTCAAAGTCGGAGACTTTGCGGAGCGGAGGGTGTGCTTTTGTCTTGTTCTCTAATGATATAGCCTTCTTTCATGTTTTTACCTTTCGTCTTTGTTTAGACCTTAGTCCGTCCTCAAAGTCGGAGACTCTTGAGAGCGCGGGTTTGCATTCAACCCTCTAAATATATATTTCTAGCCCATTCTAATTTACTATTTATTGAATTTGCGTTAAAACTAGAAATACCCCAGTTTTTTGAATCGTCTAATACAATGAATGAAAGTTGCTAAAATATAAAAAATCTAATAATCCAGCAAAAACTAACAAGAGGACCCACATAAATTAATATATGCTATTTTTAAATTTGTTGTTTTTTTTCCCTATTAAATATTGATCTTTTATTGAAGCGATTCAATATTATTATTTTATTAATTGGTATTTAATTTGCTTAATTTTTTTTAATTCTTTGTTTAAATCCAAAAGGCCAAAAAATTTCTTTAAAGAGATTCCTTACTTGAATAAACTGATTCTTAAATAAAAAAAAACCTCAATGCCGATATACTCTTTCTGGAACAAAAAAATCTTAATTAAAGTATCCATTTGAATTTTGTTAATTTAGTGAAATTGAATATAATTTTTCACTGTTGTATATATAATTTATTTTAATTCTGTTTATATTTTTCTTAATTTTTTCGAAAATTAGTTTGATCAACTTGCTATTTTTTTAAAAAAAGAGGAACCCCCGTAAACCATCATTACAAGGCTTAAAAAGAACATAAACCAAATTTAAGAAATACTCAATAAGTTTTCTTTAATATATTTTATTGTTTAGCGTAGTGTTTATCTAAATTCAATTTGTATTATCCATATGCCTTGATTCAAACATGAAGGTTTTTTCTCTTACCATATCTACTAAATTGCGTAAGAAAAAGTTTGGTTTCCAATTCAATTATATGAATTTTCTTCAGGACTTCGTTCAACTCAAGAAATTTAAAATAAAGCAATACTTCCACAGATAACGGATAAAATTAATTTACCCCTCTTTGTTTCGTAGACAGTAGTCCCAATTTTCTTTTTAATTACTTCTTTCATTTTTATATTTGTTATAGTTTCATAAAAAGCTTTCCCTGAAGGAATTTGCGTCGAGAAACAATTTCAGGAATAGCCATTTGGGTTAATTTAAAACCGCTGGAGCCATAATTCGTTTGCCGCCTTTTCTTTCCAGTGGAGTATTCTAGGATTTAATGAATTATATCATTATTATCAATCCGTTACTATTTCTTCATTCCAATATTTATTTGAATGCCTACTCTTTTCTTTAAATTATTGATAAATTTCCATCAGCCTCATTTAAAAAGGTTGTCCATTTTCCATTTTAGTCATAACAATTGTCAATCAAAGTTCTTTCCCACAGGGTTCGTCCATAATTGTCAAAGAAGAAGATTTGGGACAAGATAAGATGCACCGTTATTAAATTTTTTGCAAAGATGTGATTGCATATAACTGGGTTCAAGATATGTTTCTGGACTAGGTCTTGAGGATTTTGAGTATGAAAGGACTTTGCTTTTTTGACCAACCCGCTTTAAATGCATTTGACCATCATGGAAATACTTAACTATTTTTTCCATCTCTAAACAGTTAATTTCTAGGCGTGTTAGGATTGTCCGCCCCCCCCCCCCCGGGATAATCTACGAATCCAGATTTGCCATTTCGTGAATAAACTTATAATCCAAAAGGTGCATCCAGATTACTTCGTCAAACTCTTACCTTATTACTGTAGTTCCCAGTCCGATGAATCTGAACTTGCATTTTTAAGCCTTTATTTAAATTCTGCTTTAATTTCAGCGGTTGGGTTTTTTACCACTATTAATTTCTATCTCAGTATTATCAACAAAAGGACTTCACGTCGTCTCTTAAGGTTTAAAGGAATCACGTTTCTTATTTAGTGACACCTAATTCCTGGATAATATTTTAACTTCAGCATCTACCTCTCTTATAGTTTTTTTAAAGGTATTCCTATACCTTTAGGCGCCTCCATTTTTGATTAAAGGTCGTAACCTCCTTAGCAGCAAATTGCGTAACCTACCCACGTTCCAAGCGGCAGGCATTCTGCATCAGCCGCTTAAATTTCCTAAATCTGTAACCGGTATACTGTGAAATCTAATAAGGCGTAAGCATTTTTTACCTGCAGTAATTAAACTTTTGACCGCTTTACTAGCCGTTCTAATTGCTTTCCTATAGCTGCAGCTCCTTCGCCAAAAAGTTGAGATAGTTTATTACAACGTTGAAAGTGTTCCAAACCAAAATTCTTCTAAGCGTTTGGTTTTGTTCATTTAGTCTTCACATAGTCTAAAAAATAAGGCAGGTACAATTTGTTTCCTTACCGCAGAAACTATTTTTTTTTAACGTTTGCCATCAAAACACAGTTGGCTCCAAATTGGTGAAAACATCATTTGATATAATTAAGTCCAACTAAAATCAAATGGTGATGGAATCCCTTGAGGCAGTAAATTAGTTCATTTTTTGGGTTGACACTTCAACTTAGGACTACTTACACAACAAGAAACAAGGTACTGATTACTAACGGTATGTGTGGAAATCATCATAATTAAAAACATAATCATTTTGTTTTTAACGTAAGAAAAATAAGACATTTAATTCTTTTGCTCTACATTCCCATTTTAAAGTTTGCTTTTACATCAAGGATTACCATCAAGAAAGTTTATTTTTTCATTTCAGAAGTTCTTTTTATTTCCTTTTAAAAAAATTCTGTATAAATGGATCTTTTTGAGAATTAATAGGAAATCACTTAAATTTTCTTTAAGACATAAATAAGTTGGTTCGCCTTTTAGAATTTTGTTATTGATGGTTAAAATCAAAATATTCTAAAAAATCAGAGGCTTCATTTCATCTGAAATCGAAGAAATTACTTTGGCTATTGTACATTCATGATTAGTTAGTAGAAAAAGATTAAAAAATCATTACCATCTAAACCATTGTGGTAAAGCAATCCTCTACTTTTTGATCTATGGAATTAAAGCTTAAGACTTCAGGTATTTACTTTTTAGGCAATGTCAAATTAACTTATCACCCGTAATTCACTTTTTTCAAGACTCGAATTTTTCAGCAGTCGGTTATACCATTTTCCCTCCAGGATACTAAAGTTGAAAGTGCTTTGGAAATATTTTTTTCCATGAAAAAATTTTCTAAAAACTTTGATTTCTACATAGACTTTGGAGTTGTCCTTCATTTCATTATATAGTGATTTTATATTGCTTTCTGTAATTTCAGTTGGACTGTTTTTCTGCAAACATATTTATTTTTGCTTTACTTCTTTCAAATAGTCTTCTTCATCTCCTTCAAACGGTCAAAATAAAATCTTTGTATGAGTCAAAAATGATTGTGTGCGCGCGCGTGTGTGCACATTAAATTCTATTCACAGTTTCGTTGTAATATCTTACTAAATAATAATTTTTGTTATTACTGAAAAAATCTAAGTTGTTTTTATTGATGTTTACATAAATCATTAGTCCGTTAAATAAGTATTTGCGCATTCGTTAGGGATATTTGTTCATATAAATAAAACACTAGTTAGTAACTTTTAATATTGTTAAAATTTAAGCCCTAACGGATTTACCTTTTTGTAAAATATCCTTTGAAACCCGTTACCAATCCTACACAACCGCCAATACCATTACTTTAAAACTCAAGCAAAGTACCTAACCTTCTTATTTTTTTGCATCTTTTCTTTTTGCCCCCTTAATTCGTATTTATAGAAAGGTGAATCCCTCTCCCCTTTTGTTTTCCCCC